>Ga0209053_1001101_pt1 | contig 14058 bp, 13 predicted proteins | sample EBPBio152010_DNA_FD_185864 | JGI IMG/M metagenome (GOLD analysis project Ga0209053, IMG submission 185864) | Wastewater treatment Type I Accumulibacter community from EBPR Bioreactor in Madison, WI, USA - Reactor 1_7/15/2010_ DNA (SPAdes)... | ecosystem: Engineered > Bioreactor > EBPR >... | reverse complement strand
AGGCGCCCGACGCGGAGCCCGAGGCCCATCCCGTGGCCGGTGAAGCCGCCGACGGCGACGGCGCCGGGGACGCCCGGCACGCCGGCAACGAACGGAAGGTCGTCCGGCGAGAAGCCCATCGTTCCGCTCCACCGGCGCTCGACGCGCACGCCGCGCAGGCTCAGGTGATCGGCGAGGTACGCCTCCAGATCCCGCTGGAGGCCATCGGTCGTGGCGTCGTCGTAGCCGACCTCGGCGTCGCGGTGGAGGTGGCGCGCACCGCCCATCAGGAGGCGCCCGTCGGGACGGAAGCGCGTGTAGAAGTAGCCCTCGTGCGAGTAGAGCGGCGCCGGCAGCAGCGGCGCGCCGGACGACGTCGCCGGGCGCGCCAGCGGCTCGGTGACGAGCATCTGGGCGCGCACCGGGCGCACCGGCACGCCGGGCAGGAGCGTCGGGAGCCACGCGTTGAGACACACCGCCACGCGCGGGGAGTGGATGGTGCGACCATCGGCGAGGCCGACGCGGACCGCGTCGCCGTCGGCCGCGACCGACGTGACCGTCGTGCCGCCGACGACCGTCGCGCCGCTCTGCGCGAGCGCGGCGCGGACGAGCCGGACCGGGTCAATGAACCCACCCTCCCCGATCCAGAGCGCGCCGTCGAGGCCGCGCACGCCGAGCCGGGTGGCCGCCTCCGGCGGGTCCAGCCACTCGGACGCCACGCCGTCGGCGGCGAGCAGCGCACCGGCGCGACGCAGGCGTTCGGCTTCGGCCAGTGACCCCGCGCCGATGACGCTGCCGGGAAGACCCATCCGCAGGTCGGCCGTCTCGCCGAGGCGGACGACCAGCGCGAGGTTCTCGCGCGTGAGCGTGAGCCAGCGGCGCGCGGCGGCGTGCCCGACGGCGTCGACGGCCGCCGCGTAGTCCACGTGCGTGCCGAGGAGCAGGAAGCCGGCGTTGCGTCCGCTCGCGCCGTGAGCGGGTCCGTGCGCATCGAGCACCACGACGCAGGCGCCCGGCGCCTCGTCGGACAGCGCCCACGCCGTCGCCGCGCCGGTGACGCCCGCGCCGACGACGACCACGTCGGCCTCGGCCGGCACCTCGCCGGCGACGAACGGCGCCGCCTCCGCCTGCCACGGCGAGACGGTGCCGGAAGTCACGCCCGGCGCGCTCACAGCGCGACGACGACGCGCCCGACGGTCTGCCCGCGCACGATGCGGTCGCTCCACGCGGGCACGTCCTCCAGCGCGATCGTCTCGACCGCGAGCGCCTCGAAGGCGCCGGCGGCGTCGGCCGCCGCGAGGCGCGCCCAGGCCGTTTCGCGCTCGTCGGGCGGCGACGTGTTGCTGTCGATCCCGGCGAGCGTCACGCCGCGCAGGATGAACGGGAAGACGGTCGTCTGGAGGTCGTGCCCGCCGGCGAGTCCGCACGCGGCGACGCAGCCGCGCCGGTGCGTCGTCGCGAGGAGCGTCGCGAGCGTCGAGCCGCCGACGGAGTCCACGGCGCCGGCCCACGCGGCGCGGCCCATCGGGTTGGCGGGCGGCGTCGAGAGCGCGTCGCGGTGGACGACGTGCGCGGCGCCGAGGGCGCGCAGCGCGTCGTGCGCGGATTCGGTGCCGGTGCTGGCCGTGACCTCATAGCCGGCGTGCGCGAGCAGCGCGACGGCCACCGAGCCCACGCCGCCGGACGCGCCGGTGACGACCACCGGCCCCTCGGTGACGCCGGCGCGTTCGAGCGCCATCACCGAGAGCATGGCCGTGAAGCCGGCCGTCCCGAAGGCCATCGCACGGGCGGCCGTCCAGCCGTCGGGCAGCGCGACGAGGTGGTCGGCGCTCGCCGCGGCCTGCTCGGCGAAGCCGCCCCAGCGGTCCTCGCCGGTGCCCCAGCCGGTGAGCACGACCGCGTCGCCGGCGGCCCAGCGGTCGGACGCCGAGTGCGTGACCGTCCCGGCGAGGTCGATGCCCGGCACGAACGGGAACGGCGCCCGCACGATCTTGCCGCGCCCGGTGACGGCCAGCCCGTCCTTGTAGTTGAGAGACGAGTGGGAGACGGCGACGCGGACTTCGCCGTCGGGCGGGTCCACGGTCTCGACGGCGGCGGCGACGCCCTCGGGCGTCTCGCGGAGCAGCAGGGCGCGCACGGGATCGGGGCAGACGAGCGGCGGCGCGCCGGCCTCGTGCCCGCGCGCCGCCGCAGTCTACCGAAGGAGTCGGCCGATGGGCCGCCGCTACAGCACGAGGCCGAGGATGACCAGGACGGCCGCGACGACGAGGGCGATCTTGGCGAAGTTGGCCGACATGCCGGCCACGCCGCGGAAGCCCAGCAGCGCCGCGATCAGCGCGACGACGGCGAGGATGATGAAGATGTTCAGGAAGCCGCCGGCGCTGGTGGACTGCGCGACGGGGAGCACGGACAGGAGAAGGGCGCTCATCGGGAGGTCGGGTGGTGAGGGGGTGCATACAACTCACACTGTTCAATCCGGTTGCAACCGGTCCCGCGCGGCTCGGGCGCGCCGCGTAGCTTGCCCCACCCGTTCTTCCGGCCTCTCCCCTGCCCGATGTCCGACAGCCTGCCCCGCCCCGACGGGGCGCTCCGCACGACGCCGCTCGACGCCGCCCACCGCGCCCTCGGGGCGCGCATGATGCCCTTCGCGGGCTTCGACATGCCGGTCCAGTACACCGGCATCCTCGACGAGCACCGCGCCGTGCGCGAGGCCGCCGGCCTGTTCGACGTGAGCCACATGGGCGAATTCCGGGTCCGCGGCCCGCAGGCGCTCGACCTCGTGCAGCACCTCGTGACCAACGACGCGCGCGCGCTGACCGACGGCCGCGCGATGTACGCCGTGCTCTGCCACGAGAGCGGCGGCGCCGTGGACGACCTGCTCGTCTACCGCCGCGCCGAGGACGACCTCCTGCTCGTCGTCAACGCGAGCAACATCGCCAAGGACTGGGCGCACGTCTCGTCCGTCGCCGCCGGCCTCGGGCTCGACGCCGAACTGACCGACGAGAGCGACGCGACGGCTCTGCTCGCGCTCCAGGGGCCCCGCGCGTTCGAGACGTTCCACCGCGCGACCGGGCTCGACGCGTCCGACGTCCCCTACTACCACTTCCGCGTGATGGACGGCGTCTTCGGCGCCGACGGCGTGATGGTGAGCCACACGGGCTACACCGGCGAGCCGGGCCTTGAGATCTACATGCCGGCCGCGCACGCGCCGGCGGCGTGGAGCGCCTTGCTCGCCGCCGGGCTCGACCTCGGCGTGATCGCCGCCGGCCTCGGCGCGCGCGATACGCTCCGCCTGGAGGCCGGCTACTGCCTCTACGGCCACGAGCTCGACGACGAGACGACCCCGCTGGAGGCGGGGCTCGGCTGGGTCGTCAAGCTGGAGGCGGGCGACTTCGTCGGGCGCGACGCGCTCGTGCGGCAGAAAGCCGACGGCGTGCCGCGCCGCCTCGTCGGCTTCGTCCTCGGCGAGCGGGGCGTCCCGCGCCAGGGCTGCGGCCTCGTCCAGCCCGACGGCGCGCCGCTCGGGACCGTCACCAGCGGCAGCCAGTCGCCGGCGCTCGGCGCGGGCATCGGCCTCGGCTTCGTCCCCAACGACCCGGCCTGGACCGCCCCCGGCACGGCGCTCGGCGTGGACGTGCGCGGGCGCGTCCTCGGCGCGACCGTCCGCAAGCCGCCGTTCCACAAGCCGGGGAATGGGGGATGAGGAATGGGGAGTGAGGGCCGCCCTCCCCATTCCCCATCCCGAGCGGCGCCACGCGCCGCATTCCCCATTCCTGGCGCACAGCGCCGCCCGATGATCACCCTCGACCGCGACGCGCCGCTCACCATCGCCGACCAGCTGGTCGAGGGGCTGCGGTACGAGGTCGCGGCCGGCCGCTTCCGTCCGGGCGAGCGCCTGCCGAGCACGCGCGAGATGGGCGACCGGCTGGGCATCTCGTTCCACACGGTCCGCAAGGCGTACCAGAAGCTGGAGGCCGAGGGCGTGCTGGACGTCCGCCGCGGCGGCGGCTTCTACGTCGCCGAGCGGCAGGCGCTCTCGCGCGCCGAGCGGCTGGAGCGCGCCGCCGGCGTCGTGCAGGAGGCGCTGCAGAAGCTCGTCGGGCTGGGGCTGAGCGAGGACGAAGTGGACTACGCCGTGCAGGAGGGGCTCCAGTTCTTCGAGCGGCCGGGGCCGACGCGCGCGCTCTACTTCGCCGCCGCCTACCGCGAGCTGGCCGAGAGCGGCGCCGAGCAAGCCACTGGCGCGCTCCAGGAACGCGTGCAGCCCGTCGTGCTGGCCGACCTCGCGAAGCTGCCGGCTGTCGACGGCGTCGTCGCGCCGATGCCGCTGCTGCGCGAAGTGCGGCGGCTGCGCCCCGAGGCCGAGGCCGTCGGGGTCGTCGTCGGCCTGGCGGCGGACGTACTGGAGCGTGCCGCGCGGCTCGTCGCGCCCGAGACGCTGGGCCTCGTCGTGCGCCACGCCGACGCCGTGGCGCCGCTCTCCGACGACCTGCGCGCGCGCACCGGCTTCGCCGGCACGCTGCTGGCGATCCCCGTGGACGCCGAACGGCGGCAGTTGGACGCGGTGCTCCGGCAGGCGTCGCTCGTGCTGTTCACGCCGCAGGCGCGGCGGCGCGTGCGCCCGCTCATCGGCCCCGAGACGCCGTCGGCCGAGGTCGCGCCGGCGATCGCGCCCGAGTCGCTCGCGCGCCTGCGCGACGCGCTCGGCGTGTGAGGGCGCGGCCAGCGGCGTGCGCAAGGCGCGCTACCCCAGCTGCTTCGCCAGGCCGAGCAGGTCGTAGTCGATCTCCTTCTTGCGGCTCCAGACGTTGCGCATCGGCGTCAGCTTGAGGTCGTTGTTGACCACGCCCACCATGACGCCGTCGTGGCCGTCGAGCAGCGCCTCGACGGCGGCGGCGCCGAGGCGCGAGGCGAGCACGCGGTCGCGTGCCGTCGGGCTGCCGCCGCGCTGGATGTGGCCAAGGACCGCCACGCGGAGGTCCACGCGCGCGAAGTCGGGGTCGGCGCGCAGCGCCTCGGCGATCATGTGCGCCCCGCCGAGGTCGTCGCCCTCGGCGACGACGACGATGGACGACCGCTGCTGGCTCGCCATCAGCTCGTAGATCTGGGCGCGGATCTCGTCCACGTCGGTCATCATCTCGGGGATGAGGACCAGCTCGGCGCCGCCGCCGATGCCGCAGGCCAGCGCGATGAAGCCCGAGTCGCGCCCCATCACCTCGACGAGGAAGAGGCGGTTGTGGGCGTCGGCGGTGTCGCGGATCTTGTCGATGGACTCCAGCGCCGTGTTGAGCGCCGTGTCGAAGCCGATCGTCTCGTCGGTCCCGAAGAGGTCGTTGTCGATCGTGCCGGGGCAGCCGACGACGACGACGCCGTGCTCGGACGCGAGGTGCGTCGCCCCCTGGAGCGTGCCGTCGCCCCCGATGGCGACGAGCGCGCCGATGCCCTCGGCGCGGAGCCGGCCGGCGGCCTCGGCGCGTCCCTCGGGCGTCATGAACGCCTCGCTGCGCGCGCTCTTGAGGATCGTCCCGCCCTGCTGGAGGATGTTGGAGACGCTCTGGCGGTCCATCTCCACGAAGTCGCCCTCGATCATGCCGGCGTAGCCGCGCCGGATGCCGACGACGTCGAGGCCCTCGGCGCACGCGCGGCGGACGGCGGCGCGGATGCACGCGTTCATGCCCGGCGCGTCGCCGCCGGAGGTGAAGATGCCGATGCGGGTGAAGTCGGCCATGGGGGATGGGAGCGGCGAGCGGGGAGCAGGGAGCGGGGAATCGACAGGCGCCGGCAGGAAGCGAAGCGGGGTCACTCCCCGCTGGCCGCTCCCTGCTCGCCGCTGGCCCGACCCGCTCGCGGGTCGGTGGGGCGGACGATGACGACGCCGACCTGGCTGCGGATGCCCTCCACGTAGGCCTGGAGGTCCGGCGAGATCTTGACGGCGTTGGAGGCCGACGACGCGTGGAGGAAGCCGGTGCGCCGGCCGTCGCGGTGGACGAAGCCGGTGTGCGTCACGTCGAGCCCGCCGATGCTGGTGGTCGTCGCGACGATGTCGCCGGCCTGCATGCCGTCGTAGGCCGCCGCGATGCGCGCCTGCGGGATGTGGTGGATCTCGCCGCCGGCCGCGAGCGCCCGCTCGGTGCCGACGACGCAGGCGTAGACGGCGTCCGACGCCATCCGCGGGTAGCTGCCGCGGTGGGTGGACATAAAGTCGAGGCGCTTGTCGAAGACCTCGCCGCCGATCTGCGAGGTGACGTCGGTCATCGCGCCGCGGCGCTGGTTGTCGCGGATCCAGTCGGTGAAGTAGTGGAGGCGCGAGCAGTAGCCGTCCATCTGGCCGTCGCGGTAGCGGAGGGCCTGCACGCCGGCGGCGTAGCCGTCGTAGCCGCGCTCGCCGAGGGCGATCTGCCGCGCGATGGCGAGGACGTTCTCGATGAGCAGCACGCAGTCGAAGCGCGTGAGGTCGAGCACGAGCGTCTCCTCCTCCGGCGCGTCGAGCATGCCGGCGACGTAGGGCCGCCCGAGGAGCTGCTCGGCGGTCCATTGGACGATCTCGCCGTAGGGGCGCGCGGCGACGCCGGCGGCGGCGGCGGCGTTCATGATCTCGCGGTAGGTCGTCGCCGTCGTCGAGTCGGTCGTGAAGGCGACCGCGTCGGCGGCCGGCGGGACGATCACCGGCGCGTCGGCGGCCTCCTCGGCCGAGACGACCGACGCCTGCGGCTCGATGGACACATCCGGCGCCGGCGCCGTCTCGGTGCAGGCGGCCAGCAGCAGGGCCAGCACGAGGTGCGGGAGCGCGAGCGGGAGCATGGGCGGAGCAGCGGGACGTGGAAAGCTACCGTTGGTCAACGCACGGCTTCGCTCCATCCTGTGCGTCCGGGCGACGCGTCCAGCGCGTGCCAGTCGGCCGGGACGCGGAGCGCGGCGGCGAGGCGCCGCTCGTAGTCGCGCCGGCGGATCTCGACGACGCCGAAGCGCGCGAGGTGCGGCGTGGACATCTGGACGTCCAGCAGCGCGAAGCCGCCCGCGCGGAGGCGCTCCACGAGGTGCACGAGCGCGACCTTGGACGCGTCGCGCCGGTGGCTGACCATGCTCTCGCCGAAGAAGGCCCCGCCGAGGGCGACGCCGTAGAGGCCGCCGGCGAAGCCGTCGGCGTCGTGGCACTCGACCGAGTGGCAGAGGCCGAGGCGCGCCAGCGCCGTGTAGGCCGCGATGATCTCCTCCGAGATCCACGTCTCGGGGCGGTCGGGCGCCGGCGCCGCGCAGGCGCGGATCGTCGCCTCCACGTCGGCGTCGGTCACCACGCAGTAGCGCCCGGCGCGGACGACCTGCGCCAGCGAGCGCGGCACGCGGAACGCGTCGAGCGGGAGGACGGCGCGCGGGTCGGGCGCGTACCAGCCGATCTCGCCGTCGGCGTCGGCCATCGGGAAGGCGCCCTGCACGTAGGCCGAGACGAGCAGGTCGGGCGTGAGGGTCACGGGTCGGGCGGTGAACCGGTCGCAAGGTCGGGATGCGGACGGGCCGGCGGGAGCGATCTTGCGCCGCCTCCCTCCTCCTCCGCCCATGCTGCGCCTCGCCGGAGCCCTCGCCCTCGTCCTCCTCGTCGCCGGCTGCCAGACCGACGACGGCGCCTCGGTGCCGTCGCCCGACCCCGCGCCCGACGGCGCCGACGTGCCCGCCGGCGAGGCCGGTGACCCCGCCGGCCCGATGGTGCTCAGCGGTGAGATCGGCCCGGCGCCGGTGCGCCCGGTGGCGCCGCTGCGCATCGAGGGCGCGTGCCCGATGGAGTGCTGCCAGTACGGGACGTGGACCACCAGCGGCCCGACGAGGCTCTTCGCGACGGCCGGCGACTCGACGGCCGTCGCCGGCACCGTCGAGGCCGGGACCGCGCTCTCGGTCTCGACCGGCCACGTGCGGCTGACGCGCCTCGGCGAGGCCGTGCTCCGCGAGCCGGCGATGCTCTACCGCGACTTCGAGGACGGCGTGCAGGCGGCGGCCGGCGACACGCTGCTCGTGCTCTACACCGTCGGCGAGGGCGCGTGGCGCGTCTGGTACCGCGGCGAGGTGCTGGAGGCCGACTACAGCACGCTCCAGGCGTTCGGCCGCGAGGCGTTCTCGGAGTCGCAGTGGTGGGCGCAGGCGACGGCGCCCGACGGCACGTCCGGCTGGCTGTGGATGGAGCGCACGCCGCCCGTCACCGGCGCCGACGGCTGCGCCGGCCTCCCCGACGCGCCGATGTGACGCCGGCCGGTGGCGGGCCGCTCAGGCGCGGCCGGCGTAGAGCGCGTCGAGGTCCAGCGTCGCGCCGACGGACTCCAGGCGGAGCGTCCCGCCCGTCGCCGGCTCGGCGAGGGTCCAGCCGTGGGACGCGCGGCGCGCCACCTCCGCGCGGCGGCGCTCGGAGTCCACGAACAGCACCTCGTGCACGGACGGCATCGCGCGGTAGAGCTCGAACGTCTCGCCGAGGTCGTAGGAGCGCGTGGACGGCGGGAGGACCTCGACGATGAGCGTCGGGTTGAGGAGCGTCGTGCGGTCGTTCCGGCGCGTCTCGATGGCGCCGCAGGTCACCGTGAGGTCGGGGTAGACGTAGCGGTCGTCGCTCACGCCCACGCGCATCGCCTCCGAGCGAACCGTGCACTCGGTGCCCCGCACGGCGTCGTGCAGCGCGACCGCGACGAGGATGATCAGTTCGGCGTGTTCGGGCGAGCCGCCGGGCACGGGGAACACCTCACCGTCGTGGTACTCGTGCCGCTCGAGCTGCGTCGCCTCCCACGCGACGTACTCGTCGGGCGTCATCGTGAGGGAGCGGGGGGCGGCGACGGGCATCGGCTCGGAGAGGCGCTCCGCCAGGATAGGCGGCGCCTACGTCGTCCCGAGCAGGCGGCGCGTGAAGCGGGCGATGCGCTCGGTCGCCTCGGTCACGTTCTCGAGGCTGTTGGCGTACGAGCAGCGGAGGAAGCCCGCGCCGCTAGGGCCGAACGCGTCGCCCGGCACGCAGGCGACGTGCTCCTCGCGGAGCAGCCGCTGCGCGAACTCCTCGGACGAGAGGCCGGTGACGCTCACGTCCGGGAAGCAGTAGAAGGCGCCCTCGGGCTCGAACGTCGGCAGGCCGGCGGCGCGGAGGCCGTCGACGATCACGCGGCGGCGCGCGTCGTAGGCCCGGCGCATCTCCTCGACGTGCGGCTGGCAGTCGCGGATGGCCGCGACGGCGCCGTACTGCCCGACCGTCGGGGCGGACATCACGACGTACTGGTGGGCCTTGTAGATCTGGTCCATGAGCGCCTTGGGCGCGCAGGCGTAGCCGATGCGCCAGCCGGTCATGGCGTAGCCCTTCGAGAAGCCGCCGAGCAGGATGGTCCGCTCCCACATGCCGTCGAGGGCCGGGACGCAGACGTGCCCGCGCTCGTTGGCCTCGCCGTAGACGAGCCGGTCGTAGATCTCGTCGGAGAGGACGAAGAGGTCGTGGCGGCGGCAGACGTCCGCGATGGCGTCCATCGTGTCGCGCCGCAGGACCGCGCCGGTGGGGTTGTTGGGGTAGCCGAGGAAGAGCGCCTTGGTGCGCGGCGTGATGCGCGCCTCGATGTCCTCGGCGGTGACCTGGAAGTCGTTCTCGGCGCGGGTCGGGACCCACACGACGCGTCCGCCGGCGAACTCGGCCGTCGGGCCGTAGCTCACGAAGCACGGCTCGGGGATCAGGATCTCGTCGCCGGGGTCGAGCAGCGCGAGCATCGCGATGGTCATCGCCTCGCTTGCGCCGATGGTGACGACGATCTCGCTCGCCGGGTCGTACGTCACGCCGTAGCGGTGGCGGAGGTCGTCGGTGACGGCGTCGCGCAGCTCGCGCAGGCCGAGGTTGGCCGTGTAGCCGGTCTTGCCGGCGTCGAGGCTCGCGCGCGCGGCGTCGAGGATCGGCGGCGGGCTCACGAAGTCGGGCTCGCCGATGCCGAGCGAGATCAGCGGCGGGTCGGCGTCGGGCGGCATCGTGGCCGCGATCTCGAAGAAGCGCCGGATGCCGCTGGGCGGGACCGTGCGGATGCGTTCACTGAGGCGTCCGGCGAGGCGGGCGGCCTCGGCGAGGCGGTCGGCGGTCTGCGTGGCCGTTTCGGTCATCGGGCGGGCGAGCGGGTGGTCGGCGAAGGTAGGCCCGGAGCGTCAGCGCGGGCCACCGGCGGCGCCGGTCGCCCACCACCGGAGCGCGTCCCGCTTCGTCGCCCGGTAGATGGTCGCGTGGGTCAGGTCGGGGCGCGGCACGTCGGTCCACACGAGCCCCGGCGGCGTGTCGGCGCGGAGCGCGCCGACGAGCGCCTCGACGTGCGGGCCGATGTCGGTCTCGTCGGCGTAGGTCAGGTAGAGGCGGGCCGAGACGTCGGGGTGGGCGGCGAGCCACGCGGGGGCCTCGCGCACGCGCCGCTGGCCGTCCCACCACAGGCTCGGGCTGAGCGCGAGGTACGTGTCGAAGAGGTCGGGCGTCTCGAAGAAGGTGTCCACGATCCAGAGCCCGGCGAGCGACTCGCCGAGGACGGCCGTCGTGCCGTCGGTGCGGTAGCGGCGCGCGATCTCGGGCATCAGCTCGTCGCGCACGAACGCGCGGAACGCCGGCGCGCCGCCGACGACGGGCGCGACCTCGCGGTCCGTCGCGACGCTCGTCGGCGGCGTGAGGTCGCGGCGGCGGACCGTGTTGGCGATGCCGACGACGATCACCGGCGGGAGCGTGCCCTCGGCGATCATCGAGTCCACGGTGGCCGTGACGTGCGGGAAGTCCTCGTTCGTGCCACCGTCGGGCATATAGAGGACCGGGTAGGCGTCGGCGGCGCCGGCGTAGCCCGGCGGGAGGTAGACGTTGACGGGACGCGCCTCGCCGAGCGCGCGAGACGGGATCACCAGCTCGTCGTGCGGCAGGAGCGTGTCGCCGGCGGCGTAGTCCGGCGGGGCGTTGCCGACCGGACCCGCGGCCCGGCAGCCGGCGGCGAGGACGGCGATGGCGATCAGGGCAGCGTGCACGTGCATCGGGCGGGGCGGGCGCGGGGTCAGCGGACGACTGATATCCGGCGGGTGCCTGCGTACCCGCCGGCAACGGCACGGATGACGTAGACGCCAAGCGAGAGGCAGGACGTGTCGAGCGCGAGCCTGTGCGTGCCGGCGGCGAGTGGTCCGTCGTGGAGAAGCGCGACCTCACGGCCGAGGCCGTCGAACGCCGCGACGCGCGCCTCGGCGGCGGTGCGCAGCATCAACGAAACGGTGGCGTCCTCACGTGCGGGGTTGGGCGTGACCGAGAGCGCGTACCCGTCGTACGGCGACGGCTCTGCTGCGACGGGCGCCGGCAGTGAGAAAACGTAGGCGCGCCCGACCCCGTAATCCCCCTCACCCCCTGCCCCGACCAGGACGTCCGAGCGTCCATCCCCATTCAGATCTCCGACTCCGGCAACGCTGTACCCGAACTGCCCATCCGGCTCAGCATTCGGACTCTGGAGGCTCATCAACACACCGCCTGTCGCACCGGAGAACACGTAGGCACGACCTGATTCATTGAAGGGTCCTCGTTCGAAAGGCGCTCCCACGACGAAATCCTCGACTCCGTCCCCATCGACGTCTCCAGCCCGATCAACCGCACGACCGAAGTTTCCCTCATCGACCGAGCGCGGGGAAGAGAGGCTGTACAACCGCCCCCCAGTCGACCCGCTATAGACGTAGACATGACCTTCATAATCTTCCCCCCATGTTCCTACAACAATATCCTTAATATCATCTCCGTCGATGTCACTCATTGCCTGCAATGCCAACCCAAATCCAAAAGAATCATGTTGATTTTCAGATTCGATGAAATAAATCAAAGAACAGTCAATCCCACTCACAACGTAGACTCTCCCGGGGTCACTAAATGATCCCAGGGTCGAGACGACAAGGTCGCCGTACCCATCGCCGTCCACGTCCCCAATTCCCGAAACGCCTCTTCCCAAATCTCCGCCGCCAGCCGAATGGGGAGACGGATTGTCGATGCTGCAAATGAGGTTTCCCGTTGCCCCGGAGAAAACGTGCGCGCGGCCTTCGGAGTTGGGACCTTCGCCAGTCGCGCCGACGATGAAATCGGCAATCCCGTCCGCATCAACGTCGGCCGCCCGGTCCAATGCAACCCCGAAAAACCCGCCCTCAAGCGACGACGGCCCGGCGAGCGTGTAGAGATGAGCCCCTGTCGCCCCCGAGAATGCATGGACCCGGCCGGAGTGCGGGGGCTCCGGCGTCGCGCCCACATTGCTCATCAGTACATCGTTGATTCCATCCGAGTCGATGTCCCCGATCCCGCTGGCCGCGAAAAAGCTGACTCCGGTCGTTGGCGTGAGCGCTTGGACCAGCGTTCCGTCCGTCCCGTCGAGCACGTAGGCTCGCCGGTCACCGGTCACCAGAAACTCTGGAATGCCGTCGCTGTTGAGATCGCCGAGTCGGGCCACTTCATATCCGAAGCCTCCATTCGGTATCGGGTCGGGGCTCGTCAAGCTGAGCAGGACGACTGGCGCCTGCGCGCGGGCGGACGCAGCCAGCGCAAGACAGATCAACAGTCGGACCATGTCGGATCGGGTGGGTCACGAATGGAGGATACGCCGCCTGCATCCATTGCTCACACGGACGCGCCGGCACGCCGTCGGCGCCGGTCGGTAGCTTCCCGTCCGTTCCCTCCCCCGCGCTTTCCTTGATGCCCGACACGCACCACAACCTCATCGCCGGCGACTGGGTGCCGGCACGCTCCGGCGAGACCTTCGAGAGCCGCAACCCCGCGCGCCAGAGCGACGTCATCGGCGCCTTCCCGCAGTCGGGCGCGGCCGACGTGGCGGCGGCCGTCGCCGCCGCGCGCGAGGCGTTCACGACCTGGAGCCGGATGCCGGCCCCGAGCCGCGGCGAGATCCTCCGCCGCGCCGGCGACCTGCTCACGGCGAAGAAGGACGAGCTGGCCCGCGCGATGACGCGCGAGATGGGCAAGCCGTTCTTCGAGACCAAGGGCGACGTGCAGGAGGCCATCGACACGGCCTACTACGCCGCCGCCGAGACGCGCCGCCTGTTCGGGCACACGGTCCCGAGCGAGCTGAACGACAAGTTCAACATGACGATCCGCCGCCCGCTGGGCGTCGTCGGCGTCATCACGGCGTGGAACTTCCCCGTGGCGGTGCCCTCGTGGAACCTGCTGCCCGGGCTGGCCGCCGGCTGCACGTTCGTCTTCAAGCCGAGCGAGGAGGCGCCCCACTCGGGCGAGCTGTTCGTGCGCATCCTGCTGGAGGCCGGCGTCCCGGCCGGTGTCGTCAACCTCGTGCAGGGCGCCGGTGCCGCCGGCGGGGCGCTCGCCGAGCACCCGGACGTCGACGCGATCTCGTTCACCGGCTCGACCGAGACCGGCGCGCGCGTCGGCGAGATCTGCGGGCGCATGCACAAGCGCTACCTCGCCGAGATGGGCGGCAAGAACCCCATCGTGGTCATGGCCGACGCCGACCTCGAGTCGGCGACCGAGGGCGTGCTCTGGGGCGCCTTCGGCACGACCGGCCAGCGCTGCACGGCGACGAGCCGCCTGATCGTCCACGCGGACGTGCACGACGAGCTCGTCGAGCGCATCGCGGCCAAGGCCGGCGCGCTCCGGCTGGGCGACGGCAACGCGGACGCCACCGAGATGGGCCCGGTCGTCAACCAGAAGGCGCTCGACAAGATCACGGAGTACGTCGCCATCGGGAAGGCCGAGGGCGCGACGTGCGTCCTCGGCGGCGAGCGCGCCACCGGCGACGGCCTCGACGACGGCTTCTTCTTCCAGCCGACGATCTTCACCGGCGTCGCGGCCGGGATGCGGATCGAGCAGGAGGAGATCTTCGGGCCGGTGCTGTCGGTGGTGAAGGTGGGCTCGTACGACGAGGCCGTCGCGGTCGCCAACGGCGTCAAGTACGGCCTGTCGTCGGCGCTCTACACGCAGGACGTGCGGCTGGCCTTCCGCGCGATGCACGACCTGGAGAGCGGCATCACGTACATCAACGCGCCGACGATCGGCGCGGAGGCACACATGCCGTTCGGCGGGACGAAGGCCACCGGCAACGGCCACCGCGAGGGCGGCTGGGA
>Ga0209053_1001100_pt1 | contig 14065 bp, 11 predicted proteins | sample EBPBio152010_DNA_FD_185864 | JGI IMG/M metagenome (GOLD analysis project Ga0209053, IMG submission 185864) | Wastewater treatment Type I Accumulibacter community from EBPR Bioreactor in Madison, WI, USA - Reactor 1_7/15/2010_ DNA (SPAdes)... | ecosystem: Engineered > Bioreactor > EBPR >... | reverse complement strand
TTTCCTTGGTGGCGCCACCGCCCACGTCGAGGAAGTTGGCCGGCTCCGCACCATAAAGCTTGATGATGTCCATCGTGGCCATGGCGAGGCCCGCGCCGTTCACCATGCAGCCGATCTCGCCATCCAGCGCGATGTAGTTCAGGTCGAACTTCGACGCCGCCAGCTCCTTGGGGTCTTCCTCGGTCTCGTCGCGCAGCGCCGCCACGTCGGGGTGACGATAGACCGCGTTGCCGTCGAACGACACCTTGGCGTCCAGCACCTTGAGGTTGCCATCGGGCGTCACGATCAGCGGGTTGATCTCCAGCATCTCCATGTCCTTCTCGACGAAGGCCTTGTAGAGCGTCTTGGCCAGAGCGACCATCTGCTTGACCTGACCGCCTTGCAGACCCAGCGAGAAGGCCAGACGACGGCCGTGGAACTCGCTCAGCCCCGAGGCCGGATCGACCGAGAAGGACAGGATTTTCTCGGGGGTCGAGGCCGCGACTTCCTCGATGTCCATGCCGCCCTCGGTGGAGCAGACAAAGGAAATGCGCGATGTCTGGCGATCCACCAGCAGCGCCAGATACAGCTCGCGCGCGATGTCCGAACCCGCCTCGATATAGATGCGGTTCACCTGCTTGCCGACCGGGCCGGTCTGATGCGTGACCAGCGTGCGGCCCAGCATCTGCTTGGCCAGCGCTTCGGCCTCTTCGACCGACTTGGCCAGACGCACGCCGCCCTTCTCGCCCGCTTCGGGCTCCTTGAACTTGCCCTTGCCCCGGCCGCCGGCATGGATCTGCGCCTTCACGACCCAGAGCGGGCCTTCCAGACCGCCCGCCGCCGTCTTGGCCTCATCCGCCTTCAGAACGACGCGGCCATCGGAAACCGGGGCGCCGTAGCTGCGCAGAAGCGCCTTGGCCTGATATTCATGGATGTTCATGGATCATGTCCCATCGCTGCTGATTTGGCGGCGTGATGCCATAGAAAACAGCGCTTTCAAAATGCGATTTGGCGGATGCCGGGGATTTGAGGCAGAAAAATCGCATTTGTGATCACAGCCTGAAAAAGTGTGATCACAATTTCGGCCCTGTTTCCGCAAACGCCGCAGCGCCGCATGATGCGGGGCACGAAAGCGCCACTCCGGCAAGCGGCGCTAGGCCTGAGTCGCCACGCACAGAACCTGACCGCGCGGCAGGCGGTCGGGCCGGATCTCCAGCCGCAGCCCGGCCTGGGCGGCAAAGCCGCGCACATCTTCGGCCAGCACATGATAGGGCGGGCGGATGTCATGCGTCACCACCCCGTCGGGCTGCCGCACCGGCCCCAGGCTCGCCGCCGCATCGGGGGCCAGAAAGACGGTGAACAGGAACTTCTCGAACCGCGTGACATGGGCAGCCACCCGCAACAACCCGCGCCGCAGGTGATTGAGCGGCAGATGCGTGAACACCGCGAAACACAGGATATAGTCGATCTCGCGCGGGATACCCGGCAGGTCAAAGGCGCCATCCTCGATCAACTGTCCGCGCGGCAGGCGGGCGCGGTCGGCCTCGGTCAATTCGCGCGCATAGCCCTGCCGCATCAGATCGCCGGAAATATCGGTGCCCCAGTAATGACCCGGGTTCAGATAGGGCACCGCCCGGCAGCCGGTGCGCAACGGCCCGCAGCCGATATCCAGCAGACTGTGCCGCGGGCGCAAGCCCTCTGCCACCAGAAGCCGCATCTGCTGCCAGCCCGTCTCCTCCCACCGGCCGCCGATGATGGCGCGATGCTGACCGCGCGACAGCGCGTCGGGAATGAAATCCGGGGCGTGATAGGGCGAGATGAAGCGGCTCATGCCACCCCTTCTAGCGCCAATGCCGCCCGAACGGAACGCCCCTGACCGGCCGCGCCGGGGGGCTGTCTGCCCCCCACGGCCCTTCGGGCCTCCCCCCGAGGATATTTGTGAACAGATGAAGGGAGAGAGCTTTTCCCCTTCATCTGTTTCAAAATATCCTCAGGGGGTGAATGGCCGCAGGCCAGAGGGGGCGCGAGTGCCCCCTTTCCGCCCGCTCCAGCCGCGCGGGGCTTGACACAGGCGCGCTTTGTCGCCACATGCACCCGATCCGATGCCCGGCCGCGTGAGCCGATGAAGGGCGCGGATGTCAGGTTCCCACCATCACGCAGGGGCGCCGCGGACCGACGGCCTTCGGGGATGCGCCCCGCAAGGCGAGGCGGCTTCGCCCCCTGTGGCACCCGGAGCGGTGCCGGAACGGCCATTGTGCCGTGAAGGATGATGACATGACTGTTTCTTTTGCCGATCTCGGCCTTTCCCCCAAACTGCTGGCCGCCCTGCCCGCCGCCGGTTTCACCACGCCCACCCCGATCCAGGCCGAGGCCATTCCGCATGTGGTGCGCGGGCGCGATCTGATGGGTCTTGCGCAGACCGGCACCGGCAAGACCGCGGCCTTTGGCCTGCCGCTGCTGACGCGTATCCTCGATGTGACGCATCCGGCCGGGCCGCGCAATGTGCGCTCGCTGATCCTCGCGCCGACGCGCGAACTGGTGCAGCAGATCTACGAACATCTCTACGCCTTCACCCGTGGCACGCCGGTCAAGCTGACCATGGTGGTCGGCGGCGCCTCGATCAACCGTCAGTCCGACCGGCTGGCCAAGGGCACCGATGTGCTGATCGCGACCCCCGGCCGGCTGATCGACCTGCTGGAACGCGGCGATGTCAGCCTGGAGCGGTGCAGTTATCTGGTGCTGGACGAGGCCGATCACATGCTCGACATGGGCTTCATCCATGCGCTGCGCACCATTGCCCGCCACCTGCCGCACAAGCGCCAGACGCTGCTGTTCAGCGCCACCATGCCCAAGGATATCGAGGAAATCGCCGCGACCTATCTGCGCGATCCGATCCGGGTGCAGGTCTCGCCCCCCGGCAAGCCCGCCGACAAGATCACCCAAGGGGTGCATTTCATCCCGCAGGGTGACAAGGGCCGCCTGCTGGAAAGCTATCTGCAAAAGCACCCGGGCGAGGCGGCGATCGTCTTTTCGCGCACCAAGCACGGCGCTGACAAGATCGCCAAATTCCTGACGGGCTGGGGTTTCAACGCCGTGGCGATCCATGGCAACCGCAGCCAGAACCAGCGTGAACGCGCGCTGGCCGACTTCCGCGAGGGGCGGGTCGATGTGCTGGTCGCGACCGATGTCGCCGCGCGCGGGATCGACATTCCGCTGGTCCGCCACGTCTATAATTACGACATGCCCAACGTGCCCGAGAATTATGTCCACCGCATCGGCCGCACCGCGCGGGCCGGGGCCGATGGCGCCGCCGTCAGCTTCTGCGCCCCGGCGGAGATGGACGAATTGCGCGCGGTGGAAGCGGTGCTGAAAAAGCCGGTGCCGGTGCTGGGCGGCGCGCCCTGGGCCTCGGAGGCGGTGTCCGCCGCGCCGAAACCCGGTCAGCGCCGGGGCGGTCCGTCGCGGCCGCAGGGCCAGAAACCGCAAGGTGCCAAGCCGCAGGGCCAAAAGCCGCAATCCGGCCGTCCGGCCCGCCCCGCGGGCGGCACGCAGGCGCCACGGCGCCCCGCGGGCGCGCCTGCCCGGGCCAAATCCGGCCCCCGGCGCTGAACCGGGGCGCGGGCGGGGTTAGTGCCCCGCCTCCTCCTCCAGATTGAGCTTCATCTCCAGCAGCACCTGCTGGATCGCCAGCGTCTCGCGCAGCAGCCGCTTGGCTTCGTTCACCGAAATCTTGCCATCGTCGATGGCGGAATTGTATTCCGCCATCAGCATGCCGAAGCGCTGCGCCAGGGCCACGACATCGGAATTGATGCCCGAGGATTGCGCATTGCGCCGCTCGCCATCATAGCTCAGCGTGATGCCGCGCAGATCGGCCAGTGCCGCGGTCACATGCGGAAAGCGCGAGGCCGCCTCCAGCTGCGCCACAACGTCGATCGGCATGAAGCGGTCGCCATGCTCGTCCTGGTCGGAATAATAGCGCCCGATCGTCGCCTTGGACTTGCCGGTCAGCTCGCAAGCCGCCTCGATCCCCACATCCTTGACCAGCGTTTCGGTGTGCTTCTTCAGATAGGAGGCAATCGTCATCTTCTCGTCCCAGCCCCCGCGCCCTTGAACCCGGGGAAAACCCATTTCCTTTTCCCATTAATCGGATGGCAGGGATTTGTCATGCAAATTGAAGTTCCGGTTAGCCGGAACTGTACGAGTGTCCGGCGTCCCCAGCGTCGGATCATGTAGCGGCCCGCCGCCAATGGGCGTCGCAATGGCGACAGCGGTTCCGTCAACCATTGCGCGGCGGGTCGATCTTGCCTGTTCCTGCCGGGCCCGTCCGGCAGCCCGAGCCCGCGCCTCGCGCCGCGCCCAGCCCCACCCGGTAAGACGCGACACGATGCCATCTGCGGGGCCATCTGCGGGGGCCATCTGCGGGAAGTGACGTGCCAGTTTCCTCAACGGCAAAGGCCGGAGGCAAGTGCCAGTAAGCCGCGCGCCCATGTCATTGCCTGGACGCACAGCCTGCCCGCCCCGCCAGCCTCTTGGCCGGGCGGGCCTTTTGCGCTATCGCCCCGGCATGGCCAAGCTCTATTTCCACTACTCCACCATGAACGCGGGCAAATCGACCGCGCTGCTGCAAGCCTCGCACAATTACCGCGAAGGCGGGATGCAGACCCTGCTGCTGACCGCCCGGCTGGATGACCGCGCCGGGCCGGGGCGAATTGCCAGCCGCATCGGCATCGGTGAAGCGGCCGAAACCTTCGGCCCCGAAGACGACATGTTCGCCCGCCTCGCCGCCCGCTTTGACCAGGGACCTGTCGCCTGCGTCTTCGTCGATGAGGCGCAGTTCCTCTCCAAGGCGCAGGTCTGGCAACTGGCCCGTGCTGTCGATGATCTGGGCGTGCCGGTCATGTGCTACGGGCTGCGGGTGGATTTTCAGGGCAACCTGTTCCCCGGCTCGGCAGCCCTGCTGGCCTGGGCCGACGAGATGCGCGAGGTGCGCACCATCTGCCATTGCGGCAAGAAGGCCACGATGGTCGTGCGGCGCGGCGCCGACGGGCAGGCGCTGAGCGATGGCGATCAGGTGCAGATCGGCGGCAATGAAACCTATCAAAGCCTCTGCCGCCGCCACTGGCGCGCGGCGGTCGGAGCATAAGGGGGCGCTCGCGCCCCCTCTGGCCTGCGGCCATTCACCCCCTGAGGATATTTTGAAACAGATGAAGGGCAAGACGCGCTTCCGCCCCCTTCATCTGTTCGCAAATATCCTCGGGGGGAGGCCCGAAGGGCCGTGGGGGGCAGACAGCCCCCCTGCGACGGCTCAGGCCGCGCGGAAGGCCGGATGCAGCGTGATCGGGCCGGTCGGGGCGGGTTCGGCGAAGGCGCGCGACAGCAGGTATTCCGCCGGCACCCCCGGCAGATGGCGCGCGGGATCTGCCAACAGGCCAAAGCGCGTGTAATAGGCCGGGTCGCCGAGCAGGACCACACCGCCCAGCCCCTGCGCCCGCAGCCCGTCCAGCGCGGCCCGCATCAGGGCGCCGCCAATCCCTTGGCGCTGGCAACGCGGTGCCACGCAAACCGGGGCGATGCAGGCCCAGCCCGGTGCCCCGCCGATGGTCACGGGCGAGGCCGCGATATGCCCGGTCAGCCCCGCCGCATCGGCGCAGACCAGCGACAGCAGCAACCCGCCCCCTTCGCGCAGACGGGTGACGATCTCCGCCTCGTTGCCATCGGCATGGGGGGCGGTGGCGAAGGCCTCGGTGATCAGTTGGCCAATCGCCGCCGCCTCATCCGCGCGTTCGGGACGCGGGATCAAGGGGTGACGCCCTGCTCTGCCGCCATCAGCTTGGCCACGGCGCGCAGTTCGAACTTCTGGATCTTGCCGGTCGAGGTCTTGGGCAGGTCGCAGAACACCACCGCCTTGGGCGTGGCAAAGCCCGCGAGGCGCGCGCGGCAGAACTTGATCAGCTCTTCCTCCGTCGCCTCGGCGCCGGTCTTCAGCTCGACAAAGGCGCAGGGCACCTCACCCCATTTCGCGTCGGGCTTCGCCACCACGGCGCAGAGGCTGACGGCCGGATGGTGCATCAGGGCGCCCTCGACCTCGACCGAGCTGACATTCTCGCCGCCCGAGATGATGATGTCCTTCGCGCGGTCGGTGATCTTGATATAGCCGTCGGGATGCTGAAGCGCGATGTCGCCTGAATGGAACCAGCCGCCCTTGAAGGCCTCGGCCGTGGCCTGCGGGTTCTTGTAATAGCCCTTCATCACCATATTGCCGCGCAGGGCAATTTCGCCCAGATGGGCGGAATCGCGTGGCACCGGGGCGCCATGGGTATCCTGCACCTGGGCGGCCTCAAGCATGGCCATGGCGACGCCGGTGCGCGCCTTGAAGGCGGCGCGGTCCTCGCCGGTCTTGCCCTCCCATTCCGGCTGCCAGAGGCATTCGGTGGCGGGGCCGTAGGTTTCGGTCAGGCCATAGACCTGTGTGACGTTGAAGCCCAGCGGCTCGATCGCGGCCAGCGTGGCGGCAGGCGGCGGCGCGCCGGCGGTGAAGACCTCGACCACATGGTCGAAGGCGCGGCGATCCTCGTCCCGGGCGTTGATGATCGTGTTCAGCACGATGGGCGCGCCGCCGAAATGGGTGACGCCCTCGTCGGCGATGGCGTCATAGATCGCCTTCGCGGTCACATCGCGGCAACAGACCAGCGTGCCGCCCATCATCGGCACCAGCCAGGGCTGCACCCAGGCATTGCAATGGAACAGCGGCACGATGGTCAGCACCTTGGGAAACAGCTGCATCCGCCAGGCGATGACATTGGCCATGGTCGCGAGATAGGCGCCGCGATGGTGATAGACCACGCCCTTGGGCCGCCCGGTGGTGCCGGAAGTGTAGTTGATGGCCAGGCTTTCCCATTCATCCTCGGGCAGGAGCCAGGCGAAGTCCGGCGTGCCCTCGGCCAGCAATTCCTCATATTCCAGGTAATGCCCGCCGGGGGTAAAGCCCGCCTCGCGGTCGCAGACCTCGACGATCTGGGGCGCGGTGCCCTCCATCTTGCGGATCGCGGCCTCGGCCAGCGGCAGCAGCGCGCTATCGACCAGCACGATCTTCGCGCCGGCATGGCCGAAGATATAGCCCACCGTATCGGCATCCAGACGGGTGTTGATCGTGTTGATGATCGCCCCGCAGGCCGGCACGCCGAAATGCGCCTCGGCCTGTTGCGGGATATTGGGCAGCAGCGTCGCCACCACATCGCCGGGCCGCACCCCGCGCCGCGCCAACGCCGAGGCAAGGCGCGTCGTGCGGTCAAGATATTCGGCATAGCTGCGGCGGGTCGATTTCCACACCAAAGCGGTGCGCCCGGCATGGATATCGGCGGCGCGGCGCAGATGCGACAAGGGCGTCAGGGGCACATGATTGGCGGCGGTCTTTTCCAGACCCGATTCATCGGCAAGCCATCCCATTTTGCGCTTCTCCCCCTTCGTGACGGAACATGTCGTTTTCCGACGGGCAGAATGGGGCTGTCTTGCGGCAATGAAAAGGGCAGACGAAAGGAAATTGCGCCATGACATCCGCTAACATCCCGACCGCCGCCCCGGACCGGACATTGGCCGCCGCCGGGCTGGTGCTGGTCTATGCCATGGTGATCGGATTCACCGACAATTTCGTGCGCGTGATCGCCGCCGAGGCGGGGCTGTGGCAGTTTCATGCGACTCGGTCGGTGATGGCCTGGGCGATCCTGCTGGGCTTGATGGTGCCGCTGGGGCTGCGGTTGCGGCCGCGCAACCTGCGGGCGGTGGTGGCGCGGTCGGCGATCCATGGTTGCGCGATGCTGATCTATTTCGGCGCGCTGGCCTTTCTGCCGGTGGCACTGGTGGCGGCGGGGCTGTTCACCGCGCCGATCTTCGTGCTGCTGCTGACGCGCTTTGCCTATGGCCATGCCATCGGCCCGGTCCGCATCCTGGCGGTCGCGGTCGGCTTCCTTGGCGTGCTGCTGGTGCTGGGCCCCGAGGCCGCCGGCGATGCCGAAAGCGGGATGAGCCTCGCAGCGCTGCTGCCGGTGCTGGCCGGCGCGCTTTATGCGCTTGGCAATATCGCGACCCGCGAATGGTGCGCCGAAGAAAGCGCCGAGACCCTGCTGGGCGGGTTCTTCCTGGCACTCGGGCTGTTCGGGCTGATCGGCATGGCGGTGCTGACGCTCTGGCCGCTGTCGGGCGGCAGCGACGCCGAATCCTTTATCGCGCGCGGCCCGGTCTGGCCCAGCGGCACCTTCCTGTTCTGGACCTTCGTGCAGGCGGCGGGGTCGCTGCTGGGGGTGGGCATGATGATCCGCGCCTATCAATTGGCCGATGCCAGCCGGGTCTCGGTGATCGAATATGTGATCCTGCCCGCCTCTGCGCTGTGGAGCTGGCTGCTCTGGGACGAGACGCTGCCCCCGGTCGCCATGGCGGGGATGGCGCTGATCGCGCTGGCGGGGGTGATGATCGCCCTGCGCGCGCGCAGCACCGCCTGACCCGTCGCAGGGGGGGCTGTCTGCCCCCCACGCGCCTGCGGCGCTCCCCCCGAGGATATTTGTGAACAGATGAAGGGGGAAAAGCGCGTCCTGCGTTTCATCTGTTTCAAAATATCCTCAGGGGGTGAGGCCGCAGGCCGAGGGGGCGCGAGCGCCCCCTTTGCGACGGCACCCGCTCTGGGGCGGCTTTATCGGTGCCGCACGGAGGCGATGCCACAGCGGTTGTGACCTGTGGTCTTTCCCGCTAAGCTGCCGGGAAAGTGCAATAAAGGCAGTTCATGCGCAGCACCGCGCTGAAGCAGTTTACCAAGCTTGAAGCGACCGGCCTCTGGCGGGAGGCGCCCGAATTGCAGCGGCGCGAAGTCGTCGTGTCCTTCGGCGAAAGCAGCCTGACGATCTCGGACCCGCGCAGCGAAAGCGCGCTGTCGCATTGGTCGCTGCCCGCGGTGGAGCGGCTGAACCCCGGCGAGCGGCCCGCGCTCTTTGCCCCCGGGCAGGACGCGCTGGAAACGCTGGAGATCGAAGACGCGCTGATGATCGAGGCGCTGGAGCGGGTGCGCGATGCGCTTTCCTCCGCCCGGCCGCGGCCGGGGCGGCTGCGCGGCAGTTTCGTGCTGATCGTGAGTGCGGCAATCGCGCTGGCGATGGCCACGCTCGCGCCCGGGGCACTGGTCAGCCATACCGCCTCGGTATTACCGCCCGCCACGCGGCTGGGCATAGGGCGCATGGCCTTGGCCGATCTGTCGCGCGTGGCCGGGGCGCCCTGCACCGACCCGACCGGGCAAGGCGCGCTGGACCGGCTTTCGACCCGCCTGTTCGGGCCGATCGCGCCGCAGATACTGGTGTTGCGCGATGGCACGGCGCAGGCGCTGCATCTGCCGGGCGGGATCATCACCCTGCATCGCGACCTGATCGAAAAGGCCCCCGGCCCCGAGATCGCCGCCGGCTATATCCTGGCCGAGGCCGAGCGTGCAACGGCCAGCGATCCGGTGATTCCGGCGCTGCGCCATGCCGGGTTCATCGCCACCCTGCGGCTGCTGACCACCGGCGCCCTGCCCCCCGACGCGCTGGAGGGCTATGGCCAGGCCCTGCTGCTGACGCCGCCCGCCGATCTGCCCGCCGATACCCTGCTGCGCCGCTTTGGCGATGAGGGCATCCCCGCCACGCCCTATGCGCGCAGCGTCGATCCTACGGGCGAAACCACGCTGGCGCTGATCGAGGCCGATCCGATGAAGGGGCGCGCGGCGCTGCCGCTGATGCCGGATTCCGACTGGCTGGGGTTGCAGGCAATCTGCGCCGAATAGGCCCGGGCAAAGAAAAGACCCCCGCGGCCCTTTCGGGTGCGGGGGTCAGGTTTATCCTGCCCTGTTGTCTGACTGCCTGTTGCCGCCTTACCTAATATATGCGTCGCCAAAGCCCGCCGCGCGGGCCGCCGACAGTGCCGATTGCGCGCTGCCCGCATCGCCGAACGGGCCCGCCATCACCATTTGCAGCGCCTTGCCGCCCCTGGTCACCCGCGCGGTGCCCACCGGCAGGCCGGCGGCGCGCAGCCGCGCCTTGGCGCCTTCGGCATTGGCGGGCACGCCAAAGGTGCCGACCTGCACATAAAGCCCGCCACGCGGCGCGGCCTTGACCTGCGGCACCGGCGCCACGGCGCCAGGCTGTGCCCGGGGTTCGGACTTGGACGAGACATGCAGCCGCCCCGTCGCCGGGTTGCGGGTCGAGACGACGACCACGCGCTGCCCCCCCGATTGCAGCTCAGCCGGGACTTCGCGGGTCCAGACCTGATCCTGCGCATATTGCCCCTGCGCCGTGCCGAGACCGCGATAGGGGTTCAGCCGGTCATCCGTCCAGGCGCGTTTATAGCCCTTGGGCACCACGACCTCCACCGGCGCATCGACGGCGGCGCGGCGCACCACGATGCGCGGCTCAGCCGCGGCGACGCGGGCGGCACCGCCGACCTGATCGGCCGTCATCGCGCCGCGGGTGACCGTCTCGCCCGCCGGGGGATAGAGCCCGGCACCGACGTGCCGCCCCTCGCCCACGGCGACCTTGGCATAGACCGGCGCCTTGGCCCCGGCCAGCGTGCCGTCACCCCTGGTGCAGAGAACCGCCGTGCCGCCATTCGACAGCGCCACGACCTGCGGCACCGGGGCCGAGGTGAAGCAGCCGATCTTGTTGCCGGTGGCGCCGCTGCCCGGCAGGGCCGCGACACGGGCCGGGGCGGGCACCGAGACGACCGGGGGGGCCATCGGCGCCGGCAGCGCGCGGGCCAGATAGGGATCGACCGGCCGCGCCGGGCCGGTGGCGCGGATCGCGGGCGGGGTGGTCAGCGTGGCGACGGTGGCCAGCGGCTTGCCGGTGGCGCGAGGGGCCGGCGCGTCGGCCACCCGGGCGGGGGCCGCGATTTCGGCGGGGGTGGCCACCTCGACGGGTTTCGCCATGGCGGCCATGGTGGGCGGATAGCCACAGAGCGCCTTGCGGTCACGGCTGACGCGCGGCACCCAGTTGGTCGTGCCATTCAGCCCCGCACGGAGGAAGACGCAGCCGCGGCTGTCCACATACATCTGGCCCTTGAAGCCGGCGGGCGGCAGCTCTTTCGGGCCACCGATCTGCGAGATTGTTTGAGCCTGCGCAACAGTAACCCCGGAAACAGCCGCCAGCAGCGCGGCTGTGACAATCGTGCGAAGCATGACTTCCCCCATCTTTGCAGGGCCGACTCTGACGCAGGATTGTTGCGGAGTAAAGAGATTATCCCTTCATTTTGTACCGAACATGCGATCACCCGCATCCCCTAGCCCCGGAACAATATATCCATGGTCGTTCAGGTGGCTGTCCAACGAGGCCGTGACGATCGGCACGTCGGGATGGGCCTCTTTCATGCGCTGAACGCCCTCGGGCGCGGCCAGAAGGCACAGGAACCGGATATTCCTGGCCCCCGATTGTTTCAGAAGATCAATCGCCGCCACGCTGGAATTGCCGGTGGCCAGCATCGGATCGACCACGATGCAGATGCGCTCATCCAGCCGGTCGGGCACCTTGCAGTAATATTGCACGGGCTGGAGTGTTTCCGGGTCGCGATACAATCCGACAAAGCCGACCCGCGCCGCCGGGATCAGTTCCAGAATGCCGTCCAGCAGTCCGTTTCCGGCCCGCAGGATGGAAATCAGCGCCAGTTTCTTGCCGTCCAGCGTGGGGGCGTCCATCGGCTCCAGCGGGGTTTCGATGCGCGTCGTGGTCATGTCCAGCTCGCGCGTGACCTCATAGGCCAGCAGCAGGCTGATTTCCTTGAGCAGCCGCCGGAAGCCCGCGGTCGAGGTGGTCTTGTCGCGCATGATGGTCAGCTTGTGCTGCACCAGCGGGTGATTGACGACGGTCAGATGGGGGGTCATGCGCGGGGCTCCAGTTGCTTTTCGAGGCGGGTCTTGGTGTCGGCGTCGCAGAAGGCCGCCGCAAGGGCGGTGCGGTTGAGCGTGTCGAACACGCCCTGATCCCAGTCAAAGGCATCGGCCAGCCGATCCCATTCACGGGTCATCGTGGTGTGAAAGAAGGGCGGGTCGTCGGTCGAGACCGTGACCTTTACCCCCCGGTCATACAGCTGTCCGATCGGGTGCCGCCGCCAGTCGGGATAGATCCCGAGCGCGATGTTCGAGCCGGGGCAGACCTCCAGCACGGTGCCACGTTCGGCCAGTTCATCGACCAGCGCCAGGTCCTCGATGGCACGCACGCCATGCCCGATGCGCGACGGGTTGAGCGCGGCCAGCGTGGCGCGGATGTGATCGGGGCCGCGCCATTCGCCGGCATGGGCGGTGATGCCCAGCCCGGCCTCGCGCGCGCAGTCGAAGGACCAGAGGTAATCCTTTGGTTCCAGTATCTTTTCATCGCCGGCGATGCCAAAGCCCGTCACAAAGCGCCCCGCCGTTTCGGCGGCACAGATCGCCACCTCACGCGCCTTTTCCGGGCCGAAATGCCGGATCGGCGTCACGATGGCGCGCAGCGTGATGCCCATGCGCCGCTCGGCCTCGGCCGCGGCATCCTCGATGGCGGCGAGGTAATCGCGCCAGGCGGTCAAATCGCGGCCACCGCAGAAATCCGGGCTAATGAAAGTTTCGCTGTAAATCACGCCACTTGCAGCGCTTTCTTCAAGCACGGCAAGCGTCAGGCGGCGATAGTCATCGGGGCTGCGCAGCACCGAGGTCGCGGCCTCGTAGACCTTCAGGAAATGCCAGAAATCGCGATAGGCATAATTGCCGCGCGCATCGAAGATCCCGCCGATATCCTCGTGCTTTTCGGCGGCCAGACCGCGAATGAAGGCAGGCGGCGCGGCGCCTTCCAGATGCAGGTGCAACTCCAGTTTCGGCTGCGATGTCAGGCTCATAGAAAGCTCCGCCCCGGGCCTTGCGCGGGGATATCGAGATGATCGGCGACCGAGGCCGCCACATCGGCAAAGGCACAAAGACCAATCGGCCCCTTGCCGCGCCCGGCGACCAGCACCGGCACCCGTTCGCGCGTATGTTCGGTGCCAAACCATGTCGGATCATTGCCGTGATCGGCGGTAAAGATCGCCATGTCGCCCGGCCCCAGCCGCGCCAGAAAGCCGCCCGCCCGCGCATCGAACCATTCCAGCGCCCGGGCATAGCCCGAAACGTCGCGGCGGTGGCCATAGAGGCTGTCAAACTCCACAAAGTTCGCAAATGTCAAACTTCCAGGCTCCGCCTCGACTGCCAAGCGGTCAAGATGTTCGAAAAGTGCAGCATCATCCTTGCCCTTGTGCAGCTTGCTGATGCCACGATGCGAAAAGATGTCGCCGATCTTGCCGATGGCATGGGTCACACGCCCCGCGCCCTGCACCCAATCGAGCAGCGTCGGCGCCGGCGGGGCGATGGCGAAATCGCGGCGGTTGGCGGTGCGGGCGAAGGCCCCCGGCGCGCCGGTAAAGGGCCGGGCGATGACCCGGCCGATCTTCATCGCATGCAGCATGGGCGCCAGATCGCGGCACAGCGCGACCAGCCGGTCCAGACCAAAGCTTTCCTCATGGGCGGCAATCTGGAACACGCTGTCGGCCGAGGTATAGCAGATCGGCCAGCCCGTCGTCAGATGTTCGGCCCCCAGCCGGTCGATGATGGCGGTGCCGCTGTCATGGCAATTGCCCAGAATGCCCGCCGTGCCGGCCAGCCGGCAGACCTCGGCCACCACATCGGCGGGAAAGGCCGGCACGGTATCGGGGAAATAGGCCCAGTCCCAGGGCACCGGCACCCCGGCCAGTTCCCAATGGCCCGAGGGCGTATCCTTGCCGCGCGACACCTCGGTCGCCGCCCCCCAAAGGCCCTGCGGTGTCGCAGCCAGCCCCGGCGCCGCATCGCCCGAGGCCAGACGCAGCGCGGCCCCCAGCCCCAGCCCGTCCAGCACCGGCAGATGCAGCGGACCGCTGCGCCCCTGCCCCGCCCGGCCCGCCGCACAATCGCGCGCGATATGCGCCACGGTATTGGCGCCGGTATCGGGCACCCCGCCCGACTGGAAATCGCCCGCGTCCGGCGCGCCGCCGATCCCCACAGAATCCAGCACGATCAGAAATGCCCGGCTCATGCGCC
>Ga0209053_1001098_pt1 | contig 14082 bp, 10 predicted proteins | sample EBPBio152010_DNA_FD_185864 | JGI IMG/M metagenome (GOLD analysis project Ga0209053, IMG submission 185864) | Wastewater treatment Type I Accumulibacter community from EBPR Bioreactor in Madison, WI, USA - Reactor 1_7/15/2010_ DNA (SPAdes)... | ecosystem: Engineered > Bioreactor > EBPR >... | reverse complement strand
TAAATTTAGACCTATTAGGAAATAAAGCAACACCATTATCTCTTGTACTTAACAAAACTGGATTAGCTTCTAATCCTCCCATTTTGAGCATTGCTGTCAGCATTAAATTTATTTCTGCTACATTTCCTGTGCTTTCATTGAATGCAACTTCTACTCCTTTTTTAGTATAGTATCCGTACTTACCATTCCAAGTCATTTTGTTTTTAACAAATTCAAAAATGACTTTCAAACGCTCTTCTTTTGACTCTGTTTTATCAGTAATTTGCTTTAAATTATTTAAAAAATAATTATTCTTACTCAATTCGGCTCCAAACTCTTTATCCTCATAAATTGATTTAGCTACACTTTCCCAAGTTGTTGCTATTTGTTTTGGCTCTTCTTTTGGAAATCGAATTAATTGTAATTCTTGTTGAATTTTACCATAATAATCATCAATATTACTAACATAATCTTCCTCAATCAGAGCAGGAACTTCAGCAACTTCATATAATGTTTTTATTTGCTGATAGCCCAAATATTCTACTTGATTATATTTATTATTGTAAGATATGGATGTGTGTTCCATAACATCATTTAGAGTAACATTTACATAACCAGATTTTATTGCTTTATATATATAGAATTCTGGTATTTCTGTTTGCAATTGAGCATAATCTACAGGTATATTATACTGAAATTGAAATGTAGGAAGTTCTGATAGATTTGGTGATCTTAATTCATACTCTAATTCAAGTATAGAGCCTACTTTGATGTTGGGGAAAGTAATCAACTTTGTTTGCCATAAATCATTAACTTTTTCGATAAATTTACCTTCGCTTGTAACTCTTTGTTTATCAATTTTACTATTTTCTAAATTATAAGTAAATGCTTTTGTGATATAAACTTTTTCATCATCCAGTTTTTCATATCCAACATAATAAGGTATCTCAAAATTAGCCCAGCTAAAACCTTCCTTTTTATATATTTTTAATTTTATAGAAAATTTAGTTACACACTCAAAACCATTTTTTTCGCTGTAAGTAAAAAAAGTTCTTGCTTTTTTAAAAATAAATGCTGCAGAAGCAGAGGAGTCTATTGGATGTATACTTTCTTCTAATTCTTTTTTGGTTACTTTACCAAGGTCTAAATTCTGAGCATTTCCTTTACCTAAAAAAAGACATATAGCTAGGAGTATAAAAAAATATTTTTTCATAGATTAGATTTTTTTCAAGACAACTTTTTCTTTTTGCTTATCAATTACAACTTTAAAAAATTCCTTTAAAGTACCATAATCTTCAGATGGAATTATTGATGCATTAATAATAAAGTTAACAACTACTAAAACTTGTGTTTCTGTACTAGATGTTGTGATATTGAAACTTCCATAATTATTAGCCATTGCAAAAGATTCTGATTTTGGCAAGCTTTCAACTTGATAACCTTGAGGTATGGTAATATTTACCATGTATTTATCTTTAAATGGAAATGCAAAATCTATTGGATATTCTCTTGTCTCTTGCTTGAATGGATTTTCTGATTGCGTTAAATGAAGTAATGGCTCAAAATAAAGTTTGTCACCAATTTTTTCTATAAGATTATTACTTACTATAGAATATTTTTCAATTATTGGTTCGTTAATGTCTTTTTCATTAGTTATTTCAAAATCAGACACTTCTATACCTTTGTGCCTCTTTTCTAAACTTTCAACATAGCTATCTTTAGTCAAACCTAAATATCTATCTCTATAATTTAAGGCACAATAATCAAAATATTGTTCTCTAACTTTTCCTGAAACTTGACCTTGAGCATCAACACTAACAAGCATATTTACAACATCATCTGACACTTGTTTCGGCATTAAATCTACAAGTTCTGATGTACCATCCTTTCTAATCATTCTTCCAAACCAATTCAAATCATAAAGAGGTAGAATATTAGGTGAAGACATTTTACTTGTTGCGTCTAATAAAACAATTCCATTATCTGTTGTAACCGATGCAATAACAAAATTAAAAGCTGATCTACTTGGAAATATTGAGATTCCATTTGCTCTTGTGCTAACCAATACCGGATTTGCGTCTAAACCAATGCTTCTTAACATCGCAATTAACATTAAGTTTATTTCTGCAGAATTCCCTGTTTTATCTTGATACGCTTTTTTTACACCTTCATCACAAGAATAACTATAATATTTATTCCAATTCATTCTGTTTTGCACATAATTAAAAACTGCCGCTATTTTTTCATCTCTATTTTCTAAATCTTTTACAACGGTTTTTACATCTTCTTCAAAATAATTTTCTTTATTTAATTGATCCCCAAAATCTTGACTTTCATATATTTTTTTTGTAACATCCTCCCAAGTTGTTGAGTAAAACTCTGCTATAGCTTGGGGTAGTCTCTTTTGAGATAATTCATGATAAACACTAGTTTTGTAATTATCAATATTATTTACAAATGCTTCATCTTTTAATGCTGGAACATTTTCTAATTTATATATTACTTGTTGTTCTGAATAATTAAACGTGCTGTTTTCTCGATTATACCCCTTACTTATGTTTAAAACTTTTTCACTTATTGCTACCGACTTACTTAATGAACTCTTAATCTCAATTGGCTGTAAACTACCTTTTCGATAAACATTGTAAACGTAATATTCAGGAATGACAGTCTCATATTCTGAATAATTTACTGGAATACTTTGCTGAAAACTCCATTCAGGAAAAGTTGATATATAAGGTGTTTTTATTGAATACTTATACTCTATTATGGATCCTTCTTTCACATTAGGCATAGTAATTTTCTTTCTCGACCAAAATTTATTAATATTCTCTTTAAATTCTCCCTCGCTTTTTAATTTGGTTTTTTCAATTTGACCATTATTTAAGTTATAAGTTACTGCCTTTGAAAAAGAAACATTTTCAATTGCAGAACCTCCAACATAAAATCTTACTGACTTGTTTGCAAATTCATATCCTTCTTTTTTATAAATTTTAATTTTAATTTCTACATCAGTTATTAAAACAAAACCTTCATCCTGTCTATATTCAAAATAAGACTTTCCTTTTTCGAATAATACTGCTGCAACAGCAGAGGAATCTTTAGGATGTGATTTTTCTTTTAACTCGTCAATTGTTACATTACCCAATTCACGTTTTTGGGCATAATTACTATTAAGACCAAAGAAAAGAAAAGTTAAAGCTAGTAAGAGTTTTTTCATTTGTTATGATTTAGTTATGACTATTTTAGAATTATCAATTTTTGTTACTTGTTCTCTAAACTTTCTGTAATTATCATATTCAGATTTATCATAAGATCCTTTTTTTAGCAGAAAAGAACGTTTGTAAATAAGCTTACTTGGATTAACAACTAAAAGTTCCATTTTATAAGTACCGAATTTATCATCTAATGTAACATTATCTGGTTTAGCTTCTAACACAAAGCCAGCTGGCAGAATAATTTCAACCTCATCTTCATCGTAATATCCTCTCAAAATTTCTACTGGATTTTTTCTATTTCTGTAACGTTGAGGAATATCCGAACTTTGATTAAACACATTTACTGGAAACATGATGCTGTTTCCATTTTTACTTCCATACCCTGTAGCATTAAATTGCAAATCTTCGGTAAACTCTATATTTTCTTTATCATTGTTGAATTTAATCTTTTCTATTTTAAGATTATTAATCCAGAAAAAAATTGATTTGTAATGTTCGTCTATTTCTTCTTTAGAGCTTTTTTCAACTAAATACCTATTATCATATTGTAAACCTTTTGATTTTGCTATTACATTAGCTGATAAATCACCACTCTCGTTTATTGAGTAATTTCCTTTTACTATTTGAGAACTTAATTTCTCATTATATTCGTTGGTTTTAACAATTTCACCTTTTTCAGGAGTTACAATTAGTGCATATCTATCATCTGTAAAATCACCTTCAAAGCCAAATGGTTTAACTTGACTAGTGCATTCTAAAAAACACAATTTATTATTAACTGGCAATGCCAAAACAACATGGTTACCTTGCATAGAAACAAAATCTTTATTTAAACTTCTATTGTTTTCATCTCCATAAATAATAGTATAAAAAGATTCTACACCTACAGATTTCAATAAAACTCTTGTGTAATTAGATAAAGCTTTACAATCACCATATCCTAACCTATCTACATCTTTTGCTAACATAGGTTTCCAACCACCAATTCCAAGCTGTATGCTCACATAACGAGTTTTATCTTGAACATATTGATAGATAATTTTTGCTTTTTTAAGCGGATCAGTTTCATTACCTACCAAATTCTTCATTTTAGATTTAGTTTCCTCAGTAATTTCTTCTGTATCATTCAACAAGTTTGAATACATCCACTTTCCAAAATCCTCCCAGTTTTTAGCATTCCCTTCTACACCTTCAAGATTAAACTTTTCTAAACTAAAAATTACTATTGGAAAAATTTTTTGAAATGATGGTGAGTAATCTTCTGGTTTTTCAGCAAATAGATTTTCAACCGAATAAGATAAAAAATTCTCCTTTTCGATTTTATTTACAACTCTATTCTCAAAATTCATTTCTTTGAATTTGAAACCTAAATTTGAAGGATATGATATTTTAAATTCTGATTTCTCTATACTTTCAAAAACATCATCAATAGGATTCCAAGGAAAAATAAAAGCTGTATTAGAAGTTTGAGACTCACTCTCAAAAACTACAGTGTATGGATATTCTATTGGAGTATAATCCATAAAAATCCTTCTGTCATCACTGTAAATTGAAAAACCATCAGCAACACTTTGGTCTATAAAATCTTTCCTTTTAATTTTTTTTATTTCCTTACCAAAAGCATTGTAAACAGTTGCTTCAATGGATATTACTTTATTGGATTTATCATAAAACTCAATGGCATCAACATTATTCTGACCTCTTTTATTTAAAACAGTCACTACTTTTTTCTTTTTAACAGTCATTGACTTTTGTGAAGCTATGTTTATATCAATCAATTGATATCTAACAACGCTATTTGCATTTTCTTTTAAGTTGTCTGGAATTAATAATGAAGTATAGGTGTTTTGAGCATTTAAAGAGTTAATGGCAAACCATACAATAATAATGTAAACCTTGATTTTCATAGAATAAGTGTTTAACCAAAAATAAGAATTTATTTAATAAAATCAAGATTTACTCTTTATTTTTTGTGTCAATAATTATTGTGACAGGTCCATCATTTATTAACGAAACCTTCATGTCTGCTCCAAACTGTCCAGTTTGCACCTTTTTTCCAATTTCTTGTTCCATTTGAGCGATGAAATTTTCGTAAATTGGAATAGCAATTTCGGGTTTTGCTGCTTTAATGTATGATGGTCGGTTTCCTTTTTTGGTTAAGGCATGAAGAGTAAATTGACTAACAATAATTACATCACCATCGATATCTTTTAGCGATAAATTCATTACATCATTCTCATCTCCAAAAATACGAAGATTGGCAATTTTTGAAGTTAGCCATTCGATATCTTCGCTTGAATCTGCTTCTTCAATTCCGATTAGAATCAATAATCCTTTTTGGATTTCGGCTACAATTTTGTTATCGATTGTTACAGAAGAATGGGAAACTCTTAGGATTACTGCTTTCATTATTATTAACGATTGAAGATTAACGAATTTAGATTTTTGAAATTTCTGAAAACTGCGACTGAAAACTGCTTACTTATTCCTAGTTTCATCACTTGCAATTCTATCTTCATTGTATATATCGGTTCGGTAATTTTCGTCATCACCTTCTAATATTTTTAGATAGCTATTGTAGCGTGTCCAAGAGATTTCATCTTTTTCTAATGCGTCCTTGATGGCACATTTTGGTTCTTCTTTATGCAAACAATTATTGAATTTGCATTGGTCTTTTAGTTTGAAAAATTCAGGAAAATAACCACTGATTTCCTCTTTTTCCATATCAACAATTCCGAAACCTTTGATTCCTGGTGTATCAATTATTTTTGCTCCAAAAGATAAATCATACATTTCTGCAAAAGTTGTAGTGTGTTGACCTTGCATACTTTGTTCAGAAATAGTTTTTGTTTTTAAGTGTAAACTTGGCTCTAATGCATTTACTAGTGTTGATTTACCTACTCCTGAATGTCCAGAAAACATTGTAGTTTTTCCAATCATTAGTTCTTTTAGTTCCTCAATACCTTTACTTTCTTTAGCAGAAACCCGCAAACATTTATATCCAATTTGTTGATAAACATGTTGCATATATAATTGTTCATCTAATGTTGCTTCGTCTAAAGTATCAATTTTATTAAAAACTAAAATCGTTTCAATTCCGTAAGCTTCGGCAGTAACCAAAAATCTATCTATAAAATTGAAAGTTGTTGGCGGATTATTAACTGTAATCAAAAGAAAAACATAATCTAAATTGGAAGCAATAATATGCATTTGATGCGACAAATTCACTGATTTTCTAACAATATAATTTTTTCTATCGTGAATGTTATTTATAACTCCTGTTGTAGTATCTGAAGATTCGTCAAGTTCATAATCTACAATATCACCAACCGCAATAGGATTAGTACTTTTAATACCTTTTATACGGAATTTACCTTTTATACGACATTCCATAAAATCTCCTTGTAAAGATTTAACGGTGTACCAACTTCCTGTAGATTTATAAACTAGTCCTGTCATTGAGCAAAGATATTATTTTTGATTGGAGAATGTAATTTTATTGTACAAAAAAAGACTGTTTACAATTGCAAACAGTCTTTGTGTTTTATAAAATAGATTTAATTAATCTAACAAGATCATTCTACCAATTTTATCGACAGATTTTCTTGATGCATAAATTATATACTCGTTTTCAGTTTTTCTATTATAAACTCCTGGTCGAAGTACTAGTTCATTTTTTATAACTTCTTCAGGATCTTTTCTTGAGATATTTCCTTTGTCGTCAAAAACAAATAATGTTGGAACAGCATTGTTGTAATTCCCTAAAGCTTTAATTTCTTCAATATCGGTAATCCCTTTATTTTTAACATTATCATTAAAAAGTATGTTCAACTGACCATTTCTATAAATAGGAATAGCACTCAAATATTCTGGACCTTTACCCATTACTGCCAATGGAATTGAAAGACCAACTGCAACATTAAAACTTCCACTTCCACCAACTCCAAAAAGATTGAAAGAAGCTACAGTTACTGTTGCCGATTGTTCTTTAGCAACAACGTTACTCCATTCTAAAGTTCCATCTGCTTTTAAAGAAGTTACAATCATTTCGTTCATTGTGTATGTTATAGGCTGAATTCCAAGCGGACCGATTCCTTGTTTTTGTCCAACATAAATCATTTGATACTCAGAAATCACTATTAAACCTCCATCATTCTTCTCAATTATAGTGTGGATGTTATAAAGAGGTTTTACATCTTTTCCTTTTTTAGCTCTTCTTTCTCCTAATAATTTAACTTTTGTTGCATAATCAAATTCATTAAACTTTATACTCTCTGTAACATCATTTGCCAAATTAATAGTTGCATTATAAACACCTTTTAATTCCTTATTTGCTTTACCATTTTCTCTTACGCTTGAATAAAATCCAGTCAATTTAAGAGTGTTTTTGTTGGTTGCCAACATTTTACAATTGATAATTTCTTTATCTTTTAAATCAATTGTAACAACATTTTTCTTGTATCCATTGTCTTTTTTGAATATATGAACTTCAAATTTTTCAACTTTTTCTTTGTTCTTTTTATCTCTATATCCTTCATTTACAACTAAAAAAATATCATCTTTATAATTTACGTCAAAATCTGAAATAGTAAATTGATAATCTTTTTTATTATCATCATAAGACACTTTACTTTCTGTAAAAAAAGTAGATGTTAACATTTCGTCAAAAAACTGGATTTCATATTTCATAGCATCTTCTTTTTCAAACAATGAAGTATGCATTACTAGTAACATCTTGTTATCTGGAGAATTTCTGAAATAAAAACCACCTCGGTCTGATTTATTTGCAACTTGAGATTCAAAAAGCGTTATAAATTTATCACTCAAAACACCTTTATCTGTTACTGGAACACCAATTAAAGTAAACTTTTTTTCCTTACGATGATATACGCTTCCGATAAAGTATAGTTTATCATTTATCAAAACAGCTTCTTCAAACTCTACATCTTTTTCTTTAATTTCAGGAAGAACTATCTGATTGTTAGCTATTTGCTTCATGGCTTTTGAATCAAATATTTTCAAGAAATAATCTGATTTTCCTTTGAGCACTAATGTGTAAATTTTACTATTTGCTTCTCCTATGATTTTGACAATTTTTCCTTTGTCATCAGTAATTTCCTCACCATAAGCAAGGTTGATTTTGTCAATTTTGTTTTGAGCAACTATGACGTTTAAGCTACACAATACAAAAAAGACAACTTTCAGAAAGTTAATCTTCATTTTTTAATAATTTAGAGGTTATTATATCCGGCAATGATACAAAAAAACCTACAAAATTGTAGGTTTTAAAAATTAACTTTTATTTATTTTGAGAATTAAATATTTTCTCCTGATGCATTATACTCTCTTGATGAATGGCTTTGAAAAATTGAATGATAAATTCTTCACTCAATCCTTTTTGGCTTCCGTCATTTACCATTTTTTCTAGAATTTCGTTCCAACGTTTGTTTTGTAAAACAGCTACGTTTTTCTCTTTTTTTAGAGCTCCAATATCTTCAGAAACTTTCATTCTTTTACCTATAATATCTAATAATTTAGCATCAAATTCATCAATTTTACTTCTCAATTTTGCTAATCTTGTTTGATATTCATCGGCATCATCTGTTTCTTTTCTGATGGTTAAATCAAAAATAATTTGTTTTAATCTTTCAGGTGTAACTTGTTGCGCTGCGTCACTCCAAGCGTTATCCGGATCAATATGGGTTTCAATTATCATTCCATCATAATTCAAATCTAAAGCTTCTTGTGTTACTTGAAAAATCATGTCACGATTTCCTGTAATGTGAGATGGATCAATTATCAAAGGTATATCTGGAAATTTATTTTGAAAATCAATTGCAATTTGCCATTCAGGATTATTACGATATTTCGTTTTTTCATAAGTCGAAAATCCTCTGTGAATCACACCAATATTTTTGATATTAGCATTATATAAACGCTCCACACCACCAATCCACAAAGCTAAATCAGGATTTACTGGGTTTTTCACCAATACTATCTTTTCAGTATTTTGTAAAGCATCCGCTATTTCTTGAACCGCAAACGGATTTACGGTAGTTCGAGCTCCAATCCACAAAATATCAATATCGTGTTCTAAAGCTAATTTAACATGAGCAGCAGTAGCAACCTCAACAGCCATTTGCAAACCTGTTTCTGCTTTTGCTTTTTGCAACCATTTTAATCCAATTTCACCAACGCCTTCAAATCCTCCAGGACGTGTTCTTGGTTTCCAAATTCCAGCTCTATAAACTGAAACTTTAGAATCCTTCAATTCACGCGCAATTTTTAAAACTTGTTCCTCGGTTTCTGCGCTACAAGGTCCAGCGATTACTAGCGGATGTGGTAAATTGAAATTATTCAACCACGTTCTCATTTCTTTGTTGTTTTCCATTTTTTTCTTTTTGAGAATATAGAGAAAAGAAAATAGACTTTAAAAGTGTCTATATTCTTTTTTCTATATTCTATTTCAATATTTCTTTAATTCTATTTGTGTTTTGCATTTCGTTATAAACTTCTTCATAATTATCATCTTCTAACAATTTCTTGAAATTAGATAAATTCTGAATGTATTCTTCTAACGATTTTATAACTTGTTTTTTGTTTTGTTTAAAAATTGGCGTCCACATTGCTGGTGAACTTTTGGCTAAACGAACCGTACTTTCAAATCCGGAACCTGCCATGTCAAAAATATCTTGTTCATCTTTTTCTTTTTCAATAACAGTTTTTCCTAGCATGAACGAACTTATGTGTGACAAATGTGAAACATAAGCGATGTGTCTGTCATGCGATTTTGGATCCATATATCGAATTCTCATTCCGAGTTTTTTGAACAAATCCATTGCTTTTTCTTGCAATTTAAAAGTCGTTTTTTCTACTTCACAAATGATGTTTGTTTTTCCATCGTACAAACCTTTAATTGCGGCATTTGGTCCTGAAAATTCAGTACCTGCAATGGGATGACAAGCCATGAAATTTCTTCTTTTCGGATGATTTTCAATCGCCTCACAAATCGGATTTTTAGTTGAACCAACATCAAAAACTAAAGTTTGTTCTCCAATTTTATTTAAAATCTCTGGCAAAATTACTAAAGCGACATCAACTGGCACAGCAACGATTACTAAATCTGCGTTAATTAAATCATTCTCGGTTACTTTTTGGTCAATAATTCCCATATTTAATGCTTCTTCAAGATGTTTCTCGTTAGCGTCAATTCCGAAAATCGTGGCATCATCATAAATAGATTTGATGTCTAATGCCATTGATCCGCCGATTAATCCTATTCCGATTATGTATATTTTCATAACTAAAATCTTTTTATTGCTTCTACAATATTTTCCTCTTTTACGCATAATGAAAATCGTATGAAACCTTCGCCATTACTACCAAAAATGTTTCCTGGTGTTAGAAAAATATCTTTTTCGTATAATAAATTATCTATGAACTCTTCTGATTGAATTCCGGCTGGTAATTTTGCCCAAACAAACATTCCTACAGCGTTTTTATCGAAAGTACAGTTCATTTTTTCTGCCAATTCAAAAATCAAATTTCTTCTTTTAGTGTAAATTTCATTCTGACTTTCAAACCAATCTTTTCCTAATTTTAATGCTGCAATGGCACCTTTTTGAATTCCATAAAACATTCCCGAATCCATGTTGCTTTTTACTTTTAGGATGGCATCAATTAAAGTTGCATTTCCTAAAACCATTCCGACACGCCAACCTGCCATATTGAATGTTTTGCTTAACGAATTTAATTCTAATGCTATTTCTTTTGAACCTTCAATTTGAAAAATGGACAACGGATTATGGTTTAAAACAAAGCTGTATGGATTGTCATTCACAATTAAAATGTTATGCTTTTTTCCAAAATCAATTAGCTTTTGATATAATTCTAAAGTGGCATTGGCACCTGTTGGCATGTGTGGATACGAAACCCACATCAATTTCACTTTTGATAAATCAGTTTTTTCTAATGCATCAAAATCAGGTTGCCAATTATTTTCTGCTTTTAAATCGTAATAAACTGCTTCCGCTTGAACCAATTCCGTTACAGAAGCATAAGTTGGATAACCTGGATTTGGAATTAAAACTTCATCTCCTTCGTTTAAAAACGCTAATGAAATATGCATGATTCCTTCTTTCGAACCCATTAAAGGTAGAATTTCAGAGGTAGAGTCTAACTCAACATTGAAATTATTTTTATAAAAATCAGCAAAACCTTGACGTAATTCTGGCAAACCTTGATAGCTTTGATATTCATGTGCTTTTTCATCAAACATAGCCTTTTGAATGGCTTCAATTACCGACGAATGCGGTGCCAAATCGGGACTTCCAATTCCCATATTGATGATTGGTTTTCCTTCTGACATGAGTTGTCTTACCTCTTTCAATTTTCTTGAGAAGTAGTACTCTTGAACGGTTTCTAGTCTTTTTGCTGTTTGTATCATTACTTATTATTCTTGTATTCACCCAAAACCTTAAATTGATTGGTCATTATCTCTAAAATTTTAACCGCTTTTTCATAGTGTTTGTACTTTTCAAAAACTACATCTACAAAAAATGAATATTGAAAAGGTGTTTCAATTATGGGCATCGATTGGATTTTGGTTAGATTCAACTTGCAATTGGTCATTACATTTAAAACTGTTGCTAAACTTCCTGGTGTGTCGTCTAACTCAAACTTTATGGATGCTTTATTGATTTCTTCTTTATTTACTTGACCTTTCTCTTTACTAATGATAAAAAAACGAGTCATATTGTTGTTAACCGTTTGAATTTCTGGTGCGATTATATTTAAATCGTATAATTCTGCTGCAACTTTACTTCCTATTGCAGCAATATTTTTTATTTGATTTTGATGAACTCTTCTTGCTGTTTCGGCCGTATCTTTATCTTCTACTAATTTGATATTTGGATGCTTTTTTAAGAAATCCATACATTGTAACAACGCCATTGGATGCGAATGAACTTCTTGAATTTCTTCTAATTTTTGTCCGGTTAAAACCATTAAATTCTGAATAATATCTAAATAATATTCGCCAATAATGTGGAAATTATTTTTATCAATCAATGCATAATTTGGAATAATCGAACCCGCAATAGAATTTTCAATTGCCATTACAGCTAGTTGCGATTGATTGTTTTTCAAACTGTCAGCAAGCGCTTCAAACGACAAACATTCATCAATGGCAACATTCTCTTGAAAATACTCCAAAGCTACTTGATGGTGAAACGATCCTTTAATTCCTTGTATGGCTATTTTTTCTTTCATTTTAGTCAAAAAAAAATCCCGATTTGCATCGGGATTGTACTTTATAATTGTTTCAAATTTACTTTTTAACATATAGCAATACCAATCCCTTTTTCTGTCCGAAGAAGAAATAAAAGAAATAGTTGTAATATGTTGCGAAATTTGTATTCATTTTCGTTTTTATGTTTGGCTAAAATAGTAAAATTTGTTAAACCATTGCAAAAAATATAAAAAAAGTTACGGAAACGTTTTCGTGAAATTGTTTTAGCTACGAATTACACAAATTAGCACAAATTTTAAAATCATAAAAGTTTAATTTAAACGTTATTACTTTATTGTTTTTCGATTTCCTCTAGTATTTATTACATTTGCTTCAAATATCAAATTATGTCTATAGAAGTTCAAAATATTTCAAAAAGTTATGGTGCTCAAAAAGCATTAGACAATGTTTCATTTTCTGTAAAAAAAGGAGAAATTGTTGGTTTTCTTGGTCCGAATGGCGCTGGAAAATCTACTTTAATGAAAATTTTGACGACTTATATCAATTCTGATGAAGGAAAAGCTTCTGTAAATGGAAACGATGTAAACGAAAATCAGAAAGCTGTGCAACAATCGGTTGGGTATTTGCCTGAGCATAATCCGTTGTATTTGGATTTATATGTTCGTGAATATTTAGAATTTAATGCCGATGTATATAAAGTTGCTAAATCGAGAATTGAAGAAGTAATCCAATTGACTGGTTTATCTTCTGAAAGCCATAAAAAAATTGGCCAATTATCTAAAGGTTATCGTCAGCGTGTTGGATTAGCAACAGCTTTATTACACAATCCTGATGTTTTGATTTTGGACGAGCCAACTACTGGTTTAGATCCAAATCAATTGGTTGAGATTAGAAATGTGATTAAAAACGTTGGTAAAAACAAAACCGTTTTTCTTTCTACACATATTATGCAAGAAGTAGAAGCGATTTGCGACAGAGTTATCATCATCAACAATGGAAAAATTGTTACTGATAAAAAACTAGATAAATTGGTTTCAGATATTGTGGAACAAATTATTGAAGTAGAATTTGATAAAGAAATTAACGAAGCTTTATTTTCAAAATTATCAGATTTAAAATCATTCAAGAATACACACGATAAAGTTTGGGAATTAACTTTTGAAACTGAAGAAGACAAGCGTTCATCAGTTTTTGACTTTGCACAAGAAAATGGATTACGTGCACTTCAATTGACCTTGAAAAGTAAAAATTTAGAACAGATTTTTAGAGAAAAAACAGCTAAGAAATAGTATTCAGATTGCAGTTTTTAGATTGCAGATTGCAGTTTTTAGCCTTTTCATTTTATGTAATATTTAGTAAATATGTTTGATATGAAAAGCTGGTTTGACTTCTAATTATAAATAACTTGTCCTTGATATAATTCTTCAACATCTACTATTGGCGGATTGTTCTTTAGAATTATATCTCCTGTACTTACCATTTTTCCAACAATACTTTGTATTGGTTTTACAATCATATCATTAGAACCTCTGTGAAAAACTTTGATAGTTTGTGCTGTTAAATTAGGAGCCTCAATTCTTCCATCTCCAGCATAGAAATTAAAGAATGCTTGGTTTGTACTTCCCGAAATAAAAT
>Ga0209053_1001095_pt1 | contig 14107 bp, 7 predicted proteins | sample EBPBio152010_DNA_FD_185864 | JGI IMG/M metagenome (GOLD analysis project Ga0209053, IMG submission 185864) | Wastewater treatment Type I Accumulibacter community from EBPR Bioreactor in Madison, WI, USA - Reactor 1_7/15/2010_ DNA (SPAdes)... | ecosystem: Engineered > Bioreactor > EBPR >... | reverse complement strand
TCAGCATGATGAAAGTAATTCAACTTCAATAAAACGTTGGGCAAAAGACTTTATGGACGAAATCAATTGTCCTGAATGTAATGATTCACGATTGAAAAAAGAATCACTTTTCTTTAAAATAAACAACAAAAACATAGCTGAATTATCAGCAATGGATATTTCAGAATTGACTATTTGGTTTCAAAATTTGCCAAAAGAATTATCTGAAAAACAAAAAACAATCGCCACTGAAATTCTAAAAGAAATTAACGACAGACTAAAGTTTTTAATGGATGTTGGTTTGAATTATCTTTCTTTAAACCGAAGCTCAAAGTCACTTTCTGGTGGTGAAGCACAACGTATTCGTTTGGCAACGCAAATCGGTTCGCAATTGGTTGGAGTGCTTTATATTTTGGACGAACCTAGTATCGGTTTACACCAACGTGATAACGAACGATTGATTAATTCGTTAAAAAATCTTCGTGATATTGGAAATTCTGTCCTTGTTGTAGAACACGACAAAGACATGATTGAATGTGCCGATTATGTAATTGATATTGGCCCGAAAGCAGGAAAATTTGGTGGAAACATCATCAGTAAAGGAACACCTAAAGAACTGCTGAAAGAAAATACCATCACAGCACAATATATGAACGGAAAAATGCAAATTGAAGTTCCAAAAAAGCGTCGTGAAGGCAATGGAAAATCTATAAAATTAACTGGTGCCAACGGAAATAATCTTAAAAATGTTACCGTTGAATTTCCTTTAGGAAAACTAATTTGCGTTACAGGAGTTTCAGGAAGTGGAAAATCAACATTGATTAACGAAACGCTCTACCCTATTTTGAACGCTCATATTTTTAATGGCGTAAAAAAACCAATGCCTTACAAGAAAATTGAAGGTTTAGAACACATCGATAAAGTAATTGATATCGATCAAAGTCCGATTGGTAGAACACCTAGAAGTAATCCTGCCACTTACACCGATGTTTTTTCAGAAATTAGAAGTTTATACACAATGACGCCTGAAGCAATGATTCGTGGATATAAAGCTGGACGTTTTAGTTTTAATGTGGCTGGCGGAAGATGTGAAACTTGTGAAGGTTCTGGAGTTAGAACTATCGAAATGAGTTTCTTACCTGATGTTTATGTAGAATGTGAAACGTGTATGGGAAAACGTTTTAACAGAGAAACTTTAGAAATTCGTTACAAAGGAAAATCAATTTCTGATGTATTGAATATGACAGTTGATGAGGCTGTTGATTTCTTTGAAATGATTCCGAAAATTCATAGAAAAGTTAAAACCATTCAAGATGTTGGATTGGGTTATATCACACTTGGTCAACAAAGTACAACCCTTTCTGGTGGTGAAGCCCAACGTATTAAACTGGCAACCGAGTTGTCTAAAAAAGATACTGGAAATACTTTTTATATCATGGATGAACCTACAACAGGTTTGCATTTTGAAGACATTCGAGTATTGATGGATGTTATCCAAAAATTAGTTGATAAAGGAAATTCAGTGCTGATTATCGAACACAATTTAGACGTTATAAAACTAGCCGATTACATCATTGACGTTGGCATGGAAGGCGGAAAAGGTGGTGGAGAAATATTGTGTAAAGGAACGCCTGAGGAAATTATAAAAAATAAAAAAAGTTATACTGCACAATTTTTGAAAAAAGAATTAGCTTAAAATCTAGAAATGAAGAAAATTATTCTATTAAATATTATGTTATTTTTTGTATTTAAGGTAACATCTCAAACTCCAAATATTGATTGGATTAAATGCTTTGGAGGAACTGATTCTGACGAAGGAATCGTTGCAAAACAAACCTCTGATGGAGGTTTTATTATCATAGGTAATGCAAGTTCTATTGATGGAGACCTAATTGACCCAGCAAATTCTGTGGATTTTTGGGTGTTAAAATTAAATGCAACAGGAACTATTCAATGGCAAAAAACATTAGGAAGTCTTAATACTGATAGTGCCCATGATATTGAACAAACCTCAGATGGAGGTTATATCTTTGTAGGCACAGTTGGAAATAGTGATGGTGATGTTATTGGTAGTTATGGAAGTCAAATATGGGTTGTTAAAATAAATAGTTTCGGTGTAATTACTTGGCAAAAAACTTTAGGAGGAACTTATGAAGAAATTGGATATTGTATCAAACAAACATCTGATGGAGGCTACATAATAGCTGGGTCAAATAACTCTAATGATGGTGATGTGACAGGAAATAATGGATTCACTGATGCTTGGATAATTAAACTAAATTCAACAGGCGCACTACAGTGGCAAAAATCTTATGGCGGTACACAATTTGATGCAGCATATAGCATAAAACAAACTAGTGATGGTGGATACATAGTTGCTGCATACACTGGTTCTAATAATGGAAATGTAACTAATTTTCATGGTTTTTATGATGTTTGGATTCTTAAGCTAAACTCCGTTGGTAATTTAATTTGGCAAAAAACTTTAGGTGGATCATTTCAAGATATTGCAAATGATATTCAAATTACGGATGACGGAGGATATATTATAGCTGGAGGAACTGGTTCAAATGATGGTGACGTTTTTGGACAACATGGGGGTTTCGATGCATGGGTAGTTAAATTGAATTCTTTAGGAATAATTCAATGGCAAAAAGCTGTTGGAGGTTCAAGCGGAGATACAGCATATAGCGTAAGTCAAACAAATGATGGTGGATATATTATTTGTGGAGATACAGTTTCAAATGATGGTGATGTTATTGGTAATAACATCAACGGTGATGGTTGGATTTTTAAACTAAATTCTTTTGGAATCCTTCAATGGCAAAAATCTATTGGTGATGTTTTTATTGATGGTTTTAAAAGTGTTCAACAAACTAATGATAATGGATTTATTCTTGCGGGAAATACATCTTCAAGTAATTTTGAAGGTGTATCAACACATGGAAGTAATGACTATTTAATTGTAAAATTATCTGCTGAAACTTTGGAAAATGAAGATTTTATTGATAATTCTTTGTTAATCTATCCAAATCCAGTTACAAATTTTTTTATTATCAATTCATCAAATTATATTGTAAAAAATATCAAAATAATTGATTTAAACGGAAAAACTATTGAAGAATTAAAATATAAATCCGATACTGTTGATATATCAAAAATACCCTCTGGCATATACATTATAGATCTTGAAATTGAAGGGCATGACAACTTGAAACAAAAAATTATAAAAAAATAAAAAAGCAAGACTAATCAATTCTTTAATAAGAATTAAATTTAGTATGTTTGAAATCATTAAATAATCATTAAAATAAAATGTCAATTAACAATTACGAAAACGAAGACGAAAAAATACACGATAAATTAAAACAAAAAACTTGGAACGAAATTAGAACCAACGACTCTTGGGCGATTTTTAAAATCATGTCAGAGTTTGTAAATGGTTATGAATCAATGGCAAGAATTGGTCCTTGTGTTTCCATTTTTGGTTCGGCAAGAACAAAACCCGATAATAAATATTACTTACTAGCCGAAAGCATTGCTTATAAAATCAGTAAAGCTGGCTATGGTGTAATAACTGGTGGTGGACCAGGAATTATGGAAGCCGGAAATAAAGGTGCCCATCGTGGTGAAGGAACTTCTGTTGGTTTAAACATCGAGTTGCCTTTTGAACAACATTTCAATCCATATATCGATAAAGATAAAAACTTGAACTTTGACTATTTCTTTGTTCGCAAAGTAATGTTTGTAAAATACTCTCAAGGTTTCGTAGTAATGCCTGGCGGATTTGGAACTTTAGACGAAATGTTTGAAGCAATTACATTAATTCAAACTAAGAAAATTGGTAAATTTCCAATTATATTAGTTGGTACAAGCTATTGGACTGGTTTGATCGATTGGATTAAAACAGTAATGATTGAAGAAAATAAAAATGCCAATATCGAAGATTTAAATCTAATTAAAATTGTTGATACCGAAGATGAAGTAGTTGAAGCTTTGGATAACTTCTACAAAAAATATAATTTAAGTCCGAACTTCTAATTTATTTAAACCACAAAAGACACAAAAGTTAATTCATTCTTTTGTGTCTTTTGTAGTTAATTATTATAAAAACCATGTTTTTTAACTCGTTACATTTTGCCATTTTCCTCCCAATCGTTTTTATAATGTATTGGTTTGTTGGGCATAAATCTAAAATCAATCAGAATTACATTTTGATATTGGCGAGTTATTATTTCTATTCTTGTTGGGATTGGAGGTTTTTGTTTCTTTTGGTTTTTTCAACATTATTGGACTATGTATCCGCAATGAAAATTGAAAAAAGTAAAACACAATCTGAACGGAAAATGTGGCTTTGGCTTTGTATTTCCATCAATTTAGGATTTCTAGGAATATTCAAATATTATAACTTTTTTGCCACTTCATTTGCCGAATTATTACAAGGTTTTGGATTATCTGCAAGTCCAATTTTACTAAAATTGATTCTTCCTGTTGGAATATCCTTTTATACTTTTCATGGCTTATCCTACATTATTGATATTTATTATAAACGAATAAAATCAGAAAAAAACTTTGTTGATTATTCCTTGTTCGTAAGCTACTTTCCACTTTTAGTCGCTGGACCAATTGAACGAGCTACTCATCTTTTACCACAAATAAAAGTGAGAAGAAAATTTAAATTTGAAAAAGCCAAAGAAGGAATTTATCAAATCGTTTGGGGTTTAGTTAAAAAAGTTGTGATTGCCGATTCTTGCGCGATTTATGCCAATGAAATTTTTGATAATTATTCAACAATGAATTCCTTATCATTGATTTTAGGAGCCATTTATTTTTCTTTTCAAATTTATGGCGACTTTTCAGGGTATTCTGATATTGCTTTGGGAACCTCAAAATTATTCGGAATTGACTTATTGAAAAACTTCAATTATCCTTATTTTTCTAGGGATATTGCAGAGTTTTGGCGTCGTTGGCACATTTCTCTTTCGTCATGGTTTAGAGATTATTTATACATTCCTCTTGGCGGAAGCAAAGGCAACAAATTATTTCAAGTTAGAAATACGTTTATCATCTTTTTAGTCAGTGGTTTTTGGCATGGCGCAAATTGGACATTCATCGTTTGGGGTTTGATAAACGCTTTGTACTTTCTACCTCTTTTATTATTAAATAGAAACCGAAAAAATGTTGATGCTTTTACTCTTGGTTTCAATATAGAATCGATTAGAATTTTATTCAATATCACGACTACTTTCGCAATTACAGCATTGGCTTGGATATTTTTTAGATCCAAAACCATAACAGATGCGTATAATTATATTATCCGAATGTTTAGCGATTTACACTTCTCTGAACAATATTTCAGAATCGAACGTTACAGTCACAATTTAATAGCATTAATTTTAGTTTTTATTTTAATAGAATGGAATAACCGACATAAAATTGAACCTATTTCTGGTAAGTATAGTTGGTTAAAATTAGGTTTATGCCTAGCTGCAATTCTAGCTTTAGGTGTTTTTTCAGATTACAAAGAATTTATTTATTTTCAATTTTAATGAAGCAGTTTATACAATTTCTTTTTAAAGGTTTGGCAATTCTCATTCTTACAATGATATTGCTTGATGTGTTGTATACAACCGTTTACATGCAATCTAAATCTAGAAACAAAATCAGCTACATTTTTAGCTCTAAAGACAAAGATTTTGATGTTGTTTTTCTAGGTTCTTCTAGAGTAAACAATCATTTTGTTCCAAAAATTTTTAATGATCAAGGTTACAAAACTTTTAATTTTGGAATTACACGCTCAAGATTAGAAGAATCAGCATTGATGCTGAAGTTGATGGTTGAAAATAACTATAAAATTGAAAATCTTATCCTTCAAGTTGATTTAAACATCAATACTAACGATCATTCAGAGGCTATTCGATCTTTATTTATGCCTTATTTTCATACTTCAAAAACAATTAGAAATCACTACAAAAGTATTCCTGAATACAATAAACTACTCTATATTCCATTCTATCGCTACCTTCATTATGATACTCGCGTTGGTTTTAGAGAGTTTTATCAAACTGCCATTCAAAAACGTACCAATTCCTTAGATAGAGATGGTTTTTACCCTTTAATGACCGATAAAAGACCAATGGTGGCTGCTGATTTGTCTAAATATTATCCAAAGAGAAACAAAGCTTACGAAGAAATTAAAGCCATTTGTAAAGCAAATAATATCAACTTGATTGCCATGACCACGCCAATGTGCATGGAAACTATCAATAGAGATTATTTCAATCATATTAATAAGGTTTATCCAGAAATTCGTAGATTTGAAAATCTCGTAACTGAGGATAAGTATTTTTCTACTTGTGGACACATGAATAAATGTGGTGCAGAAAAATTTACAAAAGAAGTCTTTAATCTATTATTTAAACCCAAATCAAAACCTTGAAAAAAGTAACCTACCTACTCTTTTTATTCAGCATTTTAGTTTCAGCACAACACCATTCTAAATTTGTTGTAAATGTTGATCATGAAAAAAAGATACTTAGCGTCTATCAAGAGTTGACTTATTTCAATCAATCAACAGACACCATTAAATCCATCATATTAAACGATTGGAATAATGCTTACTCCGATAGAAATAGTCCTTTAGGAAAACGATTTTCAGATGAATTTGTTAGAAGCTTTCATTTAGCGTCCGAGAAAGAACGTGGTGAAACCAAAAATCTTACCATCATAGATGAATCAAAATCACTTCTAACATGGAACAGACCCGAAAATCACCCAGATTTAGTCGAAGTTGCCTTAAATGACAAAATTTTACCCAATCAAAAAAGAACATTTGTACTCTCTTATTTTTTGAAAATTCCTGATGATAAATTCACTCGCTACGGATTTAATTCACAAGAAGGAATGAATCTTAAAAACTGTTTTCTTACACCTGCAGTTTATGAAAACAAGTCGTTTAAAAAATATAGTAATCTAAATATTGATGATGCTTCAAATGCGCTATCTGATATTGATTTGCAAATTAATACCATTGACCATCAAGTAGTAAGTGATTTACCTCTAGAAAAGAAAGAGAACAATTCGTTTTACTTTTCGGGAAAAAAATATTCGTATTTCAATTTATTTATCGAGAAGAACACCAGCTTTATGAGTTTTAAAAATGGTGATTTAGATATTGTTACAAATATTGAAGACAAAAAAGTAAGCGATATCAATAAAGCCATTATCGTAGATAAAGTGTTAACCTATGTAGAAGCGAATTTAGGAAAATATCAAAAATCTAAAATCACCGTTTCTCAAGTTGATTATGATACCAATCCTTTTTATGGATTAAATCAATTGCCATCATTTATTAGTCCTTTTCCAGATGAGTTTATTTATGAATTGAAGTTTTTAAAGACATTTTTAAACAATTATTTAAAATCTACTTTAAGACTAGATTCCAGAAAAGACAATTGGATTTATGATGCTATTCAAATTCATTACATGATGAAATACATCGATGAGCATTATCCTGATGCCAAAATGATGGGTTCTGTTGCAAAATTGAAATTGGTAAAAGGTTATCGTCTAGTTTCTTTAGATTTCAACGAACAATACAGCTATTTCTATATGTTAATGGCGCGTAAAAATCTAGACCAACCTCTTGGTGATCCAAAAAACACATTAATCAAATTCAACGAAAAAATTGCTTCTAAGTATAGAGCCGGATTAAGTTTTAGATATCTATCTGACTATATTGGTGAGGATAATTTGAAAAAAAGTATTAGTGAATTTGTCGCTTATGCTGAAAAAAACCAAACAGACAGTGGCAAATTTGAAAGCATTATCAAAAACAATAGCCTAAAAAACACCGATTGGTTTTTTAATACTATTATCAATTCCAGAAAAATTGTCGATTATAAATTCGATAATGTTACTAAAACAACTGATAGTGTTTCTTTTACATTAAAAAACAAAACAGATGTAAACGTTCCAATTCCTGTTTATGGTATTAAAAATAAAAAAGTAGTTTTTAAAGAATGGATTGACAATCCGAATGTTGATTCTATTTATACTTTCAAAAGAAACAACGCCGATAAAATTGTAATCAATTACAAAAATATAGTACCAGAATTCAATCAGAGAAACAATTGGAAATCTCTAAAACCATTCCGACTTAGCAATCGTCCAATCAAGTTCAACTTGATGAAAGACTTGGAAGACCCTAATTACAATCAAGTTTTGTATGTTCCTACATTAGAGTATAATTACTATGATGGTTTTATTCCAGGGCTTAATTTTCATAATAAAACCATTTTAGATAGACCTTTTACTTTCGATGTAAATCCTTCTTTTTCAACCAAAACTAAAGATATTTCTGGAAGTTTTTCTTTGGCAGTCAATCAATTTAATCGCGATAGCAATTTGTTTTTAATTAAATATGGTTTCAGCGGAAGTACTTTTCATTATGCTCCAGATGCCTATTATCAAAAAGTAAATCCATTTGTGATTTTCCGCTTTAGAGATGATGATTTAAGAAGTAATCAAGGAAGAAGCATCGTGATTAGACAAGTGTATGTTAATAGAGAACCGAGCCAGTTTGTGAAAAATACTTTTGAAGGCAACTACTCCATTTTCAATGCACGTTTTAATAGTAGCAAAGTAGAAATCACCAAAGCATTTGCCTATTCAACCGATTTACAATTGGGTTCTCAATTTGGAAAAACAGCAGCAAGTGTTACTTTTAGAAGACTTTTTGACAATAATAGACAAGTCAATTTGCGACTTTATGGTGGACTTTTCTTATACAATAAATCAGAAAGCAATTACTTCAATTTTGCTCTAGATAGACCCACAGATTATTTATTCGACTATAATTATTTAGGTCGTTCAGAAAGCACAGGTTTGTTCAGTCAGCAGTTTATTGAGGCAGAAGGTGGTTTCAAATCAAAGCTCACTAATCCTTTTTCAAATCAATGGATTACAACTCTTAACGGAAGTTTTAATGTGTGGAATTGGGTAGAAATTTATGGTGATTTAGGATTTCTAAAAAACAAACAACAAGATGCTCGATTTGTCTATGATAGTGGAATTCGCTTGAATCTAGTTACCGATTTCTTCGAACTATACTTTCCAGTTTATTCTAACAATGGTTGGGAAGTTTCTCAGCCAAAATATTCTGAAAAAATACGTTTTATAGTAGCTTTTAGTCCAAAATCTTTGATAGGTTTATTTACTCGAAAATGGTTTTAATTCTCAAAATTTAAATTCATTTTTTAATAATTTACATTAAAATTTAACGTTTTTATAAATATTTCCTATTCAAACGCTATTATCAAGCATTTTAATTATCAATAATTAAATTATATTTTTTTCACAGAATTACAATTATTACTACTTTTTCATTAAATTTGTTTCATAAGAAATTCCTTTTCAGTTATGACCGAAACACAAAACAAAGTCGAAATTACTTTTGAAGATTTTAAAACCGAAGTTTTAAACGATTATAAAATTGCCACTATTAGTAGAGAATGTAGTCTATTAGGTAGACGTGAAGTCCTAACTGGAAAAGCCAAATTTGGTATTTTCGGTGACGGAAAAGAAGTCCCACAATTAGCCTTAGCCAAAGCATTCAAAAATGGTGATTTCCGTTCAGGATATTATCGTGACCAAACTTTTATGATGGCAATTGGAGCCATGAATATCGAACAATTCTTTGCCGGATTGTATGGTCATACCGACATCAATTTCGATCCTATGAGCGCTGGTCGTCAAATGGGTGGTCACTTTGCAACACATTCCTTAGACAGCAACGGAAATTGGAATAACCTCACACAACAAAAAAATTCAAGTGCTGATATTTCTCCAACTGCTGGGCAAATGCCAAGATTGTTGGGATTAGCTCAAGCTTCTAAAATTTTCAGAAATGTAAAAGGATTAGAAGACAAAAGCATTTTTTCAATCAACGGAAATGAAGTGGCTTGGGGTACCATAGGAAATGCATCAACTTCTGAAGGTTTATTTTTTGAAACAATTAATGCTGCTGGTGTTTTACAAGTACCAATGGTTATGAGCGTATGGGATGATGAATACGGAATTTCAGTGCATGCAAGACATCAAACAACTAAAGAAAATATTTCTGAAATTCTTAAAGGATTTCAACGTGATGAAGATAACAACGGTTATGAAATTCTTACTGTTAAAGGTTGGGATTATCCAGCTTTAGTAGCAACTTACGAAAAAGCTTCTGCTATTGCTCGTGAAGAACATGTTCCTGTTCTAATTCACGTTCAAGAATTGACACAACCACAAGGACATTCAACTTCTGGTAGTCACGAACGTTATAAAAATGCTGAAAGATTAGCTTGGGAAGCGCAGTTTGATTGTTTAGCTCAAATGCGAAATTGGTTAGTCGATAATAATCTTGCAACCACAGAAGAATTAGATGAAATCGACAATCAAGCTAAAAAAGACGTTCTTGAAGGTAAAAAAGCCGCTTGGACAGCTTTTGTAACTCCAATGAAAGAGGAACAAAAAGAATTGGTTGATATATTAAATACTATTGCTTCTTCAAGCGAAAATAAAATCTTTATTGAAAAAATTGCTTCTGATTTAGCAGCAATCAAAGAACCTATTCGCAAAGATATTCTTACAACAGCACGAAAAGTTTTAAGAATGATTTTATCTGAAAGTGGTCAACCGCAATTAGCTTCTTGGATTACAAATTATATTGCAAAAATTCAACCTAAATTTAGTTCGCATTTATTTTCTGAATCCGATAAAAACATTTTAACTTCAACTGAGGTAGCTCCTACTTATGATGCTTCAGCGGAAGAAGTTGATGCACGTTTGGTTTTAAGAGATAACTTCGATGCAATTTTTACTAAATATCCTGAAACCTTAATTTTTGGTGAAGATTCTGGAAATATTGGCGATGTTAATCAAGGTTTAGAAGGAATGCAAGAAAAATATGGTGAACTTCGTGTTGCCGATGTCGGAATTCGTGAAGCAACCATTCTTGGACAAGGAATTGGAATGGCTATGCGTGGTTTACGTCCTATTGCTGAAATTCAATATTTAGACTATTTGTTGTATGCTATTCAAATCATGAGTGACGATTTAGCAACATTGCAATACAGAACTGCTGGTAGACAAAAAGCACCATTAATCATCAGAACTCGTGGTCACCGTTTAGAAGGTGTTTGGCATTCAGGTTCACCAATGGGAATGATTATCAATGCAATCCGTGGAATTCATGTTTTAGTTCCTAGAAATATGACTAAAGCTGCAGGATTCTACAATACGTTATTAGAAAAAGACGAACCAGCCTTAGTTGTAGAATGTTTAAACGGTTACCGTTTGAAAGAGAAAATGCCAACCAATTTAGGTGAATTCAAAACTCCTATTGGTGTTGTAGAAACCTTAAAAGAAGGAAGTGACATTACTTTAGTTTCTTATGGTTCAACTTTAAGATTGGTAGAACAAGCTGCTAAAGAATTAGAAACAGTTGGAATAAGTGCAGAAATCATTGATATTCAATCGTTATTACCATTTGATATCAATCACGATATTGTAAAAAGTGTTGCCAAAACAAATCGCTTGTTAGTAATTGATGAAGACGTTCCAGGTGGAGCAAGTGCTTACATTTTACAAGAAATTGTAGAAGTTCAAAATGCTTATCAACATTTAGATAGTGCTCCTCAAACATTAGCGTCAAAACCACACCGTCCTGCCTATGGAACCGATGGTGATTATTTCTCTAAACCATCTGTAGAAGATATTTTTGAAAAAGTTTATGCTATTATGAGTGAAGCTAATCCTTCAAAATTTAAAAGTTTATACTAAGCTTTACAATTATAAACAAAAAAAGACCTTTGCAATCACAAAGGTCTTTTTTATTCTAATAAAGTTGATTTCTAGAAAACAAACATCGCTCTTTCGCTCATCATTTCGTTTACCTCATCGGCAACTTGCTCTATAATTTCTTCGTTAGTGTGATTCATCAAAACTCTATCGATAAATTCAACGACAGTTTCCATATCTTCTTCAACTAAACCTCTTGTTGTAATTGCTGGTGTTCCAATACGAATTCCAGAAGTTACAAATGGTGATTTATCATCAAATGGAACCATGTTTTTATTCACAGTAATTTCAGCTTTTACTAACGCGTTTTCAGCTTCTTTACCAGTAATATTTTTATTTCTTAAGTCAATCAACATCATATGGTTGTCTGTTCCACCAGAAATTAAATTATAACCTCTTTTGTTGAAAGCTTCTGCCATTGCTTTGGCATTTTTCTGAACTTGCATCGCATATCTAAAGAATTCGTCTGTAAGACATTCTCCAAAAGCAACCGCTTTCGCAGCAATAATATGCATCAAAGGACCACCTTGATTTCCTGGAAAAACTGACATGTCTAAAATATGAGACATCATTCTAATTTCGCCTTTTGGAGTAGTTAAACCCCAAGGATTTTCAAAATCTTTACCCATCATTATCATTCCGCCTCTTGGTCCACGTAATGTTTTGTGAGTTGTAGTTGTTACAATGTGACAATGCGGAATTGGATCGTTCATCAATCCTTTAGCAATTAATCCAGCTGGATGCGAAATATCAGCTAAAAGCAATGCTCCAACGCTATCTGCAATAACTCTAAAACGCTCAAAATCCATATCACGACAGTAAGCAGATGCTCCTGCAATAATCATTTTTGGTTGCTCTTTAGTAGCTATGGCTTGAATTTTATCATAATCAAATTGTCCTGTTTCTGCTTCAACACCATAAAAAGAAGGAGTATATAATTTGCCAGAGAAGTTAACAGGAGAACCATGGGTTAAATGCCCACCATGAGACAAATCAAAACCTAATATTTTATCACCTGGTTGAAGACATGCCGCAAAAACTGCAGTATTTGCCTGAGAACCAGAATGTGGTTGCACGTTTACATATTCTGCTCCAAACAATTGTTTAGCTCTATCAATTGCTATTTGCTCAACAATGTCTACAACTTCACAACCTCCATAATATCTTTTTCCTGGATATCCTTCAGCATATTTGTTGGTTAGACATGAACCTGCAGCTTCCATTACTTGGTCACTAACAAAGTTTTCAGAGGCAATAAGCTCTATTCCATGTATTTGTCTGTCTTGTTCGTCAAGAATTAAGTCAAAAATTTGTTCGTCGCGTTGCATTTATTTTGGATTTTTGTTAAAAACTTTTCAAAATTACGAAATATGTTTGTCAAATAAATTCTAAATGATATATTTGATTACAAATTTTTCAACAACAAATCAACAACCCAAGATATGCCAAATACAGCCAACAACCCATCTAGAAAATCATGGATTAATGTACCCGAAAATAGTGATTTTCCTATTCAAAATATTCCTTTTGGTGTCTTTTTAACGCGTGAAGATGTCATCACAATTGGAACTCGAATTGGTGATTGCGCCATTGATATGGGTGCTTTACAACAATTAGGCTACTTTGAAGGGATCGAATTAACAGACGATATGTTCATGCAAGATACTCTAAATGATTTTATATCTGATGGCAAGAAAACATGGAGATTGGTAAGAAATCGTTTGGCTGAATTATTTGATGAAAACAACCCTAAACTAAGAGATAATAAAAGTCATCGTGACATAATTATCTTCAAAATTAGCGATATTGAGATGCTTTTACCTGTTCAAATTGGTGATTACACCGATTTTTACTCAAGTAAAGAGCACGCAACCAATGTTGGTAAAATGTTTCGTGATCCTGAAAATGCTTTGTTACCTAATTGGCTTCACATTCCGGTAGGATATCATGGTAGAAGTTCTACGATTGTTCCATCTGGTATTCCAGTTCATAGACCAATGGGACAAACATTACCAAATGGTCAATCAACACCAGTATTTGGTCCATCTCAAGCTATCGATTTTGAATTGGAAACGGCTTTTATCACAACCGATGCCAATATTATGGGAGAAAATATTCCAGTAAATGAAACCGAAGATTATATTTTCGGAATGGTTTTATTGAACGATTGGAGCGCAAGAGATATGCAAAAATGGGAATATGTACCACTTGGACCTTTCTTAGCTAAAAACTTTGCTTCGTCAATTTCACCTTGGATTGTAACTATGGATGCTTTAGAACCTTT
>Ga0209053_1001092_pt1 | contig 14156 bp, 24 predicted proteins | sample EBPBio152010_DNA_FD_185864 | JGI IMG/M metagenome (GOLD analysis project Ga0209053, IMG submission 185864) | Wastewater treatment Type I Accumulibacter community from EBPR Bioreactor in Madison, WI, USA - Reactor 1_7/15/2010_ DNA (SPAdes)... | ecosystem: Engineered > Bioreactor > EBPR >... | reverse complement strand
CGCAACGACCCCGTTGTCCCACCAGCGCGCTGACTCAAACTCGCCGCTCGACGGCCTTGGCGGCGTTCCGCCCGCCGCCCACGCCATCACTCACCCCAGGCAACGCCTTCTTCAGCAGTCTCCTAGGGCACCACTGTCACGCCGAGAGCGCGGGCATGGCGCGCCAGCCGCTCATCAAAGGTCGCCAGCATCTGACCGGACCCGCGGGCGGCATCCAGGACCACGCAATCGGGCAGCGGCATGCCGGTGTCCGCGCGCAGGGTCGCCAGGGCTGCCGGGTCGAGCCCCGGGGCCAGCTCGATGCCAAGACCAGTCAACAGGAACTGGACCGGCCCAAGCTGGCCGGTCCGCGCAGGTCCGACGATCACCTCGGTCATCGTCAGCGGCGGGGTCGCAAGCGGCTCGGCGGTGGCCAGGAGGGTGTGCGCGACGTCATGGTGGGCATCCTCGGGGCTCAGCGCGGCAATCAGCACGCAAGCGTCGAGAATCACGCAGGCCAGTCCTTGCGCAGCTCCGCCAGGTAGCCCTGCGGGTAGCACCGAGAGAACCGATCGCCGATACGCGCCAAGGCCGCGCGGCGCGACGCGGCCAGGTCGTCTTGCTCCATCGCCAGAGCGGCCCCACCGTGCCGCGCCAACCGCGCCAGGAGCTGTGACTCCGGCAGATCCGGCCACGCGACCCTGGCCCGGTCCAGCGCCTGACGCAGCTCGTCGTCGAGGGTCACCTGGATCCGTTGTTTGGTCGTCACCATGCCTGACTGTACCACCAGCGTGTGACAGGGCGATGACCTGGGCTTATCTCGGGCGCGTTGACATCTCGGACTTCGTCAGAGCTGAGGCATCCGGCCGGCCTCGGCGTACGTCGATTCCGCGACGGAACCGATCCGAAGAACCGTGGCCTCGTCGTACGGTCGTCCGATGATCTGCGCCCCGATGGGCAACCCTTCGGAGAAGCCGCACGGCACCGACATCGCCGGCAGACCGGTGAGGTTGCCGGGTGCGCTGGTGCGCACGTACGAATCGATGACCGCCTCGGTGACGCCCCACCGGTCGAACGCGTCCTGCCCCACCCGCGCGGCGACGTTCGGGAGGGTCGGCGCGAGCACCGCGTCAAGACCGGAGTTGAACAGGTCCCGCCAGCCCTGCTGCAGCAGGGTCCGGACGCGCAAGGCGCGGATGTAATCCGTGGCGGGAACCATTTCCCCGGCCTCCAGCAGCAGCCGCACATCCGGCTCGAACTCGTCGGCCTGTTCGCGGATACGTTGCTGGTGATAGGCGCTGGCCTCGGCCAGGAAGATGCAATATTCCACCGGCATGTACGCCTCGGGCATCGGGATCTGCGCGTCGACCACGTCGGCTCCGGCCTCGCCCAGCCGGGCGGCCAGTGCGCGTACGGCGTCCGCAACGGCCGGGTCGATGTGGTCGAAGAAGTAGTTGGTCGGCACCCCGATGCGCAGCCCCTGCACACCCCCGTCCAGCGCGGCGGAGTAGTCCGGCACGGGCACGTCCCGCGAGGCCGGGTCGCTGCGGTCGTAGCCGGCTACGTGTTGCAGCATCAGCGCGACGTCCGCGACGGTGCGCGCCATCGGGCCGATGTGGTCCAGGGCCCAGCTCAGCGAGGCCACGCCGCGGCGGGACACCCGCCCGTACGTCGGCTTCAGCCCGGTGACGCCGCACACGGCGGAGGGGATCCGGATCGACCCGCCCGTGTCGGTGCCGATCGCGAGGTGGCACATGCCCGCGGCGAGAGCCGCGCCGGATCCGCCGCTGGACCCGCCGGGGATGTGCTCCAGGTTCCAGGGGTTGCGGGTGGTGGGGGTGATGACCCCGAACGCGTATTCGTGGGTGTGCGTCTTGCCGACCATGACCGCGCCCGCGGCGTCGAGGAGCTCGACGACGGCGCCGTCCTCCTCCGGCACATAGTTGGCACGGGTGCGGGAACTGGAGGTCGTCCGCACCCCGGCGGTGTTGACTAGGTCTTTCATGCCGTACGTCAGGCCGTGCAGGGGACCCCGGTAGTTTCCGGCGGCGATCTCCGCCTCGGCCGCCCGAGCCCGCACCCGAGCCGCGTCGGCGGTGACGGTAGCGAAGGCGCCCACGCGGTCCTCGACCGCGTCGATCCTCCCCAACACCGACTCGGTCAGTTCGACCGGTGACAGCTCCCGAGTCCGGATCAGATCGCTCGCGTCCGTCGCGCTCAGCATCCACGGTTCCATGGCTCACTCCCACCTTGCGTCGAAGGCCGTCGCCGGCGGGGTCTCGCCCACATCGACGGAGTCCAAGGTGTCGATCAAGCCCATGATCGCGTCCAGGACGGGCGCGACCGCCGAGCGGCGCTCCTCGCTGAGGTCCAACCGCGCGAAGCCGCTGACCGGGGAGATCGCCCCGCCGGCAAGGGATGTGCGCTCTGGGAACGTCATCGGGTACCTCCAGCTCGATGGTGGCGACACTGTTCCGGCCGAGTCTGCCGGCGCAACCGGAGGTCCGCCACCTGGGCGCTCTCCTCAACGCTCGCCGTTGCGTTGTCTCGACGGCGCTCTCCAGGCCTTGACGCTGCCGGCAGCGGATCTGCTCAGAGCGGCGTCGCGTACGGCGGCGCAGCTGGGCAGGTCACCCTGACGACATGACCGAAGACGCACCGCCCAGCCGACTGGACGACGACATCGCTCGCCGCCTGCTCGGCCAACGAATCCTGATCATGGGCACCGCTCTGGACGAGACGCTCGGCAACCGACTGTGTACGGCGATGCTCTTGCTGTCATCCGACGACCCCCGACAGGACATCCAGCTGTGGATCAACTCCCCCGGCGGTTCGGTGCCCGCGATGCTGGCGATCCGCGACGTCATGCGGATGATCCCCAATGACGTGGCCACCATCAACCTCGGCATGGCCTACAGCGCCGGCCAGTTCCTGCTCAGCTCCGGCACGAAAGGCAAGCGCTATTGCCTGCCGCACGCCCGGGTGCTGCTGCATCAGGGTTCTGCGGGCTTCGGCGGCACCGCCATGGACATCGCAATCCAGGCCGACCAGTTGCGGGCAACCCGCGACACCGTCCTGTCGCTGGTCGCCGAAGACACCGGGCAAGACGTTGCCACCATCGAACGGGATTCGCGCCGCGACCGATGGTTCAGCGCCGACGAGGCGCGCGACTACGGCTTCGTGGATCGCATCGTGACGTCGCTGGCCGACGTACGCCCGCCCGCCCCCCGCACGCTCGGCCTGGGAGTGCCGTCATGAGCTACCCGATCCCGTACGTGACGACGAAGACCAGCGGCGGCGAGCGCACGGTCGACGTCTACAGTCGGCTGCTCGCCGACCGCATCGTCTACCTGGGCACCGCGATCGACGACGGCGTCGCCAACACGCTGATCGCCCAACTCCTGCACCTGGAATACGACAACCCCGAACGCCCGATCGCGCTCTACATCAACTCTCCCGGCGGGTCGATCTCGGCGATGCTCGCGGTGTACGACGCCATGAACTACGTGCGTGCGCCCGTCGAGACCACCTGTGTCGGTCAGGCGGTGTCCACCGCCGCGGTGTTGCTGGCGGGCGGCGCCCCGGGGCGTCGTCAGATGCTCCCCCATGGCCGTGTTGTGCTGCACCAGCCGGCGAGCGAAGGCCGCGGCACGATTCCCGACCTGATCCTGGAGGCGGACGAAGTGGAACGGGTGCGGTCGCTGCTGGAGACGCTGTTGGCTCGGCACTGCGGCCGTACGCCGGAGCAGGTGCGCGAAGACACCGAACGCGACCTGGTGTTGACGGCCAACGACGCCCTGGCCTACGGCCTGGTCGACACAGTCCTGAGCGACCGGCCGAACTGACCAGCGAACCTGCCCGGCGGACGTGACCGGACCCGCCTGACGCGGGGAGGTGCTGCGCCGTCCTCAGGCGGCGAGGGTCAACTGCGCCCTGGTTCCGGCACCGAGCGACGTACCGTCGTTTGGGCCGGAACGGTCCCCAGCGGCAGGCACCGTGAGCACGCGCGTGACCAGCTCGATGACCGTCAGGTCCAGCGCCCCGCTCATCGCGGCAAGCAGCTCGGATGACGGATCCTTCAGCCCACGCTCGACCTCCGAGAGGTACTGCGGCGACACCCCAGCGCGCGCGGCGGCGTCTACCAACCGCAGGCCCACGGCGACCCGTTCGGCGCGCAACTGGGCCCCGACGTACCCACGCCACAGCGGCTCCGGCCCCCGCCGCCGACGCGACGGGTGCTCAGCACTCGCCGTACGCGTCCGGCCACCCGGGCTGCACTCACCCGACCCACCCGACGGCGTGCGCGTTTGCCCCACCATGTGAATCAGCTCGCCCATGGAGCGACGGTAATCGCCAAGGCGAACCGGCGGACAGCGGTTCTGCTCAGAGCAGAGCGAACTGAGCCGAGTCAACGGGTTGCTGGATGCGTCCCAGCGGTGACCCGAGGATCCTCGACGCCCAAGCTCAGTGCCCGAGGCGCCACGGGTTGATCACGGCCACCCCCAGGGGCTCGAAGTCGGCGACGTTGCGGGTCACCACGGTGAGGTCGTGGAGCTCACAACTGGGGAGCCTGCAGCTCCAAGCGAACCGGCTCGAACTCGATGTCCATGTCGTCACTCACGTTCAACCGCTCGACCAGGCTCACCCGCCGCTCGCTCAGATGGCGGTATTGCGCAATCGAGAGCAACACGAACGACGGCTCGCCCCGATCGGTGATCACCACCGGCTCCTGATCCGCGTGTCTTTTGGCGGCGCTCACGTCGCGATTGAACTCGCGCAAAGTCATCGTCGTCATCGAGCCCTCCAATGTCGCTGCACCTACAGCATGCTCCACAACGCCAGTCAGGACCAGAGGATGTTGCGTCGCCAGGCCCAACCCTGGGCAGACCGTATCACCGGTGATACACTCGACTCATGAGCGAGGCCGTGACCGTACGAGACCTGCGTAACAACAGCGCTGCGGTGTTGGCGCGCGTGGCGGGTGGCGAAAGCCTCACCGTCACGAAGGACGGTGAGCCGGTCGCCAAAGTGGTGCCACTCCCTCGGCGGAACCTCAGCAAGGACGAGCTGATCAGCCGCTGGCATCACCTGCCCCCGGTCGATGCCGCCGAGCTGCGAGCGGACATCGACGAGTTGCTGGACGTGTCCTTGTGGTGACCCGCGGGATCCTGGACACCTCAACCGTCGTTGACCTTTCGCGAGTGGACGTCGATGACCTACCCGATGAGCCCCTGATCACGACAATCACGTTGGCGGAGCTGACCATCGGTCCCCTTGTTGCCCGCACGGATCAACAGCGCGCTGCCCGTCAGGGCGTGCTCCAACAGGCCGAGGTGTCGTTCGATCCGATTCCCTTCGACGCCCAGGCAGCGCGTGCTTTCGGACATGTCGCTGCCGCCCTGCGCGCCTCGGGGCGCAAGCCCCAAGCCCGCAGCTTCGATGCCTTGATCGCCGCGGTCGCGATCTCCCACGGCCTACCGATCCACACCGCAAATCCTGGCGACTTTTCTTCCATCGATGACCTCACGGTCGTGCCGGTACGACGTGTCGACGCGCCCGACGCCGGGCCGCCCTGATCCCGGAGCTAATCGGCCGTCGCGCCGCCCGGCGTACGCACCACAACCGAGGCGGGCACGGCCGGCCGCAGCTGAGCCGTCCGCACCAGCAACGTCGGCGATGTTGACCCGAGCCAGGACCGCGCCACCATCGGCCACGGTCACGAAACACAGGCTCTCACCGGCCTGGTTCTGCGCGACCAGCGCTGCCAGTCGTGCGGGGAACTGCGCGAAATAGGCATCCCCTCGATCACCGACGTGCGCAGCGAAAAACGCCCGGTTGTCGACCTCGAATCGTTCCAGGTCGCTCGCGTGCTCCATCGTTAACAGTTCCAGCCGCACGCTGCTCACGCTACGGGACGAGCCGCGGCGTACGTCGTGCCCAGAACGGCAATGCCTCTCCTCGCAAGGATGGGGCTCCTGCTCAGACAGGTTCGGCCACGCAACCGCCACGAGCTCGCTTTTGACGTCCCTGCATGAAGCGCCCGGCATGAAGTCCCCGCGCGGGCCAGTCGCACGCGTGGATCGAGAACAGATCTGACGCGGTCGGCGGCCAGCTCACCGTGATCCCCAAAACGCCCGCGGCCTGATGCGTCGGGCCCTGTGGATGAGCACGGCGGCTCGTCTGGGGTGGCTGGCATCCTCGGCTCGTGATGGCACTGGTCAGGGCGCGAACGAGGGGGCAGCATGGTGGGCATGACGGCGATCCTGCGCGGACGGGACTGGACCCGTGCTGACCGGGACGCACTGCCCGACGACGGCCGCCGCTACGAGGTCGTCGACGGAGCCCTCATCGTGACACCGTCGCCATCGCCACTACACCAGATCGTGTTGGTGGGCCTCTTCCGGCAGCTCGACCGCGCCTGCCCGGCTCATCTGATTCTGCTGCCCGCGCCGTTGGACGTGGTCCTGGACGACCGCACCGTGGTCCAGCCAGACCTGCTGGTGGCCCGCCGCGACCGCCTCGACCACCGCGGCGTGCAAGGCCGCCCCGAACTGGCCGTCGAGATCCTCTCCCCCAGCACCCAGGCCGTCGACCGCAACCTCAAACTCGACCGTTACCAACGCGCCCAAACCCCGGGGTATTGGCTCATCGACCCCGACACGCTCACCCTCACGGCGTACGAACTCACCGGCGGCCACCTCCGCCAAACCGCCCAGGTCACCGCAGGGGAAAGCTGGACCGCCACCATCCCGTACCAGGTCACCCTGACCCCGGCCGCCTGGCTCGACTGACGTACGCCGGACCGCAGTGACCCGAACACCAAGCACCTGGCTCGCGTCACGACCAAGACCGTCAACCCTTGGGACGCCGACCACTAGCCCGGTGGCGTGCCTGTGGACGAGCGCGGCGGCTCGTCGGAAGTGGCTGGCATCCTCGGCTCGTGATGGCACTGGTCAGGGCGCGAACGAGGGGGCAGCATGGTGGGCATGACGGCGATCCTGCGCGGACGGGACTGGTCCCGTGCTGACCGGGACGCCCTCCCCGACGACGGCCGCCGCTACGAGGTCGTCGACGGAGCACTCGTCGTGACACCGTCGCCATCAACCGCCCACCAAATCGTCGTGTTCGGCCTCTACCGCCAGCTCTACCAAGCGTGCCCCGGTCATCTGCGGGTGCTGGAGCTCCGCTGGACGTCGTCCTGGACGACCGCACCGTCGTCCAGCCAGACCTGCTGGTAGCCCGACGCGACCGCCTCGACCACCGCGGCGTACAAGGCCGCCCCGAACTCGCCGTCGAAATCCTGTCTCCCAGCACCCAGGCCGTCGACCGAAACCTCAAACTCGACCGCTACGAACGCGCCGAAACCCCCGCGTACTGGCTCATCGACCCCGACACGCTCACCCTCACGGCGTACGAACTCACCCACGGCCACCTGCACCAAACCGCCCAGGTCACCGCAGGCGAAACCTGGACCGCCACCCTCCCCTACCAGGGCACTCTCACCCCGGCAGCCTGGCTCGACTGACGTACGCCGTCGCGCGGCGGGTTCAGTCTCGATCCGTCGAGGAGTCGTCGCCGTCGTGGCCGAGGAGCGCGTTGAGCTCGTCGTCGAAGCTCTTCTCCCGCGCCATGAGCCCCTCGAGGTCGAGCAGCGTGAGCACGTCGCGCACCGGGACGCCGGTCTTCAGGCACAGCAGGATCGCCTGGCCCATCTGCACGGCGGCGAAGTTGCGCGCAAACCCCTGCCGCAGCGCCTCGGGGACCTCCGGGTGACCGAGCGGATCGGTGCCCTCGCCGAACCGGCGCTGGATGCCACGGGCGATGTCGTAGACGTTCTGGTTCGCGTCGTCGACGATCGCTTCCAGACGCGCGACCGCGTCGGGGTCGAATTCGAGGTCCATCGCTGCTCCTGTGCTCGACTGGTGGCGTCGCCCCAGTCTGCCCGCCCCGCGCGGCGTACCCGAATCCCGGGTTGCCGGGGGTTGTTTAGCCGCGTTGTCGACGCCTACCGGCCGAGGGCCTCGACGACCTTCTTGGCCGTCGCTTTGGCCGAGCCGGGGTTCTGCCCGGTGATCAGATTGCCGTCGACCACGACGTACGAGACGAACGGCAGCACCGCCTTCGCGTACAGCGCGCCGCGCTCCTTGGCCCGCTCCTCGGCGTTGTAGGGGACCAGCTTGTCGACGCGGGCGAAGACCTCCTCGGCCCAGGCGAAGCCGGTCAACTTCTTGCCGGCGATGAGATATGAACCGTCGGACAGGGTCGTGTTGAGCAGCCCGCAGTAGCCGTGGCAGACCGACGACACGACCCCGCCGCGCTCGTAGATCTCGCGGGTAAGGCGCTGCAGACCGTCGCTGTCGGGGAAGTCATACATCACGGCGTGGCCACCGGTGAAGTAGATCGCGTCGTAATCCGACGCGTCGATCTGGTCCGGGCTGAGGGTCGCCGCCAGCAGCGCCATCTTGGTGGGGTCGGCGCGCCACGCCTTGGCGGTCTTGTCGTCGTTGGGGAACTTCAGCGAGCGCGGCTCGAGGGGTACGGCGCCGCCGGCCGGGCTGACGAGGGTCTGCTCCAGACCGGCCTCCTCGAAAACCTCCCAGGCGTGGGTCAGCTCGGACAGCCACAGCCCCGTGGGGTGCTCGGGGTCGTCGTAGAGGGCGACGTTGGTGACAACGTTGAGGATGCGCTGGGGCATGGGCGGTTCCTTCGAGGGGGCGGGGGATTACTGTACGGCGCGTCCTGCGTCACCGCTGTTTCACCGCTGCTGCTTGGCGGCGACGTACGGGGAGGGATCACCGAGATCCTCCGCCCGACGCGGGGGCCGTCGTCGGCGACCTGCGAGTGATACCGTACTGATACCATCGTCCTATGGCGATGACTCTGAGACTCACCGAACACGACGAGCGCGTGCTCGCGGCGCTGGCCGCCGAGGACGGAATCAGCCGTCAGGAGGCGACGATCCGCGCCATTCACGAGGTCGCCGCGCGCCGCGGCCATGAGCGGGACGTCTCCGCCGCCTCCGCGCGCGCCCGAGCCCGGTACGCCGACGTGCTGGATCGCCTCGGACGGTGACGCTCTACCTCACGGTGGAGGATCTGCTCGTCCTCAGCGAAGACCTCAGGGTCGGCCCCCTCCGCGACCTCGGCCTGCTCGACTCGGCAGCCCATCGACCCACGTCGACGCTGTGGGGGCGAGAGTCCTACCGCACGCTGGATGAGAAGGCGGCGAGCCTGCTCGAATCCCTGGTCCGCAACCACCCGCTCGTCGACGGCAACAAGCGCCTCGGATGGCTCGCCACCGTCGTCTTCATGGACATCAACGGCGCCTGGATCGAAGCCCCCGACGACGAGGCGTACGACCTGGTCATGACCGTCGCCGAGGGCCGAGCCGAGCTGACGCAGATCGCCAGAACTCTGGCGCGCTGGCACTAGCGGTGGCCGGGGCGCGGTGGCCGGCGCCCTCCGTGCCAGCCTGGCGTGGCGAGATCCCCGCCAACTGGGATGATCCAGGACCACCCGTCGATCCAGGTCAACCGAGCGAGTACCCCAGCACCCGCAGGCCGGGGACACGCGAGAAGTGGCTCTCGTTCGCGGTCAGCAACGGAGCTCCCTCGTTGAGGGCCAGGCAAGCGATGAGCAGGTCCATCGTGGCCAGCGGTGTCCCCTGCCGTCGCAGACTCGCGTGCACGCCGGCATAGGTTTCGGCTAGACGGTCATCTGGCAGCACGACGGGGAGGTTTCCGCAGACGGCCAGGACACGGCGGCGCTCTGCGATGGGATCGGCGTGAAGCTCGGCGCCGACGAGGATCTCCGCCCGCACGAAGACGCTGACCCCCAACGCCTCCCCCCGGTGCCCGGCAAGCCACCTTCGCGCCGGCCCCTCGTGCCCTCGACGGGACTCCCGGATAGCGTCGACAAGGAATGTCGTGTCCAGATGAATCACCAAGCCGGCTCCCGGACTGGGCTCTGTCGTCGCTCCTCTACAGCTTGGGCCATCCCCTCCACCGTTTCCTCCGACACCTCCGTGCCATCCAAGGCCTCGAGGAGGTCGCCGGCAGTCGAGCCAGAGGCAGGGAGGTACTTCTTGATGACCTGCGAAAACGAGTCACCGTTCTTGAGCCGACTGAGACGGTCGTAGGCCTCCAGGTCGATCGTGATGGTCTTCACTGCCATGCACTTAGCGTACACGGACGTCGTCCGGTGAGATATCCCGTCCACGGCTGGGCTTAGCGCCGCTCCCAGGTAGCTTCCCTGGTCGCGGGGTCCACAAGGTCGGCCAGGTTCTGGCGAGCACGGGTCCGACCGGCTGGATGGTCTCCACCGACCGGACTGAGTACGTCCCGCTCGCCGACACCGAGCGCACGTGGATCGTAGAGGCGACGGCCAATCAGGTGACGCAGGTCTACGGGAGCGGCACAGCGAACAAGCCCCGACCCGAAACCTACGTCTGGGCCACCCGGCCGGCGGGTGCCAACGAGCCCGGCTGGGCGCGCCCCAACCAGGCCTTCCTCGCCACGCTGCCGCTCGACCCTCAGCTTCTGCGGGACCGGCTCTACGAGCACGTCGCCGGCCACGGATTCTCGGATGACGCCGCAGCGTTCACGGCCATCAGCGACCTGCTCAAGTCCGGCTACGCCGGGGACGACCTGCGCGCTTGTCTCTACCGTGTGCTCGCGTTGATCCCGGGTGTGCGCATCGTGGCCGTGGATGATCCCTCACTGAAAGGGGCCACCGTGTTCACCCTCGACACGGGCCAGGACCAGCGTGAACTCGTCATCGCGCCCGCGAGCGGCGAACTGCTCGCCGTCCGGACCAAGCTCATCGCCAATATGGAACTCGTTCCGGCGGGGACCGTGATCGAGCAGATCCGCGTCACCAGCGCCGCCGTCACGGGTGTTCCCGCCGAGCTGCGCGCCGCGGTCGTAGGCCCCTGCAAGCCCGGACCGCGGCCCAACGGCTGCTACGAGCAGTGACGCCGGAGCAGCGCCATCGCAGCGCACGGCGCCCGCGAGGGCTCGCACGGCGCGGCAGGCGTCAGACTCGCGGGCCTGCATGGCGGGGCGATCAGGCTACTTGCCGAGGTTCAGCCGTACCCACTCGCGCGACGCGGAGACATAGGCCCGCGCGTCCCGCGTGCCCACATAGTCCATGCTCAGGCCCACCTGCACGGCCACAGCCAAGCGCACCCGAGCCTCTCGCCGCTCCTCGGGCAAGTCCTCCAGCCCCAGCAACGCCGTCACGTGTGGGGCCCATAGCTGAACCAGAGCCTCGTACGTCGGGGTTGGGTCAGCGCTCTTCCCGAGCCGATAGGTGGCCTCGCCAAGCAGCCCGACCATGCGCAGCTGCTCCTCGTCTGCCAGGAGGCCGGCGAACACCGCGTCGATGTCTTCGCCCGTCATGTCGGTGATCGACGTGTCGGCCACGAAAGCGTCGATGCCCGCTCCTTCCCGCTGGGAAACAGCATCGACCACGGCGCCGATCAGCTCGTCCTTCGTGCCGAAGTGGTAGCCCAACATCCGGTGACTCGTGCCTATCGCCGCCGCGCAGCCCCTCATGCTGAAGTCCGTCAGCCCCACCTCGGCGGCATAACGGATCGCCCCACGCAGCATCTCGTCCCGGCTCAGCGCCATGCCCACCTCCCGTTGTGCCACGTGGCACAATAGCCTTGTGCCACGTGGCACACGAAGGAGTGAGCATGAAGACCGTCCTGCTCGCGGTGGGATCCCGCGGTGACGTCCTGCCGCAGATCCACCTGGCCAATCACTTGATACGCACCGGCAACGAGGCCGTGCTCGTGACCGTCGATGACCAACTGCCGCTGGCCACCGAACACGGCCTGGACGCCATCTCAGCGGCCCCCGGATTCTCCTTCGCGGGCAGCGGACGAGACCTTGACGAGCCACGACGTACCCGCTTCGAAAACCCGCTGGGAACCTTGACCGAGCTCAAGGCCATCTTGCGCAACGTGGCCGAACCGATGGGTGACCTCCTCGACGACCTTGTCGACGACGGCGACACCGTCCTGTACGGCGTCCTTGGCGCGGGTGCAGCCACGGCCCTGGGGGCCACGCGGCCATGCCGCATCGTTCAGGTCGCCTATGCCGCGTCGATCCCGACGGCCTACGGGCCCTCGTACATCTCGGCGCCCTTCCCCGCACGCCGTAGCCGCGTCAATCTGCGTGCTTCGCGCCTGGCGCACCGGTTCTTCATGGGACTGAGCAGGCCACCCGGCGAGGTCATCGCCGGCAAACACGGTCAGCACCTGACCGGCCGCGACATCCACCACGCCGTGCTGGGCAGCCCCACGCTCGTCGCGACGTCACCGCTGCTCGCGCCGCCTGCCCCCGACTGGGGAGAACTCGTCACGGTCACCGGCGCATGGCACCCGCCGCAGTCGCCCGATACGGCCACCCACAACGTCCCTGCTGCGCTGCAGGAATTCCTCGCCGCCGGGCCGGCGCCCGTCTACATAGGCTTCGGAAGCGCCGTGGCCCGCGACGCCATCGCGGAGTTGCGCGTCTTCGCGCAGAGCGCGGCCCGAGCCGGCGTACGACTGGTCATGCGCAGGAGCGACTGGTCGACAGGCGCCACGCCGTGCTTCGGGGACGACGTGCTCGTCGTCGACACCGTTCCCCATGACTGGCTGTTCCCGCAGATGGCAGCCATCGTGCACCACGGCGGGGCGGGTACCACCGTTGCGGCGCTGCGCGCCGGGGTGCCCAGCAGCATCGTCTGGCACAACGTGGATCAACCTGCTCACGCACGCCGCTGCGCGGCGCTCGGGGTGGGGCCACTGGGATTCGCCAAGAGCACACTGACCGTCGATCGCCTCGCGCGACTGCTGATCGACCTGACGCGAGACCTCCATGGCTATCGAGAGGCGGCCCAGATGGCGAGCCATCAACTCAGCCTGGAAACGGGCCTGGTGACAGCGGCGGCCACCCTACGGCGGTGGGGCGCGCTCTGAGTACATCGTGCGAGCCTCACAACCCTTATGCGGGTGAGAGGTGACTGTTGAAGTCAGAGCTGCTTGCGCATGTGGACGTCGTTCCGGCCCTCGGTGGGAACGCCTTCCCCCGGAAGATTGTCGCCAGAAGACCTCGACATAGCCCAGACGCTGGTAGAACCCCGGCGCTTGGAATGTGAACGAGGTGACGAAGATGTGGTCGGCGCCTCGCCTGAAGGCGGCGGCAGCTCCGAGTGGCGAGAACCTCTGGCAGCAGCGGGTTCGCCGACGGCAAACCGTCGCTGGGTCCGTGTTGAATTCGCCAGGTACTAATCGTCGTAGATCTCGGATCGGTGGCCGAGGTCCACGGCCACAATCACCAGCTCACCACGCCGGATATCCAGGATGACGCGGTAATCGCCGACACGCAGACGCCACAGGCCCGAGAAGGGCCCGGTCAACGGCTTGCAGGAGCCCATCGGTTCGTCGAGCTGCGCTAGCCGCTCCACGCCGTCGAAGATACGGCGGGCAACGGGCCTGTCCAGCTTGCGCATCGCCCGGGCAGCCCGAGGCGAATACTCGACGCTCCACCCCATCAGAACAGCTCAGCCGCCAAATCCGCGCTCGATATGGTCTCGAGGTCGCCGCGCCGGATGGCCTCCGCCTCACCGCGCAGCTGGTAGGCATACTCCAACTTGGCCAGGTGTTCGACCAACGCCTCACGGACGTAGAACGCGGCCGGGCGACCCGTCGCCGCGCTCAGTGCCTCGAGTCGCTCCTTCACGTCCGCATCGAGGCGGACGCTCACCACTGCTGTAGACATGTTTACATGTTACGTGAGGGTGCCTGTCAGGCCAAGCGACGTCCGATTCTCGACAGGGTCGAACGACCACGATCAGTTCGCGGTCACCGCTTCCTGTCAAACAGGCGCGCCGCAGTGGCGGGTTTGCAACGTAGGTGACCGCTTGTGAAATATTGGTGGCATCTCGACTGTCGAGATGCGCCCTACATTGCACACCGCCGAGCGTCCTACCTTGCACGTACTGCCGCTGGACTAGTGTGTCGCGCCTTAAATTCGCAACATAATTGGTATGATGGGGTATGTCGCGTTCTGGGCGCCCGAAAGCCGTACTGGAGTTGACCGAAGCCGAGCGGGAGGCGTTGACCCGGTGGGCGCGACGACGGACCTCGGCGCAGGCGTTGGCGTTACGGTCGCGGATCGTGCTGGAGTG
>Ga0209053_1001091_pt1 | contig 14175 bp, 12 predicted proteins | sample EBPBio152010_DNA_FD_185864 | JGI IMG/M metagenome (GOLD analysis project Ga0209053, IMG submission 185864) | Wastewater treatment Type I Accumulibacter community from EBPR Bioreactor in Madison, WI, USA - Reactor 1_7/15/2010_ DNA (SPAdes)... | ecosystem: Engineered > Bioreactor > EBPR >... | reverse complement strand
CGGTTGGAAAAGGCGAGGCGCAGCGGTTTCCGCTCCAGCAGCGGCATGGCGAGGCCACGGGCCCCACCGCCCGCACCGAGCAGCAGGATGTGTCGGTTGGTCTCGTCCCAGCCGGGATGGACGGCATCGAGATGCGCGACGAAACCGAGACCATCGGTGTTGTCACCCCAGATCTCGCCATTTTCGAACCAGATCGTGTTCACCGCTTCTAGCGCCGAGGCCCGCGACGTGGTGTGCGTGCAGGCATGGAAGGCCGCTTCCTTGTCGGGAATCGTGACATTGCAGCCGGCAAAGCCGCGCGCGGGCAGATTGCGCAGGAATTCTGCGACATGCTCCGGCTGCACTTCCTCGCGGCCATATTCGCCCGCAATGCCATATTCCTTCAGCCAGAAGCTGTGCAGCAGCGGCGAGCGCGCCTGCGCGACCGGCGAGCCAATAACGAGTGCGCGCTTCATGCCTCGATCTCCTTCGCCCCAGTCAGAACACCCGCCTCGCGCAGCGCATAGAGCACCCCGAAGAGCGGCAGGCCGAGAATGGTCGCGTGATCGCCCACGATCTCGGAGAAGAGATGCGGGCCGAGCCCCTCGATCTCGTATCCACCCACGGTTTCAGTGACCCTCGACCCCATGACGTCGAGATAGCGATCGAGAAACGCGTCGTCAAAAGCCCGCATGATCAGGGTGGCTGAGGAAATGCCGGCCCAGAGCACGGTTTCGCCGCGTCGCAAAGCGGATGCGGAATGAAGATGATGCGCCTTCCCGCGCAGACGGGCGATCTGCGCGCGCGCAGCGGTTCGGTCCACTGGTTTCATGAACAGCGAGCCATCGAGATCCAGCGTCTGGTCTGCGGCGAGCACGAGACGATCAGGGTGAAGCCGCGCCACGGCTTCTGCCTTTGCATGCGCGAGGGCGATGGCGATTTCCGCTGGGGTCGCCCGGTTTTCGAGCAGCGTTGCGGCGATGGCCTTTTCATCCACGCGTGGCTTGATGATCTCCAGCGGCACGCCGCAGGATTCGAGTAGCAGGCGACGCGCCGCACTGCCGGAAGCGAGAACCAGCGGCTCTTGACCGAGCCAGAACGGTGACATTGTCATTGCGCGATGAGACCCAGCCGATGCGTGCGGTGCAGATCGATGATCGCCGCTGCCGTTTCCTCGATGGATCGCCGTGTCACGTCGATCACTGGCCAGTTATGGCGATCGAAGAGCCGGCGCGCGCGCAGAATTTCGTCCGTCACAGATTGCTTGTCGGTGTAGGTCGCATCCTTGTCATCCGCATTGAGCGCCAGAAGGCGGTTCTGGCGGATCTGCACGATACGCTCGGGCGAGGCCACAAGCCCGACGACCAAGGGGCGGCGCAGCGTTTCCAGCTCGGACGGTGCCGTCACGCCGGGCACTAGCGGCACATTCGCGGTCTTGATGCCGCGATTGGCAAGATAGATGCTCGTCGGCGTCTTGGATGTGCGGCTCACGCCAACCAGAACCACATCGGCCTGTTCGAGATTGTCGAGCATCTGGCCGTCATCATGCATCATCGTGAAGTTTAGCGCGTCGATGCGGCGGAAATATTCGGTCGAGAGCGTATGCTGGCCACCGATACGCGGTGTCATGGCCACGCCGAGATAGGACTGGAACAGCCCTACAATCGGATCGAGCACGGACATGCTGGGGCAGCCCATCTCCTCGCAGGCCGAGCGCAGACGCTCCGAGAGATCTTTCTCGACCAGCGTGAAAAGCACGATGCCCGGCTCGTTCTCGATTTCGGAGATCACGCGATCGAGCTGCCGCATGTTGCGCACGAGGGGATAGACATGCTCGATCGGCGAGATGCCTTGATACTGCGCGGTGGCTGCACGGCCCACGGTGATGAGCGTCTCGCCGGTGGAATCCGACACGAGATGCAGATGAAAGAAACTGCGGCCCATCGCGTTCCGTAACTGTCTGGATTCGCCGGTCTCTCCGGCTTGTCTACGGACTTCTCCACAGGCCTGTTGTCAAGCCGGGAAAGAAGGGCCGGAAACGGGCTCATCGCCCGGCCGCCCCTGCGGCATGCGGGAAAACCTGTCTTCCGGATTCACAGACCCGCGAGCGGGATAGCGTTCGGAGCGCAAGGGATGGAATCCGGGATATTTCCGAAGCTTGTGAATCCGGCTCTGAAGCGCTTTTCTTTTCAAAGCTTTGTGCCAGCCCTGTTCCGGACAGGTTGTGGATGGCTGGCCCGGAGAGACGAAGGGCGCTGTGGACGGAACTCGTCTTTCGCTCTAAGCCCCTCCAAGAGAAAAAGAAAAGAAAGAAAGACTCTTTTCTTGGTTTAAGGGGATTTGGGGATGGATGGATTGCGTGGGGTGTTTGCAGGCCGGGTTGAAGCCGTGCCGCCGGTTTGGCTCATGCGGCAGGCGGGGCGCTATCTGCCGGAATACCGCGAGGTTCGTGCAACCGCCCGGGATTTCCTGTCCTTCTGCTACACGCCGGAACTGGCCATCGAAGTGACCTTGCAGCCGATCCGGCGCTTCGGCTTTGATGCCTCGATCATCTTCTCGGATATCCTCGTGATCCCCGATGCGCTGGGACAGCGCGTGCGCTTCGTTGAGGGCGAAGGCCCCCGGCTTGATGCGATCGAGACGCCGGAAGCGCTACAGGCTCTCGCAACCACGCTCGACGAGGAGAAGCTCCAGCCGGTCTATGAGGCTCTTCGTGGGGTGAGGGCGGCCCTTCCCGCTTCCACCTCGCTCATCGGCTTCTGTGGGGCGCCATGGACGCTGGCGACCTATATGATCGCGGGTCAGGGCACGCCGGATCAGGCGCCCGCGCGGCTCTTTGCCTATCGGCATCGTGCGGCCTTCGCGATGTTGATCGACCGGCTGACCGAGAGCTGCATCACGCATCTCTCGAACCAGATCGATGCCGGTGCGGAAATCGTGCAGATCTTCGATTCCTGGGCCGGCCCTTTGCCCCTGCGCGAATTCGAGGATTGGTGCGTCGAACCGGTTGCGCGCATCACGAGGGCCATCCGGGCACGCTACCCGCATGTGCCAGTCATCGCTTTTCCCCGCGCCATCGCGGGCAGCCTCAAGGGCTTTGTCGAACGCACCGGCGTTCAGGCGATCAGCGTCGATACCGCTGCACGGCTTGCCGAAGTCCGCACAAGCCTGCCCTCGCATATCGTCACGCAGGGCAATCTTGATCCGCTCGTGCTGATCGCGGGCGGTGAGGGGCTCGATCGTGCGGTGGATGACATTCGCGCGGCCACCGACGGGTTGCCACATGTGTTCAATCTTGGTCACGGCATCTTGCCGCAAACTCCGATTGCCCATGTCGAGCGCATGCTGGAGCGCATCCGTCGATGATCGATCTCTGGATCAAGACCTTGCATGTCCTCGCCATCATCTCGTGGATGGCGGGGTTGCTCTATCTGCCGCGCCTCTTCGTTTATCATGCGGATGTTGCGGTCGGGTCTGAACAGGATCGTCTGTTTCAGGTCATGGAGCGACGGCTCTATCGCTACATCATGCGTCCCGCGATGATCGTGGCCTGGATCACCGGGCTATGGCTGGCCTGGTCCAGTTTCGGTTTCACGGGCGGGTGGCTGCATGCCAAACTCGCCTTCGTTGTTCTGCTGACGGGTCATCACGGCTTTCAGGGCCGCTGGCTGAAGGATTTCGCTGCTGGCGTGAATGCCCGCCCGGGCCGCTTCTTCCGCATTCATAACGAGATCCCCACGCTGCTGATGATCGGCATCGTCGCTTTCGTTATCGTGAAGCCGTTTTAAGTCCGGGTCTTGTGAAGCACGCCGAAAGGCGCTAATCGATTAGAAGAATCCTCTGCTTCTCCCCCCATCTGCGGCGAAGCGGGCATGGATTTGGTCGCCGCTTTTTTTCGGCATAGGCCCCAGGGTCGTGCCCCCGGCGAACCGGACCGCAAGAGACGGACCGCCATCATCTTCCCAACCTCGGGCTGTCTCCGGCCCGCCCCCGATAAGGTATTTTTCCATGCCCGAGATCAAGCTTCAGGATCTCAAAACCAAATCTCCCACCGAATTGCTAAATTTTGCCGAGGAACTCGAGGTTGAGGGCGCCAGCACCATGCGCAAGCAGGAGCTGATGTTTGCCATCCTCAAGCAACTTGCGGCCCGCGATACCGAGATCATCGGCGAGGGCGTTGTGGAAGTTCTGCAGGATGGCTTCGGCTTTCTTCGCTCGCCCGATGCGAATTATCTCGCTGGTCCCGATGATATCTATGTGTCACCCACACAGATCCGGAAGTTTTCGCTTCGTACGGGCGATACCGTTGAAGGCCTCATCCGGTCGCCGCGGGATGGCGAACGCTATTTCGCTCTGCTGAAGGTCAACACGATCAATTTCGAGGATCCCGAGAAGGCCCGGCACAAGGTCCATTTCGACAACCTCACACCGCTTTATCCGGATCAGCGGCTGAAACTCGAAACGATCGACCCCACAAAGAAGGACATGTCCTCGCGGGTGATCGATATCGTCTCGCCGATCGGCAAGGGCCAGCGCGCGCTGATCGTTGCGCCGCCGCGCACCGGCAAGACCGTGCTGCTGCAGAACGTCGCGCAATCCATCACCGGCAACCACCCGGAATGCTATCTGATTGTTCTGCTCATCGACGAGCGGCCGGAAGAAGTGACGGATATGCAGCGCTCCGTGCGCGGCGAAGTCGTGTCCTCCACCTTCGATGAACCCGCGACGCGCCATGTTCAGGTCGCGGAGATGGTCATCGAGAAGGCCAAGCGCCTTGTGGAGCATGGCCGTGACGTGGTGATCCTATTGGATTCGATCACCCGTCTGGGGCGCGCCTATAACACGGTCGTGCCGTCTTCCGGCAAGGTGCTGACCGGTGGTGTGGATGCCAACGCGCTTCAGCGCCCGAAGCGCTTCTTCGGCGCCGCGCGTAATATCGAGGAAGGCGGTTCGCTGACCATCATCGCCACCGCGCTGATCGATACCGGCAGCCGCATGGATGAAGTGATCTTCGAAGAGTTCAAGGGCACCGGCAACTCGGAAATCGTGCTGGATCGCAAGGTTGCAGACAAGCGCGTTTTCCCGGCTCTGGATATCCTCAAATCCGGCACCCGCAAGGAAGAGCTGATCACCCCGCGCGACCAGCTGCAGAAGACCTATGTCCTGCGCCGCATTCTTAATCCGATGGGTCCGCAGGATGCCATCGAGTTCCTGCTCGACAAGCTTCGCCAGACCAAGACAAATGGCGAGTTCTTCGATTCCATGAACACCTGACGAGGCGGAGGCCGTGGCGGCGCGATGGAAACTGAGACCATTTTCGCGCTGAGCAGCGGCGCCGCGCGTAGCGGCGTTGCTGTGATTCGCGTCTCCGGTCCCGCTGTCCCGCAGGTCCTTTCGGCCTTTGTCGCAACACCCGTGAAGCCGCGTGAGGCGGCTTTGCGGTTGATCCGGGATCCGCGCGATGGTTCGCTGCTGGATCGCGGATTGGTCCTGCATTTTCCTGCGCCGCATTCCTTTACGGGCGAAGATGTCATCGAATTCCAGGTGCATGGGTCGCTGGCGGTGATGCGCCAGCTTCTCGCGCGTCTGGCCGATATACCCGGACTTCGCCCTGCGCTTCCGGGCGAATTCACCCGGCGGGCCTGGCTGGGCGGGCGCATGGATCTCCTTGAGGTCGAGGCGCTGTCGGATACTCTCGCGGCCGAGACCGAGATGCAGCGCAAGCTTGCGCTTGAGGGATCACGCTGGCTTCGGTCCCAGACGACGCAATGGCGGCAAAGCTTGATGCAGTTGCGTGCCTTGGTCGAAGCTCAAATCGACTTCTCCGATGAGGGAGATGTTCTGGATCGACTCGATTCGGAGACGGAACAAGAAATTCAAGCTCTTGCCAGGACTTTTCGGGAGGCGGCCGACAGCTTTCGAAATGGTCAACGGGTGCGCACCGGATTCCGGGTTGCCATCCTTGGCCCGCCCAATGCCGGCAAATCCAGCCTGATGAATGCACTGGCGGATCGCGACGTCGCCATCACATCACCTATACCTGGTACCACACGCGATGTGATTGAGACTGTTCTCGATCTTGACGGGTTTCCCGTGAACCTCATGGATACAGCGGGTTTGCGGGAGCAGACCCTCGACCCCATTGAAGCCGAGGGTATGATTCGATCCCGGCAGGCCGGCGACGCGGCTGATCTTGTCATTTGGGCCTCTCCATTCGATTCGCCGGCGTTACCACCTGACCCATCCTTTCTGGTCGTGCACACCAAGTCCGATCTGGATGTCGCCGCTCCGGCAGATCGGCTCTGTGTATCCGCTATCACAGGCGCCGGAATCGATTCGCTTACGAAAGTAATTCGGGAACGGGCCGGCTTTATTTCAGATCGAGGCTTTGAGGGCTTGATTGCGCATGAGCGTCACGCATCTTGCCTCCTGCAGGCGGCCAATGCTCTGGGGAATGCGGCTGTCCATGCCGGGCCGACACTTGATCTTCGCGCCGAGGAGCTTCGCTTGGCTTGCGATTCGCTTGACTCGTTGGTCGGACGCGTCAGCCCCGACGAGGTGCTCGGTGAAATCTTCAGCCGTTTCTGTATAGGGAAGTGAGAGATGTTTCACGTGAAACACGACTCTGGCATGACGCCGGCCCGTTTCGATGTGGTGGTGGTTGGAGGCGGGCATGCAGGAACGGAAGCCGCCGCGGCTGCGGCCCGCATCGGCGCTTCGGTCGCGCTTATCACGCATCGCTGGGAGAGCGTCGGTGTCATGTCATGCAACCCAGCCATAGGCGGGTTAGGCAAGGGGCATCTCGTTCGGGAGATTGACGCTCTTGACGGCCTGATGGGTCGGGCAATTGATCGCGCGGGTATCCATTTCAAAATGCTCAATCGCTCCAAAGGGCCAGCCGTGAGGGGACCGCGTGCCCAAGCTGACCGAAAATTGTATCGTCAAGCCATCCAGGATTTGCTGTCGGAAATCCCAAATCTTCACCTGATCGAGGGAGAGGTTGTTGATCTGCAGGTTATCGGTGGCGCGGTTTGTGGTGTGGAGCTTGCGGATGGCCGTCTCGTCAGCAGTGCATCCGTCGTTTTGACTACCGGCACATTTCTGCGAGGTGTTATTCATCTTGGAACCGAACGCACAGCCGGCGGACGAATTGGCGAGGCTGCGGCAGAGCGATTGTCCCAGCGATTGCTGGCGCTTGGTCTTCCACTGGGTCGGCTGAAGACAGGGACGCCCGCGCGTCTGGATGGTCGTACTATCGACTGGGCGGCCTGCGAGCAGCAACTTGGTGATGATCCGCCGGAGCCCTTCTCGGTTCTGACAGACCATATTACCAATCGACAGATCGCTTGTGGCATAACCTATACCAGCCCGGAAACGCACCGCGTTATCCGGCAGAACCTTCACAGATCGGCAATGTATGGCGGCCAGATTGAAGGTCGCGGTCCACGCTATTGTCCGTCCATCGAGGACAAGGTTGTCCGCTTTGCCGACCGTGACCGTCATCAGATCTTTTTGGAACCAGAGGGACTGAATGATCCTCTAGTCTATCCCAATGGGTTGTCGACGTCGCTTCCGACGGATGCGCAGGATGCTCTCTTCGCATCCATTCCTGGTTTGGAGAAGGCCAGCATCATTCGCTATGGCTATGCCATTGAGTATGATTACGTAGACCCGCGCGCGCTTCATTCCTCGCTGGAACTGAAGGTCCTGCCGGGCCTTTTTTTGGCCGGCCAGATCAACGGGACGACCGGCTACGAGGAAGCGGGCGCCCAAGGGTTAGTCGCTGGTCTCAATGCCGCGCGTATGGCTGGTGGATCCGCCGTTATCGAGTTCGGCCGTGCGCAGTCCTATATCGGTGTCATGATTGATGATCTGACCCGTTTTGGTGTAACCGAGCCTTACCGCATGTTTACATCGCGAGCGGAGTTTCGTCTCACGCTGCGGGCAGATAACGCTTCGGAGCGCCTGACTGGTCTTGGCATAAATCTTGGCCTTGTCGGCAGTAAACGGGCTGTTTGGTTTCAGGCGGCGCGGGACGCATTGGACGCTGTTCGTGCCCGGCTGATGGCTCTGAGTGTGACCCCCAATATAGCGAATGCGGCTGGCATCTCTGTCAATCGAGATGGGGTACGGCGGAACGGAATGGAATTACTGTCTCTACCAAATGTGACCTTCACTGATCTTGTTAGCTTCGATTCGGAACTGAAATCAGTGGCACCGGGGCTGCGCGAGAAGCTCGAAGTTGAGGCTCGATATGCGGTCTATCTCGAACGCCAGCAGAGGGACATTGAGCGTTTGCAGCGTGATATGGAACTGCGGATTCCGGAAGACTTCCGATATGGCGAACATTCAGGGTTTTCCGGTGAACTCCGGAATAAGCTCGAATTGATTCGACCCCGTTCCATCGCAGAAGCAGCTGCCATTGAGGGTATGACACCGACGGCTTTGGTTTTGCTCTCGGCGTTGATTCAGAAGAGCAAGGCTCGAAGCGATGTCGCCTGAGACAGTCTCCGAGCAGCATGCGAAGGCGGATCTTGTCGACCGCCACGGTGTTTCACGTGAAACACTTGCGCGGCTGGAGACCTATGTGGATCATCTTCGCCACTGGCAGAAGACCACCAATCTTGTGGCGCCGTCTACCTTGAGCCAGATCTGGTCGCGTCATATTCTCGATTCAGCGCAGCTTTTGTCGCTCGTGCCAGATGCCAGGACCTGGCTTGATCTTGGCTCGGGCGGAGGATTGCCGGGCCTTGTTCTCGCCTGTCAGTTGAAAGAACTCGGCGGTTCCGTGGATCTTGTCGAAAGCAACAGCAAGAAGGCGGCCTTCCTGCGTCATGTTGTGACCTCGTTGTCGCTGCCGGCCCGCGTGCATTCTGGGCGGATTGAAACTGTGATGCCGAGCCTCCCAAAGTTCGACGTCGTGACAGCGCGTGCGCTCGCCACCTTGAGTGATCTACTTGGATACACCAATGAGCTGTTGAAAAGCGGGACTATCGGACTCTTTCCCAAGGGTCGCGACTATGCCGCGGAGTTGACCGAGGCCTGCAAGCGCTGGCATTTCTCATACGAGCTGCACGCGAGTCGAACGGAGCCTGAGGCGCGGATCATCCGGATCACTGCCTTGTCCTGACGGCTTCGACAATCGCTGCAGATGCTGGAGAGACGGATGAAGCCTCGGGTTCTGACAGTCGCCAACCAGAAGGGCGGAGTGGGCAAGACTACCACTGCCATCAATCTGGGAACCGCTCTTGCTGCGATTGGCGAACGCGTACTGCTGATCGACCTCGATCCGCAGGGCAATGCATCCACAGGGTTGGGTGTTCACAGCGCGGCTCGGGCGCATTCGAGCTATGATGTGCTTCTCGGGGAGATGAGCCTCGCCGAAGCGGCGCAGCCCACGGATGTACCCCGTGTTTCCATTGTTCCGGCGACGATGGATCTGCTCGGGGCGGAGATCACGCTCGCCGGCCAGCGCGACCGTACGCACAAGCTGCGTGCCGCAATCGAAAAGCTTGGGCCTGAAGCGCCGTTTTCCTACATCCTGATCGATTGTCCGCCTTCCCTGAACCTGCTGACCATCAATGCGCTTGCCGCATCCGATGGCGTGCTGGTGCCGCTGCAATGCGAATTTTTCGCACTGGAGGGCCTTAGCCAGCTTCTCAAGACCGTTGAGCAGGTGCGCAGCTCGGTGAATGCCGAGCTTGAGATCTATGGCGTGGTCCTGACCATGTTTGATCCGCGGAATAATCTCGCGAACCAGGTTATCCGTGATGTGCGCCAGTTCCTCGGCACCAAGGTGTTCGAGACTGTCATTCCACGCAATGTGCGCGTCTCCGAGGCCCCATCTTTCGGCAAGCCGGTCTTGCTGTATGATCTCAAATGTGCGGGCAGCCAGGCCTATCTGAAGCTTGCCTCCGAGGTGATCCAGCGTGAGCGTCTGCTGCAGGCAGCCGAGTAAGCGAGGGCAGATATGAGCGACGAAATTTCCAGGAATCGCCTTGGTCGTGGTCTTGCTGCGCTGCTCGGGGATGTCGGTGCCGAAGCGACCGCCGAGAAACGCCTGAAAAGTCAGCGGCGTGTGCCGATTGAGTTCCTTCGGCCGAGCCCGATGAACCCGCGTATTCATTTTAATGACGCGGAACTGGATGAACTCGCTCAATCGATTCGTGAGCGTGACATTATTCAGCCCATCGTTGTGCGCGGTGTGCCGGGCGTGCCGGATGCCTTCGAGATCATCGCTGGCGAGCGCCGTTGGCGTGGTGCGCAGCGGGCTGGTCTCCATGATGTGCCGGTGGTCATCGTCGAGGCGGATGACAAGCAGGCCCTGGAACTGGCGATCATCGAGAACGTCCAGCGTGCGGACCTCAATGCTCTAGAAGAGGCCAAGGGCTATGAGGCGCTCATCGCGCAGTATCAGTATACGCAGAGCGATCTCTCGCAGATTCTCGGCAAGAGCCGTAGTCACGTCGCCAATACCTTGCGGCTTGCGCGGCTGCCGGAGGGTGTGAAGCAAAAGCTTAGCACGGGTGCGCTTTCTGCTGGCCATGCGCGCGCACTTCTCTCTGTTTCGGATCCGGAACTCGTTGCAAAACGTATTGTGGATCAAGGGCTTACTGTGCGTGATGTCGAGCGCATCGCCCAAAAGGAAGCCGAGGGCGAAAGCCCACGTGCGCCCCGCGCGCGTGAGAAGGATGCTGATACGCGCGCGCTCGAGTTGCGCCTGTCTGATCTGCTTGGACTTGCAGTCAGCATCGATCATCGCGGCGAGAAGGGCGGAGCGATTACCATCCGCTATCGCACTTTGGAGCAGCTGGAGGCTTTGAGCCACCGGCTCGCCGTGTCAGCGGCTGCCCCGGCGCGCAGCTAGGGCCACGGCCCAGAGCGCCCGCGCAACGATTGTTTCCTCAAGGGACGCACTGGCGCGGGCCTGTGCCTGTGCCGTGCTTAGCGTTTCTAGTGCCCGACCGAGGCTGCTGGTGGACCATGTCTGGGCCTGCCGGCGGATGCGGGCCTCGCGCCTGAAGAACAGCCGCTCTTGCTTTACAGCCTGATCTAGCATGTTCTCGGATTTCGCGCGCACAAGGCGATGCAGGGTCTGCACATGGCCCAAAGCAAGGGTGAGAATGGCCGAAGCCGATGTCCCGTCCCGCAAGCAGCGCTGCATGGCTGGCTCGATGCCGGGCAGATCGCCCTCGAAGGCAACATCAATCGGCTCGGATGCGGAGCTGGCGGAGGCATCGGCGAGCACCGCATCGATATCCGCGATTTCGACTCGGTTCTGCCCGAGGCAATAGAGTGCGAGCTTGTCGACCTCCTGCATGGACAAGGATTGATCAGCGCCGAGCAAATCCACGAGGTGGGAAGCTGCCTCGGGGCTGAGCGTCAGCCGGTCGGCTTGCAACCGGGCCTGTGCGGCCTGTTCGAGATCGCGGGCTTCCAGCGGGTAGCAGGCGATGACTCCCACAGTCGGATTCGATTCGCATGCGTTTCGAAGCGCATGGGACTTTGCCAATTCATCGGCGTGCAGAATGACCGATGAAGCAGGGCTGCCAACCTCCAGCAGCGCCTGCCAGATCGCCTTGCTGAGCTTGCCGGCATGGCGCACGATGATCACGCGTTTGTCGCCGAACATCGAAATCGCCTGTGTTTCATCCGCCAGGCGCGCAGGGTCGGCGTTCAGCGTTTCCGCTTCGAGCTCCACGCGATTGAGCAGATCGGAGGACGCCCCGAGAATGGCTTCTGCAAGCGCCCGCACGCGCAGACGGGCTAGGCCCTCGTCGGGTCCGTGGATCAGCAGGATCCGAAACTCCCCGCCGCCGCGCGCGATGAGACGATCGACATCCCCGGGACGGATGACGCTCATGGATCAGCCGGTTTCGTCACCGGGGTCGCGGGCAGGAGGCTCCTCCCACGGATCGATGGGCTGCGACAGGGCAGGTGCAGAAGATGTCGTACGCGGCGCCGCGCCATTGGAGAGCGCGCCGATGATGATGAGACGCAACCGCTCAGCGAGGGCTTTGCCCAGCCGTTCTTCCGCATCCCGCTGGGCGCGAATGGTGGCGAAGCGCTGGCTGGAGCGATCGTAATTCGCGGAACCGAAGGTCTTGCCCGAGGCACGGATGGACCCGTTGGTGGTGTCCTTCAGTTCATAGGTCGCTTCCGCCTGAAGCGTCACGCTTTGCGGGCGGGCGGTTGCGGCATCAATGATGCTGGTGGCACCGGTCTGCTGGGTCTTCACGGTCAGCAGGTAGCGTGTGCCCTTGGCCGGCTCGCCGTTGGTCAGCAGGTAATCCAGCTCGGATTTGAGGCTGTAGCCAAGATGGCCCTCGATGGGCGCCACCGAGACCTGCGCGAGTTCCTGCGCGATCGACCCGCCGCCAATGCCCAATTGCGGCGCATGGACCGGGCGGAGGCAGCCAGCTAATGCGCCCGCTGCCACACCGAGAATCGCCAGTCGAAAAACAGCCCGCCGGATCATCCGCCCTCACACCACGATGTTCACGATGCGCTGCGGCACGACAATCACCTTGCGCACCGGCTTGCCACCCAAAGCAGCCTGCACGCTTGCATCGGCGAGCACAAGCGCTTCGACGGTTGCGTTGTCCGCTTCCGCCGGCACGCTCACATCCGCCCGCTTGCGACCGTTGACCTGCACTGGCAGCAGAAGCTGGTCCTCGACGATGAGGGAAGCATCGCCCACCGGCCAGGCCGCATCGGCCACAAACCCTTCGCCGCCGAGTTCCGTCCAGCATTCTTCCGCAAGATGCGGCATCATCGGGGCGAAAAGCTGCACGAGAATGCGTGTAGCTGCCTTGATCTGGTCGGCGTTCTTCGTGGCATCCGGCGAGGCTAGGGCCTCCGCGAGCGCATTCGACAATTCGTGGATATGCGCCACGCAGCGGTTGAAGCGCAGGCGCTCCACATCCTCGCCCACCGCGAGAATGGCCTTGTGCGCGGCCTTGGTGACCGGATGCAGCTGGCCCGAATCACCCGTGGGCAGCGCCACCGCATCGCCCACGAGACGCCAGACCTTCTGCAGGAAGCGCGACGCGCCCTGCACGCCGTCCTCGGTCCAGATGACATCACGCTCCGGCGGGCTATCCGAGAGCATGAACCAGCGCGCGGTATCCGCGCCGTAGCTCGCGATGATATCGTCCGGATCGACCACGTTCTTCTTCGATTTCGACATCTTCTCGATGGCGCCGATGGAAACCGGCTGGCCCGAGGCGATCTCGACCGCGCGGCGTTCACCCTCCACTGTTTCGATGTGGATATCCGCCGGTGGCACCCAGGCGCCATCCGCGTTCTTGTAGGTCTCGTGCACCACCATGCCCTGCGTGAAGAGCCCATCGAAGGGTTCGGATAGGGTCGCATGGCCGGTCTTGGTCATCGCGCGGGTGAAGAAGCGCGAATAGAGGAGGTGCAGGATCGCGTGCTCGATGCCGCCGATATACTGGTCCACCGGCAGCCATTTCTGGATGGCCGAGAGGGTGGTTGGCTCGCTCTCGTTGAAGGGATCCGTGAAGCGCGCGAAATACCACGAGGAATCCACGAACGTGTCCATCGTGTCCGTCTCGCGACGGGCCTTCAGGCCACATTGCGGGCAATTGACGTGCTTCCAGGTGGGGTGGCGATCGAGCGGATTGCCCGGTACGTCGAAGGTCACGTCATCCGGCAGCTTCACCGGCAGGTCCTTCTTCGGCACGGGCACAGTGCCGCAAGCCTCGCAATGGATGATGGGGATGGGGCAGCCCCAGTAGCGCTGGCGCGAAATGCCCCAGTCGCGCAGGCGATAATTCACCTTGCGCGTGCCGACAGGGCGATTGTCGAGGCTCGCCGTTTCGAGCTTCCGCGCCACAGCTTCCTTGGCGTCGGCCACATTCAAGCCATCGAGGAAGCCGGAATTGAAGAGGATGCCATCCTCTGTCACCGGCGGGTCCTCGCGGCGGAAAGCGGCGTTGGCGACGTCATCTGTCAGGTCAGCCGCGCGCACCACCGGAATAATTGGCAGATCGTATTTCGTCGCGAAATCATGGTCGCGCTGATCATGGGCCGGGCAGCCGAAAATTGCCCCGGTGCCATAATCCATGAGGATGAAGTTCGCGACATAGACCGGGACCGTCTTGCCCGGCACCAGCGGATGAATCGCGCGAATGCCCGTATCGAAACCGCGCTTCTCGGCCGTATCCAGCACGG
>Ga0209053_1001088_pt1 | contig 14231 bp, 14 predicted proteins | sample EBPBio152010_DNA_FD_185864 | JGI IMG/M metagenome (GOLD analysis project Ga0209053, IMG submission 185864) | Wastewater treatment Type I Accumulibacter community from EBPR Bioreactor in Madison, WI, USA - Reactor 1_7/15/2010_ DNA (SPAdes)... | ecosystem: Engineered > Bioreactor > EBPR >... | reverse complement strand
AAAGCCAAAGCATTCTTCCTTGTTCTAATGGCTCCTGCAAAGATTTTATTTCTAATTGTTTTGCTACAATTTCATGATAAATAATGTCTTTAGCTCTATTACTGTCTTTTAATTCAACATTAATTAAATTATCTTTTTCTTTTGTTAAAGCTTCTATTTTCAAAGCTTCTTCACTTTTATAACTTTGAAAAACAGGTGTAAACATTACAGCTAGTAAAACCGTCATTACAACTAATGTACGTAATGCTTTGTTCGCTTTTTCCATTGGCTCATTTGCAATACCACTTGGTACTTTTTTAGAAAAGTAAAACAAAGCTGCTGCTGCAATAAACAACAATCCGACACCTATATATAAAATCACAACTTTACTTAATTCTAAAGCTTTTATTTGCTCATCTGAAATGGATTTTGCGGTTCCAAATAAAGCCAAAGCCACCACAATTGGACCAATCGTAGTTCCAAAAGAGTTGATTCCACCACCAAGATTTACTCGACTAGCACCAGTTTTTGGATCACCTAATAATATCGCAAACGGATTGGCAGCAGTTTGTTGCAATGAAAATCCTAAGGCTACAATAAATAATCCAACCAACATTCCTGCATAAATACTTGCTTCAACAGCAATAATCATAGCTCCTGCTCCAAGAGCCGAAAATAACAATCCGTACACAATACTTTTCTTATAACCCCATTTTCCAACAATATCTTTTCCTGACATATCGCCTAAAGCAAACAATAATAATGCGCCAACGTAATAAGCAGTGTAAAAAGCAAAATCAACCAATTGCGATTGAAACTGATCTAAAGAAAAATAACTTTTACAAAACGGAATAAAAATACTGTTTCCAGCTGCAATAAATCCCCAGAAGAAAAACACTGTAATCAGCGTATATAATGCAGGATAGTTTGTTTTAATTTGTTCTGAACTCATAAATTTTAGTTTGTTTGGTTTGGTTTTTAGTTTATTGGTTTGAAACTTATAGCAGTTCCGCCACCGTTAGCCAAATTTAATTTAATTTTTGACTTAGAAGTAACTTCGATGGTTTTTATAGCATACGATTTTGGATTATTTTTCCAATCGGCATCGGTACCATCTTGATAGATAATGGCTTGGTACTTTTTATTAGGTGATAAGAAATCCAACTTAATTTCAGTTTTACGAGCGTTTTCATCCGTAATTGAACCTAAAAACCAACGTTCTCCATTCTTTTCTTTTCTAACCACAGTCAAATAATCACCTGGTTCAGCTTCAAGATATTTAGAATCTTGCCAATCTACTGCAACGTCTTTTATAAATTGAAAAGCATCCGCATATCTTTCATAATTTTCTGGTAAATCGGCTGCCATTTGAAGAGGTGAATACATTGTTACATAAAGTGCTAATTGTTTTGCCAAAGTAGTATGAACCTGTTCTGTTTTGGTTTTATCATAGTAACTCATTTTGATTTCAAAAATTCCTGGTGTGTAATCCATTGGTCCTCCTAATAATCTTGTGAATGGCAAAATGGTTTCGTGCATTGGTGGATTTCCAACAGACCATGCGTTAAACTCATTTCCGCGAGCTGCTTCGGCTGCAATATAATTCGGATACGTTCTTGAATATCCTGTTGGACGAGAACTTTCGTGCGAATTGACCATCAATTTATAATCGGCAAATCTTCTTGCAACGAAGTTAAAATGATTCACCATAGTTTGTCCATCGTGAAACTCACCACGTGGAATAATTCTTCCCACATAACCTGATTTAGCCGCAGGATAACCATAGTCTTTCATAAGATTTAATGCTCTATCCAAATGTCTTTCATAATTTGCAACCGAACCCGAAGTTTCGTGATGCATTATCATTTTTATTCCTTTCGATTTGGCGTAATCATTTACCTCTTTCAAATTATAATCTGGATAAGGTGTCACGAAATCAAAAACATTTTCTTTCCAATTTCCAAACCAATCTTCCCAACCTACATTCCATCCTTCTACCAAAACACCATCAAAACCATTTTTAGCAGCAAAATCGATGTATCTTTTAGTATTTTCAGTTGTTGCACCGTGTTTTCCTGATGGTTTTAAACTACCATCGGCAGCATTTTGAGCATTTTGACTTCCTGCATAATCCCAAGTTGATTTTCCAACGTGCATTTCCCACCAAACTCCAACATATTTCATTGGTTTTATCCATGAAGTATCTTCAATTTTTGATGGTTCGTTTAAGTTTAAAATCATTTTTGAACCTACAATATCCCTAGCATCAGTACTCATCATAATTGTCCTCCAAGGTGAAACACAAGGCGCTTGAAGATAGGCTTTATCTCCAATTGCATTAGGCACTAAATTAGAAGTTAATCCAAAGTTTTTGATGTCAACATCTAAATGCATAATAGGATAATTAACAACAGCTGCTTCAAAAATATTGATGTAAATTCCATCTGCAGATTTCATCATTAATGGAGATTGTACTCTAAAAGAACTTGCGATGGTCTTTACTCCGATTCCGTTATTCAAATCTAATTTTGAATTATCGATTTCAGATAATTTGGTTTCATTATAAGCATATTCTTGACTGTCATAATCACCTGGAATCCAAAAAGTCTTGTGATTTCCTGCTAAATTAAACTGCGATTTTTCATCGGAAATTATAAAATAATTCAGGTTTTTCTGCTTTGGAAATTCATAACGAAAAGCAATACCTTCATCAAAAACTCTGAAAATGATATTGATCCTTCTATCAGTTGATGGCTGCGAAAGTGCTATAGTCATTTCGTTATAACTATTTTTAATATTGGATTGTTCACCCAAAACTGGCTGCCAAGTCTCGTTAAAACTTTTTTGACCAATGCTGTCAATTCGGAAATTGGCCTCTAAACTTTTTGACTCTTTTATTGCAATTCCGAGTGTGCTTTCCTTTAAAATAGGTTTAGTTTTGTAACTTACTGAATAAGTTGGTTTTCCATCTGAAGACAATTTAAAACTTAACGAAATAGTTTTAGATGGTGAGGAAACATTCTGAGCTTCAACTGATAAAATTGAAATCAAGAATACCAATAAATGTAATTTTCTCATTTTTGATTATATTTTTTTATAAAAATACATTTTATCCTAAAAATAAATCGATTTCGTAATAATTAGTTATTAACGAAATCGATTTCTTATAATTCAGTTTTGAATTTGAAAATAAATAAATTTAGATTCTATTTACCATCTACATAATCTTGTAAATATTGGAATCTTTCTGTGAGTTTACCATTTTCAGTCATTTTGGCTCTTTGCAAAATTCCGTCTTTATCACCATTGAAGAAAGCAGGAATTACGTGCTTCATAAACATTTCACCGAATCCTTCGCTCGCATCTTTTGGCAATTCACAAGGCAAATTATCAACCGACATTACCATAATTGAACCAGGATGTGTATAGGAAACTTCTTTGTGTTCACTTGGCAAATAACCAAAAAATGGTTCTGCAATGGTAGAAGCTTTTATTGTACAGGCGATTGGTCCATCAACATCACACGAAATATCGGCAACAACTTGAATTTTGTTCTTTGGAGCATTTAGCATTTCACGCGTTAAAATATTGGGCGCACCATTTCCGTGAAAATGTCCTGCCATATAAATATCGGCAACTTGAGAAAATCGTTCAAAATCAGAAACATAATCTTGTGGATTCTTATAAAAATCTTGATTATCTAAAACCTGTCCATCGATTCTTTTATTGTAATCTAAAACATCAATTTGAGTGTAAACCGGTTGCGTGTAAACTTTGTTTAAAAAATCATCTGCTGAAACTTGCTTAATTTTCATTCCATCAAGGATTTCTTTCGCTCCCATTCCCACTTTTCCGTGACCTGTTAAAACAATTTTGATATTTGGAAGCATTGGTCTGCGCAATCGTTCGATTAATTCCTCCTTACTTTTTAAAGTTTCAGCTTTTACTAAATTGAATAAATCATATTTAATTCCGAAAGCTCTAAATCCGTTGTAAGCACCAACAATTCCTGCATATCTTCCGAAACCGATTAAGCGACGATTTTTAGCATCAACAATAGTTTCGTGGTCAAATAATTCTATATTTTTCTCTAAAATTGCTTGAAGTAACTTTCTATTGTATGGTTGAAATTTAATAGTATGTGAAAAGAAAAAGTACTTTTTATTGGGGATTAAGGCATCAACAGGAACTTCTTTTACACCAAATAAAACATCGCAATCGGTCATATCGGTTGCAACTTCTAAACCTAAATTGCTGTATTCCTCATCTGAAAAAACTCTTATATCAGAACTTTCAACTTTTATTTGAGCATCAGGATGTTCTGCTTTTAATCTAACTAATTCTTCTGGAGTAAAAACAACTCTTCTATCTGGTGGATTTTTTCTTTCTTTAATAATTCCGAACTTCATTTTAACAGTATTTTTTTGAGACATCAAAAGTAATAGTAACGAAAACGTTTTCAAAACTTTTTACCCAAAATAAAATTGAAGTTATTTATTGAATTTCAATTAATTGGAATATTTTGTTGATAATTTTATAATTAATATAACATTTCATGAAATTTGTTTGTCATTTTGTTTATTATATTTGTTTTTCAACCTAACCCAAAATGACCAATAACAAAGTAACATATCTATTGTTTTCTTTAACTTTTTTATTACTTATAAGTTGCGATAAATCAGGAAAAATTAAGAATCCATTTAAAAAAAATAAATCAGGTTTAGAATATGCAATGCTTCCGCTAGAAGATTCTTTACCAAAACTTTCAGATTCATACAAAAACACTAAAAAGAGAGAAATTGAAAATTTCTTTACAAATAATTTTGCCAATGATTTTGAGAATATGAGTTTTCTTGTGGCAAAAAATGGTCAAATTATTTATGAGAAATATGATGGGTTTGCCGATAAAGAAAATAATATTTTAAACTCGCCTGAAACTCCTTTACACATAGCATCAGTTTCAAAAGTGCTAACAGCTTCAGCTATTTTAAAATTAATTGATGCTAAAAAAATTAGCTTAGATCAAAAATTGACTACACTTTTTGACAAATTTCCTTATCCAGATGTGACTATAAAAACTTTATTAAATCACAGAAGTGGTATGAAAAAGTACAATTATTTTTGTGATGATAAAGCCAATTGGGGAAGAAACAAAACACTAACAAATAAAGATTTACTTGAAGTAATTATCAATAAAAATATTCCGTTAGAAACTAAAACTGATACGCATTTTAGTTATAATAACACCAATTATGCACTTTTGGCATTAATAATAGAAAAGGTTACAGGAATGAAATATAGTCAGGCGATGAAGAAAATCATTTTTGAACCATTAGGAATGAAAAACACTTTTGTTTTTGATGAAACTACTTCTAAAGAAAAAGGAACTCCTTCTTATAAGTATAATTACGTAAAATATCCATTCGATTTTCTTGATGCAGTTTATGGTGATAAAAATATCTATTCTACTCCAAGAGATTTGTTGAAATTTGATTTGGCCAGAAATGCGCCAGGTTTTTTGAGCAAAAATCTTTTAGAACAAGTGTACAAAGGATACAGCTATGAAAGTAAAGGGTCTAAAAATTATGGTTTGGGAATTCGATTGCGTGAATGGGATACTGGACAAAAGTTATTTTATCACAATGGTTGGTGGCATGGAAATACAGCAAGTTATATAACTTTGAGAAAAGAAAATGCTGTGATTATTGCTTTATCAAACAAATTCACTCGTAAAACCTTTCAAATGAAACGATTGTCTGCACTATTTGGAGATTATCCATTTACATTAAAAGATACTGTTTCTAAAGACGAATAAAGTGTTTGTTTATTGATTTTTTCAGTAGTACCTTTGTGGTCTAATTTTTGTGTTGAAAAACAATAATTATTGGGGACGACTGGTTTTGACAGCAAGTGGAATTATTCAGTAAGCACGTCGAGCATTGTACTTTTAGCTCGTAAATCCAAAGGTTCAAACTTATAAACGGCGAAAATAATTACGCTTTAGCTGCATAATCCGAATTTTAGTACGATTTTGCCACGTTCCTACAAGGTAGGAAAGCTGGATTCACCTCAAAAGCCTTGGTTTATGGCGGTTGGTTAAGGTGAACCGTAAAAGTAAACCTAGGAAAGGTAACGCTTTAAATCCTTTCTGACACTCATAAAGCTAAGCAAAAAGTGGCGGTTCTTGGCCTTGCTTTTTGACGAAAATCTAATTAAGGACTAAACGTGTAGAAAGCTTTTTGATTGCTTGTTTGGACCCGAGTTCGATTCTCGGCGTCTCCACAAATAAAAAGGGATAACTCATATTATAGAGTTATCCCTTTTTTTGTAGAAAACATTCTACGTTAAAAAATCCAAAATTATCCTCAATTTCGTATATGTATACAAATTATAATAATGACTACATATCAAGCAAATAACGAAACTATTCATATTAATGATAAATTTGGATTAATTACTGATAACCAATTAATTATAACTAAAGGTTCTAAAAAAAGTAAAGTGCCTTTTGATTCAATCAACAGAGTTAACTTAATAAAAAGGAGAGTCTTTTATTTGAATACTATATTGTTATTGTTGAGTATTTCGGTTTTTATCTATTCCTTTTTTGTGTTAAAATCAGAAAAATTATTCCTTTTTTATGGATTACTTTTTATAGGTATTGCACTATTCATATTCTCAATTGTTCATAAATTTTATATCTACAAACTAATCATTAAAGAAAAAGACAAAACACTGATTGAAATAAAAACAACTCAAATTAATCGAAAGAGTATTAAAGAATTTTACAATGCCATTGTTCAAAAAGTTCCAAAAAAATAAACTTTACTCAGTAAAACCAACCTCACCTTCCCAATTCATAAATCCACCCTCTAAATTAAAAGTATTTTCAAAACCCATTTGCTTCATAATACTACATGCTTGAGCGCTTCTTCCTCCAGCTTTACAGTAAACATAATAGTTTTTAGATTTATCTAGCTCTTCTAATCTGTAAATAAAGCCTTGTCCTTTGTATATGTCATTTAAGATAGCTCCAGGAATAATTCCTTCATTCCATTCGTCTTCGGTCCTTACATCCAAAATTACTGCATTTGTATCTGCTTCTAATTTAGAAGCCCATTCTTGTTGAGATAAGTTCATTTCTTTTATTTTTTTCCAAATTTATAAATTTCATTTTACATCATCATAAAAAGTATTAACAAAAAAATAACATAACATTTGTATATACAAATAAAAATATATTTACATTTGTACCTACAAATTTGGTATTTACAATTATGCGAATTGAAGAAATTATAAAATCGAATGTTGCCATAGATGATGCAAAAAAAATTGTCCTAAACATTATGGTAACTCAAAATGTCATTGCTGAAAAATTTAATGAGGTTTTGAAACCTTATGATTTATCAGGTGAACAGTACAATGTATTGCGCATTTTGAGAGGTCAAAAAGGAAATCCTGCCAATATGTGCGTCATTCAAGAACGAATGATTGCAAAAAACAGTAACACTACCCGATTGATTGATAAATTATTATTGAAAGATTTAGTTACTCGTGAAGTTTGTCCTGAAAACAGAAGAAAAATAGAAGTTTTAATTACAGAAAAAGGATTGCAACTATTAGAAGAATTAGATCCTAAAGTTTTAGAAAACGAAAAATTATTTGCCGCAAATCTCAACCAAAAAGAATTAGTTGAATTAAACACCTTATTAGAAAAATACAGAAACCTTAAATAAAATTACTATGACTCAATTTATAAAAGACGCTAATTGGCGTTATGCTACTAAAAAATTCGATGCAACAAAAAAAATAACACCCGAAGATTTAGCAAGTTTAAAAGAAGCAATTCGTTTATCTGCATCTTCTTATGGTTTGCAGCCTTACAAAATCCTAATCATAGAAAATCCAGAAGTAAGAGCACAATTGCAACCTGTTTCTTGGGGACAATCTCAAATTGTTGATGCTTCCCATTTATTGGTTTTTGCTAACATCATTAACTTCGGTAAAACAGAAATTGATGCAACCATAAACAATATGGCTACAACAAGAAATATTCCGCTTGAAGCGCTTCAAGGATATGGAGATTTCATGAAATCAAAATTGATTGATTTACCTGAAGAAGTGAAAAATAATTGGACATCAAAGCAAACTTATTTGGCTCTAGGAAATTTATTGAACGCTGCTGCCGAACTAAAGATAGATGTAACTCCTATGGAAGGTTTTGAACCAGAGAAATACAATGAAATATTAGGTCTTGAAAAATTAGGTTTGAACGCATCACTAGTAGCAACAATTGGCTATCGTCATGAAGAAGATGCTACACAACATTACGCAAAAGTGCGTAAATCTAACGAAGAATTATTTGTAACAATTTAACTAAAAATAATAATAAATAACTCAAATTTAATACACATGAAAAATTTTAAAACAATTGTAATCGCATTATTCGTAGCAGTTTCAACAATCGCTACAGCACAATCTAAGAAAGTAGACGCTTCTAAAAGTACTATCAACTGGGTTGGAAAAAAAGTAACTGGTCAACACAGTGGAACAGTAAACATTCAAAGTGGAAACTTAATTTTTAAAGGTAAAAAACTAACTGGTGGAACTTTTGTAGTTGATATGACTTCATTGACTGCTACAGATATTCAAGGTGAATACCAAGGAAAATTAAACGGTCATTTAAAAGCTGACGATTTCTTTGGAACGGATAAGTATCCAACTTCAAAATTAGTTTTCAAAAAAATTGCTTCTAAAGGAAATGGAGTTTACACTGTTACTGCAGATTTAACTATTAAAGATGTAACTGCTCCAGTAAAATTTGACATCACTGTAAAAGGAGATACTGCTACAACAACGTTTAAAGTAGACAGAACTAAATACGGAATTAAATATAATTCGGGTAACTTTTTTGAAAACCTAGGTGATAAAACAATTAACGATGATTTCGAATTAACAGTGTCATTAAAGTTCTAAAAAAGGGAAAAATTGCTATACTAAGAAAACCTCAGAGAGAAATCTTTGAGGTTTTTTTTATGCTTTTTAGAAACTAACTTATGATTATATTTGCCCAATGAAAAAAATCCTTCTCATAGATAATTACGACAGTTTTACATTTAATTTAGTTCATTATTTAGAAGAACTAAACTGTGATGTAACCGTACTTAGAAATGACGAATTTGAACTTGAAGAACTAAAATATTTTGATGACATAATTTTATCTCCTGGACCCGGAATACCATCAAAATCAGGATTATTAAATAAAGTTATATCAACTTACGCTTCAAGTAAAAAAATACTTGGAATATGCCTAGGTCAACAAGCCATTGGCGAAGTTTTTGGTGGCTCACTTCTTAATTTAGATAATGTTCATCATGGTGTTTCTTCATTTATTAATGTAATTGTTAATGATGAAATCTTATTTAAAAACTTACCACAACAACTTGAAGTAGGCCGCTATCACTCATGGGTTATCAATCCGGTTGATTTTCCGGAAGATTTAGAGATAACATCTGTTGCAGAAAATGGCGAGATTATGTCAATCCGACACAAACACTTTAATGTAAAAGGTGTTCAATTTCATCCTGAAAGCATCCTAACACCACACGGAAAAATCATTTTGAAAAATTGGTTATCAAATTAATTAATATAAATTTTTACTTTATATAAATTGATATATAATTCTGAATTATAATCATTTAAAGAATTACTATAGATTTTTACTATAACTACAAAAAATCAAAATAATTGATATTTGTTAGAAAAAACTTTCAAATTTCAATTCTTATTAACTAATACAACTAGTTATCAACAGAATATGAAATGAAGAAGATAATTAATTAAATTTGAGATAGATTATTTAGTTTTTAATCAATTTTAATTCAAACAGTTATGGGACTTTTTAACAATAATGAGAAGAGAATCATTAAAGAACTTTGCAAAAAAAGTGAAGATATTAGCAAAGACATTACAAATGAAATTGATGAACTACTAGTTGAACTAAAAACTGAGTATGATGAGAATAGTAAAGTAGTCAATGAATTTCATGATTTTGTAAATGAACTCAAAACTAAATTAGCACCAGAAGATGCAAACAAACTTTTAGAATTCTCTTCAAGATTAACTAAAGTAAAACGATGTGCTAAGAAAGGAGTTGAATCTATGAGAGAATTAGCTCGTGACCAAAGAAAAGCCACAAGAGAAACCATCAGAGAATATCAAGAATATTTGTATGTTTAATTAGCGAGTAAAGACCAACTTATTCCCTTTGCTTAAATTAGCATCAAAAGCGTATCCTTCGTAATTAAACCCTTTTAAATCCTCTATTGTTTCTGCGTTTGTATCAATAATGTAGCGCACCATCATGCCTCTCGCCTTCTTTGCAAAGAAACTTATCATTTTTAGTTTTCCGTCTTTGTAATCTTTAAATTCAGGTGTAATTACTGGGACTTTTAATGTCTTTACATCAACGGCATCAAAGTATTCATTGCTTGCCAGATTAACAAACAGCTCCTCTTTTTGAAGTTCAGCATATAATCGTTTTGCAATTAAGGGTTTCCAAAATTCGTATAGGTTTTTATTTTTTCCTACCGGAAGTTTAGTTCCCATTTCAAGACGATAAGGTTGCATTAAATCAAGCGGTTTCAATAATCCATACAATCCTGACAAAATTCTAAGTTTGTCTTGCAAAACGTTTATTTTATCTTCTGAAAGCGAATAAGCGTCTAATCCAATGTAAACATCACCACTAAAGGCAAAAACTGCTGGTCTAGCATTTTCAACAGTCATTTCGGCAAGATTTCGTTCTTGATTTCTTTGCCAATTTAAATCTGCCAACTTATCTGAAATATCCATCAATGCTATCAATTGTTTTGGCTTTTGCTTTTTCAAAACTTTGTCAATGGCTAACGATTGTTTTACAAAACTATATTCTGAATACAATTTTGTTGGTAATTGACTTTCAAAATCCAATGATTTGGCTGGTGATATTACGATTTTCATGACTTATTTTTAATGTTTTCTTCGTCTGTTTGCCATAAAATTGGCTCGAGTCAAAAATACAAATTCCAATTTGAAATTAAATACGTTAAAATGATTAGTTTCGATTTAACTATCAACAGAATTTATTATTTTTACCTTTTTACCTGATTATATGCTATCTCTCAATAAAATCCACCATATTGCCATTATTTGCTCTAATTATGAAATTTCTAAACATTTCTACACTAAAATTTTAGGTTTAAAAATTATCCAAGAAATTTACAGAAAAGAACGTGAATCCTACAAATTAGATTTAGCGTTGAATGATAATTATTGCATCGAATTATTCTCGTTCCCAAATCCTCCAAAGCGTGTTTCAAGACCTGAAGCCTCTGGCTTACGACATTTAGCATTTGAAGTTAATGACATTGAGATTACAAGAAACTACATTTTAGAAAACAATCTTTTTGCTGAAGAAATTCGCATGGATGAATACACTAACAAACGTTTTTTCTTCACCAATGATCCAGATGATTTACCGATAGAGTTTTATGAAGTTTGACTAAAATCTTATCAACAATTCGCATTTCGTAATTCGTTTTTCTAATTTATATTTTACCTTTGACCTTTCAAAAAAATAGAATCATGGTTTATAAATTTAGAGTAATTCTCGATGCAGAAGAAGATATTTTCAGAGATATTGCTATACTTGAAAACGACACTTTAGAAGATTTGCACAATGCAATCGTAAATGCTTTTGGATTTGACGGTTTAGAAGTCGCATCTTTCTACACTTGTGACGACACTTGGAATCAAGAAGATGAAATCCCAATGTTTGACTCGGGTGACGTTCCTGGTGAAAACAAAATTATGAGTGATTATCAGCTGAATGACATATTAGATACTGAAAACACTAAAATCATTTATGTTTATGATTTCATCAATATGTGGACATTCTTAGTAGAACTTGCTGCTGTTGAAGATTCAGTTGAAGTTGGAATGGTTTATCCTAACCTTTTATTTTCTCATGGTGAAATGCCTGCAGAAGCTATGGAAAAACATTTTCAAGCTGATTTTGAAGAAGAAGAAAACTACAACGAATTTGAAGACGATTTAGACGAAGACGATTTGGATATGTTCAGCGGAGACGACAGCTTTGAAGACTATGGATTTGAGGAGAATTGGAATTAAATTTGAGAGAATAGAAAAAAGAGAATAGAAAATAGACTTCAAAAATTATAAAAATAAATGATCAACCTTTTTAATACCCACATAGAATCTTTATCCATCCATAGAGTTGGAAATAAAAGCCGTAACGAAGCCATTTTTCTATCAGAAAACCAATACGGATTAAACGATGAAATTGTTCCTTTATTGAAGGAATATTTCTTTAAATCATTTCGTGAAAAAGAAGAAAACTACTTTCAATTTGCACACGAAGTAGATTTGGAATACAACGACATGTTCAATTTAGCAACTGAGATTTTTACAAATCCAAGTTCGGTGCATGAAGTTTCTAAAAAAATAACCAATCACCTTTTTGAACAATCCAATCATCCGCACATCAAAAACGGAGAAGTTTATGTTACTTATTTAACCAATGTTTCTATCGATAATAACGTTGTAGATGCTATTGGTGTTTTTAAAAGTGAGTTGCGCACCGATTTCCTTCAATTTGAAGAAAAAGATAGTAATTTAGAAATGGTTCTTCAAGAAGGAATTAATTTAAATAAACTGGATAAAGGTTGCTTGATTTTTAATCACAAAAAAGAAGAAGGATATAAAATTTTGACTGTTGATAGCAATCGTTATGATGCACGCTATTGGTTGGAACATTTCCTTGCTGTGGATGCTTTTCAAGATGAGAATTTCATGACTAAAAAGTATTTAAAATTCTGTCAAGAGTTTGCAAAAGAAGTTGTTTTTCCTGCCGAAGATAAAAAGCAAGAAGTTATGTTTATGAATCGTGCGGTAAATCATTTTGCTAAAAACGATAATTTTGAAGAAACAGCTTTCTTAAATGAAGTAATGGATAATCCTGATTTGATTCCAGAATTCAAAAATTACAAAGCCGATAGAGGCGAAAAATACAGTATAGAAGACGTAACTTCATTTCCAATAGCCAATGCTGCGGTTTCTGACGCCAGAAAATCGATTAAAAACGTTATTAATCTTGATACTAACATTCAGATTAAATTAGACTTTATCAATCCAGAAAGTGCCGAAAAATTTGTAGAAAAAGGTTGGGATGAAGAAAAACAAATGTATTATTACTTAGTTTACTTTAATAAAGAACAGAAAAGCTAACATTAGTTTAATAAAAACTCAAATCCTCAATTATAAAAATTGGGGATTTTTTTATACTAAATTATTAAACATTCAGTTTTTAAGTTTTAAATCGTTATATTTAATCATAACCTAGAAAAATGCGCTATTATCTTTATTTAGTGATATTGCTATTTAGTTGTCAAATTTTGTCAGCTCAAAATACCATTCCTACTAAATCGGATAGTGTTTATAAAAAAATTGATGAGTTTTCTAAAGAAAGAAAGTTCTTCAAACTGATGCACAAGTTGATGTTTAGACCACGAAAAACAGAAGCTGCAAAGAAACAAAAGAAAAAAGGCGCCTCTCCTATTCAGAAATCTTTTGAAAAATACAATTGTAGAATCATCCGAAATATAACTATTGAAACCACAGATCCTTTTGGATATTCTGCCGAAAATGAAAAAGAAGTTCCAGAAAAAAAATTAGAACGTTTTGGAAATTCTTTACACATCAAAAGTAAAAAATGGACCATTAGAAACTTATTGCTTTTTAAAAAAAATCAAGAGTTAGATTCCTTACTTATAAAAGAATCAGAACGTTTAATAAGAAGTCAACGATTTGTTAGAAGTGTTGTTATCAAACCAATTGCAATAGAAAATTGTCAAGATTCTATTGATATTTCTGTAAGAGTTTTAGATACTTGGAGTTTGATTCCAACTGGTGCTTTTTCAAATTCTAAAGCCAATCTAGAACTTACAGAGCGTAATTTTTTTGGTTTAGGACACGAAGTCAGCTTGGATTATATTCGAAGTTTTACAAATAATACATTTGCTTACGACTCAAGATATACGATTCGAAATTTCAAAAATTCATTTGTAAGTGCATCGGTTTCATCAAGAACCGATTTGGTAAATAACACTTATAAAGCCGTTAAAATTGAAAGACCTTTTTATTCTACTTTAGCACATTGGGCTGGTGGTTTTTATTATGATTATAAAAATTAT
>Ga0209053_1001087_pt1 | contig 14261 bp, 11 predicted proteins | sample EBPBio152010_DNA_FD_185864 | JGI IMG/M metagenome (GOLD analysis project Ga0209053, IMG submission 185864) | Wastewater treatment Type I Accumulibacter community from EBPR Bioreactor in Madison, WI, USA - Reactor 1_7/15/2010_ DNA (SPAdes)... | ecosystem: Engineered > Bioreactor > EBPR >... | reverse complement strand
CGATGTGGTGAACGGCAACACCAAGGGCATCGAATTCCTGTTCAAGAAGAACAAGGTCACCTGGCTCAAGGGCTGGGGCTCGATCCCCGCCGCCGGGCAGGTCAAGGTCGGCGACGAGGTGCATAACGCGAAGGCGATCGTGATCGCCACCGGGTCGGAACCGGCCGGCCTGCCGGGCGTGACCGTGGACGAGGAGGTGGTCGTCACCTCCACCGGCGCGCTGGCGCTTGGCAAGATCCCGAAATCCATGGTGGTGATCGGCGCCGGCGTGATCGGGCTGGAAATGGGCTCGGTTTATGCCCGTCTGGGTGCCGAGGTGACGGTGGTCGAATATCTCGACGCGATCACCCCGGGCATGGATGGCGAAGTGGCCAAGTCCTTCCAGAAGCTGCTGGCCAAGCAGGGGCTGAAATTCGTGCTGGGCGCGGCGGTGCAGGGCAGCGAGCGCACGAAGAAGGGCGCCAAGGTGGCCTACAAGCTGCGCAAGGATGACAGCGCGCATGAGATCGAGGCCGATGTGGTGCTGCTGGCCACCGGCCGGCGCCCCTATACCGCCGGTCTGGGGCTGGAGGCCCTGGGCGTGGCGATGGAGCCGCGCGGTCAGGTGCAGATCGACGGTCATTTCCAGACCAGCGTGAAGGGCGTCTATGCCATCGGCGACGCCGTGGTCGGCCCGATGCTGGCCCACAAGGCCGAGGATGAGGGCATGGCGGTGGCCGAGGTCATCGCCGGCAAGCATGGCCATGTGAATTACGACGTGATCCCCGGCGTGATCTACACGACGCCCGAGGTGGCCAGTGTCGGCAAGACCGAGGAGCAGCTCAAGGCCGAGGGCCGCGCCTACAAGGTGGGCAAGTTCCCCTTCATGGGCAATGCGCGCGCCAAGGCGATCTTTCAGGCCGACGGTTTCGTCAAGCTGCTGGCCGACAAGGAAACCGACCGCATCCTCGGCTGCCACATCATCGGGCCGGGCGCGGGCGATCTGATCCATGAGGTCTGCGTGGCGATGGAATTCGGCGCCTCGGCGCAGGATCTGGCGCTGACCTGCCATGCCCACCCGACCTATTCGGAAGCCGTGCGTGAGGCGGCGCTGGCCTGTGGCGACGGCGCGATCCACGCCTGATCGCCTGTCGGGGCTACAGGGCCTCTGAAACGGAAACGCCCCGGCCAAGGCCGGGGCGTTGCTGTTTTTGCCTCGCGGTCCGCGGGGCGGACCGCTCAGGCGTTTTTTTGAGTATTTGGGCAAGGGGCAAACCCCTTGCGGTCATTCGGCGGCGACCGGGGTCGGGTCCACCAGGGCCACGATATCGAGCATGATGCGGTTCAGCTCGAAATCCTTGGGCGTATAGACCGCCGCCACGCCGAGGGCGCGCAGTTCTGCGGCGTCGTCTTCGGGGATGATGCCGCCCACCACGACCGGGATATGGCCGAGATCGGCCGCGCGCATCCGTTCCAGCGTTTCGGTGATCAGCGGCAGGTGGCTGCCCGACAGGATGGAGAGGCCGACGACATGGGCCTCCTGTTCGGCGGCCGCGCTGACAATCTCGGCCGGGGTCAGGCGGATGCCGTCGTAATGGATGTCCATGCCGCAATCGCGGGCGCGGGCAGCGATCTGTTCGGCGCCGTTGGAATGGCCGTCAAGCCCCGGTTTGCCCACCAGGAACTTGAGCTTGCGGCCCAGTTTCGACGAGACGCCATCGACGGCCTCGCGGATCGGGTCCAGCCCCTCGGTGCGGTTGGAGGGGTTGCGCGACACGCCGGTCGGGCCGCGATACTGGCCGAAGGCCGCGCGCACGGTGGCGCCCCATTCGCCGGTGGTGGCGCCGGCCCTGGCGGCGGCGATGGAGGCGGGCATCACGTTCTGGCCGCTGGTGCAGGCCTCGCGCAGGGCGGCGAGCGCGGCGGTGACGGCGGCGCTGTCGCGGCGGCTGCGCCAATCGGTCAGGCGGGCGATCTGGTCGCGTTCGGCGGCCTCGTCCACCACCATGATCGCGCCGTCGCCGGCCGTCAGCGGCGAGGGCGCGGCCTCGGTCCAGCGGTTGACGCCGACCACCACGGTATCCTTGCCCTCGATCCGGGCGATGCGTTCGGCATTGGCCTCGACCAGGCGACCCTTCATGTAGTCGATGGCAGCGACCGCGCCGCCCATGGCGTCGATCTGGGCGAGTTCGGCGCGCGCGCCCTCTTTCAGCGCTGCGACCTTGCGGTCAATGGCGGGGTTGCCGTCGAACAGGTCGTCATATTCCAGCAGGTCGGTTTCATAGGCGAGGATCTGCTGCATGCGCAGCGACCATTGCTGATCCCAGGGGCGCGGCAGGCCGAGCGCCTCGTTCCAGGCGGGCAATTGCACCGCGCGGGCGCGGGCCTTTTTCGACAGGGTGACCGCCAGCATCTCGATCAGGATGCGATAGACGTTGTTTTCCGGCTGCTGTTCGGTCAGGCCCAGGCTGTTGACCTGCACGCCATAGCGGAAGCGGCGGTATTTCGCATCGGTCACGCCGTAGCGCTCCAGCAGGATTTCATCCCACAGATCGACGAAGGCGCGCATCTTGCACAGTTCGGTGACAAAGCGGATGCCGGCATTCACGAAGAACGAGATGCGGCCCACCATGTTCGGGAAATCCTCGGGCGCGACCTTGCCTTTCAGATCGTCCAGCACCGCGCAGGCGGTGGCGAGCGCGAAGGCCAGTTCCTGTTCCGGCGTGGCGCCCGCCTCTTGCAGGTGGTAGGAACACACGTTCATCGGGTTCCATTTCGGCAGGTGCTTCTGCGTATAGGCCGCGACATCGGTGATCATGCGCAGGCTGGGTTTGGGCGGGCAGATATAGGTGCCGCGCGACAGGTATTCCTTGATGATATCGTTCTGCACCGTGCCTTGCAGCTTCGCGATATCGGCGCCCTGTTCCTCGGCCGCGGCGATGTAAAGCGCGAGCAGCCAGGGCGCGGTCGCGTTGATCGTCATCGAGGTGTTCATCTGTTCCAGCGGGATCTGGTCGAATAGCGCGCGCATGTCGCCCAGATGGCAGACCGGCACGCCGACCTTGCCCACCTCGCCGCGCGACAATTCGTGATCGCTGTCATAGCCGGTCTGGGTGGGCAGGTCGAAGGCGACCGAGAGGCCGGTCTGCCCCTTGGCCAGATTGGTGCGGTAAAGCGCGTTGGAGGCCTTGGCGGTGGAATGGCCCGCATAGGTGCGGAACAGCCAGGGTGCATCTTTCTGCGGGGCGTCTTTCGGGGCGTCGGTCATGGCATCCTCGCTGGGCCGGAGCGGATTCGGATTTGCAACTTTATTGCTTTGACGAAGTTATGCCCGCAAGAATGTGGCGCTGTCAATTCGCCGCGTTGCGGCAATGCGCGTGCGGCGTCTGCGGATTGCCCGGCCCTGCGCCATCGCCTAGACTTCGCCCATGACGACGATGATCGAGCTTCCGCTCTGGCTGGTGGTGCTGGCCCTGGTTCTGGCCGCCATAGCCGCGCTGGAACGTGTCTTGATGCCTTCGGCCCGCTGGTTCCTGCGGCGCCGGGCCGAGCGGCTGGTGGGGCGGCTGAACACCCATCTGGCGCGGCCGATCCGGCCGTTTCGCCTGATGGCGCGGGCGGATCGCATCGTGCAACTGTCTTATGACCCGCAGGTGGTGCAGGCCGCCATCGAACATGCGCATGAGACCGGCACGCCCGAGCCGGTGGTGTTTCAGCAGGTCCGCAAGGCCGCGGCAGAGATCGTGCCGGGCTTTTCGGCGATCGTCTATTTCGCCATCGCCTCGCGGCTGGCGCGCTGGCTGAGCCGGGCGCTTTATACCGTGCGGGTGGGGCGGGTGGATGCGGCGCTGGCGCAGATCGAACGCGAGGCGACGGTGGTCTTTGTGATGAACCACCGCAGCAACATGGATTATGTGCTGGTCACCTGGCTGGTCGCCAACCGCTCGGCGCTCAGCTATGCCGTGGGCGAATGGGCGCAGGTATGGCCGCTTTCGGCGATGATCCGGGCAATGGGGGCCTTCTTCGTGCGACGCAAATCGGGCGACCCGCTTTATCGCAAGGTGCTGGCGCGCTATGTGCAGACCATCACCGCCGAGGGGCAGACCCAGGCGATTTTCCCCGAGGGCGGGCTGAGCCTCGATGGCCGGGTCGGGCCGGCGCGGATGGGGTTGCTCAGCTATATCTTGCAGGGCTTTGGCCCCGGATCGCGCGATGTGGTCTTCGTGCCGGTGGGCATTGGCTATGACCGCGTGCTGGAGGATCGCGTGCTGGTCGAGGCCGCGCAAAAGGGCGAGCGGCGCTTTCGCGGCAGTGTCTGGAGCGGGCTGGGCTTTGTGCTGCGCATGGTCCGGCGCAAGCTGCGCGGGCGCTATACCGGCTTTGGCACGGCGGCGGTGTCCTTTGGCGCGCCCCTGTCGCTGGCCGACTGGCTGGACCGCCACCCGGCCGAGCCGGAACTGCTGGGCGCCGCACTGATGTCGCGGGTGGCGGCGGTGGTGCCGGCCTTGCCGGTGCCGCTGGTCGCGACGGCCCTGCGGGCCGGGGCGGCGGATCGGGGCGCGCTGGCCGCCGCGGTCGCCGCGCTGGTCGCCCGGCTTGAGGGGCGGGGCATCCCCGTTGAACTGCCCGAAGGCGGCGTGTCGGCGGCGGTGGAGGCGGGGCTGACCGCGCTGATCGCGCGCGGCATCGTGGCCGATCTGAACGGGCTGCGCATCGTGCCGGGCAAGCACGACCTCTGTGCCTATCAGGCCGGATCGGTGGAACAGCACCTCTTGCCCTGACCCTGCGGCAGAACTGCCCCTGTCCCCCAAGGCCGAATCGGGCTATGCTGCATTGCAGCAAGAGGGGGCGGAGAGCAGCCATGGGCCATGTCATCACCGTAGCGCAGCAAAAGGGCGGCGCGGGCAAGACGACGCTGGCCGTGACGCTGGCCGGCGCCTTTGTCAAACAGGGGCTGAGCGTGGCGCTGCTCGACAGCGATCCGCAGGGCACGCTGGGCCGCTGGTTCGTCACGCGGCTGGAACGGCTGGGCGCGCCGGATCTGGAATTTTCCACCGCCTCGGCCTGGGGTGTGACCTATGAGGTGCGCAAGCTGCGCGACCGTTTCGACATGGTCATCATCGACACGCCGCCCAAGGCCGATGCCGACCTGCGCCCGGCGCTGCGGGAGGCCGATCTGGTGCTGGTGCCGGTGACGGCCAGCCATGTGGATCTCTGGGCCACCGACGGCGTGCTGGATCTGGTGGCGCGTGAAAGCGGCCGCGCCTTGATCGTGCTGAACCGGATGAGCGCGGGCACCCGCCTGTCGGATGAGGTGGCGCAGGCGGCCGAGGGCGTGGCACGGGTCGCGACCGCGCGTCTGGGCGCGCGGGTGGCCTTTGCCGAAACGCTGGGGCAGGGCGCCTCGGCCATCGACGCGCGCGGGGCGGCGGCGACCGAGGCAAAGGCATTGGCGGCCGAGGTTCTGGCCGCGCTGGCCTGAGGCGCAACGAAGAACGGGGGCCGAAGCCCCCGCCGGTCAGAACACGTCAAAGACGTAAAGCAGAATGATGATCGGGATCGGAATGCCGATCAGCCACGCGAATATGCCCTTCATGGAAGCCTCCTGCATCAGTTGAAGGGGCAACGCGGGCGCAGACGCATGGTTCCCCAACCCGCGCCCGGCCGAGGTCATTCAAAACCCCATCCGGTGAAATCCAGCAGATTTTTGGGGCGATGCAGGGTGACGGCGCCCAGCGTATCGTCCCAATGGGCCTGGCGTGCGGCCTTGGTGCCGTCGCCTTTGCGTTCGACCACATGAATGGGCAGCTTGCGTCGCCGCGCCACGGTCCGGATCCGGCGGTTCAGATGGATATCGAGGCCCGAATACCCCAGGACCGTGATCTGCGTGACCTCCTCCAGCACCTCGTCCAGCCGCTGCCAATAGGCGCTCAGCACCGGCGAGGCGGCGATCACGCTTTCCTTATGCGCAACATTCGTCAGCACGATATGCGCGCTGCGGTTGCCGGCGATGTCTTGCAGGGACGGGATCCGCGCCTTGCAGGGGGATCCGTCCTTGTCGTCGTGGAACAGGGGCGAGCCGTGAAGGTGCAGGTAATACGAGGTCTTCCGCGGGGTCTGTCTTTGCAGCCGCGCTGCGTCGAATGTGCCGCGGATAAAGCCGTCGATCAGGCATTCATAACCATGGAAAACATCCGTGCCGATGAAGTTCTCATATAGCAGCTTGTCATAATTCAGCGTCGCCACATGCGATTTCGTCTTCAGGATATGGTCCCGCAGCGGGGTTGCGAAATCCTCCGGCAATTCATGCGCCGTGTCGTGAAACTCGCAGGCGGCGCGGTGAATATAGCGGCGAATGGCGTCCGGGAACGCCTTGCCGGTCTTGCTGAGCCACCCCTTGCCCTCACCGCGTCGTTCCACCTCGTTGATCAGGTCGCAGGCGGCCAGAATGCGTTGCAGAAGCGCCAGATCGTCTTCACCGGAGGGGGCATCGTTCTGTTCCACCACCGCTTCGGGCAGGCACTGGCGGATCAGCGCTTTCTGACGGTCGCTCAGCACCTCGGGATCATCCCAGGAGACATTCAGTGCACGGGTCATGTTGAAGAAGTCGTTGTCGATGGCCCGGCCCAGGCCGTTGCCGAAAATGAGCAGTTCACGCAAAGAAAAGCCTCCGGGATACATCCCGGAGGCTTTGCAATCTTGGGTTGTTTTGCCCACCCCTCAGCGGCTGAACTTCTTGTATTTCACCCGCTTGGGGTTCACCGAATCCGGGCCGAGGCGGCGGATCTTGTCCTGCTCGTAATCCTCGAAATTGCCCTCGAAGAATTCCACATGCGCGTCGCCCTCGAAGGCGAGGATATGGGTGCAGAGGCGGTCCAGGAAGAAGCGGTCGTGCGAGATGATGACCGCGCAGCCCGCGAATTCTTCGATGGCGGCTTCCAGCGCCTGAAGGGTTTCGACGTCAAGGTCGTTGGTCGGTTCGTCCAGCAGCAAGACGTTGCCGCCCGATTTCAGCAGCTTGGCCATATGGACGCGGTTGCGTTCACCGCCCGACAGGATGCCGACCTTCTTCTGCTGGTCCGACCCCTTGAAGTTGAAGGACGAACAATAGGCGCGGCTGTTCACCTCGGCATCGCCCAGAACGACGATATCGAGGCTGTCGGTGATTTCTTCCCAGACATTCTTGTTCGGGTCGAGGCTGTCGCGCGACTGATCGACATAGGACAGTTGCACGGTTTCGCCCAGCGTAATGGTGCCGCTATCCGGCTGTTCCTGCCCGGTGATCATCTTCATCAGCGTGGATTTGCCGGCGCCGTTCGGGCCGATCACGCCGATGATGCCGCCGGGCGGCAGCATGAAGGACAGGTTTTCAATGAGTTGCTTGTCGCCCATGGCCTTGGAGACATTTTCGAACTCGATGACCTTGGAGCCAAGGCGCGGGCCGTGCGGAATGATGATCTGGGCGCGGCCGACCAGTTCCTTGACCGACTCGTCGGCCATCTTTTCGTAAGCCTGAATACGGGCTTTCGATTTCGCCTGACGGGCCTTGGCGCCGGCGCGGATCCAGTCCAGTTCCTTTTCAAGAACCTTCTGCTTGGCCTTGTCCTCACGCGCTTCCTGGGCAAGGCGCTTGGCCTTGGCGTCCAGCCACGAGGAGTAGTTGCCCTCATGCGGGATGCCGCGGCCGCGTTCCAGTTCCAGAATCCAGGTCGTGATGTCATCCAGGAAGTAACGGTCGTGGGTGACGGTCAGGATGGTGCCCTTGTATTCGATCAGGTGCTTTTGCAGCCAGGCGATCGTTTCGGCGTCCAGGTGGTTGGTCGGTTCGTCGAGCAGCAGCATGTCGGGCGCCTCAAGCAGCAGCTTGCACAGCGCGACCCGGCGGCGTTCCCCGCCCGAGAGGGTCTCGACATTGGCATCGTCCGGCGGGCAGCGCAGGGCTTCCATCGCGATGTCGATCTGGCTGTCCAGATCCCAGAGGTTTTCGGCGTCGATCTCGTCTTGCAACCGCGACATCTCGTCGGCGGTTTCATCCGAATAGTTCATGGCAAGTTCGTTGTAGCGGTCGAGCTTGCCCTGCTTTGCCGCGACGCCCAGCTTGACATTCTCGCGCACCGTCAGCGCGGGGTCGAGCTGCGGTTCCTGCGGCAGATAGCCCACGGTCGCGCCCTTGGCGGCCCAGGCCTCGCCGGTGAAATCCTTGTCCCAGCCGGCCATCACGCGCAGCAGCGTCGATTTGCCGGCGCCGTTGACGCCGACGACGCCGATCTTCACCCCGGGCAGGAAGTTGAGGCGGATGTTCTCGAACACCTTCTTGCCGCCGGGATAGGTCTTGGAGACGCCATCCATGTGGTAAACGTATTGATACGAGGCCATTGCCACTTCTCCATGTCTCGGGTTGCCGTCTCTCTAGCGAAAGCGGCGGCAAAGGGCAACGCGCGTGGCGCGGTCGGTCAGCCGGTCAGCGCCACGAGGCGCGCGCGCAGTTTCGCGCCGCGCGCGGGGTTGATCTGTTCGACCCATCCGATGCGGCCCGACAGCGCGGCCAGAAATCCCGCATCCTGGCGGCGCGGGTCATCGGGGCGGGCAAGGTGGTGCAGCACGGCCTTCAGCCGGTCGAACTCGGCCCGGGGCAGGTTGACATGGCGGTTGACCATCACCCCGGTCACGATCTGCGCGCCGTGCGCTGTCATCAGCCGGGTCTTGGCGAGGTTGGGGGCAAAGCCTTCGCCGCGCAGGATGGCGGGCACCGCGTCGCGCAGGATCGGGCCGATGCGGGCCGGGCCGGAAAAGGTCAGATCGTCGGCATAGCGGGTATAGGTGGCGCCCAGACTGCGGGCGAGGCCGGCCAGCCGGCAATCCAGCCGCCAGGCCAGCAGATTGGCCAGCGCGGGCGAGGTGGGCGCGCCCTGCGGCAGGTGTCGCGTGCGCCAGATCGGCGCATCGCGGGTGGGCAGCGCGGCCAGGGTGGCGGCGGGGGTGATCGCGGTGCACAGCCCCGCCAGATCGCGCGCCACCGCCGCCGGATAGCCAAGCGCGCGAAACAGCCCATAGACCCGGGCGACCGTCAGCCGGGGAAAGAAATCGGCAATGTCGAACCCCGCCACCAGCGGCTCGCCGGCATGGCGGGCGGCGGCCATGATGCAATTGCGGCCGCGCCGGAAGCCATAGGCGGCGGGGTGGGGTGGCACATGGGCCAGGAGGCCGGAAAGCACCTGCCTTTGCAGGGTCTTGAGAAAGGGGCGCGGCGCCTCGATCAGCCGCCAACCGCCCCGACGCTTGGGCCGCAACTGGCACAGGTAATGCGGCCCGAACGGATCGGGGCTGCGCGCCGACAGGCCGCGCAGATCGGCAAAGCGGATCAGTTGATCGGGGCTGATCGCCAGGAAATCGGCCAGATCGGCCGGGCTGGTCAGAACCGGCAGGGCCAGCCCCGCCAGCCCGGGCGCGGGCAGAAAGGTGGGCGGCGTCAGTTCCGGCGCCGGGCGAAGACCTGTCCGCGCCGCATGGGCGCGCAGGCCGCGCGCGCCAGGCAGATCGCGCAGCACCTTGCACAGCCGCGCGGCATCGGGCGCGACCGATCCGGGAAAGGCCCCGATCAACCCTTGTGCAACGCGACGGGCCTGTGCCCGCAAGGGGCCGGGCAGGCGCGTCAGCAGCAGCCCATGCAGCGCATCTTCCTGCCAGGGCGATTGCGACAGGCTGGCCGCCAGCGGGCCGAAGACCGCCGCAACCGGCGGCAGGGGTGGCGGATCATCGGGATGCAAAGGCGCCAACCTCTCTGGTCCTGCATGGCCCGGCCCGGGTGGCGCCCGGCGACGGCCATGCGTCGAATGTCAGGCGTGATGCGATGCGGGCGGGGAAGCCCCGCCCCTCCGGTTGCCCGGCGCTTGGTCGCCTTTGCCCGGGCAGGCTTGGCGATCCGGGGCGCGAAGTCAACCCTCGGGCGCGGGGGGCGGGGCGCCTTCGGTGCGGCTCTCGCAGGGGCGGTCTTGCGGGTAATGCCGCGCCAGCGGGAAAGGCGGCAGCCAGCTTTCGCGCCGGCAGGTCCACAGCTCATAGGTCGGGGCAAACTGGTCGGGCGCGTCAAAGGCGCCCAGATTGACCTCGATCTCGTCACCGCTCTGGCCAAAGACCGAGGCGCCGCAGATCGGGCAGAAATGCCGGCCGCGAAAGGCGCGGGTTTCGCCGGTCACCCGCACCGCCGCCGCCGGAAAGATGGCCGATGCGTGGAACAGCGCGCCGTGATGCTTGCGGCAGTCGAGGCAATGGCACAGGCCGACGCGCCAGGGCTGCCCCGTTGCCACCAGCCGCACCGCGCCGCACAGGCAGCCGCCCTGCCGTTCCTCCATCGCGCCCTCCCGTCACTGATCCGGCCAGCCTGCGCCGGCGCCCCGGCCCTGACAAGCCGGCATCCCCCTGTCAGAGCGGTTTTTCAAACCAGTGGTCGGCATGGGGGTTGCTGTTATAGGCCGCGATCTCGGTCCAGCCGTCGCGCAGATAGAGCGCGCGGGCCTCGGGCAGGTGGCGGCTGGTGTCCAGCCGCAGCGCGGTCAGCCCCATGGCGCGGGCGCGCGCCTCCACCTCGGCCATCAGGTTGCGGGCCAGCCCGGCGCCCCGTGCCGCAGGGGCGACCCAGAGCCGCTTGACCTCGCCCAGGCCCGGGCCGATCCCTTCGGTCGCGGTGCGCAGGGCGACACAGCCCAGCGGTTCGGCGGCGCCCGCGATCAGGAACAGCCCGCGCGGCGGTTCCAGCGCGCCCGGGTCGGCATCGGCATAGGGGGCGAAGGTCTGGCCAAAGCGTGCGCTCAGCTCCGCGAAATAGGCGGTCAGGCAGGCCATCGCCTCGGGCGCGGTGGCGGGGCAGGGGCGGATCGGGATCATCCTGCCCTTGTCGCGCGGCCAAGCCCCCTTGGCAAGTCGCCCCCCGCATGGTTTGAACGCGGAAACGGGGGGCAAGATGCGGCAGGGATTTCCGATCGCGACAAAGGGCATGAAGATCGGCCTTCTGGGCGGATCCTTCGACCCTGCGCATGAGGGCCATGTCCATATCACGCGCGAGGCGCTGCGGCGTTTCGGTCTGGACCAGGCCTGGTGGCTGGTGACGCCGGGCAATCCGCTGAAGGCCCGCCAGCCCGCCCCCCTGGCCGAACGGCTGGCCCATGCCCGCGCGCTGATGCGCCATCCGCGCGTGCGCGTCACCGATCTGGAGGCGCATCTGGGCACGCGCCATACCGCACAGACCTTGGCACGGCTGCGCGCGATCTATCCCGGGGTGCGCTTCGTCTGGCTGATGGGCGCCGACAATCTGGTGCAGTTCCACCGCTGGGACCGGTGGGAGGCGATCATGCAATCGGTGCCGCTGGGCATTCTGGCCCGGCCGGGCTGGGGCATCCGGGGCCGGCTGGGCCGCGCGGCGCGGGTCTATTCCAGTGACCGGGTGACGACGGGTGCTGCGGGCGATCTGGGCGATCTGGCGCCGCCGGCCTGGTGTCTGGCCGATGTGCCGCTGAACGAGATGTCCTCCTCGGCGCTGCGGGCCAAGGGCGTCTGGGGTGCGCGAGGGGCCACACGTCCGGTGCGCTGAGCGGTTGCGGCGTCCGCTGCATGGGCCGAAGAATGACCTCCGGTTCCCGGTCTTGCGGGCCCAAGGCGGCTTGGCATGACCGGAGGGCCAGTGTGGCAGGTCTGAGGTTTCTTTCTTGACGTGTCCGGGGGACGGATCAAGGCGCCCCTCTCCTCTTGGCGCAGCAGGCGCGGGGCTCCCGCCTGTCATCTTTAGACTGTCCGGGCCTCCGAACGGATTGGTTGAGGGCCGGCAAGGGGAGTGGAGGGGGCTGATCGGCGGCGCGATCATCTGCGGCACGGAGAGATCGTCGGGCCTTGGTGCCCGACCGCGGCGGGCGCCGTTTCAGGCGCGGCGGGGGCTGTGCGGGCCGCCGGCAATCGCGGGCGGCCCGGCGGGGGTATCAGTTCCGCGCGGGGCGAGGCAGGGGTTTGACCTTGGCCTCTGCCGGTGCGGCGGAGGGGGTGCCATCCCACGGCGAGGGCGGCGGCGGGGTCAAACCGGCGGTAGAGGCATTGCCCGCGGTCGCGCCCGCATCTGCGGCGGGGGCATCCGCGGCGGCCTCCGTGCCGGTCGGGGTGGCGGCATCCGGGGCCGGCTCGCTGCCCGTTGCCGCGCCCGTTTCCGGGTCCGTTTCCGGGGGCGTCTCTGCGGCGGAAGGGGCGGCGGGGTCCGCCGGGGCCGGTTCGGTTGCGGGATCGGCGGGAAGCGCGGGGGCGTCCGGTGCCGCCGTCTCGGGTGTTGCCGTCTCTGGCGCTGCCGTCTCTGGCGCGGTCTCGGCTTCCGGCGGGGCCACCAGGATGCCGTTCAGCCAGCGCCCCTCGCTCACCTGGCCGGAACGGTAGGTCAGCTTGCCCTGGCCCTCGCGCTTGCCGCGGAGGAAATCGCCCTCGTAGACATCGCCGCCCGGATAGGTGGCCTGGCCCTTGCCGGTCATCTCGCCCGCCTGCCACTGGCCCTTGTAGCGGAAGCCGTCGGGCAGGACGACCTCGCCCTCGCCCTGGCGCTGGCCATCGACGAAGGCGCCGGTATAGACCGACCCGTCGGGATAGGTGGCGACGGCCTGGCCCGTGCGCTTGCCCGCCTGCCAGTCGCCCTCATAGCGATAGCCGTCGGGGCGGACCAGCGCGCCGCGCCCCTGGGCCTGTTCGTTCTGGAACTGCCCCTGATAGACCGATCCGTCGCGATAGGTGGCGCGGCCCGTGCCCTCGATCGCACCGGCCTTCCACTCGCCCTCATAGCTCGACCCGTCGCGATAGTTGATCTTGCCGCGGCCGTCAGGCTGATCGGCCTTGAAGGCGCCCTCATAGCGCGACCCGTCGGCATAGACGAGCTTGCCCGTCCCCTCCATCTTGCCGGCCAGCCATTGCCCGTCATAGGCATAGCCGTCGGCGGTGCGGAAGGTGCCGGCGCCCTCGCGCTGGTCGGCCTTGAACTGGCCCTCATAGACCGATCCGTCGCGATAGGTCATCTTGCCGCGACCCTGACGCTGACCCTCGACAAAGGCGCCCTCATAGATGTCGCCATTGGGCTGCACCAGCATGCCCAGACCGTTGATCTGGCCCTTGGCCCAGTCGCCGTCATAGACCAGACCGTCGGGCATGGTCAGCTTGCCCTTGCCCGAGCGCATGCCGGCCGCCATGCCGCCCTCATACAGCGTGCCGTCGGGATAGCGCAGCACGCCGCTGCCCTGTTTCACACCCTCGACCCAGTCGCCCTCATAGACGACGCCCTCGGGCGAGGTAAGCTTGCCCTTGCCATGGTGGCGGGCATTCTGGAATGCGCCCTCATAGACAGTGCCATCGGCATAGCGCGCGACGCCGGCGCCGCGGATCTGGCCATCGAGCCAGTCGCCCTCATAGGTCGATCCGTCGGCATAGGTGATCTTGCCCTTGCCCATCGGCTTGCCGCCCAGGAAATCGCCCTCATAGACCGATCCGTTGGGATAGCGCGCGACGCCCTTGCCGCGGATCTCGCCCTCGAACCAGTCGCCGCTATATTCATAGCCATTGGGCAGCTTGTAGGTGCCGGTGCCGTGCTGGCGCCCGCCGAGAAAGGTGCCTTCATAGACCGAGCCGTCGTCATACTGTTTCACCAGCACATCGCTCAGTTCCTGCGCGGCCGCCATGTCAGCCATGCCCGCCATCAGGCCCAGCACTGTCATACCGATCGCCAACCGCATCCCGGACTCCTTCTGTCTTGCCGTCTTTTCCTTGGCGGTCAGTCTGCTAGAAAGCAAGACAAATCCTCGGGACGGGCGCCCCGTCCCCGATGCGAACGCGCGGAGATTCGCCATGGCAGAGACCTTTCGACTGACGCTGGCGCAGTTGAACCCGGTGGTGGGCGATATCGCCGGCAATGCCGCGAAAGCGCGTGCCGCATGGGAGGAGGCCCGGGCCGCCGGCGCCGACATGCTGGCGCTGACCGAGATGTTCATCACCGGCTACCAGACCCAGGATCTGATCCTGAAACCCGTCTTCGTGGAGGAGGCCGAGGCCGCCTTGCACCAGCTTGCGCGCGATTGCGCCGACGGGCCGGCGATCGGCATCGGCGGGCCGGCCCGGGTAGACGGACGGCTGCACAATGCCTGGTGGGTGCTGGAGCGCGGCGTTGTGGTGACGCGGGTGCTGAAGCATCATCTGCCCAACACCGATGTCTTTGATGAGAAACGGGTTTTCACGCCGGCAGATGTCTCCGGCCCCTATCGGATCGGGCC
>Ga0209053_1001086_pt1 | contig 14294 bp, 12 predicted proteins | sample EBPBio152010_DNA_FD_185864 | JGI IMG/M metagenome (GOLD analysis project Ga0209053, IMG submission 185864) | Wastewater treatment Type I Accumulibacter community from EBPR Bioreactor in Madison, WI, USA - Reactor 1_7/15/2010_ DNA (SPAdes)... | ecosystem: Engineered > Bioreactor > EBPR >... | reverse complement strand
AGAACATAGCGGACCTCATAAGCTCCAGCTGTGGCTGGTACGCGCAGCGGCAGTGATGTGCCGTCTTTTGTCCAGCTGTAATGGCGGGTCTCCAGCTCATCCTGACCCTGCGCAATGGGCGCGATCACCAGATAGTCGCCCGGCTCGTTCGGACCCGTCCAGTCAACCATGACCGTGCCGGTGGCCTGCACAACGCCCTGCGCGGGCGTGACCGTCGCCCGGGGCAATTCACCCGTCAGCGGAACAACGATTTCGGCCGGAGCCGTGGCCGTGACATTCACGGTCACGGTGCCGATGCTCAGTTGGGTTGTAGCCGTTACGATATAGCGGCCTGGCTTCAGGGGCAGGCGGATGGCGCCACCTTCATGCACGGGCGTTTCCTCCCCTTCACGCACCACGATGAAGCTTGCATTGGCAACATTTGGCCCAGCCGGCCCCTGGGTTGCCCGCAGCCCGATGCCACGGAGCGGGGCAACCGTTGTCGTGCTTGCGGCACGAGGTTCTGCCGTGCGTGCGAGAGCGCCGGCCAGCTCCTCTGCATTGGATGCCGGCACGAACAACCCGCCAGTGCGCTCGGCGATGCAGGCTACCCGCGCGCGCTCAGATGCCGTGCGCAGATCAAAGCCAACCACATGTGCGGTGAAGGCCGCATTAGCTGCCTCGAGCTCGGCGGCAAGCGCGCAGGGATCTCCGCCGCAGGTCTCGATGCCGTCGGTCACGAGGATGATGGTGCCGCCTTGTTCCTTGCTTCGCAGCGCCGCCGCAGCTTGGCGGATTGCCTCGGTTAGCGGCGTCTTTCCGCGGGCCTTCAGCCGATCAATCGTGCCACTGACCACGCTTGCACTGACCGGCCCTGGTGGAAACAGCATCTGGATATCGCTGCATTGGCCGGCTTTCCGGTGCCCATAAGCCATCAGCCCGACGCGGCTGGTCGCAGGGAAGCGGGAAAACATTCCCCGCACCGCGTCCTGCGCAATCTCAAGTTTGGGCTTTTCACCAATACGCCCCCACATCGAGGCCGACATGTCGAGAATGACGATGGTCTCACCTCTGGAAGGCATCGGCTGCGCTTCGGCACGCGCTCCCATCGAGAGCATGCCGAAAGCCATGGCAAGAGCGAGGAACAGGCGCATCGGGTCACATCCCAATTCAACGCTGCAAAAGCGTTGGTGCACCATACAAGTCACCTCGACCTCTTCAAGTGACGCAACGTCACGATCGCGAGGAACTTCGCGCTAATGGGTCTGGCTGGTGTGTTTCATGCATCGGCCAGTGCCAGCAGCGGCTCTTTCGACGAAAGCGGCGATGCGCACCTTGAGCTAAAATCTCTTGGCACCCCATACGCCTGACTTGCCCCCACATGGTGACGTGAATTGGCCCGGTTGGTCTGAACGCCGCCGAAAGATCAGCCTCGGTTTGCAATTCCGACGATCTGACGGACGGTTTCAGCGGCGCAATCGCGACCCGGAAACCGATATTGGTCTTCTGAAAGACCTTCGATCGGCACGCCAAGAGATTGGTATCACCACCATTCTGAACTGGCTTCCGATGCCTTGGTTTCGGGCCTGGCAAGAAGAACAACGGATGTTCACCGTCGTGAACGCGGAAGGCTGCCGATGTTCAGCATCGTGAACGATGTCTGCATCAAAATTCGCTCAAATCATTGATAAAATTTTGTTTTTTCCCTGGCACAGAACTTGGAAAGCTGTTGCTCATCGCAAAGGCGGGGCAATGCTTTGAACCAGAGCCGATCGACATCATGGGTGGCGCGGAACGTTGCAGAGGGCATGTCATGCCGGCTCTGACAACCTTCTCGCTGACCGCACCGTTGTTCATTGGTGGAGCCTTTGCGATCCTCCTGGCGCTGCTGCCGCTTCGTCGGCCCGCTATCGCGGCAAGCCTCGCCGCCCTCGCATGTCTCGCGCTTTATCTGCCACAGTTGCCGGTGATTTCCGCCGGGGTCAGCCTCTTCTCGCCCTTCTGGGGATCAGCGAGTCTCGGGATTGTCGGCGGACTCCGGCTTGATGGACTGAGCCTGATATTCGCCATGCTCATCACCGGCATCGGCGCGCTTATCTTCATTTATGCGCATGGCTATCTGTCGGATGATCCGCGCCAGAAGCGTCTCGTGGTCTTCCTCGTCATCTTCATGACCGCGATGCTCGGCGCGGTGACCGCCGATGACGTCATTCTGCTCTTTGTCTTCTGGGAATTGACGAGCCTCGCCTCGTTTTTCCTCGTGGGCTACAAGCATGAGAGCCTCAAGGCCCGGAAGGCGGCGTTGCAGGCGCTGCTCGTCACCGGCAGCGGCGGCCTTGCTTTGCTTGCGGGCTTGATCCTCGTCTCGATTGCGGCCGGCACCACCAGCTTCTCGGGCATCCTCGCCGCGCGCGAAACGGTGCTGACGCATCCGGCCGCAACACCAGCGATGCTGCTGGTCATCCTCGGCTGCTTCACGAAATCGGCGCAGGTTCCGTTCCATTTCTGGCTGCCCAACGCGATGGCTGCACCGACGCCTGTCAGCGCCTATCTCCATTCCGCGACGATGGTGAAACTGGGGATCTATCTCCTCGCAAGGCTGAACCCGCTCTACCAGAACGAGGCCTTGTGGCAGGGCCTCCTGACCATCTTCGGGATCGCGACCGCCGTCACCGGCGCCGTTCTGGCGTTCCGCGAAACCGATCTCAAGCGCGTGCTTGCCTACACCACCGTGACGGCGCTCGGCACGCTGACCATGCTGATCGGCATCGCGCCGGCGCTCTCCATCACTGCAGCGATGACGTTCCTTGTGGTCCATGCCTTCTACAAGGCGGCGCTCTTCATGGTCGCGGGCATCATCGACCATGAAACCGGAACACGGGATGCCGCCTCGCTGGGCGGGCTACGACATCATATGCCGCTTACGACCGTCGCAGCCGTTCTTGCAGCCTTTTCCATGGCCGGGTTGCCGCCCTTCGTGGGCTTCGTTGCGAAGGAACTGATCTACGAAGCCAAGCTGGAACTCGGCCAGACTGCGGCGTTCCTGATCCTGGGGAGCTTCCTCGTAAATGCCGCAACCGTGGCCATTGCGGGCGTGCTCTCCTGGCGGCTGTTCTTCGGCAAGGCCCGAGGCTTTGCCCAGCCGCCGCATGATCCGCCGAAGACAATGCTGGCTGGCCCGATTCTGTTGGCGATCCTTGGACTTATCGCCGGTGGGTTGCCCGCTGCTTTCGGGAACGCGCTGATCGATCCCGCCGTGACAGCCGTTCTCGGCCGCCCCGCCGAAGTCACGCTGAAGCTCTGGCATGGCTTCAATCTGGTGCTGGTTCTAAGCGCGGCGACCATTGCTGTGGGCGTGCTGTTCTACCTCGGCTGGGAGCGGATTGTGCCACGCCTAAGGAGCCTTGAGGCGATGGACCGCTATGGTCCGTCGACGGGCTATGAGCGGCTGCTCGCCCGGGTGATTGCGGGAGCGGAGACAGTCACAACCACCATCCAGCACGGATCGCTGCGTGGCTATATCCGGACGTTGTTTCTCGTCATCGCGGTGGGCTGCATGGGCACGCTGCTCGTCCGCAAAGGTTTCGCCTGGCCAAATGCGGGAACACTTGTCGATCCGCGCCTCGGTATTGCCCTGCTGATCATCGCCGGTTCGGTCGCAGTCATGCTGGCGCGCACCTCCATTCAAGCTGTCCTGGCCATGGGGTTGGTCGGCTTTGCGACCGCGCTGATCTTCCTGTCCTTCGGTGCGCCGGACGTCGCCTTCACGCAATTTGCGGTGGAAACGTTGCTGGTGGTGATCCTTGCAACGGCCTTGATGCGCCTGCCGCTGCGGGGTCGCGACCTTCGGACGGGCCGCGAGAAAGCGATCGATCTTTCCGTTGCACTCGGGGGTGGGTTGGCTGTTTCGCTGATGCTGGCCGCTGTGCTCGCGAGCCCCTTCGATCCCCGCCTGTCGCTCTGGTTTGGCACCGAAAGCGTCCCCTCTGCCCATGGCCGGAACGTCGTGAACGTCATTCTCGTGGATTTCCGCGCGCTCGACACCCTTGGTGAGATCACGGTGCTGGCAATTGCCGCCTTCGCGGTCGTGGCCCTGCTCCGGCGGACGCCGCGCGCGATTGAAACCACGACCCCATCCCCGAACCTTTCGAAGGCTGAGGGCTCTCGATGAACCCGTCCCTGATCCTCCGGACATCCGCCCCGCTGCTGCTCTGGGTGCCGGTGCTTGTCTCGCTTTACGTGCTGGTGCGCGGCCACAACGATCCGGGCGGCGGCTTCATCGGGGGATTGCTGGCTGCGGGCGGCATCCTGTTCTTCGCCATTGCGCGCGGCCCGGAGGCCGCAAGACGCGTACTAAGGCTTTCGCCGGTGAGCTGGTGCGCGATCGGCGTGCTGATGGCACTTGCGAGCGGCCTTCCGGCGCTGCTCGCCCCCGGCCAGGCCTATCTCACGCATCTCTGGTGGTTCCCGAATGTGGGTGTGACGCTCCCGCTAAGCACCGCTCTTGTCTTCGATATCGGGGTCTATCTCACGGTGATCGGCACGGTGAGCGCGCTCTTTCTCGCGCTGGTGGAACTCGACGATCGTGGAGAGGTAGAGTGATGGGCACGGTCTTCATCGTGATGGTCGGCACGCTGACGGCAGCCTCGATCTACATGTTCCTGGCGCGCGACCTGCCGCGCGTGCTCATCGGCTTTGTGCTTCTGGGAACAGCTGCCAATCTCGCGATCTTCGCAGCGGGCCGCGTGGGATCCATGGTACCGCCTCTGGTCGAGCCCGGCGCGCAGGCTCTCGCAGCACACGCTTCGAACCCTCTGCCGCAGGCGCTGATCCTGACCGCGATCGTCATCGGCTTCGGGCTCACGGCCTTCGCGCTGATGCTGGTGGTGAAGGCCTATGGTGCCTTCGCGACGATCTCCATCGAGGAGGTGGATGAGGCCGAACCGCACCGGGCCGAACCGCAGCCGGAGACCCTCGCCCCGGCGGCCCGGCAGAAGCAGGAGGCCGCGTGATGTCCTTCGTTCTCGTCGCTCCGATCCTGATCCCGCTTCTGGCAGCCGCCGTCACCGCGCTGTTCTGGAACCATCCCTATATTCAGAGGCCGATTGGACTTGTAGCGTCGGCGGCCTTGCTGGGCGTTGCGCTCAATCTGCTCGTCCGCACATCCGATGGCACGATTCTGGTGACCCAGATGGGCAACTGGGCGGCACCCTTCGGCATCAGCCTCGTGATCGACCTGTTCTCGGCAATCATGCTGGTGATCACCGGCCTGATGGCTCTGGCTGTCTCGGTCTATGCGATGGGCCCGGCCTCGATCGAGCGCGACCGCGCCGGTTTCCAGCCGCTGTTTCACAGCCTCATCCTCGGTGTGTGCGGCTCGTTCTCGACCGGTGATATCTTCAACCTCTATGTCTGGTTCGAGGTGATGCTGATCGCCTCCTTTGGCCTGCTCGTGCTGGAACGCACGCGCGAGCAGCTCGATGGCGGTATCCGCTATGTCGTGTTGAACCTGATCGGCACGACGATGTTCCTGCTCGCTGTTGGCCTGCTCTACGGCCTGACGGGGACGCTGAACTTCGCTGACCTCGCACGCGTTGCACCCGCGGTGGAAAACAAGGGCGCGCTGGCGGCCGTGGGCATGCTGCTGCTGATCGCGTTCGGCGCGAAAGCGGCCTTGTTCCCGCTCTTCAACTGGCTCCCTGCCGCCTATCACACCGCCTCGATGCCGGTTGCGGCCATTTTCGCGGCCTTGCTCACCAAGGTCGGCGTTTACGCGATTATCCGGGTCTTCACGCTGGTTTTCGCGCACGAGGCCGGGTTCTTCGGACCCATCTTCCTCGTCGTTGCGGTCGCCACGATGGTGACCGGGGTGCTGGGCGCGGCCATGCACTACGACATCCGCAAGATCCTGTCGTTCCACATCATCAGCCAGATCGGCTACATGTTGGTGGGCGTGGCCCTGATGACGCCGCTCGCGATTGCCGGCAGCATTCTCTACATCGTCCACCACATCATCGTGAAAGCGAACCTGTTCCTGCTGGCCGGGGCGATCCGGCAGGAAACCGGCTCCTTTGCGCTGAGGCGGATCGGCGGCCTCTGGGCGATCAAGCCGCTGCTGGGGGTGATGTTCCTCATTCCGGCGCTGTCGCTGGCGGGCATTCCGCCGCTCTCCGGCTTCTGGGGCAAGCTGGTCGTCATCCGTTCGGGCCTTGAGGCAGAGGCCTACTGGCTGGCCGGGATCGCGCTCGCGGTGGGCGTGTTGACGCTCTACTCCATGATCAAGATCTGGAACGAGGCCTTCTGGAAGTCGGCACCGGAAGGCGATGCCGCAGCCTTGCCATGGACCGCCCGTGAGCGCCTTGCGACCTACGCTCCGATCATCGTGCTGGGTGGCCTGACCATCACCATCGGCCTTCTGACAGAGCCCTTTGCGGTCATCTCGATCCAGGCGGCGGAAAGCCTCCTTGATCGGCAGGCCTATATCGCGGCCGTGCTCGGCCCAGATGCGCCCCGCCTTGCGGAGATTCAGCCATGACCGCACCTGTCGCAACAAGACCCAGGCGCCATTCGATCCTCGGATGGCTGCGGGTCGCCACCACCTTCACGGTTGAACTCGTACTTTCGGCCTGGGCGACGATCAAGGCCGTGCTGAGCCCTCCGGAGAAGCTCCGCCCAGCGATCCTTGCGGTGCCGCTCGATATTCGTTCGGACGGTGGCATCACGCTCTTTGCCAGCATGGTCACGCTCACGCCGGGCACGACGAGCCTCGAGGTCTCGCCGGATGGCACGCAACTCTACGTGCATGTGATGGACGCGCCGGACCATGCGGCCGCCATCACCGCCATGAAATCCACGCTCGAAGCCCGCGCACGGGAGGTTTTGCCATGACACTGCTGATGCTCTGCAAGGGGGTCGCGATTGGCCTCGTTTCGCTGTCCATCATCGCTGTTGGCTGGCGCCTGCTGCGCGGCCCCTCCACGGCAGACCGGGTGATTGCAACCGATATGCTTGGGCTTCTGGGCATTTGCATCGCTGCGCTTGTTGCGGGCGTCACAGGTTCTCAGGCTTTCCTTGATGTCGCCTTCGGGATCGCGCTTTTCGGCTTCCTGACGGCGGTGGCCTTCAGCGCCCTTCTCGAGCGTGTGAGTGCAGGCCGGGAGCCCGCGGAATGAGTGCGGCTCTTTCCATCCTTGCCGGCGCGTCGATCCTTCTCGGAGCCGTGATTGTTGCAATTGCGGCCTTGGGCCTGCTGCGCCTGCCGGATCCTTTCACGCGTATGCATGCTGCGACAAAGGCCGGGGTGCTGGGTTCCGGTCTCCTGATGCTCGGAGTCGGGCTTTCGATCGGCAGCGTGAGCGCGATCCTCACCGGATTGGCCGGGGTGGCCTTCCTGCTCGCGACCTCTCCGATTGCCTCTCACGCCCTGGGTCGGGCTGCCTATATCTCCGGTGCCCCCATCGCGCCAACCACTCTGACCGACGCCCTCCGCGGCGTCCTGCCCCGCAATGTCTTCGATATCAGCCCCGGCCGCGTGGTCCGCCCACACCGTGATCCCGCGCCAACTCTTGGAAATTCGACCGCACAGGAAGGAAACGTCATGAGTGCAGCCGAAAACAGGAACTACGCCACCGTTCCGCTCAGCCCGGGACAAAAGCAGTTGCGCGCCTTGACGGCTTGGCTGGTCGGAGGTCCGTCCCAATCCGAGGCTTCGGCAACCGCTCTGGATATCGCGGAAGCCGCAGGGGCCCGGCTCACCGGCCTCTCCGCGCTCGATGCCGACGCGGCTGATCATCAGGGGCCAGTCCCAGTCGGAGGCATGGCTTGGGCCCGCTGGCTTGGCGATCAACGCCGGACGCACATGCGCGAAAGGGCGCGCAAGTCCATCACCGAATTCGACGAGTTGTGCTTCAGGCGTGACGTCAAGACCCAACTCCGCCACGAGGAACGGAACTTCCCGACGCTGGTTCTGGCAGCGGCGGGGGCAGATATCCTCGTGGTTCCCGCCGGAGTGGACCGCCTGGGAGAACCGGCCTCGCCCACCGACGAGATCGCCACGGAGCTTTCCGTTGCGGGGATCGCGCCGGTCCTGCGGGTGCGTCGCCGCCCTCAGGCCGTTCGGCGCGTCATGTTGATCGTCTCCCACACACCGCGCGCCGGCAGGCTTGCCCATGCGTTGATCCGCAGTGGTCTTTGGCTCGCGACCGATGTCGAGGTTACGACCATTGGTGGCATGCGCGACCAACTCGATTTTCTCGCCCGAGAACAGGCGGCTCTTCTGGAACAGCACGGCTATCGGGTGCAGGTTACGGCTGCCATCGATTTTGATGCAGACCGGACTGAAATACAGGCTCGCCTCTCACGCGCTGATGCCGTGATCTGCCCAACCCTCAGTCATCGGCGTGGTTGGTTTGGCTCCATCCGCGAGGACATCCACGAACTCGCGGCCGAACGGGCTGACTTGATCTTGCTGCCATAATCGGCCACCCCCATCCTACGGAGGGGTGCGCGCAGGATGGATACGCCAGGCATCAGGCAAATCGAGCGGCGAGCCAGCGCCTTGAAGTTACCATTCTTCGCAGCGCTGATCGTCTTCGCCGTGGCCGTTGCCAGCACGCAATTGGCGCTGCGCCTGGCCAATCGGGAGGCTGACCAGCAAATCGAGCGACTGGCGAATGTCTACCTTGATGGGTTGAAGGCGAGCACTCAGCCATTCATCGAAGCAGAGAATTGGCCGGCCGTGGATGCGGGCTTCCGGCGCGCCTTTACCGTCCAGCGGGGTGTTGCGGAGGTCGGGCTATACCTCTTGGACACCTATGGTAATGCTCTGGTCTCTGCGGCATCGGGTGTTGTGCCGACGATCCCTCAGTCGATTGCTACGGGAGCGCAATCATTTCTGGTCGACCCCTCTGGCGGCCTCGTCTGGGTCAGGCGCGGCACAGCCGCGGAAGAGAGATACGCCCTCGTTGCAGCACTCGATATCAGCGGCACGATTGCTGCGCGCGAGCGACTTTTCTGGAGCGTTGCACTGCTGGATATGATCATCGCAGCCCTCTGTGGGTTCCTGACCTATCTTGTCCTGCGCCGCCTGGGGCGACCCATCGATGGCCTGCTCGCGCTGCTTCAGGATGGCGCCCGACGCCCCGAGCCCGTTCCCCCGACGCTTGCGGCAAAGGCAAGCAAGGAATTACGACCCGTTCTGACCGCCTATAATGAGATGATCGATGGTCTCAGAGACCGGGACCGGCTGAGGGCCGAGATTGCGGAGCGCACGCAGGCTGCCGCTCTCGGGCGGCTTGCCGCAACCCTTGCCCATGAGGTTCGTAACCCGCTCGGTGGCCTTGCAACGGCAGTGACCACCTTGCGGAAGTTCGGGAGCGACCAGCAGGTACGCGCCGAGTCGCTCGAATTTCTCGCACGCGGCATCGACTCTCTGGATGCGCTCGTCACGCGCACCTTAAATGTCTACCGCCCGCAAGACGAAAGACGTTTCGCTCGCGAGGACTTCGAGGATATCCGCCTGCTCGTGGAACCGGCGGCCCGAAAGCAGGAGGTAGAACTGGCTTTCGAAATTGAGGTGCCGGGCCCGGTCAACATTGCAGCCAGTGGCGTCAGGCAGGTCCTGCTCAACCTTCTGCTGAACGCTGTCGCTGTCTCGCCCCGATTGGGTCGCGTCTGCGTTGAGGCCCGGATCGTCGATCAGCAATTGACGTGCCTCGTCAGCGACGAGGGTCCGGGCATGGAGCAAAGCCATATTCGTCGGTTGTTGGGCGAGGACGCGCAGGATGGCCGCTCGCGCCGTATCGGCATCGATGCCATCGTATCGATCCTGGGTGATCTGGACGCCCGTGTCTCCGTGCAAGGAAATGCCGGAGGCGGAACAACCGTCCGTGTCGAAATTCCGCTGGAAGCACAGCCATGAGTTTTTCAGCACAAACAGTCGATAGGGACAGGGCCAAGATCTTGTTGATCGAGGATGACCCCACGCTTGGGCCGGCGATGTCCCAGCGCCTGCGCCTCGAAGGCTTTGACGTTTCGCTTGCCCCGGATGGCGCTTCGGCCATCCGCAAGGCCCGCTCCTTTTTGCCGGACCTCGTTCTGAGCGATATGCGCCTCCCGGACAGGACCGGCGAGGATGTCTTCCGGGAGATCACCGGAACTCTGGGGCTAATCCCATACATCTTCATGACGGCCTTCGGGGATGTTCAGCAGGCTGTGCGCCTCGTGAAAGCCGGAGCGCGTGACTACCTCATCAAGCCGGTCGATACCGACGCGCTCGTTATGTTCATCCAGCGGATGGTCCAAAGGTCATCCTCCATGGCGCTGGAACCGGGCCAGAGAGAACCGCGCACAAGCTCCATGAATGCCTTCGAGATTACACTCGCAAAGGCGGCGCGCAGCGATCTTCCTCTTTTGCTCTTGGGCGAAACAGGTGTCGGCAAGGAACGGGCGGCACGCCTCGCGCATGCTGCCTCCCGCTGCGCTTCCGGTCCCTTTGTTCCGCTGAATTGTGCAGCACTCCCGCTGGATCTCGCGGAAAGTCTGCTCTTTGGCCACGAGAAGGGAGCCTTCACAGGCGCTGTCTCCCGAATGCCGGGTGTGGTGCAGGAGGCGGATAACGGCACGCTGTTTCTCGACGAGATCGCCGAATTGCCAATCGCACTTCAGCCCAAGCTCCTCCGCCTGCTTCAGGAAAGGACCTATCGGCCCGTTGGCGCGATTGAACAGCGATCCTTTGGAGGCAGGGTCATCGCCGCAACGCATCGCGATCTCAAGGCCATGATCGCAGCCGGAACCTTTCGGGAGGATCTGTATTTCCGTCTCGCGGTGATCGAGCTCGTCATTCCGCCTCTGCGCGATCGTCGGGATGAGATCGTTGCGCTCGCAAATGCGTTCCTCAGGAGCGCTGCACCGGAAGCGCCATCCCTCTCCATATCAGCTGAAGCGATGCCTATGCTCCTCGAGCATTCCTGGCCGGGCAATATTCGGGAATTACGCAATCGCATCGAACGCGCGGTAGCGCTACGTGACCATGATGTTCTGACATTGGCCGATCTGTTTCCCGAGCGCGGCAGTTCCAATGCCGGTTCTGCCCTCACGACCGAAGGTTCCCTCGACGCCGTAGCTGAAGCGGCCATCCGCAACCGGGTCTCAACCGCGCTACGAGCCACCGGCGGCAATCAAACAGAGGCCGCGCGAATGCTCGGCGTTTCCCGAACAACGGTCTGGAAATACTCCCGTTAACCCATTGAGGAAGGCAGCCACGACCAGCGGATCGAATTGGGTTCCGGCGCCGTCGATCAGGATCTGCCGGGCTTCCTCGTGAGTCATCGCAGCTTTGTAGATGCGCTCGCTCCTGAGGGCGTCATAGACATCGGTCAAAGCCATCACACGCCCGGTGAGCGGGATCTCCTCTCCCTTCAGGCCGAATGGATAACCCGCACCATTCCAGTGTTCGTGATGGCCCGCGATGACGTCACGAGCCGCAGCGAGGTAAGGCGTCACGCCGACATCGGCGATCACCTTGTCGATGACTGCAAGACCGTGGCTAACATGGGTCTTCATCACCTCGTATTCTTCGCGGGTCAGGCGACCGGGCTTGCGCAGGATCGCGTCAGGCACAGCCACCTTGCCGATGTCATGAAGCGGCGCAGCGCTCACGATATCCGCGATTGCAGACAGGGTGAGGGTTTCAGCGTATTCGGGCTGCCCTGCCAGCTGACTGCACAGAATGCCGACATAGCGCTGGGTGCGCTGAAGATGATCGCCGGTTTCGTTGTCGCGGGCGCCCGCAAGTCCAATCAGGGCCTTCATGATGGCGTCGTTGGTTCGCGTCGTCGTCGCATGCGCGCGGTCGAGTTCATCGAGCAGGTGATTGATCTCAGCCGAGACAAAGCCGATCTCGTCCCGAGTGCCGATCACCGTAAACCGCCCCCGGATTGCCGGAGGCTGATGAAATCTAATGAATGTCGGCTTTCGGCGTCTACGCATCTGACCTTGAGTGTCTGAAACGGGGGCGCGAAGCGGTCGGTCAAAGCAGTGTCTTTGTCTCGGGACCCGCGTTAGCCGCGTGCCTTAGCCTTCCACGCCGGATGGTTGCTTCGAAACTGAACCACCACCGAAAACTCAGCTATGGATAAACTCAATTTCGTTGGAAATCTCGTCGGAAATATCGTCGACAATATACGCCTAAAATATTGATTTATATTAGTAGCATAGAGTCGCTTCCTCTCCGCCAGAACTTTGCATTCTGATGGTTTTAGAAGTCTTTTATCGCCTCGGGCGCTGTGCGGCGGCTTTGCCCCGCTCAAAGCTTCTGAACACCATGCACCGCTGCGAGCTAGGTTCTGATGCGCTCGATCGCAAGAATACAGATCGGCGCAGGCCAGCGAAGCTGATCGGCAAGACAACACACTGAAATGATTGATGTCGAGTAACTCCCGTCTTGGGTGCCAGCTCACCGATTGGTATTCCACGCCTCTCATTCAGGGGATCGACGGCGACAAACAAGCGAAGCAATCAGCGAAAAGGCCCGCCAAGGGATGGCGGGCCTCATGTCAGGTGAGCAGGCCCAAACAGCCGCCGGCGTCATTTGCCCTGGTTTATCGCAGGAGGCTTCAGGCCGTTGTTGATCAGGCCATACTTGTTGATCAGGGCATCATAGGTACCCTTGGCCTGGAGACGCTCGATCGCGCCCTTGACTGCATCACGCAGCTTGGCGCCTTCCTCGGTCTTGGCGACGGGAATCCCGACCAGCGACTCCGTGAAGGGTAGGCCCAGAGGTTCATAGGTATTGGGCTCGAGCTTCTGGAAATAGGACATCGTTTCCGAGCCTTGCACCCCACCCTGCAAGCGCTGAGTCTTGATCTGGTTGCGGGCATCCACCGAACCTTCGGTGCCCACGACATTGATCGCCGGTTTGCCCTTGGCAACGCAATTGGCCTGACTCCATTCGCCAATCTGCTGGGGCCAATTGGTGGAGCGCGAGGCGCCGACGCTCTTGCCGCAGAGATCCTCCGGCGTCTTGATCTGATCCTTCAGGGAAAAATGCGTGTAGAATTGCGCGCCGGAGACCATGTAATCGACAAAATCAGCCACTTCGCGGCGCGAGGGCAGATCGCTCATGCCAGCCATGGCCATATCGACGCGCCCGGTCTGGAGCGAAGGCAGCATCTGGGCGAAGGCGGTTTCCTGCCATTCAACCTTGACGCCCAGTTCCGCCGCAATGGCTTCACCCAGTTCGATATCAAACCCGATCAGGGTGTTATTCGCGGGATCCTTGTAGGCAATCGGCGCATAATTCGGCTGGGTGGCAATGACCAGTTTGCCCGCCGCCTTGATGCGATCCGGCAAGGCCTGGCCAAGGGCTGCGGGGCTGGCAAGGGCCAGCAGGGCCGAAGCGAGAATCAATCGACGCATGGGAGTTTCCTTTGTTGTTGAGCTTCATGTCAGGACGGCCGAAATGAATTCCCGCGTGCGGCCATGCTGCGGGTTCAGGAGAACCTGCGAGGGCGGGCCCTGTTCGACGATTTCACCGCGATCCATGAAGACGACATCCTGCGCCACCTCGCGCGCGAAGCCGAGTTCATGCGTCACGACGATCATCGTCATGCCAGATCGCGCGAGATCGCGCATCACCGCCAGAACCTCGCCGACAAGCTCGGGATCCAGAGCGGAGGTCGGCTCGTCGAACAGCATGATCCGGGGACGCATCGCCAGGGCCCGGGCGATGGCGACGCGTTGCTGCTGGCCACCGGACATTTCGATCGGATAGGAATCGCGCTTGTCGGTCAGACCCACGCGGGCCAGAAGGTCCATGGCCTCGGCGATCGCCTCGCGGCGCGGGCGCCGCAGGACGGTCACGGGACCCTCGATGATGTTTTCGAGCGCGGTCATGTGATGAAACAGGTTGAAGCGCTGGAACACCATGCCGGTGGCCAGACGCTGGCGCGCGATCTCGGCATCGGACAAGGCGCGAAGGGCATTGCCGACCTGGCGATAGCCGATCAGTTCTCCATCAATCAGAATTGCGCCGCCATCGATCTTCTCGATCTGATTCAGGCAGCGCAGAAACGTGGATTTTCCGGAACCGGACGGGCCAATGATGCACTGGACCATGCCCGGATCGATGCTCAACGAAACGCCATTGAGAGCGCGCACCGAATTGAAGCGCTTGGTCACCTGATGGGCAACAACAATGGGGGGCGGCCGCCCTGTCATGGCTGGCCTCCGGCGCCGTTGCCCGGGCTGGCTTTGTGTCGGGCGCGCCGCTCGCCACGGCCCCGAGAGAAATAGCGTTCGAGGAAGAACTGCCCGAT
>Ga0209053_1001084_pt1 | contig 14315 bp, 9 predicted proteins | sample EBPBio152010_DNA_FD_185864 | JGI IMG/M metagenome (GOLD analysis project Ga0209053, IMG submission 185864) | Wastewater treatment Type I Accumulibacter community from EBPR Bioreactor in Madison, WI, USA - Reactor 1_7/15/2010_ DNA (SPAdes)... | ecosystem: Engineered > Bioreactor > EBPR >... | reverse complement strand
CTCACCGAGGCGTCGTCGCCGAGGCTGACGGCGGTGCCGGTGGCCGCGATGTCGACCCACGAGAAGGCGGGTCCGCCGGGCTCGTTGGAGTCGATCCACGAGTAGCCGAAGGCGTCGGGGCCGCCCGAGCCGCGCAGCGGCGTCGACGGTCCGGGCACGCCCGGCGCTCCCTTGACCGCGGCGGGCGCCGACGAGAGCGGAGCCCGGGCCGGGGCACCGACGCGCGCACCGACGCCGGCCGTGAAGGACAGCGCGCCCGGACCTGCGTTGGAGAGGACCGTCGTGCGCGTCGCAACCTGGCCGGCCGCGGCCTCGCCGAGGAACGCGAGAGCGCTGAGGGACGCCGACGCCGCGAGCTGGCCGGTACCCGCGAGCGAGGCCGTGAGCGTCCCGATCTCGGGATCGGTCGTCACGACGCTGAGGGTCCCCGACGCCGGCCCCTCGGCCGTCGGCGCGAACGTGACCGTGATTTCGAGATCGTCGCCGGCCGGGACGGTCCCGCTCGACGGCGACACCGAGAACGCCGGGCTGTCGGCCGCGATGGACGTCAGCGAGAGCTCGCCCGACGACCCGTTGATGATCCGGACCGTCTGCGTCTCGCTCGCCCCGACATAGACGTCGCCGAACGTGAGCGACTGAGCGGAGAGGAACGCGCCGGCCTGGCTCATGATCGTCGGCCGGAACTGATTCATGAGCGCGAGCGCGCGCTCCTGCTGCCCCGGCGTGAACTCGAACATGCAGGAATCGTCCGAGTAATCCATGTAGTTCGTGATCGGGTCCGCGCCGGGGTCGGAAGGGCACGTGTCGCGGCCGGTCGGACAGCCGAAGGCCGGGCTGGACTCCGCGGGCGTGTCCGCCACGCCGTCGCCGCCCGAGCAGCCGCCCTGGAAGGTGTGGAAGAGGCCCACGTAGTGGCCCACCTCGTGCGTGGCCGTGTCGCCCAAGTTGTAGGGTGCTGCGCTGCCGCCGGGGAACGACTGGTCCAGCACCACGACGCCCTGCAGGAAATCCGTCTCGGCGTCGGCGTCCGGGAAGGTGGCCCAGCCGAGGAGGCTCGCGCCGAGGTCGGTCGAGTAGAAGTTGAGGTAGCGCGCCACATCGAGGTGGAGGGCCTGCTTCATCGCCGCCTCGGCCGCCGTGCCATCGGTGATGCCTCGCCACGCCGGGTTGTTGACCCGCTGCTGGAACGCGAGCACGAACTGGAAGCCCATCTGGTTGAACCCCTCGTTCATGACCTCGATCTGGTCGATCACCCACTGGTCGGGGATGTTGCCCTGCGCCGGCGTGTCGCCGGCCGTGATGATGTGCATCGCGACGGGAATCGTGACCACACCCCCGCGCTGACGCTCGATCAGGTCCGGGTTGGCCGCGATCCAGCGCTCGGCCTGCTGGACGCTGGACAGCACCTCGGCGGTGCTGGGCGAAGGTGTGGCGCAGTAGCGCGTCCCGTAGGCGATCTGGGCCGAGGCGGGCACCGCGACGAAGAACGACGTGAGCGCGACCCGGCGGGCGAGGCGGAGCAAGCGTGTCATGGCAGGAGCGGGAGAAGGAAGCGCCCGGGCGGGCGCGATCCTCCGATGATAGGCAAGGTGACGAAACCGGCCCGGACGAAAACGAGCGCGGGGCGCGGCCAGCTGGCCGCGCCCCGCGCAGGATCGGACGGAACCGATCAGCGGAGCACCGTCACGCGGGTCGTCGCCGTACCGGTCGCGGCGCGGACCTGCACGACGTAGAGCCCCGCCGGGAGGCGCGAGGCGTCCCACTCGAAGCGGTGCTCGCCGGCGGGCATCGCGCGGCCGTCGGCGAGGACGGCGACCGTGCGGCCGGTGACGTCCAGTACGCGCACCGAGACCGACGGGTCTGCGTCCGCGAGGCGGAGCGGGAGCGTGACGAGGCCCGTCGTCGGGTTCGGGAAGGCCGCGCCGAGCGCGAGCTCGGTGCGCTCCGCGGGCGCCTCGCCGGCGACCGTGCCCGAGGTCGTGAAGGAGAACGGCAACGACCACGCGCTGGAGGCGGTCGCGCCCTCGCTCCGGACGCGCCAGTAGTAGGTCGTCCCGCCAAGCAGCGACGACAGAGTCGCCTGCGTCCCCGTCGGGAAGCCGGCGGCCACCGTGGAGGCGAACGTCGGGTCCGTGGACAGCTCCCACGAGTAGCTGTTGGCGTCCGCGGCGGGCGTCCACGTGATCGTCGTGCCCGAGCCACCGGGGAGCCCCGTCGTGCCCGAGAGCGGCGAGACGAGCGCCGGCGGCGCGAGCACGCCGTCGACGGACAGCACGACGTGGATGCGCGTCGGCTGAGGCACCGTGGGGTCGTTGCTCGTGATCTCGACGAGCGACTGGTAGCTGCCCGCGCGGAGGTCCGTCGCGTCGAGCGTCAGCGTGACGTCACCGGTCGAGCCGGCGGGGATGGTGCCGCTCGTCGGCGAGGCCGTGAGCCACGTCGGAAGGGTGAAGATCTCGACGGCGAGGCCGTCGGCGACGTAGTCCTCGTTGAACGCGATCGTCAGGCCGTCGGTGCCGGTCGCGTTCTCGAGGCCGACCGTCGCGCCGGTCAGCGGACCGGTCATGGTCTGGTACTGGTAGATGACCCGACCGTCGTCGTGGAGGATGACCTGGAAGGTGTAGGCCCCGGTGCCCGTGCCCGGCGCCACGCCGAGGTAGCTCACGACGAACCGACCATCGCCCATGTCCTGATACCGCACCTCACCGCCTCCCGCCGGATTGAGGTTGTCCCAGAACGCCGCGAGGAGGTCGTTCGGGATCGCCGTCGAGGGCAGGATGCTGTTGAACGGGGATGCCGACGTCCCGCTGAAGGAGAGGAAGCCCTCCGTCGTGATCTGGACAGACGTCCGGTTGGTCCCGTAGAACGGGAAGGAGAACGGCAGCGGCACGCTCTGGAGTCCGCTCGTGAACGCGGCGAGAGTCCCGGTCGTCGAGATGTCCACCCAGTCGAAGACGGGCCCGCCGGCCTGATTCGAATCGTGCCAGCGGTAGCCGAACGCGTCGGGGCCGCCGCCGTCGCGGGCGTCGGGTGCCGGGAGCCAGGGCGCCGCCACACGGGCGCCCGCCGAGAGCGAGTAGGCGAGCGCCGCCGGTCCGCCGTTGGACAGCGTCAGCGTGCGCGTCTCGGTCGCGCCGAGCGCGGCCTCGGCCCAGAACGCCGTGGCCGAGAAGCTGGCGCTGGCCGCCTCCTCGGCCTCGCCGGTGACGGCGACCGTAAGCGTGGGCGTCGCCGGATCGTCGGTCGTGATCGTGATCGTGCCGGTGGCGGCGCCGGGCGCCGTCGGCGCGAACGTCACCTCGAGGTCCACGAAGCTGGCCTCGGCGATCGGGTCGGTCGGCGTCACCGCCGAGAAGGCGCCGCTGGACGACGTCGCGCCGGTGATCGTGAGCGGCCCGTTGGCGAGGTTGGCGATGCGAACGGTGCGCGTGATGCCCTGGCCGACGTAGACCTCGGGGAACGCGATCGACGATGCGCCGAGGAAGGCGCCCGTCTGGTTCATGATCGTCGGGCGGAAGGCGTTCATGAGCGCGGTCGCGCGCTGCGTCTGGCCCGCCGTGAACTCGAACATGCACGAGTCGTCCGTGTAGTCCATGTAGTTCGTGATCGGGTCCAGGCCAGGGTCCGCCGGGCAGGTGTCGCGGCCCGTCGGGCACCCGAAGGCGCTGGTCGCTTCGGCGGGCGTGTCGGAGACGCCGTCGCCGGAGCCCGCGCAGCCGCCCTGGAAGGTGTGGAAGAGGCCCACGTAGTGGCCGAGTTCGTGCGTGCCCGTGTCGCCCAGGTTGTAGGGCGCCGACGTGCCTCCGGGCATGGACTGGTCCAGGATCACGAGCCCCTGATTGGGATCGCCCTCGACACCCGCACCGGGGAACGTGGCCCAGCCGAGGAGTTGGTTGCCGAGGCTGGAGCTGTAGATGTTGAGCCAGCGCGCGGTGTCCAGATGGAGCGCCTGCTTCATCGCGAGCTGCGCCGGCGACGTGTTGGTGATGCCACGCCACGCCGGGTTGTTGACGCGCTGCTGGAACACGAGCACGAACCGCAGGCCCATCTGGGTGAACCCGGCGTTGAGCACGTTCATCTGGTCGATCACCCACTGGTCGGGGACGTTGCCCTGTGCGGGCGTGTCGCCAGCGGTGATGATGTGGAACGCCACGGGGATCGTGACGAACGTCCCGGCCTCGCGGTTGGCGAGCGCGGGGTTGGCGGCGATCCATCGCTCCACGAACGAGACCGACGACAGCACGTCGTCAGTCGTGGGCGTCGGAGTACCGCAGAAGCGCTCGGAGTGGGTCTGGGCGCGCGCGGGCGCCACGAGCAGCACGGCGGCGAGGCCGGCGAGAAGCAAACGACTCGTCATGGACGGCGAGGAAGGCGACGTGAACATCCAAGGTACACGCCGGAGGCCTCCCCTACCTAGCCGGGACGCCCATTGGCCTCACCGGCGCCACGTCGAGGGGACGGTAGAGGCGCCCGCCGCCCCGCCCGCGCATGGCGTCGGCCAGCCCGAGCGCGAGCGCCGTCAGCGCGAGCGGGGCCGACACGTTGCCGCCGATGAGGCCTTCCGCCTCGTCCACGAGCGCCGTCATCGCGTGCGGGTCGGCGTCGCGGACATGCTCGACGAACGCCGCCACGGCGTCCGCCTGGTCCACGTTGACGAGCGCCGACGGGTCGCCGGTCTCGCGCAGGTGCACGAGGTCGCGCAGCCAGAGGCGCACGAGGTCGAGCCAGGCGCGCACCCGCTCGCGCCCGAGGGCCGCGACCGCCTCGACGGCCGGCGCGACGCGCTCCGCGCGCCCGGTGTAGGCCGCGCGCAGGAAGTCCAGCGCCAGCCGCCGGTGCTCGCCCAGCTCGGCGCTCCCGACGAGGTCGAGCGCGCGCGTCAGCGAGCCACCGGCCATGCGCCCGACGAACGCCGCGCGCTCCGGCGCCATCCCGCGCCCGACGAGCGCCCCCTCGACGTCGACCGGCGGGAGCGGGTCGAAGCGGACCCGCTGGCAGCGCGAGAGGATCGTCGGCAGCAGACCGTCGAGGCGCTCGGCGGTGAGAATGAGCACGACCGCCGGCGGCGGCTCCTCCAGCATCTTGAGGAAGGCGTTGGCGGCCTGCTCGTTCATCCGGTCGGCCTCGACGACCACGCCGACGACGTGCCGGCCCTCCGACGGCGCGTAGCCCAGCGCGCGGATCAGTCCGTCGCGCACGACGCCGATGCGGTGCGCCGGCGACTTCGTCGGCGCACCGCCGCCGTCGAGCTTGGCGCGGTGGCGGTAGTCGCTCCCCTCGTAAGGATCGGCCGCGAGGCGCGCGAGGCGCTGGGCGTAGTCGTCCGGCACGTCGTCCCGGTTCGCCTGCGTGCTCACCTTCGGGAACGGCAGGTAGACGTGCAGGTCGGGGTGGATCAGCCGCGCGGACTTCGTGCAGGCGAGGCAGACGCCGCACGCGTCGCTGATGCCCGGCCCACGCTCGCACAAGAGCGCCTGCGAGAACGCGAGCGCCGCCGCCCGCTTGCCGACGCCGGCCGGGCCGTGGAACAGGTAGGCGTGCGCGACGCGGTCCGACGCCAGCGCCTGCGAGAGGACGCCGACGGCGCGCGACTGTCCGACGACTCGGGAGAAGGGCACGGGGATAGGGAATGGGGGATGGGAAATGGGGAGAACCGCATCGCTCTCCGGCCCCGTGCCAAGATCACTCCGGCGTGCGCGATCCGGCGGCGCGACCTTGCCGCCCTCCCCTGCCCCGCCGGCGTCACCCGCTCTCGTGCCCCCTCGCCCCGACGCTCCCACGCCCCTCCGTCCGCCGACGCGCTACGACGAGGCCCGCTTTACGGCCTACGTCCCGCAGAACGAGAGCCAGGCGGACGCCCTCCACGAAGCGCGGACGTTCGTGCGGCTCGTGCGGGTGCGCTACAGCCGCCCGGGCTGGCTCGCCGAGGCCGGGCACCGCCTCGGGCTGCGCCCGCGCCTCGACGCCGGCCTGCGCGGCGGGATCTACCTCGTCGGACCCGTCGGGACGGGCAAGACGCACCTGCTCGCCGCCATCTTCCACGCGCTCACCGATCCGGTGACGCCCGGCGCCGCGCCGGTCGCGTGCGCGTTCACGCACTCGTCGGACCTTTTCCGCGCGACCGAGACGCCGGACGCCTACGCCGCGCGCATCGCCGACGCCGCGCGCGTGCTGTGCATCGACGAGGTGGAGCTGGACGACCCCGCCGGCGAAGTGCGCCTGATCGGCGTGCTCAAGGCGCTCCGCGAGCGGCGCGTGACGGTCGCCGCGACGTCCAACGCCGAGCCCGACGCCTTCGTCTCGGCGGCGATCGCGAAGGACCGCCTCGCGCGGTTCATCGCCGAGGAGTTCGAGCGCCAGTACCACGTGGTGCCGGTCCGCGGCGCCGACTTCCGCCAGGGGCAGGCGCGCGACGGTCGCGCGTGGGTCGGTCCGCCCGACGCCACCCGCACAGCGATGCGCACGGCGTTCGACGCCGCGCCCGAGCCCAAGCGCTGGCTCGCGTTCGCCGACCTGCTCGCGCTGACGACCACCACCGAGCGCCGGCGACTCGCGGCCGAGCTGGGCGCGTCGTCGGCCCTGTTCCTCGACGGCATCGCGATCGCGTCCACCGACGACGCGTTGCGTCTGCTGCGCGTCGCCGACGACCTCTACGCGCTGCCCGACGCGCCGACGCTCTACTTCACGTCCGAGGCCCCGCCGGCCGACTGGTTCCGCGCCGAGACGACGCGAGGGGTCGAGCGCGCGATCGCCGAGAAGTTCGCCCGGACGACCAGCCGGCTCACGGCGCTTGCGACCCTCGAGACGGTGGGATGAGGGATCGTCCTATCCCATCCCCTATCCCCCATTCCCCATCCCCCATCCCCCGAGCGCTTGCGCGAGCGCGTCGAGTCCGATGCCGGCGGCGCCGGTGCGCGCGCGGAGGCTGCACCAGACGTCGAGAATGAGCATCTGCGCCCAGTGGAGCGGGACGGCGATCCAGAAGCTCCGGCAGCGCCAGACGAGCGCGCCGAGCGCGACGCCGCCGAGGATCGAGAGGTAGGCCTCGGCCGGCGGCTTCGCCGAGTGCAGGAGCGCGAACGGGACCGTCTGCGCGATGATCGCGAGCGGCGCGCCGAGCGCCGGGGCCGTCCCGAACAGCACGAAGCCGCGCCAGAGGTACTCCCAGCCCATCCAGTAGAACAGGAAGAGCGCGTGGTAGATGGCGAAGAGGCGCCAGTCGGTTGCCGCCGGCTGGTAGTGCGGGTACTGCGCCTGGAAGCCGGCGCCGGCGGACAGCACCCACGTGCCGACGACGACCAGCGGCAGGTAGGCCAGCCCGAGCGCGCTCGCCAGCTTCCAGTCACCCAGCCCGAGGCCAGCCTGCGCCGGACGCCACCGGAAGCCGGCGACGAGGATCAGCACCGGCACGAGGAAGCCGGTGATGCCCTGCATCCCGAACCACCACGCCCACGCGCCCAGCTCGAGGTCGTCGAAGCCCGTCGGCGGCATCACGCGGTAGAAGAACTCGCGGCTGCCGACCTGGAGCTGGAACAGGACGAGCGCGACGGCGGCGAGGCTGACGAACGCGGCGCGGCGGGCGTCGGGCGAGAGCCGGTGCCACGCGCCGACGAGGGCGCGCCACTCGGCGCGGAGACGGGTCATCGGGGGCGAGGTCGGGACCGAGGGTCGGCGCGCCAATCTCGCACCGCCTCAGCGCGCGCCGCCTCGCCTGCCGCCCGCGTGGATCGCCTCGATGCGACGGACGGCCTCGCCGGTCCCGTCCTCCTGCCGGATCGCCTCGCCGAGCGCTGCGGCCCGCCGGCGGATCGCGTCACTCGTCGTGACCTCGCGGATCGCCGCTGCGAGCCGCTCGGCCGTCAGGCGCTTCTGCGGGACGGGCGCGCTGCCGACGCCCAGCGCCTCGACGCGGCGCCCCCAGAACGGCTGGTCGCCGAAGAACGGACAGATGACCGTCGGGCGCCCCGCGCGCAGGCCGGCGGCCGTCGTCCCGGCGCCGCCGTGGTGAACGACCGCCGCGACGCGCGGGAACAGCCACGCGTGCGGCGCCTCGTCGAGCGCGAACACGTCCGGCGGCAGGTCGCCGGCGGCGAGTCCGCCCCAACCGGACGCGAGGATTCCGCGCACCCCGGCCCGCGCGAGTGCCTCGACGACGAGGCGCGTCGTGCGCGCCGGGTCGCGCCCGGCCATGCTCCCGAAGCCGACGTAGACAGGTGCCTCGCCGGCGGCGAGGAACGCCTCCAGCGCCGGCGGGGGCGTCCACGGCGCGTCGTCGTCCAGAAACCAGAAGCCGGTGGCGGCGACGCCCGGCGGCCAGTCGGGCGGGTCGGGCACGACGTGGCGGCTGTGGCCGAAGAGCACCGGCAGCGGTGACCCGTCGGGCGCCGTGAGCAGCCCGGCGGAGCGCTTCGGGAGGCCCTGCGCTTCGCGCCACGGACCGTAGTAGCGCCGCCCGAGCGCGCCGGCGATGCCGAGGACGACTCCGTTCGTGAGCCGGCGGTAGAGCGGTCCGAGCGGCCAGTCGGGGAAGCCGACGCCGGGCATCGTCGCCGTCGGGACGAGCTGCGGGAAGACGGCTGCGAGCACGGCCGGGACGCCGAGCGCCTCGGCGTAGTGCGCGCCGGCGAGCATCTTCGGGTGGAAGACGATCACGTCGGGGCGCACGTCGCGCGCCGCCGACCAGCCGTCGCGCACGAGGTCGTGCTGGATGGCCTCGGCCTGCCGGAACAGCCGCCGCGCGGCGCGGACGCCGGTGACGATCCCGCCCATGTCCTCGAAGGCGCCGCGTCCGTCGGGCGACTCGACGAGCGCGACGAGGTCGTCGCTGAGGAACGCCCAGCCGATCCCGTGGTCCTCGACCATCGTGCGGAAGCGCGGGCTCGTCGCGAGCACGACGCGGTGCCCCGCGCGTCGGAGGCCCTGCCCGAGCGCGACGTAGGGCTGGACGTCGCCGCGCGAGCCGATGGCGAGGATCAGGACGGTCATCGGCGGTGGCGAGTGACGACGCGAAGGTCGTGCCGTTACTCCGCTCCCGCCCGTCCGCGCGTCGCGGCGAAGAGGGCGACGCCGGCGGCGACGCTCGCGTTGAGGCTCTCGGCCGGCCCGCGCATCGGAATCTCGGCGAGCACGTCGCACGCCGCGCGCACGACCGGCCGCAGCCCGCGCCCCTCGTTGCCGACGACGAGCGCGACGGCGCGGTCCCAGTCGTAGTCCCACACGGTCGTCCGCTCCACCCCATCCACCTCATCATCGGCGCCGGCGAGGCCGACGACCCAGTAGCCGCGCTCCTTCATCTGCTCCAGCGCGTCCGCCAGCCGGCCGACGCGCGCGATGGGCAACCGCAGCGCGGTCCCGGCGCTCGCCTTGACAGCGACGGCCGAGAGCGGCGCCATCCGGCGGTCCGGCACGACGGCGCCCGCCGCGCCGGCGGCGACGGCGCTCCGCAGGATCGCGCCGTAGTTGTGCGGGTCCTCGATCTCGTCGAGCACGATCACGATCGGCCTGGCGTCGCGCACGTCGTCGAGCGTCGGCGCGACGCCGGACAGCATCTCGTCGAGGTCGAGGTAGGCCACCGCCGTCGTGAGCGCCACCACCCCCTGGTGCGCGAGGCCCTTCGCGAGGACGTTCATGCGCTGCGCCGGGACGGTCTGGACGACAACGCCGGCCGACTTCGCGAGGCGGCGGATGTCGTCCACGGCGCTGCCGTGGGCGCCGGCCTGCAGCACCACCTTCTCGACGCGCGACGCGTCGGCGGCGAGCAGGTCGCGCACCGGGTTGCGGCCGGCGACGACGGTGTTATCCGGCGGAGGCGAGGGCATCGAGGCGGGCGGCGAGGTGGGGCACGAAGGGCTCGTGCTGGGGCTTCATCAGGACGCTGCGCAGCACGCGCGCGGCGTCGGCGTCGCGCGCGAGGCCGGGCAGCGGGAGGCGGTCGGCGGCGAGCCGGTAGAGGCTCAGGAAGAGCGGGTCGGCGGCGTCGGACATCCCGGCGTCGAAGATCCGCGCGCTCGCGGCATCCACGGCGCGCACGCTCTCGGCCACCGGCGCGTAGACCACGATGTCGGTCTCCGGCGGCGTGACGACGGCGAAGCGCTCCGACGCGTCGAGGCGCGCGGCGAGGTCGCGCGCGGCGGACATCCCGGCGCGGAGGATCGGTCCGAGTCCGTCATCGGCGCGAAGCGGGAGCACCTGGAGCGTGAGCCAGAGCGCGGCGGCAGCGGCGCCCGGACGGCTGCACTCCAGCGAGATCTCCCCGAGGTGAAGGTCGTCGGACGTGAAGTAGGTGTAGGGCGAGTCGTGCGCGTAGTGGCGTCCGACGGCCGGGTCGGCGAAGAAGACGGCGCCGCAGCCGTAGGGCTGGAGGCCGTGCTTGTGCGGGTCGAGCACGACCGAGTCGGCGTCGGCGATGGCGCGGAAGGCGCCGGCGGGGAAACCGTCCGGCGACGCGGCACCGTCACCGGCGAGGAGGCGGAAGAAGCCGCCGTAGGCGGCGTCGACGTGGACCCGCGCGCCGTGCGCCCGCGCGAGCGGGATCGCCTCGTGGATCGGGTCGACGGCGCCGAGTCCGGTGGTGCCGGCGGTGAGCACGACGGTCCCGACGCCGCCGGCGGCGAGGCGGGCCTCCAGCGCGTCGAGGTCCATGCGGCCACGCGCGTCGGCGGCGACCGTCTCGAACGGCACGCCGAGGACGCCGCACATCCGCGCGTGCGTGTAGTGGGCGTCCGCGCTGGCGAGGACGGTCCGGCCCCCGGTCTCCTCCCGGGCGACGAGCAGCGCCTCCAGGTTGGCGACGGTCCCGCCGCCGGTGAGGTGTCCGAGCGCGCCCGGCAGGCCCAGCATCGCCGCGAGGTCGGCCACGACCTCCTTCTCCATCTGGCTCGTCGGCGGGCCGCCGTCGAGCGCGTGGTTGTTGGTGTTGAGGCGGAGCGCCGTCGCGTAGGCCGCCACCGCGACCGGGTGCGGCGGCTTGAGCATCTGACCCGCGTACGCCGGGTGGAAGAACGGGTAGGAGCCGCGCGCGGCCTCGGGCGTCGCCGGCGTCGTCGGGCCGGTGAGGCGCGCGACGAAGGCGTCGACGGCGGCGTCGAGGCGGGCGGGGTCCACGCCCAGCGCCGGGTGCGGCGCGACGGGCGTGAAGGTCGCCTCCCAGCCGTCGAGCGCGTCCCAGAGCCGACCGAGCAGCGCGCGCGCGTCGGGCGTCGGGCCGCTCACTCGACCACCGGCGCGGTCGTCGCCGGCGGCGGCACCGCGCGGCGCGTCGTGAGCGCGAGGCCGACGGCACCGGCCGCCATCAGGCCGATCGAAATGAGCTGCGACTGCGAGAGCCCGAACGCGATGACCGGGTTGACGCGGATGTACTCGATCACGAAGCGCTCCAGCCCGGCCAGCACGAGGTAGCCCGAGAAGAGCCACCCGGCGCGGTACGGGTGCTTGCGCACGGCCCACAGCAGCGCGAAGAAGAGCACGCCGGCGGCGAACTCGTAGAGCATCGTCGGGTAGACGCCGTCGGGCGACGCGAGCGTGCACGTCTCGCCACGCACGGCCGCGTTGAAGACGAGCGGGTCGAGCGTCGTCTGGCCCGGCCCGACGAGGTTGCGCGGGAAGGTCTCGGACCAGAGCCAGGACGGGATCCAGCCCGGCTTGTCCTCCAGCTGCGAGCAGACGCCCCAGTCGCCGTCGCCGGCGAGGTAGCAGCCGATGCGCCCGATGCCGTAGCCGAGGATGAGCGTCGGCGCGACGGCGTCGGCGAGGCGCGGGACCGACAGCCCGCGGTGCTTCGCGTACCACGCGATCGCGATCGCGGCGCAGATGAGCCCGCCGTAGAACGTGAGGCCGCTCGTCGCGAAGATCGTCCCGGCCGGGTCGGCCACGAACTGGTCCCAGTACTCGAAGATGTGGAACAGCTTGGCGCCGGCGACGCCGACGACGAGCGCGAGGATCGTGAAGGCGTTGGTGAGGATCGCCGGGCTCACCGGGCCGGTCCGCTCGCGCCCGGTCTTCTCGTCCCTGGTCGTCGCCTGCACCGGGCCGATGACACCGTCGGCGTACATGCGGTCCAGTTCGCGGCGCGTCAGCCACGCGGCCGTCAGGATGGCGACGGCCACCATCAGGCCGAACGTGTAGAGGGGCAGCGGGACGTTCCACCCGAACAGGTCGGTGAACAGGTCGCTGATGCGGGGATACATGGCGCGGCGGTGGGACGGGGGAAGGTAGGAGCGCGCGCGACGCGCGCGCGGCAGTGGCCAGTGGCCAGTGGGGAAAACACGACAAATGCGCACCCAGCGTCCATCGCCGGGCCTCTGCCACTGGCCACTGGCCCCTTCCCACTGCCTACTCCTCCGGCACCAGCGCGACGACGCTGAGGCGCTCCGGGCGCAGGAAGGCCTGCGCGACATCCAGCACGTCGGCGGCCGTAACAGCCTCGACCTCCGCGATGGCCTCCTCGATGGGAATCTCGCGGCCGTACGTCAGCTCCACGCGGCCGAGGCGCTGCATCCGGTTGGACATGCTCTCCAGCCCGAGGACCACCGAGCCCTTGAGCTGCTGCTTGGCGCGGTCGAGCGTGCGCGCGCTCACGGCCTCGTCGGCGAGGCGCGTCATCTCGCGCACGACGAGCGCCCGCGCGCGGTCCACGCGGCTCTCGTCGGTCCCGATGTAGACGCCGAAGTCGGCGGAGTCGGCCTGCACGTTGAGGAACGAGTAGACCGAGTAGCACCAGCCGTACTTCTCTCGGATGTTCTGGTGGAGGCGGCTCGACATGCCGCCGCCGAGGATGGTGTGGAGCACCGCGAGGGCGGTCCGGCGCGGGTCGTGCGCGCCCGGCACGCGGGTCCCGACCGTCAGGTGGGCCTGCTGGATGGGCCGCGCCTCGATCCGCTCGCTCGGCGCGTAGGGCGCGTCGTCGGCGCCGCGCGGCCCGCCCGGCGGACGGTCGAAGTCGGCCAGCAGGCGCTCGACACTGCGCACCACGTCGGCGTGGCGCGCGTGGCCGGCGACGGTCACCACGAGGTGGTCGGGCGTGTAGTGGCGTGCGAGGTAGGTGTCGAGCGAGTCGCGCGAGAAGGAGCGGACCGTCTCCGGCGTGCCCAGCACCGGACGTCCGAGCGCGTGGCCGGGGTACATCGCCGCGTCGAAGTGGTCGAAGACGAGGTCGTCGGGCGCGTCCTCGTACATCTTGATCTCCTCCACGACGACGTCCTTCTCCTTCTCGACCTCGCGCTCGGGGAGCGTCGGGCCGGTGACGAGGTCGAGGACCGTGTCGAGCGCGCGGCCGAGGTGCTCGTCGAGCCCGCGCGCGTAGAAGCACGTGTGCTCCTTCGCCGTGAACGCGTTGAGGTAGCCGCCGACGGCCTCCATCCGCTGGTTGATGTGGAAGCCGCGCCGCCGGCGCGTGCCCTTGAAGACGACGTGCTCGATGAAGTGCGTGACGCCGTTCTCGTGGGCGGCCTCGTCGCGACTGCCGGCGTCCACCCACGCGCCGACGGCGACCGAGCGGACGCTCGGGATGGACTCGGTGACGACGCGCACGCCCGACGGCAGGACGGTGCGCTCGAACGACGGCGTGACGATGCGGGGCATTCGGAGACGGACGCGCCCTCCCGCCGCAGGAGCAGGAGGGCGCAGAGAATCGGGACCGCCCCGAAGCTACGCACGAGCGGCGCGCGGGGCCGACCCGGAGCGCGCTACCGCGCGACCGTCACGCGCTGGACGGATGACGTGCCGCCGGCCTCCATGCGGAGCACGTAGACGCCGGCCGCGAGCCCGGACGCGTCGAACCGCACGGCGTGGCGACCGGCCTCGAAGGTGCCATCGAGGAGGACAGCCACCTGCCGGCCGAGCGCGTCGTACGCCACCAGGCGCAAGGCCGACGCCTCGGGCAGCGCCACGCGGACCGTCGCGGCCCCGCCGAACGGGTTCGGTGCGACCCGCTCGATCGCGAACTCGGTCGGCAGCGCGCCGTCGGCAGCGCCGAGCGTCGCGTCGACGAACAGCACGTCGCCGGCGGCGAGGGCGAGCGGCGCCGCCTCGCCGGTGGTCCCGCGCGTCACCGTCGCGACCTCGACCGGCGTCTCGACGCCATCGGCCACCGCCACGAGCGTGATCTCGGCGGTCGGATCGAGCGCCGTCTCCTCCCCGTCGGCGGCGAGGAACGTCGCCGGCAGCCAGATTGTCGCCTCGCCGGCGCTCACGCGTCCGGCGCCCAGCCGAACGCCGGCCACGTACGCGGCCAGGTCCGTCCCGTCCGCCAGCCCGCTGACGGCGAGCTCGGTCCAGTCCTCGACGCCGACCGGCAGGAGCCCGTCGGCCGGCGCCGG
>Ga0209053_1001079_pt1 | contig 14349 bp, 15 predicted proteins | sample EBPBio152010_DNA_FD_185864 | JGI IMG/M metagenome (GOLD analysis project Ga0209053, IMG submission 185864) | Wastewater treatment Type I Accumulibacter community from EBPR Bioreactor in Madison, WI, USA - Reactor 1_7/15/2010_ DNA (SPAdes)... | ecosystem: Engineered > Bioreactor > EBPR >... | reverse complement strand
ACCGTGCCCCCGTCACGGTCAAGGCCCTGCCCGACGACATCGCCGCGCTGGCCGCGCTGCACTGGCAGATCGAGGTGCCGCTCTTTGTGGTGATCTTTGGCGGCGTGGCCTTCGGCCTGCTGATCGGCTTTGTCTGGGAATGGCTGCGCGAACATCGCTACCGCTCCACCGCCTCGGCCAAATCGCGCGAGGCGGCGCGGCTGCAACGCGAACTGGCCGCGATGCGCGATGCCAAGGGCGCGCCGCAGGATGACGTTCTGGCGCTGCTGGAAAAGAAGGCCTGAACCATGGCCGATATCCGGGTCAAGATCTGCGGACTGCGCAGCCCCGCCGATATCGCTGCGGTGGCATCGGCCGGCGCGGCCTATGCGGGTTTTGTGTTCTTCCCCAAAAGCCCGCGCCATGTGACGCTGGATCAGGCCCGCGCCCTGGCCCATGCCGCGCCGGTGGGGCTGGCCAAGGTGGCGCTGACGGTCGATGCCGATGACGCGCTGCTCGACAGCATCACCGAGGCGGTGCCGCTCGACATGCTGCAACTCCATGGCCATGAAAGCCCCGACCGCGTGGCCGAAATCCGCAGCCGCTATGGCCTGCCGGTGATGAAGGCGATCGGCGTCGCGGATGAGGGCGATCTGGCCGCGATCTTCGATTACGCCACCGTCGCCGACCAGTTGCTGATCGACGCCAAACCGCCGCGCAACGCCCCGCTGCCCGGGGGCAACGGGCTCAGCTTCGACTGGCGGCTGGTGGCACAGCGGCGCTGGCTGCGGCCCTGGATGCTGGCCGGTGGCCTGACGCCCGAAAACGTGGCCGAGGCGATCCGGCTGACCAATGCGCGCCAGGTCGATGTCTCCTCGGGCGTCGAAAGCGCGCCGGGCATCAAGGATCCGGCCCGCATCGCCGCCTTCACCGCCGCCGCGCATCTGGGCAATCCGACGGACGGCCCGCCCCGATGGTGACCTTCCGCGATGCCACCCGCGCCGATGTGCCCGCCATCGTGGCGCTGCTGGCCGATGATCCGCTGGGACAGAACCGCGAAGGGGGCGACCTCGCCCCCTATCTCGCCGCCTTCGACACCATCGCGGCGCTGCCCCTGCATCAGATCATCGTAGGCGAGATAGCGGGCCGCATCGTCGCCACCTGCCAGCTCACCATCCTGCACGGCCTGTCGCGCCAGGGCATGACCCGCGCCCTGCTGGAGGCCGTGCGCACCGCGCCCGACCTGCGCAGCCAGGGCATCGGCGCCGCCCTCATGGCCGAGGTCGAGACCCGCGCCCGAGCCGCCGGCGCCCAGATCCTGCAACTCACCACCGACAAGACCCGACTGCGGGCGCATGCCTTCTATGACCGGCTGGGATACGCGCCCACGCATCTGGGCTACAAGAAGACGCTCTGATCCCTTCATCTGTTCCCAAATATCCTCGGGGGTGAGGGCCGCAGGCCCGAGGGGGCAGACAGCCCCCTTCCCCCCGCCCTGCATCCGCGCTACATCGGGCCTGTTAAATCAGGGGGAAACCATGGCCGAGGACGGGATCAACAGCTTCATGACGGGGCCGGACGAACAGGGCCGCTTCGGCATCTTCGGCGGGCGCTTCGTGTCCGAAACCCTGATGCCGCTGATCCTGGAGCTTGAGGCGCAATACAACCACGCCAAGACCGACCCGACCTTCTGGGCCGAGATGGATGACCTGTGGAAGCATTATGTCGGCCGCCCCTCGCCGCTCTATTTCGCGCCGCGCCTGACCGAACAGCTGGGCGGCGCCAAGATCTACATGAAGCGCGACGAGCTGAACCACACGGGCGCGCACAAGATCAACAATGTGCTGGGCCAGATCATCCTGGCCCGCCGCATGGGCAAGACCCGTATCATCGCCGAAACCGGCGCCGGGCAGCATGGCGTGGCCACCGCCACCGTCTGCGCCAAGTTCGGGCTGAAATGCGTGGTCTATATGGGCGCGCATGATGTCGAACGGCAGGCGCCCAACGTCTTCCGCATGCGCCTGCTGGGCGCCGAGGTGATCCCTGTCACCTCGGGTCGCGGCACGCTGAAGGATGCGATGAACGACGCGCTGCGCGATTGGGTGACCAATGTGCGCGACACCTTCTACTGCATCGGCACCGTCGCCGGCCCGCATCCCTACCCCGCCATGGTGCGCGATTTCCAGTCGATCATCGGCAAGGAAGTGCGCTGGCAACTGGCCGAACAAGAGGGCGAAGGCCGCCTGCCCGATGTGGTGGTCGCGGCCATCGGCGGCGGGTCCAATGCCATGGGCCTGTTCTTCCCCTTCCTCGATGACGCCTCGGTGCGAATCATCGGGGTCGAGGCCGGCGGCAAGGGCGTGGACGACCGGATGCAGCATTGCGCCAGCCTGACCGGCGGCCGCCCCGGCGTGCTGCATGGCAACCGCACCTATCTGCTGCAAGACCCCGATGGCCAGATCCTCGAGGGTTTCTCGATCAGTGCCGGCCTCGATTACCCCGGCATCGGCCCGGAACATGCCTGGCTGCACGATACCGGCCGCGCCGAATATGTCTCGATCACCGATGCCGAGGCGCTGTCCGCCTTCCAGCTTTGCTGCAAGCTGGAGGGGATCATCCCCGCGCTGGAACCCAGCCACGCGCTTGGCCATGTCATCAAGCTGGCGCCGACGCTGCCCAAGGATCAGATCATCGTGATGAACATGTGCGGCCGGGGCGACAAGGACATCTTCACGGTAGCCAAACACCTTGGCTTTGACATGAAGGTCTGATCGACCCGCCTTCTGCCGCAGATAAACTTCGGTTTAGCCCCCGCGAATCTCCTTCGCGGGGGTCTTTCATAAACCGGCGCGCAATTGCCGCCGCCCCTGCCGCATGGCTTGCTGATCCGGCCAGAGGGGATGCGCCTTCCCGTCCAGCGGCGACGCGGCCTGTCCCCTCCGGCATGTGTGAAACAGATCGAGCAGATCATTCGTTACAGGAGTATGTTCATGACCCCCGATATCCTGCGCCACCTGCTGACCGGCCTCGCGCTTTGCACGGCCCTGGCCAGCCCGGTTCTGGCTGACGGCGACGACCCCGCCCCCAACGAGGTTGTCGATCCGATGCCCGGCGGCGATGACGGCACGATGTGGGCCGGCGGTGACCCCGATTTCTGCGAGGCCTGCGGCGGCGAGGTGGTCGATACCGTCGATGAGGGCGGCGAGCAAGGCGAGGTGACCGAAGTCGTCGATGACGGGGGCGCGATCACCGCCGAGCCCACCGCGCTGAATGACGGTGTCGCCAATGTGCGGGGCGCCACCACCAAGGCGCATGACAGCGATGGCTGCGCCGCCAACCGTCAGGCCGTCCTCTGCAAGGACAACTGACGCCCTTCTGGCCGGGATCCGCATCCCCAGGCGTGGCATCCCGGCCCCGGCCCCGTCCGCGATTGCGCGGTCGGGGCAAACGCGTTTATCCTGACCATCCGGATCGGAGCCCTGCCATGCGCCCGCTTGCCCTTGCTATCTGCCTCGGCCTACTGGCCGCCTCGCCGGCACTGTCCGAGACAGTGGCCGATGTGCTGACGCGACAATTGCGCGATCAGGGCTATCTGCGGGTCGAGGCGACCTATACCTGGCTTGGCCGCCTGCGCGTCATCGCGCGGCGCGGCGACCTCCGGCGCGAGATCGTCATCAACCCCAATACCGGCGAGATCCTGCGTGATTACCAGGAACATATCCCCAGCATCGCGCGCAATGACGGCGCCGAAACCGGCGGCCAGGGCAGTGTCGGCGTTGCGGCAGACGTCACCACCCGCGATGTGGTGGAAAAAGGCGGCGTCAGCGTGCCCGACATCGTCGATACCGCCGACATCCCGGACGAAAAGGCCAAGCAATGACAGCGGGCGCCAAGCGCAGCCTGCGCCGTTTCCTCACCCGTGGCACCATCGGCATCGGCCTTCTGCTGCTTGGCCAGTTGATCTGCGCGGCGGTCTTCCTGTTCGACATCCTGTCATCGCTGTTCGGCCTGCGCTCTAGCCCGATCGCCTGGCAACTGCGCGAGATGATCGAACTTGGCGCCGCTTTCGGCCTGCTGGCGGGGCTCGGCCTTGGCGCCTATGCCTTTCGCCATGCCATCGGCGAACGCGACCTGGCCGAGGAACGCCTGCGGCGGGCGGCGGGCGAATTCCAGACCATGCTGGAGGAACGCTTTGCCGAATGGGGCCTGACCCCCGCCGAACGCGATGTGGCGCTGTTCGCGATCAAGGGCATGTCCACCGCCGAAATCGCCGCCCTGCGGGAAACCTCCGAAGGCACGGTCAAGGCGCAGACCAATGCGATCTACCGCAAGGCCGGGGTCACCGGGCGGCCGCAGCTTCTCAGCCTGTTCATCGAGGATCTGATGCGCAGCCAGCCCGCGCCCGAAGCCAGCCCGCGCGCGCGCCCCGGCGTGACCGCCGCCAGCCGCGCGGCCTGACCGCCGGCCTCAGCCCGCCGGATCCGCCGCATGGCGTTGCAGGATGACCAGCGGCACCGTCTCCAGCGTGCGACGATGCGTGGCCGCCAACCGCACCTGCGGCGCCGCGCCCTCGTAATGCGCCTGAAGAAACCGCGCGGCGCACAGACACCAGCTCTGCCCCGCCTTCAACCCCGGAAACCCGTATTCCGGCCGCGGGGTGGACAGGTCATTGCCCAGATATTTCGACATGGCCAGAAATTCGTCGGTCAGGATCACGCAGACCGTATGCCGCCCGGCATCTTCGGGCCCGGTATTGCAACAGCCATCGCGCCAGAACCCGGTCAGGGGCTGCATCGAACACGGCTCCAACGCCTCGCCCAGCACATTGATCGCCGGCTCTTTTCCGTGGCTCATGGCGTGCCCTCCCCGGCGCTCAGTCTGCGCGCAGGCCCGGCCCGGCGCAAGCCCCGTGCGCAGCGCCGGTCACCCGCGCGCCACCAGCGCCGCCGCCACCAGCGCCACCGCCTGCGCCACCGCCGCCGCGCTGTCCAGATCCGAGGTATCCAGCACCACCGCATCCTCGGCCGGGCGCAGCGGCGCATCGGCGCGATTGCGGTCGCGGGCGTCGCGCTCCTCCACCTCGGCCAGCACCGCCGCATAGGGCTGCGCCGCCACCTCGCCGCCCAGTTCCAGCCAGCGCCGGCGCGCGCGCACCGCGGCACTGGCGGTCACAAACAGCTTCACCTCGGCCTCGGGGCAGATCACCGTGCCGATATCGCGCCCGTCCAGCACCGCGCCGCCCTCGCGCCGGGCAAAGCGCTTCTGAAATTCCAGCAGCGCCGCCCGCACCTCGGGGATCGCCGCCACCCGGCTTGCCGCCTGCCCCGCCTCCAGCGTGCGCAGATCGTCACGCACCAGATCCGCCGGTTCCAGCCCGCGCGCCGCCGTCACCGGATCGCCGCCCTTGACCCCGACCGCCCGATACAGCGCGCCGGTATCCAGATGGGCAAAGCCGAACTCCGCCGCCACTGCGCGGCTGATCGTGCCCTTGCCCGCCGCGGCGGGGCCGTCGATGGCCACGGTAAAGATCATGCTCTTGCTCTTTGTCCAAATACTCTCGGGGGTCCGGGGGCAGACAGCCCCCGGGCGGTTCAGACAGCGCCCTGTTCCAGCACCGCGCCAAGGCCGGTCATCAGCCCTTCAAAGATCGGGAACGAGGTCACGATGGGCGAGGCGTCATCGACCGAGACCGGCTTTTGCGCGGCCATCCCGCAGACAAGAAAGCTCATCGCGATGCGGTGATCCAGATGGGTCGCCGCCGTGGCACCCCCCGGCACCCCGCCCGGCCCCATGCCCTGCACGATCAGCGTATCCTCATCTTCCTCGATGGTCACGCCGCAGGCCTCAAGCCCCCGCGCCATGGCGTCGATGCGGTCGCTTTCCTTCACTCGCAATTCCTTGACCCCGCGCATCACGGTCTTGCCGGTGGCAAAGGCCGCGACCACCGACAGGATCGGATATTCGTCGATCATGCTGGGCGCGCGTTCGGGGGGCACCTCGATGCCCTTCATATTGCCCGAGAACCGCACCCGCAGGTCCGCCACCGGCTCGCCGCCCTCCTCGCGCGGGTTCTGGAACTCGATCTCCGCCCCCATCTCGACCAGGGTCAGATACAGCCCGTTGCGCGTCAGGTTCTGGCTGACCCCGGGCACGAGGATGTCCGACCCTTCGACGATCAGCGCGGCGCAGACCGGAAAGGCCGCCGAGGACGGATCGCGCGGCACCGCCACGGTCTGCGGGCGCAGCTCCGGCTGGCCGCGCAGCGTGATGACATGCCCCTCGGCGCCCTTTTCCACATGCAGTTCGGCACCAAAGCCCAGCAACATGCGTTCGGAATGGTCGCGCGTCGGCTCCCGCTCGATCACCACGGTTTCGCCGGGCGCGTTCAGTCCGGCCAGCAACACCGCCGATTTGACCTGCGCGCTGGCCACAGGCAGGGCATAGCGCACCGGCACCGGGTTCGCGGCACCCACGATCGTCATCGGCAGCCGCCCGCCCTGCCGGCCATAGGCCCGCGCGCCGAACAGCGCCAGCGGGTCGGTCACCCGCCCCATCGGGCGCTTGCGCAAGGACGCATCGCCGGTGAAGGTGGCGGTCATGTCGGTCGTCGCCATGCAGCCCATGATCAGCCGCACGCCGGTGCCGGAATTGCCGCAATCAATCACATCCGCCGGTTCGCGAAAGCCGCCGACGCCCACGCCCTGCACCGACCAAGCGCCCGGCCCATGCTGCGTGACCTCGGCCCCGAAGGCGCGCATCGCCTTGGCGGTATCCAGCACGTCCTGCCCTTCCAGGAGGCCGGTGATCCGGGTTTCGCCCACGGCCATCGCCCCGAAGATCAGCGCGCGGTGGCTGATCGACTTGTCCCCCGGCACCGCCGCCGTGCCCGAAAGCGGGCCGGATTTGCGGGCGGTCATCGGTTGCGCTGCGCCGTGGCCGGACATGGGTTCTCTCCCCCGAAATCGTCTGTTGGTCTGCCCCCTCGCGTTAGCGCAAGCGGGGGGCGGGGTCCAGCCCCGGCGGGATCAGTTCATGTCCCGCAGCAGCCGGCCATGGCGGCGCACCTCGGCCACCACCTCGCCAAAGCTGGTCAGCCCGCGCCCGCGCAGCATCGGCATCAGCTTGAGAAAGGCATCCGCCGTGGCGACGGTATCGCCGATGGCGGTATGGCGCGCCTCTTCGGGGATGGTGATGTCAAGCCGGTGGGTCAGCGCATCCAGACTATGCACCTCGTGCTGACCGAAGATCACCGCCGACAGCAGCACCGTATCCAGCACCGGATTGTCAAAGCGAACGCCGGTCACGCCTTCTTTGCGGCGCAGGAATTCCAGATCGAAGGGCGCGTTATGCGCGACCAGCACCGCGCCATCGGCAAAGGCATGAAAAGCGCGGGCGACCTCGGCGATGCCGGGGGCGCCGGCGACCATGGCATCGGTGATCCCATGCACCGTGGTCGAGGCGGGCGGGATCGGCCGGCCCGGATTGACCAGCGTGTCAAACACCTCGGCCGCGACGCGCTTGCCGTTCACGATGCGCACGGCGGCGATCTGCACGATCTCGTCGCCCTGCGCGGGCAAAAGGCCGGTGGTTTCGGTGTCGAAGACGACATAGGTCAGGTCTTCCAGCCTTGTATCCGACACGGCGGCGTTGCGGGCCTTGGACAGAAGATCGAAGTCATAGACCACCGCCCGTGCCACAGGGGCCGGGCGCGGGCCCGCGCGCCGCGCGGCGCGCAGCGGCAGCACCACGGCCTGTTGGCCGGGCCGCCCCTCGGGCCAGATCTCGGTGGCGTGCGCCGCCAGCACCGACCGTCCGGTCGTGTCGGGCAGGCCATCTTCCAGCGGCTGATCCAGCCAATGTTCCAACTGGCCCACGGGCAGCGCCTCGCCTTGCCAGCCCAGCGTGATGCGGGCATCGGCACCGCGTTCGGTCAGGGCCAGCGTGAAGGCGCGCAGCCCCCGCGCCTCGGCCAGTGCGGCGCCCAGACGGCCCGCCAGGCCGACGATTTCAAACCCGTTGCAGCGCAGCAGCAGCGGCGCGACCTCGCCCACATGCACCGACAGGTCCTGTGCCTCCAGCCGCGCCGCGATGCCATCGACCAGGTCCGAGGCGCGGATCGGCGCCAACGGCACCGCCTCGGCCCGGCCCTCGTCATGGCGGCGGGTCAGTTCGGTCACTGCGGCGCCCAGCCGCTCCACCTCGTCGCGCAGGGCGCGCTCCATTTGCGGCGGCAGCGCCTCGCCCTCGGGCAGCACGGCGAACAGCGTGCCCAGATTGGCCGCCGGGCGGCGGATGCGGTCAAAGGTCTCGGCCAGCAGCGCCTCGCGGCGCGACAGTTGCGCCAGATCGGCGGTCACGTCGCGCAGGGTCAGCACATAGCCGCCCGCCTCCAGCAACCGCATGCGCCCCGCCAGCACCCGCGCCCCCGACCGCGTGGTGCAAAGAATGTCTGATGCGGCATCGGGATCGCCCGCCTCTTGCAGGCGCTGATGGGCGTGGCGCAGCGGGCCGTCATGCAGATAGTCGAACAGCCGCCGGTCCAGCCCCGGCGCACCGGCACCGCCCAGCATGTCGGCCGCGGTGCCGTTATAAAAGGCCAGCTGGTGATCGGCGCTGCACAGCAGCACCCCCACCGGCACGTCGGACAACAGCGCCTCCAGCCGGGCCTTTTCGGCCGACAGGCGGGTGGTTTCGCGCGCGACCGCCTCGGCCAGGGCATTGCGGGTTTCCGACAGGCTGGCGGCGGCGGCGGTCGCCGCAGGGGCCAGATCGCCCAGATAACGCGCCAGCGCCGCATCCATCTCGCCCGAGACATCGGAATGCGCCCGCGCCCGCAAGGCGCCCGACAGGATGTCGATGGGCTTCGCGACATTCAGGTCGAACAGATACCAGACCCAGGTGACCAGCCCCAGCACCACCAGCCCGGCCAGCATGCCGACCTGCACAAAGGCGTTCAGCGTCTCGGGCGTGCCCAACTGGCGGTAGCCGAAGACCAGCCCCCCCGCCAGCCCGGCCAGCGCACCAAGCGCCAGCCCCGCAAAGATCAGGAAGATGCGCAGCCGCAGGCTCAGCTTGTGCAACATGGCTCAGCCCTCGCCGGTCAGCAGGCGCCGGACCTCGGTGCGCAATTCCTTCAATTCAAACGGTTTCGAGATGAAACCATCGGCGCCAAGCGCCAGCCCCTTCTGCCGCTCGATGGTGGATCCGCGCGCGGTCATCATCAGGATCTTCACATCCGCCAGCGCCGGGTCCAGCCGGACCGACTGGCAGATCTCGTAGCCCGAGACTTCGGGCAGCATCACATCGAGCAGCACCAGATCGGGATGCGTCTCGCGGATGCGCGGCAGGGCCTCGGCGCCATTGGCAACGCGGTCATGCTGATAGCCCTCGCGCATCATCAGGTAATTGAGCGCGAGCGCGATATTGTCCTCGTCCTCCACCACAAGAATGCGGTGTTGCCTCCCCCCTTCGGCCATTCATCCCTCCCGGCAGGCTGCCTTCATGACCGGATCGTCAGCGGCCGCGGCTTGCCATTCGGCGCCCTGCAACACACCCTCGGGGGTGATCTCCACCCCCTCCACGATCGCTACGCGCCGCTGACCGGCGCAATCCACCGCCAGAAACCCGTCCTCCACGGGCCGCCAGCGGGCAAAATTGTAGACATGCGCCAGACGCAGATCCGGCTGGGCCGGATGCGGCGTCACCTTGCGGGTATCCAGCGCGAGGAACCGCGTGGTCAGCGGCGCGACAAAGCTCCAGGGGCGCAGGCCCTGCGGGGTCTCGTCGCGCCAGACCACTTCGATGCCTTCGGGCAGTTCGGCCGAGACGCGGTCGAACCAGTCATATTCCAGCCAGACCGTCGTGCCGATCAGCCCGACCGCCGCCCCGAAGGGCATCGCCCATTTCGGCAGGCCCGGCACCAGCTTGCGCGCCAGCAGCACAAGCCCGGCACAGCCGATGGCGGCGATGATGGCGGCAAGGAATTCGTAGATCATTCACATCCCTCAGGAGCGGGCGCCACGGGCCGAGCCGATGGCGGATTGCATGGTGCGCACCACGACAAAGGCGTCGCGCAGGTGGCTGCGTTCAAAATCGGAAAGATCGTAGGGCGCAAGGAAATTGTCGGGGGCCCGGCCCGACCGGATCAGCCGCGCCTGATTTTCCAGCCGGGTCTGGGCGATCAGGTCATAGGCCTCGATCAGGTCGCGCGCGCCCGAGGTCGAGATGACGCCGGCCTGTTCCGCGCCCTCCAGCCGGGCGCGGGTATTGGCGGCATCCAGTTGCCCGATCAGCGCATAGACCCGGCCCAGATCGGTCACCGGCACCACTCCATTATGCTTCATGTCGATATGGTTCTTGTGCTCGCCCGAGCGGATGGTGGCAAAGCCGCGCAGCAGGCCCAGCGGCGGCGTGTGCTTGAGGCTGTTCTGGATCATATGGGCGACAAAGATCGAATTCTGCGCGGCCTTTTCCAGCGTCTCGCCCTGCAAGTCGCGGAACAGCGAGGCCTGGCCGCCGATCGGGCGCAGGTCGAACATCACGCTGGCCAGCATCTGCGCCATCGGGTCGGGCTTTGCGATCCAGCCCTCGAAATAGCTGCGCCAGGTGGATTGGCGGGCGCGCCAGCGCGGGTTGGTCGCCATCATGTCGCCCGGGCAATAGACATAGCCGCAGGCGTTCAGCCCGTCACAGACAAAGGTCGCCAGACGCTCGAACCAGGCCATGTCGGCCTCGGTTGCGGCATCGTCGATGATCAGGCAATTGTCCTGATCCGACACGCCGGTCTGTTCCTGCCGGCCCTGACTGCCGCAGGCGGCCCAGACATAGGGCACCGGCGCGGGGCCAAGCTCGGCCTCGGCCAGCGCGATCAGGCGGCGGGTCACGGTATCGGCAATATCGGTGATCAGCCGCGTCACCACCTCATGCGCGTTGTTGCCGCCCACCAGTTGCACCAGCAGCCGGGGAATGCGGGCGGTGACGGCGGCCATGTCCTCCACCGTGTCGGCAATGGCCGCGTCGCGCACCAGTTGCGCCGAACTGACGGCCTGGAACCGGGTGATGTCGGTCTGCGTCACCATGCCGACCAGCCGACCATCCTCGACCACCGGCAGATGACCGATGCGGCGTTCCAGCATGACATGCAGGATGTCCGACCCCAGACTGTCGGGCGTCAGGCTGACCGGATCGGCGGTCATCACCTGCGCCACCGGCCCGGCCGGGTCCATCCCGCCGGCCAGCACCTTGTTCGTCATGTCGCGGGTGGTGACGATGCCCAGAAAGCGCCCCTCCTCCACCACGCCCAGCGAGGAGACATGCGCATCGCGCATCTTCTGTGCGGCGGCACGGATCGTCTCGGACGGGGCGACGGTGATCGGGCGGCGCGCCATCAGATCGCCCACCTTCTGCACCGTCAGATCGTTGCGCCGCCCCTCGGCGCTGTTGCGCCCGCGATTGAAGAACCGCTCAAAGGCCGGGAAATCGGCGATCAGCCGGCGGAAGATGTCGGTGGGCAGCAGCAGCAGCGTGGCGTCCTCGGTCACGCGCGCCGTGGTCACGGCCTGGCCATCGCGCATCAGCCCGCGTTCGCCAAAACTGTTGCGCGGCCCGAGCAGCGAGACGAGACCGCCCGAGGGTTCCAGCACCTCGACCGAACCGCGCTTGATCAGATAAAGGCCCTTCAGCGGTTCGCCCGCGTGATAGACCTCTTCGCCGACGGTGAAATCCCTGCGGCTGAAGGAAAGGGCGACACGCGCCATCTCGTCCTGCGGCAGGCTGTCATAGGGATGCACGCTTTCCAGAAAGGCCAGAACGGCAGGATCGGGGGTATGGGGCATCACCGTCATCCTTTGGGGCGGACACGCCCCCCTTGGGGGGCGCGCCGGGGTTTCTGGCGGGGATCGGAGCCGGATTTTCCGTGGCGCACCATGCGCCAGATCAAACCCGGCCCGAAACCATCAGTGCGCCTGGGCCGAACCGGCGCCTTTCGGCACGCGGATCGATTCCACCAGCTCCACCACATGCTGCGGCGGGGCCTTGGTCGCACCCGACACCACGAAGGCGGTCAGGAAGTTCATCACGGCGCCAATGGTGCCGATGGACAGCGGCGAAATACCGAAGAAGTAGTTCGCGGCGGTATCCGGCAGGTTGTTGGTGCCCGGGATGAAGAACCAGCCCTTGTAGATGAAGATGTAGACCGAGGTGAAGATCAGACCGACCAGCATGCCGGCGATCGCGCCTTCCTTGTTGATGCGCTTGGAGAAGATGCCCATCATCAGAACCGGGAAGATCGTCGCGGCGGCCAGACCGAAGGCCAGCGCCACCACCTGCGCGGCAAAGCCGGGCGGGTTCAGACCCAGATAGGTCGCCACCACGATGGCACCGGCCATCGAGACGCGCGCCGCCAGCAGTTCGCCTTTTTCGCTGATATTGGGGTTGATCGACCCCTTGATCAGGTCATGCGAGATCGCCGAGGAAATGGCGAGCAGCAGGCCCGCAGCGGTCGAAAGCGCGGCAGCCAGGGCGCCGGCAGCCACGATGGCGACCACCCAGCCCGGAAGGGCCGCGATTTCGGGGTTGGCCAGCACCATGATGTCGTTGTCAACCTTGGTGACTTCGTTACCGGTCAGGCCCATTTCGGCAAAGGTCTTGCCCGAGGTGCCCACTTGCGCGGCGGCCAGCAGGCCTTCGCGGGCGGTGGTCAGTTCGGCGATCTTGGCCTCGATGCCGGCCTTGTCGGCCTCGGCAGCCTTGGCCAGCGCGGCCTTGGCCTCGCCCATGGCCTTGGTATTGGCGGCCAGATCGGCGGGTTCGCTGACATACTGGATCATGCCGTCGCCGTTCAGGTCGGACATGGCCAGCAGGCCGGTTTTTTCCCAGGTGCGGATCCAGGACAGTTCAGGCTTGCTGTCGATATCGGCGCGGCTGATCGCCGGGCCCGAGAAGGCGCTGCCGGTCACCGCGGCGGGCCACATCGTCGTCGAAAGGTTCAGACGCGCCATCGACCCCACGGCCGGAGCCACGGTGTAAAGCAGCGCGATGAACACCAGCGACCAGCCGGCCGAGGAACGGGCATCCGCCACTTTCGGCACGGTGAAGAAGCGGATGATGACGTGCGGCAGACCCGCGGTGCCGATCATCAGCGACATGGTGAACAGGAACATGTTGAAGTAGTTGGCGCTGTCGCCGGTATAGGCCTTGAAGCCCAGTTCGGTCACGACCGAGTCAAGCTTGGCCAGGAAGGACATGTCGCCACCCGACGGCGCGTAAGAGCCGATCAGGCCGAGCTGCGGCAGCACGCTGCCGGTCAGTTGCAGCGAGATGAACAGCGCCGGGATGGTATAGGCGATGATCAGCACGACATATTGCGCCACCTGGGTATAGGTGATGCCCTTCATGCCGCCCAGAACCGCATAGGCGAACACGATCGCCGCGCCGATATAGAGGCCGGTATCGGTCGAAACCTCCAGGAAGCGCGAGAAGGTCACGCCCACGCCGCGCATCTGGCCGATCACATAGGTCACCGAGATGACGATCAGGCAGATCACGGCCAGCAGACGCGCGCCGCCGGAATAGAAGCGGTCGCCGATGAACTCCGGCACGGTGAACTTGCCGAACTTGCGCAGATAGGGGGCAAGCAGCAGCGCCAGCAGCACATAGCCGCCGGTCCAGCCCATCAGGTAGGCCGAGGTTTCATAGCCGCCAAAGGCGATGATGCCGGCCATCGAGATGAAGGAGGCGGCCGACATCCAGTCAGCGCCGGTGGCCATGCCGTTCATGATCGGGTGAACACCCTGACCGGCGGCATAGAATTCCGCGGTGGAGCCGGCACGGGCCCAGACCGCGATCCCGATGTAGAGGGCAAAGGTGATGCCCACCACAATCAGGTTGAGGGTAAACTGATCCATCTGTCCCCTGCTCCCTTATTCGTCCACGCCGTGTTCTTTGTCGAGCTTGTTCATCTTGGCCGCGTAGGCAAAGATCAGCACGAGGAACACGTAGATCGACCCGTTCTGGGCCATCCAGAACCCGAGATCGGCGCCGCCGACCATGATGCCTTTGAGTGCCGGCCGCAGAATGATGCCGAGCCCGAAGGAACACACGAACCAGATCACCAGCGAGATGGTGATGACCCGGATATTCGCGGCCCAATAGGCGTTCGACGATGTCTTGTCCGCCATGAGTGCTACTCCCTGAGTGGTTTCTTGCTGTCCCGCACCCCCTTCCCCAAGGGATGCGGGCCCTCCCCTTTAGGCTGAAACGCGCGTCACGATGGCCGACAGGCCGGCGCGGATATCGGCGATGGCACCCATCGCGTCGATCCGTTCCAGCACGCCCTTGTCATCGTAATAGGCGATCAGCGGGGCCGTCTGG
>Ga0209053_1001078_pt1 | contig 14358 bp, 12 predicted proteins | sample EBPBio152010_DNA_FD_185864 | JGI IMG/M metagenome (GOLD analysis project Ga0209053, IMG submission 185864) | Wastewater treatment Type I Accumulibacter community from EBPR Bioreactor in Madison, WI, USA - Reactor 1_7/15/2010_ DNA (SPAdes)... | ecosystem: Engineered > Bioreactor > EBPR >... | reverse complement strand
GGTGTTCTCGATGGTCGTCTGCGCCGCGAGCCGCTGGATGGCCTTGAGGACCACCTTCTGGGCCTCGCGCTGGGCGGTCCGCCGCGCCTCGTCGCGCGCGTCCTTGACGAGCGTCGCCGCCTCCAGACGCGCCTCGCGCGCCATCTCGGCGACGAGCGCCTCGCGCGCCTCGTCGCGCCCCATCCCGGCGATGCGCTCCAGCTTGGCGAGCTGCTCGGTGACGAGGGCGTCCAGCCGCTCGCGCTCGGCCGTCAGGCGCGTCTCGACGAGCTCGACGTCGCGCTCGCGCGCGGCGATGTCCTGCTGCCGGCGTCCGACCGTCCGCGCGAGGGTCTGGATCTGCTCCTGCAGCGCCGCGGCCTCGGCGCGGCGTGCGCCGGCCTCGGCGGCGAGGGCATCCACAGCGTCGGCGGCCTGCTCGAGCGCGGCCTCGCGGAGGGCTGTGCGGCGCGTGCGGGCGTCGAGGCGCGCGCGCGCGGCGTTGACCTTCTCCTTGGCGCGCTGGTAGCGCTCGCGGTGGTCGGCGGCCTTTTCCTCCAGCCGCTGCGCGCGGCGTGCGGCCTCCTCGCGCGCGGCGGACAGCTCGGCGCGCGCGGGCTCGACGGTCTCGCGGCGGAACGTCTCGGCCTCGCTCCGGGCGCGCTCGGCGGCGGCCTCGGCCTCGCGCGTCGCCGCCTCGAACGCCGCCTCGGCGCCCCGCGCGCGCATCCACCGGGCCGCCACGAAGCCGAGGGCGGCGGCGAGCACGATGGCCAGCAGGGCGAGCGGGAGGGGCATCGGGGGAGGGGCGAGGCACAAGCTAACCGAGCGCCCCGGAGGCTGCGCCGGCGGTCGGCGGCCTCCGGGGCGCTCGGTGGGGGCGGGCGCCGTCGGCGCGCGGCACCCCAAGGGGGCATCAGTCTGGGCCGGGCGACGAGAACCGACTCGTCAGAAACAGTGGGCGGCCTCCGGACCCTCGCACCTTCCGCGGCGGCGCCGTGCGGCGCCCCCGGCCGGCGAGCCGGCGCGGGTGCGGCCTGGTGGTCAGGTGCCGAGCGGGACGCCCGCGTTGAACGCTGTTCCGGTTCCCATGCAATGGCGACAGACCGATGCGTGCCCAATATCGCGCGGCGGCGGGCGCGGTTCCGTCAGGGTCCGGCGAAGAGCCCTGCCCGGCGCGCACGGTGCGCGTCAGCGCATCGCCCGGTCGGTCAGCTCTTCGAGGGCGTCGGAGGAGAGGACGCGCCAGTCGGGCGTCGAGAGGGCGCCCGAGCCGAGGCGGCGGAAGGTCGCGCGCAGCAGCAGCGTCTTGCCGTGCTCGTCGGCGCCGGAGGCGAACGCCGCCGGCGTGAAGCGGAAGACGAACGTCGCCGCCGTCGGGTCCACGCCCAGCTCGCGGCCGATGACCTCGGCGACGAAGTGCGCGTCCTCGGTCAGCGGCGCGCCGTTGCTCGCGCGGTCGTCCACGACGACCGTGATCGGGCGCCGCTCGTCGTCAGCGGCGAAGGTGCGGACGCGCGCCGACCGGTCGGCGGCGTAGTGCCGCCACGTGATCTCGCGGTCGACGGCGACGGCGCTCGCCTGGGCGAAGGCGGTGGGGGCAGCGACGAGAAGAAGGACGAGGAACGTGAGAGCGCGCATGGCAGCAGGGAGCGACGGTGATGGGGGGGCGACGCGCTCTCAGTGCGCCGCCGGGCCGTCGTCTAACCGTCCGTCCGTGAAGCGCCGTCGAAGGCGCTCAGCCGCCGCCGAGGGCGCGCTCCAGGCGCGTCGCCAGCTCGCCGGCCTCCAACTCCACGCTCGCCTGCACGCGGTCGGCGTCGGCGCGCGCCGAGAACATCTCCTCGGCCAGCTGCAGCGCGGCCAGCACGGCGTGCGTGAGGTCGGTCTGCATCGGGAGCCCCGCCTTGATCTTGCGGATGCGCTCGTCCACCTTCTGCGCGAGGTGCGTCATGTAGTCCTCGTCGCCCGGCGGCACGCGCAGCGGGTACTCGCGGTCGAGGATGCGCACGCGGATGGGCACCATCTCGCTCATGGCAGGTCAGCGCCGTCGGAGGCGGACTCGTCCTCGGCCAGCACGCGGTCCAGCGTGGCGATGAACGCTTCGACGCGCGTGCGGAGCGCCTCGGGGCTCTCGCCGGGCGCGAGCAGCGCGCCGGGGTCGCCCTCCTGGAGCTCGGCGACGCGGGCGGCCAGCGCCGCGTTCTCGGCGCGCAGCCGCTCGATCTCGCGCGCGGCCGTCTCGACGCGATCGCGCAGCCGGCGCAGCGCGCGCCAGTCCAGACGATCGCCGGGCGGGACGGCCGCGTCGCGGTCGGGGCGGTCGGACTCCATCGGGATGCGCACGGTGGGGGGAGGCCGAAGATAGGGCACGCGCGCGCACCTTCGACGTGAGGCACGAGCGCCATCCCGTTGGGAGGCGGCGCGAGACGCGTCCGGATGGTGCGTAGGGACACACCGCCGGTGTGTCCCTACCCGTCCTGATCACGCCCTCAACACGGCTCCGTGGGTGCGCTCCAGCGCGCCGACGATGCGCCGCATGCGCCCCTCGACCTCGGCGTCCGTCAGCGTCCGGTCGGCGCCGAAGCGGAGCGAGAAAGCGAGGCTCTGGTGGCCGTCGGGGACGCCTGGCCCGCGATACCGGTCGAACAGGTGTGCGCCCTGGAGCAGCGGCTTGCCGGCGGCGCGGATCGTCGCCGCGAGGGGACCGGCGGCCTGCGTGTCCGGCACGACGATCGCGAGGTCGCGCTCGACGGCCGGCACGCGCGCGAACGGCGCGTAGCGCACCGCCGAGGGGTCGGGCGCGAGCGCCGCGACGGCGTCCCAGTCCAGCTCGGCGGCGAAGAGCGGCGCGTCGAGGTCGGGCGTGGCGGCGCGCGCGATGCGGGCGACGACGCCGAGGCGCGTCCCGCCGTGCGACAGCACGAGCGCGTAGTCGGTCAGCGCGTCGGGCTCCAGCCGCGGCGTCTCCTCGACGCCGGCGATGCCCAGCCCGTCGAGCAGCGCGCCGACGAAGCCCTTGAGGTCGAAGAGGTCGGCGTCGCGCGCCGGGCGCTCCCACGTCGCCGCTTCGACGGCGCCGGTGATCGCGACGGCGAACGCCGTGTGCTCGTGGTAGCCGTCGACCGGCGCGCCGGGGACCGGGCCGCGCGCGAAGACCGTCCCGGCCTCCATCAGGCGAAGCGCCCGGGCGCCGCGCGCCGCGTTGTGGCTGGCGACGGCGATCAGGCCCGGCAGCAGGCTCGGGCGCAGTGCGGCCATGTCCTGCGAGATCGGGTTGAGCGTCTCGACGGGCGGGAGCGCGCGGCCGGTCCAGCCCGCGTCGGCGAAGCGCTCGGCCGTCGCGAGCGGGAGCAGCGAGTTGGTGGTCACCTCGCGGACGCCCAGCGCGGCGAGGCGCCGGCGCGTGTCGTCGAGGCGACGCGCGGACGCGCTCTCGGTGGCGGGCGCGAGCGGCAGCGCCGTGCGCGCGGGCGCCGGCAGGCGGTCGAAGCCGTGGAGGCGCGCGACCTCCTCGATCACGTCGATCTCGCGCGTCACGTCGGGGCGGAACGGCGGGACGGTGACGGTCCAGCCGGCGTGCGCGGCTTCGCGCGCGGCAGCGGCCACGTTGGCGTCGCGCAGGGCGGCCTCGGCGAAGGCGTCGAGCGTGTGCGCGGCGTCCCGCGTGACGCCGAAGCCGATGGCGCGCAGCAGACGCTCGACTTCGTCGTCGGGCACCGGCGCGCCGAGGACGCGCGCGAGGCGGCCCGGGCGCAGCCGCACGGTCGTCGGCTCGTGCTCGCGTGCGACCACGTCCACGGCACCCGTCGCGATCGTCCCGCCGGCGAGTTCGGCGAGCAGCGCGGCGGCGCGCGCGGCGGCGCGGAGCTGGCCCGTCGGGTCCACGCCCCGCTCGAAGCGGTAGGCGGCGTCGGTGTGCATCCCGAGCGCGCGCGCGGCGCGGCGGACGCGCGACGGGCTGAACCACGCGCTCTCGATCAGCACGTCGCGCGTGGCGTCCGTCACCTCGGTGTCGCGCCCGCCCATCACGCCGGCGACGGCGATGGCGCGGTCCGCGTCAGCGATGACGAGGGCGCCGTCGGGCAGCGTGCGGCTCTCGCCGTCGAGCGTGACGAGCGTCTCGCCGGCGCGCGCGGCGCGGACCGTGATCGCGGTGCGGCCCGTGTCCTCGCCGGCGAGGGTCGCGAGGTCGAAGGCGTGGAGCGGCTGGCCGGTCTCGTGGAGGACGAAGTTGGTCACGTCCACGACGTTGTTGACGCTCCGCACGCCGACGGCCTCCAGGCGCTCGCGCAGCCAGTCGGGGCTCGGCCCGACGGTCACGCCGCGCACGACGATCGCGACGTAGCGCGCGCAGCCGTCGGCGTCCTCGATGGCGACCGTCACGGCGTCGGCCGTCTCGCCGCCGGGGGCGGGGACGTCCACGGCCGGCACGCGGAGCGGCTGGCCGGTGAGCGCCGCCACGTCGCGCGCGACGCCGAGGTGGCTGGTGGCGTCCGGACGGTTGGGCGTGATCGCCACGTCGAGCACGGCGTCGCCCGGCAGGTCGCCGCGCTCGGCGAGGTAGGCCGCGAACGGCAGCCCCGCCGGCGCATCCTCGTCGAGCACGAGGATGCCGTCGTGGCCGTCGCCCAGCCCGAGCTCGTCCTCGGCGCAGATCATGCCGTTCGAGACCTGCCCGCGGATCTTGCCGGCCTTGATGGTCACCGGCGCGAGGCCAGCTTGCCCCGGCTTGCCGGGGTCGCGCGCCGGCAGCATCAGTTCGGTGCCGACGGTGGCGACGGGCACGGCCTGCCCGGCCGCCACGTTGGGCGCACCGCAGACGATCTGGACCGGGCTGTCGGGCGTGCCGAGGTCCACGGTGCAGACGCGCAGCCGGTCGGCGTCGGGGTGCGGCGCGGCGGCGAGGACGCGCCCGACGACGACGCCGTCGAGGCGCGGGCCGGTGACGTCCACGGACTCCACTTCGAGCCCGGCGTGCGTGAGGGCGTCGGCGAGCGCGTCCGGCGTGAGGCCGTGCGCGACGTAGTCCGAGAGCCAGCGGTGGGAGACGAGCATGGGGCCAGTGGGAAGGGGCCAATGGCCAGTGGCAGAACGTCGCCGGGCGTGAGTGCCACTGGCCACTGCCGACTGGCCACTGGCTCTCAGAACTGAGTCAGGAAGCGGAGGTCGTTCTCGTAGAGCAGGCGGATGTCGGCGATGCCGTGGCGGAGCATCGCGAGGCGCTCGACGCCCATCCCGAACGCGTAGCCGGTGTAGCGCTCGGCGTCGATGCCGACGTTCTCGAGCACGGCGGGGTCCACCATCCCCGAGCCGAGGATCTCCATCCAGCGGCCGTCGGCGCCGGTCCGGACGCCGGCGGCGCCGGCGGCGGTGTCCCACCACACGTCGACCTCGGCCGAGACCTCGGTGAACGGGAAGAAGCTGGGCCGGAACCGCATCGAGACCTCGCGCCCGAAGAAGGCCTCGGCGAACGCCGTGAGCATCGCCTTGAGGTCGGCGAACGAGACGCCCTCGTCCACGACGAGTCCCTCGACCTGGTGGAAGAGGCAGAAGCTCTTGTACGAGATGGCCTCGTTGCGGTAGACGCGCCCCGGCGCGACGACGCGGATGGGCGGTTTCTCGCGCTCCATCACGCGCACCTGCACCGGCGACGTGTGGGTGCGCAGCAGGATGCCGCGCCCGTCGGGCGGCGGCGGCTCCAGGAAGAACGTGTCCTGCATGTCCCGCGCCGGGTGGTCGGGCGGGAAGTGGAGCGCGGTGAAGTTGTGCCAGTCGTCCTCGATCTCCGGCCCGCGCTCGACCGAGAAGCCGAACGCGCGGAAGATGCCGAGGATGTCGGCGAGCGTCGACGTGAGCACGTGCAGCCCGCCGGGTGCGTCCGGCGCCGGCACGCGCCCCGGCAGCGTGAGGTCCAGCGGGCGCCCGTCGGCGTCGACGGCGGCCACCGGTGCGCTCGCGGCCTGCTCGGTGGCCTCGGCGAGGCGCGCCTCGGCGGCGGCTTTGAGGGCGTTGAGCTTCTGGCCGAGCGCGCGGCGCGTCTCGGGCGGCGCCTCGCCCATGCGCCCCATCAGGGCGCCGACGGCGCCGCTCTTGCGCCCGAGGTAGCGGACGCGGAAGGCCTCGGCGTCGTCCAGCGGGTCGGAGGCGATCTCGGCGTGCAGCGCCGCGATTTCGTCGTCGTACGGGGTGGAGTCGGAAGACATGGACGGAGACGATGAATCCAGGTGACCCCCTCCGGCCCCGGCGAGCCGGGGCCACCTCCCCGGTGGGGAGAAGAGGCGGAAACGAAAGCTCCCGCCGGGCCGGGGCCGGGCGGGAGCATCGGTCGAGAGGCCGAGCGAGCGCCGGAGCGCTACGCCGCGGCCATCTCGACCACGGCCGTAAAGGCCGCCTTGTCGTGAACGGCGAGGTCCGCGAGGACCTTGCGGTTGAGCGGCACGTGGGCCTTCTTCAGTCCGGAGATCAGGCGCGAGTAGGTGCTGCCGTGCTGACGCGCGGCGGCGTTGATGCGCGCGATCCAGAGCCGGCGGAACGTCCGCTTGCGGTTGCGGCGGTCGCGGTACTGGTACTGAAGGCCCTTCTCGACGGTCATCTTGGCGACCGTCCAGACGTTGCCACGGCGACCCCAGTAGCCTTTCGCCTGTGCAAGGATCTTGCGGCGACGGCGACGGGAGGCCACGAGGTTTTTGGCTCGGGGCATCTTGAGTCCGTGTCAGGTGGGTGGGAGGGGAGGAACGCCGGACGTCGCCGGCGGCCGGCGACATCGCCGGCGGGGACAGACGCGCCGCTAGGCGATCATCTTCTTGACGCGCGGCTCGTCGACGACGGCCACGAGGGTGCTCTCGCGGAGGTTGCGCTTCCGCTTGGGCGACTTCTTCGTCAGGATGTGACGCGCGAACGCCTTGTTGCGCTTGACGCGGCCCGTCCCGGTCAGCGAGAACCGCTTCTTGGCACCGCTGTTGGTCTTCTGCTTGGGCATCGGAGGAACCGAGGGGCGGACAAAAACCGCCCGGCACGGACGTGCGCGGGCGGAACGTGGGAAGCTAGACGCGGCGCGACGCGGGCACAACGAGCCGCACCGCGCCGCGGGCATCTTCGCCGAGGATTGGCTGACGGGCCGGCGACGGGCCGGCCTATGCCTTCTTGGCCGCCGGCGCGAGCATGAGCGTCATCCGGCGGCCTTCCATCGTCGGCGCCTGGTCCACCTTTCCGAGGTCTGCGAGGTCGTCGATGAAGCGCTGGAGCATCACGAGGCCCTGGTCCTGGTAGATGATGTCGCGCCCGCGGAACTGGACCCACGCCTTCACCTTGTGTCCCTCGGTGAGAAACTCGCGCGCGTGCTTGAGCTTGAACGCGTAGTCGTGGTCGTCGGTGCGGGGGCGGAAGCGGACCTCCTTCAACTCGCCCTGCCGGGCCTGCTTCTTCCGCTGCTCCTTGGCCTTCTTCTGCTGCTCGTAGCGGAACTTGCCGAAGTCCATGATCTTGACCACCGGCGGCTCGGCCTGCGCGGCGATCTCGACGAGGTCCAGCCCGCGCGCGCGCGCGAGGTCCAGCGCCTCGTCGCTGGACATGACGCCGAGCTGGCCCTCTCCGTCGCTGATGACGCGGACGCGCGGCTCCTGGATGTCTTCGTTGATGCGGGCCTCGGGCTCGCGGCGCACCGGCGCCTGCGGCCGGCTGGATCGTCTCCTGGCGATGGGTCTCCTCGTGTGGCTGGGAACGGGGCGTCGCCGCGCGGGAGCACGGCGGGGAACGGCCGGAGACTACGCACGCCCGCTCGACTGGTTCGCGCGATTCGCGCAAAACGAGCCCGTCGTGCGCCGTCACCTCCGGCGAACGCTTCCGTACCGTCGTGCGTTCATGCGTCTCCCATCGCCCGTCGCCGTGCCGCTCGCCGTTGTCGCCGCCCTCCTCCTCGTCGCCGCGCCGGCGGCCGCCCAGCGTCCCACCGACGCGGACCTCCGCTTCGTGCGGGACATGATCCCGCACCACCAGCAGGCGCTCGACATGACGGCGCTCGTGCGGGCGCGCACCGAGAGCCGTGCGCTGCGCCTGCTCGCCGAGCGCATCGAGACGGCGCAGCGCGACGAGATCGCGTGGATGCGCGCGTGGCTGGCCGACCACGATCCCGAGGCGGCCGGCGCGCACGACGCCCACGCGTCGCACGGGTCCGGGCACGAGATGTCGGGGCACGAGATGCACGGCGCGGCACACGGATCGCACGGGTCCGGCCACGCCATGGATCATGCCGACATGGACCACGCGATGATGCCGGGGATGCTCACGCCGCGCGAGATGGCCCGCCTCGCGGCGGCCTCCGGCAGCCTCTTCGAGGGGCTGTTCCTCGAAGGCATGATCCGCCACCACGAGGGCGCCGTCGGGATGGTGCGCGACCTCTTCGCCTCGCCCGGCGCTGCCCAGTTGCCCGACCTCTTCCGCTTCGCCTCGGACGTCGAGGCCGACCAGGCCGCCGAGATCGCGCGGATGCGCCTCCTGCTCGCCGACCTCTTCTTCTCCCGCCCCTAGCCCTTCCGCCATGCTCCCGGTTCGCCTCTCCTCCGTCCGCCCGATTCGGGCCGTCCTGCTCCTGCCGGTGCTGCTCGCCGGCCTCACGGTGTCCGCCCAGACGACCGACCCGCGCGTCGGCCTGCGCGCAGGGCTCACCGATGCCGGCTCGGCCGCCTTCGGGCTGGAGCTCGTCGCCAACATCCCGCGCCCGGCGGGCTTCACCAACCCCGACGACGCCGGCGACTTCGGCTTCGCCAACACCGACCTCGCGTTTCAGGGCGACCGGCTCTTCATGGGCAACTACCACGGCGTCCTGATCTACGACATCTCGACCCCCGCGCAGCCAGCGCTCCTCTCGACGATCGCCTGCCCCGGCGGCCAGGGCGACGTGTCGGTCCACGGCAACCTGCTGTTCATGTCGGTCGAGGAGACGCGCGGGCGCGTCGACTGCGGGACGGGCGGCGTCGAGTCGCCGGTGAGCGAGGAGCGCTTCCGCGGCGTCCGCATCTTCGACATCTCGAACATTCAGCAGCCGCGCCAGGTGGCGTCGGTCCAGACGTGCCGCGGCTCGCACACGCACACGCTCGTGCCCGACCTCGCGGACCCGTCGAATCTCTACGTCTACGTCTCCGGCACGTCGGGCATCCGCCCCGGCGAGGAGCTGGCCGGCTGCGCGCCCGGCGGCCCGGAGGACGCCGGCTCGTCGCTCTTCCGCATCGAGGTGATCCGGGTCCCGCTCGCAAATCCCGAGCGCGCCGAGGTCATCGGCACGCCGCGCCTGCTCGCGGGCCTGGACCCCGCGCCGCGCCGCCAGCCGACGCCCGAGACGCGCGCCGCGATGGAGGCGCAGGTGGCCGAGATGAGGGCCGGGGGCCGCTTCGCGGTCGTCTACGACGGCGAAATCGTCGACGTCCCGTCGGGGATGGTCGAGCAGGTGCTCGGGCAGATCGTCGCGCAGCGCGGCGGCAGCGGCGCGCCGACGGCCGCCGACACGACGACGGCGCACGCCCTCTTCGACCAGTTCGTGCAGCAGTCCAGCGAGGGCCCGTCGACGGGGCCGGACCAGTGCCACGACATCACGGTCTACCCCGAGATCGGACTCGCCGGCGGCGCGTGCGCCGGCTACGGCCTCCTGCTCGACATCCGCGACCCGGCCAACCCGCGCCGCGTCGCCGCCGCCGGCGACGAGAACTTCGCCTACTGGCACTCGGCGACGTTCTCGAACGACGGCCGCTCGGTCGTCTTCACCGACGAGTGGGGCGGCGGCGGCGCGCCGCGCTGCCGTGCGACCGACCGCCCCGAGTGGGGCGCCAACGCCATCTTTACGATCGACGGCCAGGACCTCGATTTCCAGAGCTACTACAAGATGCCGGCCGCGCAGAGCACCGAGGAGAACTGCGTCGCGCACAACGGCTCGCTCGTCCCGGTGCCGGGGCGCGACGTGATGGCGCAGGCGTGGTACCAGGGCGGCCTCTCGGTGTTCGACTTCACGGACCCGTCGAATCCCGTCGAAATCGCCTACTTCGACCGCGGGCCGGTGAGCGCGGATGGTCTCACGATGGGCGGCTACTGGAGCACCTACTGGTACAACGGCTACGTTTACGGCTCCGAGATCGCGCGCGGGCTCGACGTCTTCCGCCTCGTCCCGACCGACCACCTCACGGCCGCCGAGATCGACGCTGCCGAGGGCGTCGCCGGCGGGACGGTCAACCCGCAGCACCAGACGCGCGTGACGTGGACCGCCAGCGCGGATGTCGCGCGTGCCTACCTCGACCAGCTCGTGCGCGCCGACGCGATGGAGGAGACGCGTGCCCAGCAGATCCGTGCCGCGATCGCCACGCCGTCGGCCGACCTCGCCGGGATGGCCGGCGGGCTGGAGCAGGACGCCGCCCGCGCCGACGGTCGCGACGCGTCGCGCCTGCGCGACCTCGCCGCGACGCTCCGCGCGCTGCGCTGATCGGTCGCCCCGGCGAACCGACGACGAGGCCGGGCCCGGTGGCTCGGCCTCGCGTCGTTCACGCCCGCCCCATGCCGCGGGCGACCTCGCCGGTGAGCGCCTCGACGGCCTCGGCGAGCGGCACCACGCCGGTGTCGCCCTGCCCGTGGCGGCGCACGGCGACCGACCCGGCCTCCGCCTCGCGGCGGCCGACGACGAGCATCGCCGGCACCTTGTCCAGCTCCGCGTCGCGGATCTTGCGGTTGACCTTCTCGCTGCGCGTGTCGGCCTCGGCGCGGAGGCCGGCGGCGCGCAGCGCGGCGACCACCTCGGCGGCGTAGTCGTTCTGCGCGTCGGTGATCGGCAGCACGCGCACCTGGTCGGGCGCGAGCCACAGCGGGAAGTGGCCGCCCGTGTGCTCGATCATCACGCCGACGAAGCGCTCCAGCGAGCCGAACGGCGCGCGGTGGATCATCACCGGCCGCACGCGCTGGTCGTGCTCGTCCACGTACGTGAGGTCGAAGCGCTCGGGGAGGTTGTAGTCCAGCTGGACCGTCCCGAGCTGCCAGCTGCGCCCGAGCGCGTCCTTGACCATGAAGTCCAGCTTGGCGCCGTAGAAGGCGGCCTCGCCGGTCTTCTCGACGGTCTGGAGCCCGCACTCGGCGGCGGCCTCGCGGATGGCCTGCTCGGCGGCGTCCCACGTCGCGTCGTCGCCGATGTACTTGGACGTGTTCTCGGGGTCGCGGAGGCTGACCTGCGCCGTGAAGTCGCGGAAGTCGAGCGCGCGGAGGACCGTCAGCGTGAGGTCGATGGCGTCCTTGAACTCGGCCTTGACCTGGTCGGGCCGGCAGAAGATGTGCGCGTCGTCCTGCGTGAAGCCGCGCACGCGCGTCAGGCCGCCGAGCTCGCCGGACTGCTCGTAGCGGTAGACCGTCCCGAACTCGGCGAGCCGGACCGGCAGGTCGCGGTACGAGTGCGGACGGTGCGCGTAGATCTGCGTGTGGTGCGGGCAGTTCATCGGCTTGAGCAGGTAGCCGTCGCGGTCGCTCTGCCGCTCGTGCGTTCGGCTCTCCGGGGCGATGCCGTGCGGGAGCGTGGCGCCGTCCACCGGATCGTCGCCGTCCTCGAACATGGCCGGGAACTGCGAGTCGCGGTAGTACGGGTAGTGGCCGGACGTCCGGTAGAGGTCCAGCCGCCCGATGTGCGGCGTGACGACCGGCTGGTAGCCGCGCCGCACCTGCTCGGCCTTGAGGAAGTCCACGAGCGTCTCGCGGAGGACGGCCCCGCGCGGCAGCCACATCGGCAGGCCGGGCCCGACCTTGTCGGAGAACATGAACAGGCCCATGTCGCGCCCCAGCTTGCGGTGGTCGCGCGCGCGCGCCAGCTCCAGCCGCTCGAGGTGCTCGTCGAGCTGCGCCTGCTTGGGGAAGGAGACGCCGTAGAGGCGCGTCAGCTGCGGACGCGTCTCGTCGCCGCGCCAGTAGGCACCGGCGATGGACGTCAGCTTGACGGCGCGGATCGGCTTGGTGCTCGGCAGGTGCGGCCCGCGGCAGAGGTCGGTGAAGCCGCCCTGCGAGTAGAACGTGATCTCGCCGTCGGCGAGGCCCTCCAGCAATTCCAGCTTGTACGGGTCGCCCTTGTCGGTGAAGTAGGCCACGGCCTCGGCCTTGGGCACCTCGCGGCGCTCGAACCGGCTCTCGGCGCGCGCCAGCTCCTTCATCTTGGCCTCGATGGCCGGCAGGTCGTCGGCCGTGAGGCTGCCCTTGTCGGTCGCGCTCAGGTCCACGTCGTAGTAGAAGCCCGCGTCGATGGGCGGGCCGATGCCGAGCCGCACGCCGGGGTAGAGCGCCTCCAGCGCCTCGGCCATGAGGTGCGCCGACGAGTGCCAGAAGGCCAGCTTGCCGCCGTCGGTGTCCCACGTGAGGATGGCGACCGTCGCGCCGTCGGGCAGCGGCCGGTTGAGGTCGCGCACCTCCCCGTCCACCTCGACGGCGAGCGCGTTGCGGGCGAGGCCCTCGGAGATGTCGCGGGCGAGGTCGAGGCCCGTCGCGCCGTCGGGAAGCGAGCGGTGGGAGCCGTCGGGGAGCGTGATCGTCATCGGGGGAGCACAGGGACGAGCCGGAAGCTATCGGCGGCGCCCGCGCGGCGGGGACGAAGACGAGGCGAGATGCGGGGCGCGCCTCTTTGCGCGATCTGCACGAACGCCGGCCGTGGCCGGTGGCCTACCTTGGGCGCGCACCCTCCTGTGTCGCGTGTCCGCTCGCGTCCCCGCCGGCCTCGTCCCCGTCCAGCCCACGATGTGTGGCATGGCGATGATGTGTGGCATGGCCGGCGCCGAGAGGACCCGCGCAGCGTTCTAGACCGAACTCCGGTCGCGCTTCGTCCCACCCCCTCTCGGCGGCTGCCGGGAGGGGGTGTTTCGTGACGTCCCGTGCCGGCCACCGAGAGACCGCCCACGCCTCCCGTGAGCCGCGCTCTCCACTTCGACACGCTCCAACTCCACGCCGGGCACGCGCCCGACGAGACGACCCGCAGCCGGGCCGTCCCCATCTACCAGACGACGTCCTACACGTTCGACAGCCCGGACCACGCCGCGCGGCTGTTCGGGCTGGAGGAGGCGGGCAACATCTACACCCGCCTCATGAACCCGACGACGGACGTCCTCGAGCGCCGGATCGCGGCGCTGGAGGGCGGCGTGGCGGCGCTCGCGGTGGCCTCCGGCCAGGCCGCGCACCTCGTGACGTTCGCCACGCTGGCGCAGGCCGGCGACAACCTCGTCGCCTCCAGCCGCCTCTACGGCGGAACCGCCAACCTGCTCAAGGTCGCCCTCGGGCGCCTCGGCATCGAGACGCGCTTCGTAGCCGACGAGTCGCCGGAGGCCTTCGTCGCGCTCGCCGACGACCGCACGCGGGCCTTCTTCACCGAGACGCTCGGCAACCCGGACCTCACCGTGCCGGACGTCCGCGCCCTCGCGGACGCGGCGCACGCCGTCGGCGTCCCGCTCGTGGTGGACAACACGTTCGGGCAGGGCGGCTACGTCGTCCGCCCGCTCGACCACGGCGCCGACATCGTCACCCACTCGGCCACCAAGTGGATCGGCGGCCATGGCACGTCGCTCGGCGGGCTGATCGTCGACGGCGGGCGCTTCGACTGGCGCGGCGGACGCTTCCCGCTCTTCACCGAGCCGTCGGACGGCTACCACGGGCTCGTCTTCACGGATGTGTTCTCACCGGACACGGCAGCGGGCAACCTCGCCTTCATCGTCCGCGCCCGCGTCGAGGCGCTGCGCGACTTCGGGCCGGCGCTCTCGCCGTTCAACGCATTCCTGCTGCTGCAGGGGCTGGAGACGCTCTCGCTGCGTGCGCAGCGCCACGCCGAGAACGCGAACGCGCTCGCTGCGTGGTTCGCGTCGCACGACGCCGTCGCGCGCGTCTGGCACCCGAGCCTGCCGAGCCACCCCGGCCACACGCTCGCGCGGCGCCAGTTTCGCGAGGGTGCCTTCGGGAGCGTGCTCTCGGTGGAACTGCACGGCGGCGAGGCCGCCGGGCGCGCGTTCATCGGCAACGTCCGCCTCGCGAGCCACCTCGCCAACGTGGGCGACGCCAAGACGCTGGTCATCCACCCGGCGAGCACGACCCACCAGCAGCTCTCGGAGGCCGAGCAGCGCGCGGCCGGCGTCACGCCCGGACTCGTGCGCATCTCGGTCGGGCTGGAGCACGTGTCCGACCTCGTGGACGACTTCGCGCGCGCGCTCGACGCCGTGCGCGAGACGGCGCTCGTCCCGGCCTGAGATGCGCCACGTGTTCACGCCGCCTGCCCCGTTCGCCACCGAGCGGGGCGAGGCGGTCCCGGATCTCCGGATCGCCTACCGCACGTGGGGCCGCCTCGCGCCCGACGGCGCCAACGCCGTCGTCGTCGGCCACGCCCTCACC
>Ga0209053_1001076_pt1 | contig 14375 bp, 12 predicted proteins | sample EBPBio152010_DNA_FD_185864 | JGI IMG/M metagenome (GOLD analysis project Ga0209053, IMG submission 185864) | Wastewater treatment Type I Accumulibacter community from EBPR Bioreactor in Madison, WI, USA - Reactor 1_7/15/2010_ DNA (SPAdes)... | ecosystem: Engineered > Bioreactor > EBPR >... | reverse complement strand
CACCCCCCGAGGATATTTTTGAACAGATGAAGGGAGATCAGCCCTCGACCCTGGTGAGGTCGGCGACCTGCGCCACCAGCGCGCGGATGCGGTGGAGCAGGTTCAGCCGGTTGCGCCGGACGATGGCGTTGTCGGTGTTGATCTGAACGGCGGTGAAGAAGGCGTCGATCGGCGCGCGCAGTTGCGCCATGGCGGCCATGGCGGCGGCGAAATCTTCGCGCGCCATGGCGGGTTTGATCGCCGCCTCGCCGGCATCGAGCGCGGCAAAGAGCGCGCGTTCTTCGTCGGTTTCGGCGAATTTCGGATCGGCGCCGAAGGAATATTCCACCCCGTCCTTCTGTTCGGCCTGGGTCAGGATGTTGTTCGCGCGCTTGAACCCTTGCAGCAGGTTGGTGCCGTCATCCGAGCCGAGGAAGGCTTGCAGCGCCTCGGCGCGCTTCACCAGCAGGGTGAGGTCGTCATTGCCGGGCATGGCGAGGCAGGCGTCGATGACATCGTGGCGGATGCCCTGATCGCGGAGGAACACCTTGAGGCGGTCGTGGAAGAAGGCGAGGAGGTCTTCCGGAATGCCCTCCCAGCCTTTCGCCGAGCCTTGATTGACGTGCAATTGGGCACTTGCTGCGAGGAGTTGCAGCAGTGGCAAGCGCAGGCCGTTCTCGAGAATTAGACGCGACACACCAAGAGCAGCACGACGCAGAGCAAAGGGATCTTTTGAGCCGGTGGGTTTTTCTTCAATCACCCAGAACCCAGTCAACACATCCAGCTTGTCAGCAAGAGCAACGGCGACCGAAACCGGCGAGGTCGGGACAACATCCGACGGGCCAAGCGGCTGATAATGCTCTTTCGCGGCGGCGGCGACATCTTCGGCCGCACCGAGTGCGCGCACATAATACATGCCCATGAGGCCTTGAAGCTCCGGGAACTCCCCCACCATCGCGCTACGGAGATCGAGCTTGGCGTGCTTGACTGCGACTTTCGCGGCCTCGACATCCAGAGTGGGGAGATACGGCGCAATATCATTTACCAGCGCATCCATGCGGGCGATCCGGTCGGCCTGAGACCCGAGCTTGTTGTGGAAGGTCACCGCCTTCAGCCCCTCAGCCCAGTCGGTCATGCCGGCCTTGGCGACGCGCAGGTCATTCTCCCAGAAGAACCGCGCATCCGACAGGCGGGCCGACAGCACCTTCAGGTTGCCCTTCAGGATCGTCGCGCCCTGATCGGCGGTTTCGCGGTTGGCGACGGTCACGAAGCCTTCGATCCGGCCCGATTTCGGGTTTCTGACCGAAAAGAATTTCTGATGTTCGCGCATCGAGGTTTGCAGCACCTCGGGCGGCAGGTGCAGGAATTCGGCGCCGATGGCGCCCATCAGCACCACGGGCCATTCGACCAGACCCGCGACTTCGGTCAACAGGCCGGCATCCGGCACGACCTCCAGCCCGCGGGCAAAGGCCTGATTTTGCGCGTCATTCCAGATATGGGCCTCGCGCTCGGCGCTGTCGAGCATGACGAAGGCGCGGCGCAGTTTCGCGGCGTAATCGTCAAACGAGGTCACGGCGAACCGCGCGGGCGCCATGAAGCGGTGGCCGGCGGTGGTATTGCCGGCTTCGATACCGTCGACATCGGCACGACCTCGGCGCCGCCCTCATCGCCGAGGATGCACAGGATGGAATGGAGCGGCCGCACCCAGCGAAGGTTGCCGCTGCCCCACCGCATCGACTTGGGCCAGGGGAAGTTGCGGATGCTGCGTTCCAGCACCTCGGCCACGATCTCGGCCGCCTTGCGACCGGGCTTTTCGATGACGGCGAAAAAGACCTCGGCCTTCTTGTCGGCGCGTTTTTCCAGCTGATCGAGCGTGAGGCCGGTGGAGCGCAAAAAGCCCTCGAGCGCGGCCTGCGGCGCGTCGGTGCGCGGGCCCTTGCGTTCCTCGCGCACGGGGCGGCTTTCGGGCGTCAGGCCCTGCACCGTCAGCACCAGCCGGCGCGGGGTGGAAAAGGCGCCGGCCCCTTCATAGGTCAGCCCCGCCTCGACCAGACCGTCGGTCACCAGCTTCTTCAGGCTCTCGCGCGCGGCGGCCTGCATCCGCGCCGGGATTTCCTCGGAGAACAGTTCGATCAGCAGGTCGGACATCGGAATTTCTTTCTGCTTTGCGGATCAACCGGGCGCCTTGCGCATCCGGGACGGCGGTTATTTCAGCATGCCCCGCGTCGGGTCATCATCGCGCAGGGTGGCATTGAGCTGGTGCCAGGCATAGGCATTGCCATCGGGAAAGACGGCGACCACGCGATCCACCCCCGGCACGATATCGGCGACCGACAGGAACGCGATGGCCTCGCCGCGCTCCAGCGCGGTGCCGATCTTTTCGGCATCGAAACAGCCGAACCAGGGCGGCGCGACCAGCGGCTCGGCATGGTCATAGACGCGGTAGGTTTCGGTCAGCATGGCCTGGCTGAGCGGCGTGTGGAAACAGGCGCGGAACCGCAGCGGCGAGGAGGCGGCGTCGATCCCCGTCACATTCTCGGCCAGGATGGTTTCGGGCGCGTCGCCCAGAATGGGGGTCAGCGCGATCTCGGCGCCCGGCTCAAAGCGGACGGGTTCGTAATAGGCGTAGATCTGCGTATACCAGAGGCCGGCCCCGGCCAGAAGCGCGGCGATCACGATGCTGCCCCCGACGATCTTGCCATTCACGAAACGGCCTCCACCGAGGCGCCGGCTTCGGTCTGCACGAAGGCATCGGCGCATTTCTTGGCCAGCGCGCGCACCCGGCCGATATAGGCCTGGCGTTCCGTGACCGAGATCACGCCGCGCGCATCCAGCAGGTTGAACAGATGGCTGGCCTTGATGCATTGATCATAGGCGGGATGCGCCATGATGATCCGCTTGCCGCTGCTCGGATCCTGCGGATCGAAGGCCAGCAGGCGTTCGCATTCGGCCTCGGCCTCGGCAAAGTTGCGAAACAGCTTTTCGGTATCGGCGCCGTCGAAATTGTGGCGGCTGTATTCTTCTTCGGTCTGACGGAAGATATCGCCGTATTTCAGCGGGATCGGGCTGGCGGGGTCATTGAAGGGCATGTCCATGACATGATCAATGCCCAGCACATACATCGCCAGTCGCTCCAACCCATAGGTCAGCTCGCCCGAAACGGGGCGGCAGTCATGCCCGCCGACCTGCTGGAAATAGGTGAACTGGCTGACTTCCATCCCGTCACACCAGACCTCCCAGCCCAGGCCCCAGGCGCCCAGCGTCGGGCTTTCCCAGTCATCCTCGACAAAGCGGATGTCGTGCAGGCTGGTGTCGATGCCGATGGCCCGAAGGCTGCCGAGATAGAGGTCTTGCAGATCGGGCGGGCTGGGTTTGATCAGCACCTGGTACTGGTAATAGTGCTGAAGGCGGTTCGGGTTCTCGCCATAGCGGCCGTCGGTCGGGCGGCGCGAGGGCTGGACATAGGCCGCCGCCCAGGGCTTGTTGCCCAGGCTGCGCAGCGTGGTCGCCGGGTGAAAGGTGCCTGCCCCCACTTCCATGTCATAGGGTTGCAGCACGGCGCAGCCCCTTTCGCCCCAATAATTCATCAGGCGCAGGATGATTTCCTGAAAGCTGCGGGGGGTGGTCACGGCGGTCATGGCGTCCTCGTCTCGGCATGTGCCCGCGATGGGGGCAAAGCTTCGCGCCTGAATAGGCAAGCCGCGCGAAGGCGTCAATGCGGGCTCGCTCGCGCATCTGTCAGAATTCGCCCCCGCAAGAGCATTTGCAAGCCCGTGGCGCTGCGTGTAACGGTCAGGCCCGCAAGAGTTTGTGACGGGACCGTGATCTTATGAAGCAAGTGATTTGTCTGCTGGCCCTGTTGGGCAGCCCGGCCCTGCTGCCCGGCTTCGTGCCCGCCGCGCTGGCCCAGACCTCCGGCACGCAGACCCGCGAGCTGATCTGGCTGCAAATCGAGGCGCAACCCTCGCTGGAGGTGGCACGCGAACGGGCCCGCGCCTATGCGGCGCTGTTCCCCGATGTGTCGGGCTTCGCGACGAATGGCTGGTATGCGATCGCGCTTGGCCCCTTTACCGACCGAGGTGCGGCCGAGGCGCGGCTGCGTCAGCTCAAGGCCGACGGGCTGGTGCCGGGCGACAGCTTCATCGCCTTTGACCGCAATTATCAGGCCGCCTACTGGCCCGATGGCAATGCCCCCCGCCCGGCGGCCGCCGCGCCCGTGGCAACGCCAGAACCTGCGCCCGAACCCAGCCCGGCCCCCGCAGCAGCGCCCGAACCCGCCGCGCCCGAACCGGCCCCGGTTCTGGCCGATGAATCCCCCTCCGAGGCCCGCGCCGCCGAGGCACGGCTGAGCGCGGCTGAACGCGAACAGGTGCAGACCGCGCTGCAATGGTTTGGCCATTACGCGGCGCGGATCGACGGCGCCTTTGGACCCGGCACCCGCAAGAGCATGGCCGCCTGGCAGGCCGCCAACGGGCTGGAACCGACCGGCACGCTGACGACGATGCAGCGCGACAGCCTGGTCGCGGCCTATGAACAGGCGCAGGCCGAACTGGGCCTGCAAACAGTGACCGAGGCGGAGGCCGGGATCGAGATCACCCTGCCGACCGCGCTGGTGGCCTTTGACCATTACGAACCGCCCTTCGTGCATTACGCCGCCAAGGGCGATTCCGGCGTCAAGGTCATCCTGATTTCCGAACCGGGCGACCAGTCCACGCTTTACGGTCTGTATGACGTTCTGCAAACGCTTGAAATCGTGCCGCTTTCGGGTGAACGCAGCCGGGCCGAGCGCAGCTTTACCATCGACGGCAGATCGGAAAAGGTCGCCAGCCACGCCTATGCCGAACTGTCCAAGGGGCTGGTCAAGGGCTATATCCTTGTCTGGAACCCCGCCGATGACGACCGCATGGCGCGGGTGCTGGCGGCGATGCAATCGAGCTTCCGCTCGGTCGGTGACAAGGCCTTGGACCCCGGGCTGGTCCCGATGTCCGAAGAAGGCCGGCGCGGCCTTCTGTCGGGGCTGGAGGTGCGCCGCCCTGCCCTGTCGCGCAGCGGCTTTTACGTCGATGCCAATGGCACCGTGGCCACCGTCGCCGAGGCGGTCGAGGGCTGCAACCGCATCACGCTGGACCTGCGGACCGAGGCCTCGGTCATCGCCGCCGATACGGTGAACGGTCTGGCCCTGCTGAAACCCGCCAAGCCGCTGTCGCCGCCGGTCGTGGCCGACCTGCTGACCGGCCCCGCGCGGATCGGGCAGGAAATCGCGGTCTCGGGCTACAGCTACGAAGACAAGCTGCCCGCGCCCACCCTGACCTTCGGCGGGCTGGAAGAGATGAAGGGCCTGAACGGTGAGGCCGGGGTGGCGCGGCTGTCGCTCGACGTGCTGCCGGGCGATGCCGGCGGGCCGGTGCTGGATGGCGCGGGCGCGGTGATCGGCATGCTGTTGCCCCGCGATGACAGCGGCGCGCGCAAGCTGCCCGACAGCGTGTCCTACGCGCTTCAGGCCGCGACGCTGGCCCCGCGCCTGACCGAAGCGGGCGTCACCCCCCGCGCCTCGACCCGCAGCGGCGCGCTGGCCCCCGAGGATCTGAACCGGCTGGCCGAGGGGATGACGGTTCTGGTCTCCTGCTGGTAAGCCACGGGTTTCCCAAAGAAAAGGGCCGCACCCATCGGGATGCGGCCCTTTTTCATTCCAGCCCCGCGCGATCAGCACATGTCGATCGGCTTCGGAAAGGGCAGCACATAGAGCTTGCCGCAGGGCTTTTTCGTGCCGGTGGTGGTGCCGGCCTTGGCGGCGGGCTTGGCTTCGGTCTTGGGCGCCGCCTTGGCGGTGGTGCCGGTCGCGGCGGGCTTGACCGTGGCCGAACGCTGCGTCGGCGCGGGCTTGGCGACACGCGGCTTGGCCACCACCGCCGGACAGGCCTTGAGGTCGGGCGCCTTGAGCATGGCCAGCACCGCCTCGGTCGGCTCCGCCCCCGGATCGGACTGTTTGTTGGTGCTGACAAAGCGCGCCAGCGCCGCGCGTGACCCCTTGCCCCAATCGCCGTCAATCGCCCCGGTATAGCATTTCAGCCGCTTCAATTCGGTCTGCACGGCCGAAGCCAGCGCAACCCGCGCCTCTGCCTCGGCTTTCGCGCGCGCCTCTGCTTCGGCCTTGGCCACGGCCTCCGGGTCGGGTGCGGGGGCTTGCGGCGCGGGGGCGGCCGCCACGGGCGCCGCGGCAACGGCAGGCGGCGGTTGCTCGGGCGCCGGCAGGGCCACACGCTCGGGCGTGGTCGGGTGCGACAGGCTTTCCAGCCGCTGCAAGGCGGCATTGCGCAGGGTTTCACAGCCGAAATGCGCCGCCGCAAAGGCACGCAGCAATTCCGGGCTGTTCGAGGCCTCCACCCCCGCCCAATCGCGTTCGGCGATGGCGCAGGGCGTCTCGGGTTGCGGCGCGGGCACGGCCACCACCGGCGCAGGCGCCACCACGGGCCGCGCCGCCGTCAGCACATAATCCCCGGTCAGTTCATCGTAATAGGCCGGGCGCTGACGATGGCCGATACTGGCCGCCTGCGCCTCCACCTCGCGGCGCAGATCGCGCACGATATCCTGAAGCGGCTCGTCCGGGTCGTTCAGAAAGGGCAACAGGTTGCGGGTGAACACGGAATTGGGATCGGCGTCACTATCGCTCAGCCGGTCAAGCGCGGTCTGGCCCGACCCCGCCGAGAACAGGATGAACGACCCCTCGGTCGGCTCCGCCGGGGCAAGGCCGCGCCCGCTGCCCACCGACCGCGTGCCACGCTTGGGGAAGGGATTGTCGCGGCAGGCATCCAGGATCAGCACCGTCGTCGCCGCGCCGCGCGTCTGGAACGTATCCAGCACCTGATCCACCGCGATGCTTTCGGCGGTCAGAAAAGCCTCATCCTCCGGCCCTGCGGCCGGCGCATCCGAAGGGATCAGGAAATTGCGCCCGTCGATCTGGATGCCATGCCCCGCGAAATAGAACAGCACCTCATCGCCCGGCCCCAGCCGCCCCGCCAGATCCGACACGCCGCGCGTGATGCCGCGCCGGTCGGCGTCGATCAGCAGCGAGACGGAATAGCCCAGTTGCTCCAGCGACCCGGCCACCGCCCGCGCATCGTTGCGCGCCTTTTGCAGGTCGGTCAGGGCCGTGTAATCGTCAATGCCGATCACAAGGGCAAAGCGCTGCGCAGCCTGGGCCGGAATGGCGACGCACAGCGCAAGCAGAAAAAACAGCCAGCGCATGAGAGGATCCTGAAAATGACTTTGGGGAAAGGATACGCCCGAAGCCGATTCCCGCAAAGCCAAAACGGCCACAACACATCGTGGCGCGAAATGCCTGTCATTTCAGCATGATGGGGGGATGGTCTGGTGGAGCAGAGGGGGATCGAACCCCTGACCTCGTCATTGCGAACGACGCGCTCTCCCAACTGAGCTACTGCCCCTCGACCACGGCCCTTCTCGCCAATCGGCCAGGGAATGTCAAGCGCCCCTCCGACGCGCGTGGCGGGTTTTTTGCACGATTTTTCAAGCCGCCAGCGACAGGTGCTGACGCAGGAAATCCACGATCTGCACCGCAGGGCGCGCGCCGGCCAGCCGCGCCACCTCGCGCCCCTGGCGATAGAGAATCAACGCCGGAATACCCTGGATACGCGCCCGCCCGGCGATCTCGGGATGGTCCTGGGTATTGAGCTTGGCCAGACGCACCGCCGGCGCCACCGCCTTGGCCGCCTTGGCAAATTCCGGCGCCATGGCCCGGCAGGGCCCGCACCAGGGCGCCCAGTAATCGACCAGAATCGGCAGATCATCGCTGCGCACCGCCTTGTCATGGCTGCGCGCATCCAGCTCATGCACCCGGCCATCGGCCAGCGGGTCACCGCAACTGCCGCATTTCGGCCCGGCGGCCAGACGGTCGCGCGGCACCCGGTTGGTCTGCCCACACGTCGCACAGGTCAGCTTCACGCCTTCCATCGCAGCCTCCATCACATTCCTGTTTCGGAATATATTGGCACATGCCCCATGCTTCGCAAGGGTCAGAGCGCGAAAACCGCCCCATAGGCCAGCGCCCCGCCCAGCGTGGCAAGCACCACCGACCGCCGCCAGACCCACAGCCCGATCACCGCACCCAGCCCGGCCCCAAGCGGCGTGGGCGGTGCCGCCCCCTGCACCAGCGGCAGGACCGACACCGCACAAAGCGCCGCAATCGCCGCCGGCCCCGTGGCCGCCAACAACCGCGAGAGCCAGCCTTCGGGCGTCAGCCCCGTCAGATCGAACCGGAAGGGCAGCGCCCGGAATGCCCAGGTGCAGGCCCCGACCGCCAGCGCCAGCATCACGATCTCGGGCCTCATGCCGTGGCCCTCCGCAAGGCGCCGGTCAGGGCACCGGCCAGCATCCCCGCCAGAATGCCCGCCGTCGCGCTGACCGCCAGCGTCACGCCCAGCGTGACGCCGGCCGCGATCAGGATCACCGGCATCTGCCGCCGGCTGAGGATCGACAGCAACAGCGCCAGGAACAGCGCCGGCAGCATGAAACCCAGGCCCGCCTCCACCGCCGGATAGGCCGCCAGCGCCCCACCTCCGGCCAGCGCCCCCGCCCAACTGCCGCTGACCCAGGCCAGATAGGCCGCCAGCCCCAGCCCGGCCATGAAGGCCTCGGAAAACCGCCGCCCCCGCGCCAGATCGCCAAGCGCCACGCCAAACACCTCATCCGTCAGGCCAAAGGCCCAGATCCAGGCCCGCCGCGTGCGGCCCTGCCCCGCATGTTTCATCAGCGCCGGCCCATAGGCCAGATGCCGCACCCCCATGGCCACCAGCGTGAACCCCGCCACCAGAAGCGGCGTCCCCGCCGCCAGCAGCGCCACCGCCAGGAACTGCGCCGCACCCGAATAGACGATCAGCGAAAACGCCGTCGCCTCGGCGGCGCTAAAGCCCGCCCGGCTGGCCGCGACACCAAAGGAAAAGGCGATGGGAAAATAGCCCAACACCACGGGCAAGCCCGCGACCACACCTTGCCCGAATTGCGCCCGTGCCTCACCCATGCCGCCTACCCCCTGCCCTCGCCGCCCGAACCCGACCGAATGGTCTTTGCTTCTTGCCCAAATACTCAAAAAAGAACGCCCCCGCCCGGGCCAGAGCCGGGCGGGGGCGCGTCGTCAACCGCAGATCACTCCGCCGCCTGGGCGTAGGCCTCTACCGGCGGACAGGTGCAGATCAGATTGCGGTCGCCATGGACATTGTCCACCCGCCCCACGGGGGGCCAGTATTTGTCCACCCGGAAGGCACCGGGCGGGAAACAGCCCTGTTCGCGCGAATATTTCCGCGTCCAGTCGGCGACCAGATCGTTCACCGTATGGGGGGCGTGGCGCAGGGGGCTGTCCTCGGCGCTGATCTCGCCCGCCTCCACCGCCTTGATCTCGGCGCGGATGGCCAGAAGCGCGGTGATGAAACGGTCGATCTCGGCCTTGGTCTCGCTTTCCGTCGGCTCCACCATCAGGGTGCCGGCCACCGGCCAGCTCATCGTCGGCGCGTGGAAACCGTTGTCGATCAGGCGCTTGGCGATGTCATCCACCGTCACGCCCGCCTCGGCAAAGGGCCGGGTATCCAGGATGCATTCATGCGCCACCCGGCCGCGATTGCCCATGAACAGCACCTGATAGGCACCACGCAGCCGGGCCGCGATGTAATTGGCGTTCAGGATCGCGACCCGCGTCGCCTGCGTCAGCCCCGCCCCGCCCATCATCAGGCAATAGGCCCAGGAAATCAGCAGGATCGAGGCCGAGCCATAGGGCGCCGCACTCACCGGCCCTTCCAGCCCGCCGGTCTCGGGGTGGCCTGGCAGATAGGGCGCCAGATGCGCCTTCACCCCGATCGGCCCCATGCCCGGCCCCCCGCCGCCATGCGGAATGGCAAAGGTCTTGTGCAGGTTCAGGTGGCTCACATCGCCGCCGATCTCGCCGGGTTTCACCAGACCGACCATGGCGTTCATATTCGCCCCGTCGATATAGACCTGCCCGCCATGTTCATGGGTGATCGCGCAGATTTCGCGGACCGTTTCCTCGAACACACCATGGGTAGAGGGATAGGTGATCATGCAGGCCGCCAGCCGGTCGCCCGCCTCGGCGGCGCGGGCGCGGAAATCCTCCACATCCACATCGCCATTGGGCGAGGATTTGACCGGCACCACCTTCATCCCCGCCATCTGGGCCGAAGCCGGATTGGTGCCATGCGCCGAAACCGGGATCAGACAGATGTCGCGCGCACCCTCACCCCGGGCGCGGTGCCAGGCCTGAATGGTCAGCAGCCCGGCATATTCGCCCTGCGCGCCCGAATTGGGCTGCATGCTCATCGCGTCATAGCCGGTGATCTGGCACAGCTTGGCCGACAGATCGGCAATCGCCTCGGCATAGCCCGCGGCCTGATCGGCCGGCACAAAGGGGTGCAGGCTGCCGAATTCCGGCCAGGTGATCGGCATCATCTCGGCCGCGGCGTTCAGCTTCATCGTGCACGACCCCAGCGGGATCATCGCGCGGTCCAGCGCAAGGTCACGGTCCGACAGGCGGCGCATGTAGCGCATCATCTCGGATTCCGCGCGGTTCATGTGGAAGACCGGATGGGTCAGCACCGCCGAGGTCCGCAGCATTTCCACCGGAAAGCCCAGGTCGCCCTCGGGCAGCGGCGCGTCCAGAATGCCAAAGGCGCGCAGCACACGGCGCAGCACATCCTCGTTGGTGGTCTCGTCCAGGCTGATGCCGACATGGTCATGACCGACCTTGCGGAAATTCAGCCCCTCGGCCCGGGCGGCAGCCAGGATACCCGCCTGCCCCACGCCGACCTCGACCGTGATCGTGTCGAAAAACGCCTTGGACGGCAGCGTGGCCCCGGCGGCGCGCAGCGCCTTGGCCAGACGGATGGTGTAGGAATGCACCCGCTCGGCAATCGCGCGCAGCCCTGCCGGGCCATGGAACACCGCATACATGCTGGCCATCACCGCCAGCAGCGCCTGCGCCGTGCAGACATTGGAGGTGGCCTTTTCACGGCGGATATGCTGTTCGCGGGTTTGCAGCGAGAGGCGATAGGCCTTGTTGCCACGCGCGTCGATCGACACGCCCACGATGCGCCCCGGCATGTTGCGCTTGTATTCATCGCGGCAAGACATGAAGGCGGCATGCGGCCCGCCATAGCCCATCGGCACGCCGAAACGCTGCGCCGAACCCACGGCGATATCCGCCCCCATTTCGCCCGGGGCCTTCAGCATCATCAGCGCCAGCAGATCGGTCGCAACCACCGCCACAGCCTTGGCCGCATGCAGCCGCGCGATCCAGGGCGTCAGGTCGCGGACATGGCCCCAGGTGCCGGGATACTGGAAGATCGCGCCAAAGACCGCGGTCGCGTCCATCGCCTCGGGGTCGCCCACGATGACCTCGATCCCCAGCGGCTGCGCCCGGGTCTGGATCACCGCGATGGTCTGCGGGTGGCAATGTTCATCGACAAAGAAGGCGCGCGCCTTCGATTTCGCCACACGCTCGGCCATGGTCATCGCCTCGGCCGCCGCCGTGCCCTCGTCCAGCAGGCTGGCATTGGCGACATCCAGCCCGGTCAGATCGCAGACCATGGTCTGATAATTCAGCAAGGCCTCCAGCCGGCCCTGCGCGATTTCGGGCTGATAGGGGGTATAGGCGGTATACCAGGCCGGATTTTCCAGGATGTTGCGCTGGATCGCCGGCGGCGTCACCGTGCCGTAATAGCCCTGCCCGATCAGGCTGGTCATCACGCGGTTCTTGCCCGCCACCTCGCGCATCTTCGCCAGAAGCTCATGCTCCGACAGCGGCGCCCAGTCCAGCGGCTGTTCCTGCCGGATCGAGGGCGGAATGGTCTCGTCGATCAGCGCCTCCAGCGAGGGCACGCCGACAGCGGCCAGCATCTCGGCCATCTCGGCGGGGGACGGGCCGATATGACGGCGATTGGCGAAATCGTAAGGGTTGTAGTCGGTCGGCGTGAAGGTCATGTCACAACATCCTGTGCAAGGGCCCCCGGATCTTCGCCGAAGATCCGGACCCCGATTTTTCGTCGAAAAATCGGCGGATCAGCCGATCAGCTCGTTGTATTCGTCCTCGTCCATGAAGTCGTCCAGCACCGAAAGGTCGTCCAGCTTCATCTTGAAGAACCAGGCCGCGCCCAGCGGATCTTCGTTTACCAGACCCGGATTGTCGGACAGCGCCTCGTTCACCGCGACAATCTCGCCATCGACCGGCGCCAGAATGTCCGAGGCGGCCTTGACGCTTTCGATCACGCAGACCTCATCGCCCGCGCCAACCTGGGTTTCCGGCTCGGGCAGTTCGACAAAGACCACATCGCCCAGGGCCTCGGCGGCATGGGCAGTGATGCCCACCACCACCAGATCGCCCTCGACGCGCAGCCATTCATGTTCCTTGGTGTATTTCATCGCTCTGGTCCCGTTGTCAGCGTTTGTAGGTTGTGGGTTGGAAGGGCATGGCCGCCACCGCGACCGGCAGCCGCTTGCCGCGCAGATCGCCTGCAAGCGCGGTGCCGATCCCGGCAAAGGCGCGCGGCACATAGCCCATGGCGACCGGCGCCTCGACCGATGGCCCGAACCCGCCCGAGGTGATCTGCCCCAGCGGCGTGCCGTCGGGGGCATGGAGCGCCACGCCCTCCCGCATCGGCGCCCGTCCTTCGGGGCGCAGACCGACGCGCAGCCGCTCCGGCCCCTCGGCCAGTTCGCGCAGGATGCGCGCGGCACCCGGAAAACCGCCCTCGCGCGCGCCGCCGCTGCGCCGGGCCTTCTGGATCGCCCAGGTCAACGCGGCCTCGACCGGGCTGGTCGTGGTGTCGATGTCATGGCCATAAAGGCAAAGCCCCGCCTCCAGCCGCAGGCTGTCACGCGCGCCAAGGCCGATCGCCTCGACCTCGGGCATGTCAAGCAACGCCTGGGCCAGCGCCTCGGCCCCCGCATCGGGCACCGAGATCTCATAGCCGTCCTCGCCGGTATAGCCCGAGCGGCTGATCCACAATTCGCCAAAGGGGCTGGCCAGTTGCGCCACATCCATGAAACGCATCGCCGCGACCGCCGGCACCAGCCGCGCCAGCGCGGCCTCGGCCGCCGGGCCTTGCAGCGCCAGCAGACAGCGGTCGGTCACCGCGATCACCTCGGTCGTGCCGGACAGATGCGCCTGCATATGCGCCAGATCGGCCTCCTTGCAGGCCGCGTTCACCACGACGAACAGATGGTCGCCACGATTGGCGAACATCAGGTCATCCAGAATGCCGCCTGCATCATTGGTGAACAGCCCATAGCGCTGCCGACCCGGCGCCACGCCCAGCACATCGACCGGCATCAGCCGCTCGAAATCCAGCGCGGTCGCCTCATAGCCCGCCTTGGGGCGCAAGATCACCTGCCCCATATGGCTGACATCGAACAGCCCCGCCGCGGCGCGCGTGTGAAGATGTTCCTTCATCACGCCCAGGCCATATTGCACGGGCATTTCATAGCCCGCAAAGGGCACCATCTTGCCCCCCAGACCCACATGGAGGTCATGCAAGGGCAATCGTTTCAGGTCGCTCATCCGCGCCCCCTGTTCCGCCGGAAAACCGGCACCGGATGCGCAGGCCAACCCCTGCGCTGCGGTGCCCCCTCTGTCCCTGCCCGGCCGCCAATGCGGGTGCGGGCGCCTGAGATCGTTATCCCTTCGGCGGGCGCAAACGCGCCTCTCTCCAGAGTTCTGTGTCAGAACGGTCCTGTCGCCTGAGAGTTTACCGGGGCGGTTGCTCCTTCGGCACCGGCTCCGAAGGCGCAAGGCCCCCCGCCGGATTCTCCCGATCCTGACCAGATGGGGTTAGCCCGCCCAGGCCCCGCCTGTCCAGAGGAAAAAGCAAATCCGACGCATGATCGCAAGAATACGACATTCAGGATGTCGCCATCCGCCTGTCGATCACGCGAATCGCCAGGAAAATCGCCAGCAGACCGAACAGGATACCCCCCGCCGCCTGCCCGATCAGCACGCCTTCGGCCCCCCAGATCTGCGCCCCCCACCAGGCAAAGGGCAGCGTGCCCAGCGTGTGCCGGCCCCAATTCACCAGCGTTGACTGAAAGGCCGCACCCAGATTGTTGCAGGTGGCATTGGCAACAAAGATCAGGCCGTTGAAAAAGAACATCAGGCTCAGCGGCCCGCAGAACAGATAGATCAGATCGCGCGTCTGGCCCTGCGCATGAAACAGATCCGCAATCGGCGCCCGCAACAGGAACAGCAAAAGCGACATCCCCGCGATCACCAGCCCGCAAAACAGGATCGAATCGCGAAAGGCCCGCCTCACGCGGTCCATCCGTCGCGCGCCCAGATTCTGACCGATGATCGGCCCGATCGCCCCCGACAGCGCAAAGAT
>Ga0209053_1001074_pt1 | contig 14384 bp, 11 predicted proteins | sample EBPBio152010_DNA_FD_185864 | JGI IMG/M metagenome (GOLD analysis project Ga0209053, IMG submission 185864) | Wastewater treatment Type I Accumulibacter community from EBPR Bioreactor in Madison, WI, USA - Reactor 1_7/15/2010_ DNA (SPAdes)... | ecosystem: Engineered > Bioreactor > EBPR >... | reverse complement strand
GAGAGAAGTCTTTCCGCATTCTGCCGAACGCGTTCCGGGCTGAAGTCGGCACCGGCCAGCGCGGGGCCCTTTTCGGCCTTCTCGGCAATCATGCGTTCCGCGCGGGCTTCCGCTTCCGCCCAGGTGATGGAGGCATCCGGCTGATCGCGGGAATCGTGGTGCATGAAGCGCCCACTCGGCAAGGATTGGCACAGTTTCTCGTATTCGCGGGTCTGCATGATCCAGAGATGCCAGAGATCGTCCAGTTCTTCGCCAAAGAGGATGTTTCCCGGGAATTCATGCGCGAGAATGAGAAATTTCAGCAGTTCGGTGAGACGAATCCGCAACTCGCCTGGCTCGATCTCCGGGCATTTGACCCGGAAGTACACAAAAAGCGATGGCGAGAAGAATAATTCAAATAATTGATCGTCTGATCGCGTTTTTTGATCGTTTATCATCGATAGTCCCCCAATATAAATCTAACAATTATATCTTAAGATATAATTGTGATCGCAAACATGTCCCCCGACATGTTCTTAAAGGCTGTCATGCAGAGGAATTAACTGTCAAGCATGGATTTTTTAACTTTGTCGTATTGACACGTTAACCAATTTGAACATGCTTTTCTCGTTGCCATACGACAACGGGGGACATGACGATGACGATCGCTTTGAGCCGGGTTTCGATCCGGGTGGAGCATGAGGCCGTGCAAGCGTTGATGGGGCGGATGACCGAAGCCATCGCTGCCATGGAAGAAGCAGATTGCGGTTGCGGCGGTGGGAGTGGCGGAGCCTGCTCCGGTGGTGCGAGCTGCGGCTGTTCCGGCTGCGGCTGTGGCACTGGCGCAACTTGTGGCTGTGGCTGCAGTGGTTCCGGAAATGGCGGTGGTGGCGGGATGTCCGGCACTGAACCCTGATGGCCGATCCGGTTGCGGCAATGAAGCGCGCCTTGCCGGGCGCGCTTCTTCTGCGTTGTGTTTTCCCCTGAAAGGCAGCGCAAGCCCCGCGAAAAGCGGACAGACGCGCTGCCTTCTGCCATTCTCCCGCCTGATTCGAGCGGCTTCGCGGAGAGGTCGCAACGGCAAGGTTGGAGATGCGGATGATGCGGGGGATGCAGGCCCTTCTGCGCGGCTGGCTCGTGGTCTTGGCGCTGGGTTTCGGAGTTAGCGCCATCGCACAGAATACGGCGCCGGCTCCTCAACCCACGGGCTCGCGCGCCGTGCTGGAAACGACGCGCCTTGATCTCCAGCAGGTTGAAGCCGCGCTCCAGCGTGAGGTGCTCGATGACAGGCGCCTCGCCGATCTGCGCCAGCGCCTTCTGCCCCTCACCCAGAGTGTCGAGGAGGTGATCGCGAGAGAGCAGCCGGTTGCCGACGAAATCAAGGCGCGACTGGAGCAGCTTGGCCCTGCACCGGATACCGCGAAGGGGCAGACCGAGAGCCCGGATGTGGCGCGTGACCGTGCCGAGCAGAACCGCCTCTGGCGCGATGCCGATGAAACCCTGCGCAGCGCGCGTGCGCTGGCCTTGCGCATCGACCAGACCGCCCAGGCCATCGCGGATCGCCGCCGACAGAACTTCACCCGCGAAATTCTGGCCCAGCATGCCGCAGTGGCAAGCCCCTGGCTTTGGCTTGACGTGGCCAAGGCTCTGCCGCGCGATGCGGTGGCTCTGAACTTTCTGGGGCAGCAATGGGCGGCGGCGATCTTTGCCAATCTCGATTGGTATGAAGCGCTGGTGCTTCTGTTGATGGCCGGTGGCATGATCGCCTTCCTGCCGCGCGCCAAGGGGTGGGTGGAAACCGGCTCCTTCCTGCGCGTGGGTGTGGCGGATGGCGAAACGCGGACGCCGGTTCAGAAGATCCTGCGTGCGCTGCGGCGCGTGGCTTTGGCCACCATCGTTCCCGGCAGTGCGCTTCTGTTGCTCGATCTGCTGCTGGATCGGTTCGAATTGTTGCCGGGCCGTGCGGCGCAGGTCGCGGATGCCATGATCTATGGCCTGATCTTCATCACGTTCCTGCGTGGTCTCGCGCGCGCCCTGCTGGCGCCGGGCCGCCCGAACTGGCGGTTGGTGGATCTTTCGGACGAGCGCGCCATTGTCTTCACGGGCGCCATTGTTTCCATCGCCATCATCGTGGTGGTCGGTCGCGTGGTGGATGCGGTACTCGCGGCGATTGTCGCGTCCTTTCCGCTCACGGTGGCGACCCGCGGGGTGTTTGCCATCCTCGTGAGCATCACCGTCATGAGTTGCCTGCGCCGCGCCTTTGGCCAGCGTGGCGAAGCTCAGCTCGAGCGCGAGAAGGCAGGTGAGGCAGAGCAGCCCATGCTGCCCCTGCGCGTGTTCGGCTGGGCGGTGGCGCTCATCATTCTGGGCGCGGCGCTTCTCGGCTTCGTGCCGCTGGCGACCTTCCTCGTCACGCAGCTCACCTGGGTGATCACGCTGGCGCTGGGGCTGCTGCTGCTTCTGACGATCATCGAAGAGATCATCAGCACGGGTCTTTCGGCCAATGGCTTTCTCGGCCGGCGCGTGCGGGAGGCAACCGGCATGGCGGCCTCGTCGCTCGATCAGGCCAGCGTGCTGGGCTCGGGCTTCCTGCGGCTTGTGCTGTTTGTGGCCTTCGGCATGCTGCTGCTGGCGCCATGGGGCGTGGATTCGCAATCCTTCCTCTACAACATCCGCGCGGCCTTTTTCGGCTTCCAGGTCGGCGGGGTGACGATCTCACTCTCGACGATCGCGATCGCGTTGCTGCTCTTTGGCCTCGGCTATGGCGCAACGCGCGCGGTGCAGAATTGGCTCGATACGCATTATCTGCCGCGGACGACGCTCGATCCCGGCCTGCAGAACTCCATCCGTACGATCCTCGGCTATATCGGCATCGTCATTGCTGCGATGGTCGCGCTGTCGCAGCTCGGCCTTTCTATCGACAAGCTGACTATCGTGGCTGGTGCCCTTTCGGTGGGTATCGGCTTCGGGCTGAAATCCATCGTTGAGAATTTCATCTCCGGCCTCATCCTGCTCTGGGAGCGGCCGATCCGCGTCGGTGACTGGATTGTGGTGGGCGACGAGCAGGGCACGGTGAAGCGCATCAATGTGCGCTCCACGGAACTCCTCACCTTTGATCGCGCCAGCCTGATCATCCCGAATTCGGAATTTATTTCGGGGCGCGTCAAGAACTGGGTCCATGCCGATCGTACGGCCCGGATCATCATTCCCGTGGGGGTGGATTACAGCGCCGATCCGGCTCAGGTGCAGAAGATCCTGATGGATGCCGCGCTCGCCCATATCGAAGTGATGAGCGAACCAAAGCCGATGGTGATCTTCAAGAATCTCGGCGAGAACGGTCTGGATTTCGAACTGCGCTGCTTCACGGATGTCGATTCCATGTCGACAACCCGATCCGACCTGCTGTTTGATATCTATCGCCGGCTTCAGCAGGCGAATGTCATGCTCTCGGCGCCCACGCGCAAGCTGGAGATCACCAACCTGCCGCCCATGGTCGATCCGCGCGGGCTTCCCCCGGCGGATGATGACCATCGCGACGGTTGATCAGCGGCCCGGCGGCAGGGGCGGCGCTTCACGCACCACCAGAATCGAGATGCGGCGGTTCGGCGCGATATAGGGATCATCCGGGAAGAGCGGCTCGGTATCGGCCTTGCCGATCACCGATTCGAATCGCTCATCCGGAATGCCAGTGTTCGACATCAGGTCACGCACGCCCAGCGCTCGCTCGCTGGAGAGGCGCCACATCTCCGAGCGATCACGCCCCTCGCCGCGGCCAGAACTCGTATGGCCGGTGATGCGCAGGCGGTTTGGCATGCGGCGCAGGGTGGGCGAGATGCCGGCGATGGCCTTGCGCATGCGCTCATACGGCCAGGCGGAGCCCTCGGCGAACATCGAGCGGCCTTCCTGATCCGTGATCTGGATATGCAGGCCCTCTTTCGTCTCCTCGACGATGACATTGCGCGAGACTTCCGTGAGTTCCGGAAGTTCCTGCAAGGCCTGACGCAGGGAGGCGGCGGCCGTGGTGAACCCGCGATCGGACAGGAAGGTGCCGTTGGCCATCGTGTCGCGCTGGATGTTCTTCAGCGGCGTCGTCTGGTCGGAAGCGTAATCCGGCGTGACCTTCGCGACGTTCTTGATGGCCGAACGCGTGGGCACGCCATCGGATTCGATCACCGCGCTCTGCCGCGAGTTCTTCTGCACGCCGAAAGCCTCACGCATGGAGCCCGCGACGATCTGCTGCTTCTTCTGGTTCGGCGAAGAAAAGGCAACGAGCATCACGAAGAAGCTCATCATCAGCGCCATCAGATCCGCGAAGGTCACGAACCAGCCGTGACCGCCGCCAGCATGCCCGCCACCCCTTTTGCGTGCCATGAGCGCCTCCTCAACCCCACCGATGCGTTACGCGGCTTCCGCCTCGAGGAACTGCACCTTGTGATGATCGGGCAGATACGAGATCAGCATTTCGCGGATGATGGACGGGCTCTTGGCCTGCCGGATCTGCAGCACGCCGTCGATGATCAGGCTGCGCGAGACATCCTCTTCCTCGAGCTTCACATGCAGCTTGTCTGCGATGGGGAGGCAGAAGAGGTTCGCGACCACCGCGCCATAGAGCGTCGCGAGCAGCGCGACCGCCATGAAGGGGCCGAGCTTGGAGGGATCTTCCATGTTCGCGAACATGTTCACCATGCCGAGCAGCGTGCCGATCATGCCCCAGGCTGGTGCGCAATCCCCGATGGCGCGATAGATCTTCTGGCCCTCGTCGAGATGCATCAGGAAAGTGTCGCGATCCTGTTCCATCGTGGATTTGATGAAATCGGCGTCGTAGCCATCGACCACGTAGCGAATGCCCTGCGCGAGGAACGGATCATCCACCTGATAGGTTTCCAGCGCCATGGGGCCGGATTTGCGCATGATCTCGGCAATCTTGGTGATTTCCTCGATCAATGCGCGTGGATCGAGCTTGCGCATCTGGAAGACAAAGCGAAGGCCCATCGGCAGGCCGTGCAGCATCATCGAGAAGGGATACCGGATGAGCGTGGCCGATATCGCGCCGCCGAAGATGACGATGAAGGCGTGCTTGTCGACGTAAATTCCGAAGCTGCCATCCATCAACACGAGCACGGCGATGGTCAGGCATCCCATCAGCAGGCCGATTGCGGTTGCTAAATCCATCTCGCCGTCCTCGTCACGCGAATCGGAGCCGACCCGAACGAGCGGGTTGGCAGTCTTGATCAACGTGAAGTTTAGGCTGAACGGGCTGAAGGAACGGTTAAGCGTTAAACATTGTCCTGCTCAGGTAGCGTTCATGCTCTCTTGGCGATAAGCCGGGCGCGAAGAACGGCTTGCTCGAAAAGTGAGATGCGCATGGCGCTGGCGAGGCTTTACATCCGGGTGCTGCTCCAACTGGGGCCGGAAATGCGTTTGGCGCTTCTGCTGGTGCTCGCGAATCTGCTGCTGGCCGTGGCGCAATTCGTCGAACCCTGGCTCTTCGGGCAGATCATCAACGTGCTCACCGCCGCGCAGGGTACGGGCGGCAAGCCGAAGGTGGATCAGCTCGTTCCGCTCATCGGCGCCTGGCTGGTTTTCGGCCTTTTCACGATTGGCGCGGGCGTGCTCATCGCGATGCATGCCGACCGGCTCTCGCATCGCCAGCGCTTGCAGATGATGGCGAATTATTTCGAGCATGTGCTCACCCTGCCGCTGTCCTACCATACCTCCACCCATTCGGGCCGCACACTGAAGGTGATGCTCGATGGCGCGAACGGCATGTTCTGGCTGTGGCTGGGATTCTTGCGCGACCATTGCTCGGCCATCGTGGCGCTGCTGGTTCTGCTGCCGCTGACTTTGCTCATCAACTGGCGCCTGGGCCTGCTGCTGGTGGTGCTGGTGGTGTTCTTCGCGGTGATGATGGCGATTGTCGTCAACCGCACGGCGCGCATGCAGGACAGCGTGGAAGGTTACCATTCAGAACTCGCCGAACACACCTCCGATGCCATCGGTAATATTCCGGTCATCCAGAGCTTCACGCGCGTGCAGGCCGAATTGCAGCACCTGCGCACGGTGATTGATCGCCTGCTCTCCGCGCAATTGCCGGTGCTCGCTTGGTGGGCGCTGGTTTCGGTGGCGACGCGCGCCTCCTCGACGATCACAGTGACTGCGATCTTCCTGCTCGGCACCTATCTGCACCTCAACGATCTCGCGACCATCGGCGATATCGTGACCTTTGTCGGCTATTCGACGCTGCTCATCGGCAAGCTGGAGGCCGCCGTGGGCTTCATCAACCAGCTGTTCATGCAGGGGCCGAAGCTGAAGGAATTCTTCGATGTAATCGACACCGTTCCGCAGGTGCAGGATCGCTCGAATGCAGCCGATGCCGGGCGCCTCACGGGCGAAGTGGTGTTCGATGGCGTGAGCTTCTCCTATGACGGGAAGCGTCCGGCGATCCTCGATCTCTCGCTGGTTGCTAAGCCCGGCCAGACCATTGCTTTGGTGGGCTCCACGGGCTCGGGAAAATCCACGACGCTTGGTTTGCTGCATCGTGCGTTCGATCCGCAATCCGGCGGCATTCGCATCGACGGGCGGGATATCCGGGAATTCACGCTGCAATCGCTCCGGCGCAACATCGCCGTGGTGTTCCAGGAGCCGATGCTCTTCGCGCGGACCATCCGCGAGAATCTCGAGGTCGGCCGCTCCGGTGCCACCAACGAGGAGATGATGGCGGCTCTGGAGCGCGCGCAGGCCCTCGAATTCATCGAGAGGCAATCGAACGGGCTCGATACCATCGTGGGCGAACGCGGGCGGTCGCTCTCCGGCGGCGAGCGCCAGCGCCTGTCCATCGCGCGCGCTTTGCTGAAGGACCCGCCGATCCTCATCCTAGATGAGGCGACCTCCGCGCTCGATGCCGGCACTGAACAGAAGCTGCAACTGGCGCTGGAAGAGGTGATGAAGGGGCGCACGACCTTCGTGATCGCGCATCGCCTCGCGACCATCCGCAATGCCGATCACATCATCATGCTGGATCAGGGCAAGATCATCGAGCAGGGTACTTTCGATGAACTTGTGACCCTGAACGGCCGCTTCGCTTCGCTCGCCAAGGCGCAGTTCATGGCCGGCGCGCAGGGCGAGCCGACGCCGGCGACATAACTAGCCGCGCCGGCTTTCCGTTTCGAGGAAGGCGCGGAGCGGCGCTTCCTCCACGCCCTTCGCGATGAAGCTCTGGCCGATCCCTCGCGTGAGGATGAAGGTGAGCGAACCCTGGCTCACCTTCTTGTCCTGCCGGATGGCCTCGATCATCTGGTCGGCCGTCGCGTTCCAGCCGGGAATGGCCCCGATTTCGGTGGGCAGGCCAACCGCCGCGAGATGACGCTCGACGCGCGTCGCATCCTGCCCGCTGCACAAACCCTGCTGCACCGAAAAGCGATGCGCCATGGCCATGCCGATGGACACGGCCTCGCCATGCACGAGGCGGGCGGAATCATATTGCGTGAGCGCTTCCAGCGCGTGGCCGAAGGTGTGGCCGAGGTTCAGAAGCGCCCGATCACCGGTTTCATGCTCATCGCGCGCCACAATCGCGGCTTTCGCCGCGCAGGCGACACGCACGGCCTCCTCGCGCTCTGGCCCGCCAGCGAACAATCCGCGCCAGGCCCCCGCTTCCAGCCATTCGAAGAAATCGGGCCGGTCGATGAGGCCGTACTTCACCACCTCGGCATAGCCCGCGCGCATCTCGCGGATCGGCAATGTATCGAGCGCGCCGGTATCGCAGAGCACGAGAATGGGCTGGTGGAAGGCGCCAATGAGGTTCTTGCCGGCAGGTGAGTTGATGCCTGTCTTTCCGCCGACGCTCGAATCCGATTGCGCGAGCAGGCTCGTGGGGATCTGCACGAATTTCATGCCGCGCCGGGCAATGGCCGAAGCGAAGCCGGTGAGATCGCCGATGACACCACCGCCCAGCGCGATCACGGCATCGCCGCGCTCAAGCTTCTCGGCGAGGATGCGCTCCACCACCTGTTCGAGGAAGGGCCAGCTCTTTGTCTTCTCGCCGGGCGGGAGGATCAGGCTCGCGGCGGGGATGTTTGCCCCGGAAAGGCTCGCAAGCAGCGGCCGCAGGTGGCGGTTTGCTACGTTTTCATCCGTCACCACCAGCACCCGGCGGCGCGGCAGGAGCGGGGCGAGATGCACGCCGGCCTCTGCGATGAGATCGCGCCCGATGAGGATATCGTAGCTGCGTCCGGCCAGATCGACGCGAACGTTTGCGGGAGATGCGGAAGACGTCACGCCGTCATGTCCTTGGCGGGGTTCTCGACCGGGTTCGTATCGAGATGCTGGGTGATCGCGGCAATCACGCGGGTGACCATCGCATCATGCGGCTGCTCGTCCGAGAGGATGCAGACATCCGCCTCGGCATAGATAGGATAGCGCTTGGCCATCAGGTCGCGCATCGTGGCTTCGGGATCGGAATTGGCGAGAAGCGGGCGGTCCTGCCGGCGCAGCACGCGGCGCATCAGCACCGGCAATTCGGCCTTCAGCCATACGGAAATGCCCTGCTCGCGAATACGAAGGCGTGTTTCAGCATCCATATAGGCGCCGCCGCCGGTCGCGATGACCTGTTGCGGTTCATTCAGCAGGCGCGCGATCACCCGGCGCTCGCCGGCGCGGAACTCCGCCTCGCCCAGCGATTTGAAGATGTCGGGGATCGACATGTTCGCCGATTCCTCGATCGCATTGTCGCTGTCGACGAATGGCAGGTGCAGGCGCTGCGCGAGACGCTTCCCGACGGAGGTCTTGCCCGCGCCCATCAGCCCGACCAGCACGATGTGCCGGCCAGCAAGGCGCTCGCGCAAGGCGTCTGCGGCGGTGCTGTCCCGCTCGTCCGCTCCCCGCAGGATGGTCGCTTCATCAGCCATGCTGTTGCAAAACCCTAGTCTTCCGGGCGAACCTCAAGCAGAAAAATCCGGCGAAGGCTACCCTTCAATTCGCTTTCCGACCCCGTCGATCACTGGGAAGGCTTGCGCCGAATCGCGCGCCTTCGGATAACAGGGCAAGCGTGGCGGGTTAGAAGGAGGCCAGCTCGATGGGTCTTCTGCTGCGGATTCTCGTGGGTCTCGCGCTTTTCGGCGCATTCATCTATGGTGGCCTCTGGGCGCTCGGACACCTTGTGGAACCCGAGCCGCGCGAGATTGTCGTCCCCGTGCCGATGCCCAAGGCGGCACCGGCCAATCCGGGCGCATGAGCCATGACTTCGCGCCTCGTTCGGGGGTTTCTCGCCATGCTCGCGGCGGAGCGTGGTGCCGCGCAGAACACGATTTCAAGCTATGAACACGACCTTGAGGATTATACGAGCGCGCTTGCCGCGCGGAAGCTCGATCCGCTGAATGCAGATGTCGCGGCGGCGCGGGTCTATCTGCAAGGCCTCTCCGAGGCTGGGCTCGCACCCGCCACCATCGCGCGGCGGCTCTCGGCGCTCCGGCAGTTCCACGGCTTTCTCTACACCGAGGGGTATCGCGGTGATGACCCGACCGTGACATTGCAGGGCCCGCGCAAGACGATGCGCATCCCGCATGTTCTCACGCTGGATGATGTCGATCGCCTGCTGAAAACGGCGGAAGCGGGCATTGCCGAGGCGCAGACGTCCGCCGCGCGCTTCGCGGCTTTGCGGCTCGCGGCGCAGGTGGAGTTGCTCTACGCCACGGGCCTGCGCGTGAGCGAACTCCTCGCCTTGCCCGCCGCGAGCATCAACACGACGCGCGACCATCTCGTGGTGCGCGGCAAGGGCAACAAGGAGCGGATCGTGCTGCTGACGGAAGCCGCGCGGCAGGCGGTGGCGCGGTATCGCGCGGCGCTGGATGAGAAGAAGGACCGCGAGCCCTCGCGGTTTCTCTTTCCGGCGGATGGCGCGGCGGGACATCTCGCGCGGCAGGTTTTCGCGCGCGACCTCAAGCGCCTCGCGGGCCGGGCGGGCATTTCAGCGGAGAGCCTCACCCCGCACGGCATGCGCCACGCCTTCGCGACGCATCTGCTGCAAAATGGGGCTGATTTGCGCATCGTGCAGCAACTTCTCGGGCATGCTGATATTGCGACAACCCAGATCTATACCCATGTTCTGGATGATCGCGCCCGATCCATGGTGCGCGATCTGCACCCGTTGAACGACGAGGGGTGAGGGCCTACTCAGGCTTTTTGCTTGACGCGAGGGCCTCACATCGCCAGTTTGCGGCGCCTTTCCGGTCCCCTGCGGGACGCGAACCCCTAGAGGCAACTCGAAAAGGGAATCATGCGCGCCTATCTCGATTTCGAAAAGCCGGTCGCGGAGCTTGAGGCGAAGATCGCCGAACTCCGGGCTCTCACGGATGGGCAATCAGGTGCAGCCATCACGGATGAGGTCGTGCGGCTCGAAGGCAAGGCCCAGCAGGCCCTCCGTGATGTCTATGCCGCGCTGACGCCCTGGCAGAAGACGCAGGTCGCCCGGCATCCCGAGCGGCCGCATTGCGTGCATTACATCGCGCAACTCATCACGGATTTCACGCCGCTCGCGGGCGATCGCTATTTCGGCGAGGATTCCGCGATCATTGGCGGTTTCGGGCGCTTCCGCGGCCAGCCTGTCTGTGTGATCGGGCAGGAAAAGGGCCACGACACGGAAACGCGGTTGAAGCACAATTTCGGCATGGCGCGTCCCGAGGGCTATCGCAAGGCCGTGCGCCTGATGGAACTCGCGGATCGCTTTGGCCTGCCAGTCATCAGCCTGGTTGATACCGCCGGCGCCTATCCCGGCATCGGCGCGGAAGAACGCGGGCAGGCGGAAGCCATCGCGCGTTCCACCGATGCCTGCCTCGCGCTGGGCGTGCCGAATGTGGCGCTGATTCTCGGCGAAGGCGGCTCGGGCGGTGCGATTGCGATTGCCACGGCCAACCGCGTGCTGATGCTCGAACACGCGATCTATTCGGTGATCTCGCCGGAAGCGGCAGCGTCGATCCTCTGGCGCGATTCGACCCGCGCGCAGGAGGCAGCCTCGACCATGCGCATCACCGCGCAGGATCTGCTGCGGCTCAAGGTGATTGACATGATCATCTCCGAGCCCGTGGGCGGTGCCCATCGCGCGCCGGACGCGGCGATCCAGGCGGCGGGTGATGCCATCGCGCATTCTCTCTCCGATCTCGCCGGGATGTCGCCGGAGCAGCTGCGCGAGGGGCGTGCCGACAAATTCCTCGCAATCGGCCGGAAATTGTGAGCGGCCGGTTATCGCAGTTAACGAAGCCTTGAGCCTATTGGCAGGATTTGTAGAATTTGATCCGTGCCCTGGCTAGAATGCCATGGTGGCGCCATAGTATGCGACCAGACGGACCGGGCAATTGTCCCGGATACAGGACGGGTAGAGGCATGAAGCGTTCGGTTTCTGGGCGGACGGTTGGTTTGGGTGTTGCGCTGGCGTCGGCCCTGCTGCTGGCTGGCTGCAACGACAATGGCTATTTGCCGCGCGACTCCCGCCACTGGGTCGCACTTTCTCCGGAAATCCAGAGCAAGATGAGCGAAATCGGCGTTAACCGACATTCGCCTATGCTCATCCGTGCCTACAAGAAGGAAAGCGAGCTGGAGGTCTGGAAGGCCGATGCCAGCGGCGAGTACAAGCTTCTGAAGACCTTTCCCATCTGCCGCTGGTCCGGCCAGCTGGGCCCGAAGAAGGTGGAAGGCGACCGACAGGTGCCGGAAGGGTTCTATTCCATCACCCCGCAGATGATGAACCCGAACTCCTCGTTCTACCTGTCGTTCAATGTGGGTTACCCCAATAATTTCGACCGGCAGTTGGGCCGCAACGGCTCGAACATCATGGTGCATGGCGCCTGCTCGTCGCGCGGCTGCTTCTCGATGACCGACAAGCAGATCGCAGACATTTACGCGTTGGCGCGCGAAAGCTTCGCCGGGGGCCAGAAGGCCATCCAGATGCACAGCTTCCCCTTCCGTTTCACGCCTGAAAACCTCGCGAAATACCGCGCGGATGACAATCTTCCCTTCTGGAAGAACCTGAAGGAAGGTGCTGACCGCTTCGAGGTCTCTAAGCGCGAGGTGCAGGTTGCAGCGTGCAACGGCAAGTATCGCTTCGGCTCGAACGCCTCGGATACGAGCGCGCTCTGCAGCAATCCCGCGGCGGATGATCCGGTTTCCATCGCGGCACGCCAGAAGGCGCAGCAAGATGAAATCCGCGTTGCCGAACTCACCAAGGCTGGCCACAAGGCGTTGAAGCGCATCTATCAGGATGGCGACCAGCACCACAGCTTCAAGCACACGGTGTTCGCGTCTGTCGGCAGCGAGAATGTCTCGCGCGCCGCGACCGTGCCGCAGGGTACTTCGCGCGTGGCGGAAGTCTCACAGCCGGATGCCCTCGATGTCGGCCCGGTCGATGTCCCGGCTGAAAAGGCGCGCGGTCTGAACCGCCAGCAGCTTCTTGCTCTGGCACATCGCGAGCGCTTCGCGGCCGAACCTGCCTCGGCTCCGGCCACGCCGGCCGCACGCCCTGCGAATGCGACGGCCGTGGCTGCCACGTCCGCTCCGGCGACCCCCGCTGCGCGCACGACCCAGAGTGCGGCTCGCCCGGCCACGACGCCGCCGGCAGTGCAGGCCACCGCCCTTGTCGCTGAAGAGAAAAAGGGCGAGAAGCCGGCTTTCTATGATCGCTGGCTCGGTGCCCTCTCTGGCCTCACAGCCAGCGCCACCGGCACCACGGAAACGGCTCCTGCCGCCGCTGCGCCGGCTGCACTGCCGACCCCGCCGCAGCGCCGCTGATCCACCGGGCGCTTGTTCATCGGATGATGTTGTGAAGCAGGCCGGGAGGGTTGACCATTCCGGCCTTTCTCATGCCGCTTTGCGCGGTTCGAGGATCAGGATGTTCGCCTCGATCCGGCAATGAAAGCGGCCATGGGCGGTGAGGCTGGTGATCAGCCGACCGATTTCCGGATAGCCGCCCTGATCCGAGAACTGATCGACATCATCGATCAGCACGACATGGCCCGCGACGGGTGAGGCCAGAATCGAATCCAGCTCGCGGCTGATCGGTGAGGCATCGATGCCATGGGCGGTGTTGCCGGCCGAATAATGCCCGTCGAGCCAGAAGAGTGCCGGCTCTCGCAGGCTCGCGACCAGCGGCGGCAGCACGTCGCCGGAATCGCCGTGCAGCAATTCGATATGCTTGCGTCCCTCGAAGCGTTTGCGCGCCCGGGCATGGAACTCATCCGAAAGCTCGATGGAGATCGCCCGCTTCACGCGGCTGGCCATTTCGTCGAGCGTGTCACCCTTGAAGGTGCCGGTCTCGACGAAGACCTGCAGATTATGCTTCTGCTGGTAGGCCGCGAGGATGCGCCGCTTCACCGCCGGGGGGGGCGGAACGGGGCAGCCATGGCTGACCCATCCGAGGATCTGGGCATTGTGCCGGAGGATGGCGAGCGGGTTGGCGGTCATTCCGCTGCCGCCTTAAGCGAAGCGCCCGTGGCAATGCTTGAACTTCTTGCCCGAGCCGCAGGGGCAGGCCTCGTTGCGACCCACTTTGCCCCAGGTGGTGGGGTCGTTCGGATCGCGCGGGCCCGTGGGCTCATCCGCCGTGATCTCGGCCTGCGTGGTGACGCCATAGGCAGCCGCCGCGCGGTCGATCGGCGAATAATTGTCCGGCAGGGCCATGGGCTCCTCGCCTGCCACGCCGATCGGGTTTTCCCCTTCCGCTGGCTGGTCGAATACGACCTCGACGCGCATCAGCTGGCCGGTGACCGTTTCGCGCAGGCTGATCAACAGGCGATCATAAAGCTCGAAGGCCTCGCTCTTGAACTCGTTCAGCGGGTCGCGCTGGGCATAGCCGCGCCAGCCGATGACCTGCCGGAGGTGATCCAGCGTCACGAGATGCTCGCGCCAGAGGTGGTCGAGCGTCTGCAAAACCACCTGCCGCTCGATATAGCGCATGAGGTCCGGCGTATTCTTCTCCTCGCGCGCGGCATAGGCCTCGTCGGCGGCCTTGATGAGGCGCTCGCGGATTTCCTCATCCGCGATGCCTTCCTCGGCGGCCCATTCCGCCACCGGCAGATCGCGCGCGAGGAAGCGCGCGGTTTCTTCCTTGAGGCCCTCGATGTTCCAGGCCTCGGGATAGGCGCCCTCGGGGATGTTGCGGGCGACGATCTCCTCGATCACCGAATGGCGCATATCCGTGACGGTGGCGATAAGATCGGGCGCGGCCATCAATTCGCGACGCTGTTCGAACACCACCTTGCGCTGGTCGTTCATCACGTCATCGTATTTCAGGATGTTCTTGCGGATCTCGAAGTTGCGCGCCTCGACCTTCTTCTGCGCGGTTTCGAGCGCCTTGTTCACCCACGGATGGGCGATGGCCTCGCCTTCCTGCAAGCCCAGCTTCTGGAGGATGTTGTCCATCC
>Ga0209053_1001070_pt1 | contig 14424 bp, 12 predicted proteins | sample EBPBio152010_DNA_FD_185864 | JGI IMG/M metagenome (GOLD analysis project Ga0209053, IMG submission 185864) | Wastewater treatment Type I Accumulibacter community from EBPR Bioreactor in Madison, WI, USA - Reactor 1_7/15/2010_ DNA (SPAdes)... | ecosystem: Engineered > Bioreactor > EBPR >... | reverse complement strand
TGACGGCAGCCGGATGGAGGGTAAGGTTCTGGCGACCTATGTGGGCGGCACGCCCGTTTTCAAAGCCTGAACCGGAGCCTGCGATGCCGCCCCTGACCACCGACCCCGTGACCCTGGGCCTTGTGGCCCTGCTGTCCTATCTGCTGGGGTCGATCCCCTTTGGCATCGTCATCACCCGGCTTCTGGGGCTGGGCGACCTGCGCCAGATCGGGTCGGGCAATATCGGCGCGACCAATGTCCTGCGCACCGGCAACAAGGGCGCGGCGCTGGCGACGCTGTTGCTCGATGCCGGCAAGGGCGGCATCGCGGTGCTGATCGCACGCGCGCTGACCGGGGCGGGGGATGCGGCGCAACTGGCGGCCTTTGCCTCATTCCTCGGGCATCTTTACCCGCTCTGGCTGCGGTTCCGGGGCGGCAAGGGGGTGGCGACCTTCCTTGGCACGCTGCTGGCGCTGGCCTGGCCGGTCGGTCTGGCGGCCTGTGCCACCTGGGCGGTGACGGCGGCGGTCAGCCGCATCTCGTCGCTTTCGGCGCTGGTGGCGGCGGCCAGCGTGGCGCTGTGGATGGCGCTGCTGGGGCAGGGGCAGATGATCGGGCTGGGGCTGGTGCTGGCCGGGCTGATCTTCTGGCGCCACCGCGCCAATATCGCGCGCATCGCCGCCGGGACCGAACCGAAGATCGGGCGCAAGTGATCAGGCCGCGGGCCGTTTCAGACGCTCAAGTGCGTGGAAGACCAGCCCCGCGACCAACCCCCAGAACGCCGCCCCCACGCCAAGCGCCGGTGTCCCCGAGGCGGTGACAGCCAGCGTGATCGCGGCCGGAAAGCGTGTCTCGGCCGGGCCGAAGGCGCCGGTTGCGGCCCCCATGAACGGCCCCAGCAGCGCCAGCGCCACCAGCGCGGTGATGACCTCGGCCGGCACGGCGGCCAAAAGGCCCAGGATCGGCGCGGTCAGCAGCCCCAGCAAGACCCAGACCCCGGCATAGACCAGCCCCACCTGCCAGCGGCGGTTGCGGTCGGGATGCACGTCATCGCCCAGACAGATCGCCGCCGTGATCGCCGCCATGGAAATGGTATGCGCCCCGAACAGCCCGATCAGCGCGGAAATCCCGCCGGTCGTCAGCAACCCGGCCTGCACCGGCGGTTCGTAGCCGGCGGCGCGGATCGTGGCGAAGCCGGGCAGGTTCTGGGAGGCCATGGTCACCAGATACAGCGGCAGGGCGAGGCCGATCATCACGCCGGGGTCGAAATCGGGCGCGATGAAGGTCAGGCGCGGCAGCGGCAGGCTCAGCGCCGGCAGATGCGCCAGACCAAGCGCAAAGGCCGCGGCCAGCCCCAGGCTCAGCGCCGCCAGCACCGCCAACGCCGGGTTGCGCAGCCGCACAAGGGCGAAAACCGCGATCATCGGCAGCACCAGCCCCGGCAAGGCCAGCGTCGCGGCGGGCAGCTTCAGGCAAAAGGGCAGCAGCACCCCCGCGAGCATCCCGCCCGCGATCCCGTCAGGGATCAGCGCGACCACGCGCCCCAGCGGCCGCACCGCGCCGGTCAGCGCCACCAGAAGCCCCGCCAGCACGAAGGCGCCCACGCCCTCGGCCATCGAGATCCCCTCGGTCGCGGCGATCAGCGCGGCGCCGGGCGTGGACCAGGCCAGCACCACCGGCACCCGCGACCGCCAGCTCAGCAAGGCAGACCCCGCCGCCTTGCCAAGGCAGATCGCCAGCACCCAGCTTGCCGTCTGTGCCGCCGTGGCATTCAGCGCCGCCGCGGCCGCCAGCACCAGCGCGATGGTGGAGCCATAGCCCACCAGGGCGGCGACAAGGGCGGCGGACAGAAGCGAGACGCGCATGGCAAACTCCGGCGGCGACGGGTTGGCGGACCTTGGCCGGGCGGGCAGGCGGATGCAAGTGCAGGAAAGCCGGGGCGAAAATGAAAACGGCGGCGCCCAGGGAGGAGGAGGGGCGCCGCCGTTCCATTTCAGGCGCCGCCCAGGGAGGAGGAGGGGCGGCTCTGCTGCGGATGCCCCAGGGAGGAGGAGGGGGCACCGCGATGTCCTGGCCCAGGGAGGAGGAGGGGCCGAGGATAGGTTTGGGGCCTTGCCGGCCCCGAAAGGTGTGCGGCGACCCCAGGGAGGAGGAGGGGGTCGCCGCGGAACCCAAGGCCCAGGGAGGAGGAGGGGCCAAGGATGCCGTCTGGGGCTTGCGCCCCGAAAGGGTCGCGACGATCCCGGGGAGGAGTGGGGACCGCCGCCTGATGCCCGGCCCAGGGAGGAGGAGAGGGCCCGGCAAGCTGTGGGAAGCATCGGCTTCCGCGATTTCACGGCGATCCCAGGGAGGAGGAGGGGATCGCCGTCATGTCCTGGCCCGGGAGGGAGGAAGGGCCAGGCCGAAACTTATTTCCCGTAGGCCGCTTCAAGCGCCATGCGGGTGATCATCGAACGGTGGATGCCCAGATCCGCCAGTTCCCGATTGTTCAGCGCCTTCAGTTCCCGCACCGTCTGGCGGTAGATCGCGCGCCGCGCCATCGCCGTCCGAACATCTGCGATCACCGCGGCGATCCGTTCGCCAAGGCCGGCTTGCGCCAGTCGGGTCGTGTTCACATAGGCCATCTTCGTCGTCTTTCCGTCTGCGCCGCAATCTGTCCGCGGCGGTGTTGGGATGAAGATGGGGGAATTTCTGCACCTGCACAATCCGGCTTCGCCGCAATGCAGCTATGCGGGGTCTGCATGGCTTGGACGTGAAGATTCCCCTGCGTCAATAAGCACTTCGCCGAAAATTTGAGCGGTTGGTCAACGCCCCTTGCCCTTTCCGGCGCCTTGAAGGACGCTGCGCGCAGGAATTGGGGGCCGACCATGGATATCACGCGCGAACAGGTTCTGAACGCAATCGCCACCGTGCCGTTGCCGGGGGGTGGCACCGCGGTTTCCCGCGACTTGATTCGCGCGCTGCGCATCGAGGCGGGCGCCGTCAGCTTCGTGATCGAGACGGCAACCCCCGACGAGGCGCGCGCCCTGGCGCCGGTGCAGCCGCAGATCGAGGCGGCGCTGCGGGCCCTGCCGGGGGTCGCCCGCGTGCAGGCGGTGATGACGGCGCATGGTCCGGCGGCCAAGGCGCCCGCACCCAGCCTCAAGGTCGGTGGCCATCCGACGCCGCATCAGGGCGGCCCGAAACGGGTGAGCGGCATCGACCGCATCATCGCCATCGGATCGGGCAAGGGGGGCGTGGGCAAATCCACCGTGTCATCCAACCTCGCGGTGGCACTGGCGCGGCAGGGGCGGCGCGTCGGCCTGCTGGATGCCGATATCTACGGCCCCAGCCAGCCGCGCATGATGGGCGTCAACAAGCGCCCCGCCAGCCCCGACGGCAAGACGATCATCCCGCTTCAGGCGCATGGCGTCACCGTCATGTCCATCGGCTTCATGCTGAAAGAGGACGAGGCGGTGATCTGGCGCGGCCCGATGCTGATGGGGGCGCTGCAACAGCTGATCGAGCAGGTGCAATGGGGTGATCTGGACATCCTGCTGATCGACCTGCCGCCCGGCACCGGCGATATTCAACTGACGCTGAGCCAGCGTTTCGCCCTGACCGGGGCGGTGGTGGTCTCGACCCCGCAGGATGTGGCCATGCTGGACGCGCGCAAGGCGCTCGACATGTTCGGCAAGCTGAAGGTGCCGGTGCTGGGCCTGATCGAGAACATGTCTACTTATATATGCCCCAATTGCGGCCATGAGGCGCATCTGTTCGGCCATGGGGGTGTGGCGGCCGAGGCGGCAAAGCTGGGCGTGCCTTTCCTGGGCGAATTGCCGCTGGATCTGGAGACGCGGCTGGCGGGCGATGCCGGCACGCCGATTGCGGCGGGCGCGGGGCCGATGGCCGGGGCCTATGCCAATCTGGCGCGCCGCCTGATCGAGGGCGGCATGGCCTGACCGCGCATCCCGCTTTCCCACGCGTTCCCAGAACCCGGGCCGTCGCGCCCGGGTTTTGTCTTGCCGGGATCGCATGGGACAGGCGGGGTGTCATGGAATCTCATGGGAACGGGCGCCCAAAACAGCCTCGCGCCGAATCACCGCGCTGTGATCTGGCATGGAATCCGGTGGGAAATCGGGGCGATTCCGGGTTTTGCCATGGGTTCAGGGGCTTGCGAGGCCGCGACTGACCCCGGCCTTGGGAAACTATGGGCCGCGTCGTGGTAAAATTATCGCATCTATATCTAGTGTTTCACGAAAGCGTGTTCCGCCATAAATTGCGACTTCTGCCCTGTCCTGCCCACCAGATGCTGTAAGGCAGGGGGTTCCAGAACAAGATTTGCCCTGTTTGGCCCAAAGAAAACCGTTGCCTCCCATGATTTCCCATGGCATCCCTGTCTTACCGGATGACGGCGGGAAAGTGAAAACAGGGGCAGCAAGACCCCACAGGCGAAAAGCAGGTTTCATACAGGCCCCTCCAGCATCCCAAGAAAGACCGGCGCGCGGGCGAGCAGACATCTCCCCCAGGTGGCACGCGCAGCCGGGCCGGCCCAGCGATGGGACAGTCGGCGGATCGAGCAGTGGCAGCCGCTCGGTCCGCCGTTTTCATTCTGGCCGGACAGAGGACGAATCGTGTCAGGGCGCGGGGGCCGTGACAAGCGACAACACTAGACCGGGATCAGGGACAGACCGTGTCAGAGGCGTTCAGAGGCGAGTTCAACCAGAAGGTTGACGGGAAGGCGCGGGTCTCGATCCCGGCGCCTTTTCGGCGCGTCCTGGAAGCCGGCGATCCCGCCTTTGACGGCAGTCGCCCGAAATTCGTGCTGATCTATGGTCGCCCGGGCAGCGATTTTGTCGAATGCTACACCATCGCGCAGATGAAGCTGCTGGAGGCGAAGATCCGCCGCATGCCGCCCGGCACCCCGCAGCGCAAGGCGCTTGAGCGCAACTTCATCACCCTGTCGCAACTGGTGGAGGTCGATGATGACGGGCGCATCGTGATGCCGCCCAAGGCGCGCGAAAAGCTGGGGCTGGATGCCGATGCGCTGAAGGACGGCGCCGAGGCGACCTTTGCCGGCACGCTCGACACCTTTCAGATCTGGCGCCGCGACGCCTATGAGGCGACGCTGGCCACCGAGGCCGACGCGGATTTCGATTTCCTCGAGGATGGCGCCGACCTGCTGTCGCTTCTGCCCACCGACCCGGAGGGCTGAGCCGTGGAGGAACGCGCACCGCATATCCCGGTGCTTTTGCGGCCCCTTCTGGCGGCCTGTGCGCCGGTCTCGGGCCGCTGGCTCGATGGCACCTTCGGGGCAGGGGGCTATGCGCGCGGCCTGCTGGCGGCGGGCGCCGATCTGGTGATCGGGGTGGATCAGGATCCCCTCGCGCTGGAAATGGCGGCCGGCTGGGCAGGCGAGCATGGCGACCGGCTGCGCCTGGTGGCCGGCAATTTCCGGCATCTCGATGATTACGCACAGGATCTGGACGGGATCGTGCTGGATCTGGGCGTGTCTTCCATGCAGCTCGATCAGGCCGATCGCGGCTTTTCCTTCCAGAAGGACGGCCCGCTGGACATGCGGATGAGCCAGTCTGGCCCCTCGGCCGCCGATCTGGTGAACGAGACGGACGAGGCCGAACTGGCCGATATCCTGTATCTTTACGGCGAGGAGCGCGCCTCGCGCCGCATCGCCCGCGCCATTGTCGAGGCGCGCAAGGCGGCGCCGATCACCACCACCCTGCGCCTGGCCGAGATCGTCGCGCGCTGCCTGCCGCGCCCGAAACCCGGGCAAAGCCACCCCGCGACCCGCAGCTTTCAGGCGATCCGCATCGCCGTGAACGCCGAATTCGACGCGCTGGCCGAGGGGCTGGCGGCGGCGGAACGCGCGTTGAAACCGGGCGGTAAACTGGCCGTCGTGACCTTTCACAGCCTGGAAGACCGCATCGTCAAACGCTTTTTCCAGACCCGCAGCACGGAATCGCAGGGCAATCGCTATGCGCCCTCGGCCGCCGGGCCGGTGCCCAGCTTCACGCTGGTGACGCGCCGCGCCGTCGGGCCGGATGACGAGGAACTGGCGCAAAACCCGCGCGCGCGGTCGGCCCGGCTGCGGGTGGGGCAACGCAGCGCGGCGCCGGCCCATCCGCTTGATCTCGCGGCGCTTGACGTGCCGATGATCCGCCGCAAGGGAGGACGCCGCTGATGCGCGCGCTTGTCTATCTGCTGACCTTCGCCGCCGTGATCGGCCTGGGCTTCTGGGCCTACAAGGAAAACTACGCCACGCAGCAGGCGCTGAAAGACGTGTCGCGGCTGAACAGCGATATTGCCGACCTGCGCGAGGCGCTGTCGATCCAGCGGGCGGAATGGGCCTATCTGAACCGCCCCGACCGCCTGCGCGAGCTTTCGACCATCAATTTCGACCGGCTGGGCCTCTTGCCGCTGGAGCCGGAGCAGTTCGGCCAGACCAATCTCATCGCCTATCCGGTGCCCGAGATCGCCCTGCCCACGCCGGACGGCGTGGTCGATGTCTCCAATCAGGAGGAGCAAAACCCGTGACCGCCGACCTGATCCCGGATGATGACCTGATCGAGGAACCGGCCGCGCGCACCCCGCTGCGGCCTTTGGCGCGCATTCTGCGGGCGCGCGAGACGGGCGAGAACCCCGACAGTATCGAGCGCGAGAATCTGCGCGCCCGGCACGAGGTGATGCGCGAGAAATCGCGCCGCCGGGCCGAGGGGCGGCTGTTGTTCCTGGGGCTGGCCTTCTTTGCCGCCTTCACCGTGATCGGCGCCCGCATGGGCCTCTTGGCCGCGTCCGAGCCGATGGAGCCGCGTTCGGCCGCGCCCGGCGCCGCGATCCTGGCGCAGCGCGCCGATATCACCGACCGCAATGGCCGGGTGCTGGCCACCAATCTGGTGACCCACGCGCTCTATGCCCAGCCCAAGGACATGGTCGATCCCGCCCGCGTGGCGCGCGAACTGGCGGTGATCTTTCCCGACCTGAAGGAAGACGACCTCAAGCGCCGCCTGACCGATGGCCGCAGCTTCCTGTGGATCAAGAAGAAACTGTCGCCCGAACAGATGCAGAAGGTGCACGAGATCGGCGATCCCGGTCTGTTGTTCGGCCCGCGCGAGATGCGGCTCTACCCCAATGGCCGGCTGGCCGCGCATGTGCTGGGCGGGGCGTCCTTCGGGGCCGAGGGCGTGCATAGCGCCGAGGTGATCGGCACGGCGGGGCTGGAGAAATTCCTGGATGCCCGGCTGCGCGACCCGGCGCAGGGTGCCGAGCCGCTGGCGCTGTCGCTCGATCTGACGCTTCAGGCCACCGTCACCGAAGTGCTGGATACCGGCATGAAGATGATGAATGCCAAGGGCGCGGCGGCGGTCCTGATGGATGTGCGCACCGGCGAGATCCTCAGCCTGGTATCGCTGCCCGATTTCGACCCGAATGACCGGCCCAACCCGCTGGTGAAAGGCGACCCCGCCGACAGCCCGCTGTTCAACCGCGCGGTGCAGGGCGTCTATGAACTGGGCTCGACCTTCAAGATCTTTGCCGCCGCGCAGGCGATGGAACTGGGGCTGGTCAACCCGCAGACCATGGTCGATGCCAATGCGCCGATGGTCTGGGGCAAATACAAGATCAAGGAATTCCAGAACAAGAATTACGGCCCGCTTCTGTCCGTGTCGGATGTGATCGCGAAATCCTCGAACGTGGGCACGGCGCATATCGCGCTGATGATCGGCGGGCTGCGGCAGCAGGCCTTCCTGAAATCGCTGGGCTTTTTCGAGCCGACCCCGATCGAGATGGTCGAGGCGCGGTCCTCGCGGCCGCTGATCCCGGCGAAATGGCCCGATATCGTGACCATCACCGCGTCTTACGGCCATGGTCTGAGCGCGAGCCCGATGCACCTCGCCGCGGCCTATGCGACGATTGCCAACGGGGGAATCGCCGTGCAGCCGACGCTGCTGAAACGCGCCTCCCCGCCTGAAGGCACGCGGCTTCTGTCGGAACGTGCGGCGCGCGAGGCGGTGGTGATGCTGCGGGGCGTGGTCGACCACGGCACCGCGTCCTATGCCAAGGTCGAGGGCTATGCGATTGCCGGCAAGACCGGCACCGCCGACAAGCCCAAGCGCAGCGGCGGCTATTACAAGGACAAGGTGATCAATACCTTCGCCAGCATGTTCCCCGCCGATGACCCGCGCTATGTGCTGATCGTGACGCTGGATGAGCCGGTCGATACGTCGGGGCCCGAGCCGCGCCGCACCGCCGGTTACACCGCCGTGCCGGTCGCGGCCGAGGTGGTGCGCCGCGCGGCCCCGCTGCTGGGCTTGCGCCCCGAGATTGCACTGCCCGCCGCAGATGCGGTAACAGCCGTGCGGCAGAACAACTGAAGGGCCGCCCCGCGCGGGGCGGAAGGGGCAAGGATGGCGCAACGCGAGGCGACGCTGGCCGAATTGGGGCTGACCGCGAAATCGGGCCGCGAGGCGCGCATTCGCGGTCTTGCGGTGGACAGCCGGGCGGTGCGGCCCGGCTTTCTGTTTGCCGCCATGCCGGGGGTGCGGGTGCATGGGGCGACCTTTGTGCCGCAGGTGATCGCGGCGGGGGCAGTCGCGATCCTGACCGATGCCGAAGGCGCGCGGCTGGCGGGCGATCTGCCCGAAGGCGTGGCGCTGGTGGTGGCCGAGGAGCCGCGCGCCACGCTGGCCATGGCGGCGGCACTCTGGGCCGGGGCGCAGCCCGCGACCATGGTCGCGGTGACCGGCACCAACGGCAAGACCAGCGTCGCGACCTTTGCCCGCCAGATCTGGATGGCGCTTGGCCATGCCGCGATCAATATCGGCACGACCGGTGTCGAAGGCGCCTGGGCCGCGCCCTCGTCGCATACCACGCCCGACCCGATCACCCTGCATGCCATGCTGGCCGAGGCGGCCGCGGCGGGCGTGACCCATGCCGCGATGGAGGCGTCGAGCCACGGGCTTGACCAGCACCGGCTGGATGGGGTGCGGCTCAGGGCCGGGGGATTTACCAATTTCACCCAGGATCACCTGGATTATCACGGCACCTTTGACGCCTATTTCGCCGCCAAGGCGGGGCTGTTCACCCGTGTCCTGCCGCCCGACGCGGCGGCGGTGATCAACATGGATGATCCGCGCGGCGCCGATATGGCGCGGCTGGCGGCCGACCATGGCCAGCGGCTGATCACGGTGGGCCATGATGCCGGCTGCGATCTGTGCATCGCCGGGCAGCGCTTTGACGCGGCGGGGCAGGATGTGCGTTACCTCTGGCAGGGCCAGCCGCATCAGGTGCGGCTCAATCTGATCGGCGGTTTCCAGGCCGAGAATGTGGCCCTGGCCGCCGGGCTTGCCATCGGTGCGGGCAGCGCGCCGGGCGATGTGTTCCACGCCCTGCCGCAGCTTTCCGGCGTGCGCGGGCGGATGCAGCTCGCGGCGACGCGCGGCAACGGTGCCTCGGTCTTTGTCGATTACGCCCATACGCCCGATGCGATCGCAACCGCGCTGCGGGCCTTGCGTCCGCATGTGATGGGGCGGCTGATCGTGGTCTTTGGCGCCGGTGGCGACCGCGACCGCACCAAGCGGCCCCTGATGGGCGCGGCGGCGGCGGCGCATGCCGATGTGGTTTTCGTCACCGACGACAACCCCCGCAGCGAGGAACCGGCGGCGATCCGGGCCGAGATCCTGGCCGCTTGCCCCGACGCGCATGAGGTGGGCGACCGCGCCGAGGCGATCCTGCGCGGGGTCGATGCCCTGCAGCCGGGCGACGCGCTGCTGGTCGCCGGCAAGGGGCATGAGACGGGCCAGGTCATCAAGGGCGATATTTTCCCCTTTGACGATGTGGAACAGGCCTCTATCGCCGTGGCCGCACTGGATGGGGTGATCTGACATGGCGCTGTGGACATCGGCCGAGGCTGTCGCGGCGACGGGGGGGCATTGCCCGGTGGCATGGCTGGCGCAGGGCGTGTCGATCGACACCCGCAGCCTGGCGCCCGGCGATCTGTTCGTGGCGCTGAAGGATGTGCGCGACGGCCATGATTTCGTGGCGCAGGCGCTGGAAAAGGGCGCCGCCGCCGCGCTGGTCAGCCGCATCCCCGAAGGCGTGGCACCCGATGCACCGCTCTTGCTGGTGCCCGATGTGCTGCGCGGGCTGGAGGATCTGGGCCGCGCCGCCCGGGCCCGCACCCGCGCGCGGGTGATCGGGGTGACCGGCTCGGTCGGCAAGACCTCTACCAAGGAAATGCTGCGCGCCATGCTGGCGGGGCAGGGCCGGGTTCATGCCGCCGAGGCCAGCTACAACAATCATTGGGGCGTGCCGCTGACGCTTGCGCGGATGCCGGCAGAGGCCGATTTCGCGGTGATCGAGATCGGCATGAACCACCCCGGCGAAATCGCGCCGCTGGCGCGGCTGGCCGATCTGGATGTGGCGGTGATCACCACCGTTGCCCCGGCGCATCTCTTTGCCTTTGACAGCCTGGCGGGCATCGCCCGGGAAAAGGCCGCGATCCTGGACGGGCTGCGCCCCGGCGGCACCGCGATCCTGCCCGAGGGGCTGGAGGTCTCGCCCCTCCTGCGCGCCCGCGCCACCGAGACCGGCATCCGCGCGGTGACCTTCGCCGAAACGGGCGCCGACTGGCAGATCGCCCAGGCGCAATGGGGCGAGGCGGCCAGCACCGTGCAGGCCGCAACCCCCGCCGGGCCGCGCCTGTTTCGCGTGCAATCGCCAGGCCGCCACTTTGCGGTGAACGCGCTCGCGGTGCTGGCCGTGGCCGAGGCGCTGCATCTGGACCCCGCGCTGTCGGCGCAGGGGCTGGGCCGCTGGGTGCCGCCCGCCGGGCGGGGCCAGCGCGAACGCATCATCACCGACCCGGTCGAGGAGACCGGCTTTGACCTGATCGACGACGCCTTCAACGCCAACCCGGCCTCGATGGCCGCCAGTCTGGATGTGCTGTCGATCCTGCAACCGCAGGACAATATCGGCCGCATCAAGCGCGGCCGCCGCATCGCCATTCTGGGCGACATGCTGGAACTGGGCGACAGCGAACTGGCCCTGCATGCCGCGATCGCCGGCTATCCGGCGCTGGCCTCTGTCACGCTGGTCCATTGCGTCGGGCCGCGCATGAAGGCGCTGCACGCGGTGCTGCCGCCTGCGCAACGCGGCGAATGGGTGGAACAGGCCGCCGACCTGCTGCCGCGCCTGCGCGCGCTGGTCGATGCCGGCGATATCGTGCTTGTGAAAGGGTCCAAGGGCATCAAGGTCAGCCTGCTGGTTGACGCCCTGCGCAAACTGGGGCAGGGCCGCCCCCAAGAAGACAAAGGGGCAGAGTAATGCTGTATATCCTGACGCAGTTCTCCGATGGCGGGGATCTGTTCAACCTGTTCCGCTACATCACCTTCCGCGCGGGGGCCGCGTTCTTTACCGCGCTGATCTTCGGCTTCCTGTTCGGGCGCCCGCTGATCAACCTCTTGCGCCGCAAGCAGGGCAAGGGTCAGCCCATTCGCGATGACGGCCCGGCCAGCCATTTCTCCAAGGCGGGGACGCCGACCATGGGGGGGCTGCTGATCCTGTCGGCGCTGGTCGTCTCGACCCTGCTCTGGGCGCGGCTGGATACGCCTTATGTGTGGATCGTGCTGCTGGTCACGCTGGGCTTTGGCCTGATCGGTTTTGCCGATGACTATGCCAAGGTCACGAAACAGAATACCAAGGGCGTGTCGGGCCGGGTGCGAATGCTTCTGGGCCTGATGATCGCGGCACTGGCCGCCTATGCCGCCGCGCGCTTTCACCCCGAGGCGCTGACCAACCAGCTTGCCCTGCCGCTGTTCAAGGATGCGTTGCTCAATCTGGGCTGGTTCTTCGTGCCCTTCGGCATGATCGTCGTGGTGGGGGCGGCCAATGCGGTGAACCTGACCGACGGGCTGGACGGGCTGGCCATCGGCCCGGTGATGATCGCCGCCGGCACCTTCGGCGCCATTGCCTATGTCGTCGGCAACGTCAATTTCGCCGATTATCTGGGCGTGCATTCGGTGCCCGGCACCGGCGAATTGCTGGTCTTTTCCGCCGCGCTCATCGGCGGCGGCCTGGGCTTTCTGTGGTATAACGCGCCCCCCGCCGCGGTCTTCATGGGCGATACCGGCAGCCTCGCGCTTGGCGGCGCGCTTGGCGCCATCGCGGTCTGCACCAAGCACGAGATTGTGCTCGCCATCGTCGGCGGCCTGTTCGTGGTCGAGGCGCTGAGCGTCATCATCCAGGTCGCCTATTTCAAGCGCACCGGGCGGCGCGTCTTCCTCATGGCGCCGATCCACCACCATTTCGAGAAAAAGGGCTGGGCTGAGCCGCAGATCGTGATCCGCTTCTGGATCATCTCGCTCATCCTCGCGCTGATCGGTCTGGCCACGCTCAAGGTGCGGTGAACCCCGGGTTGCGCCGCGGGCGCGCTTGTGCAACCTTACGGTGCTCGCACGTCGCGACGAGGCAGTTTGTGTCGTTCCCTGTCTGTTTCCGAGTGATGCTTCTGACGATTAATACGGGAGATGACGAATGACGACCTACACATTGCGCGGCTTCACCCTGGGCAAGGACGATCGCGGCAACATCGTAGTTGAGGGCGGCAGCACGCTGCAATTCGTGACCAGCGACGACTATCGCATGGTGTTCAATGAATATCCCTATCTGTCGCTTGAGACATTCAGCGACCACGTGGTGCTGGCCACGGCCCAAGGGGAAAACTACCTGATGACGCTCAACGATGCGCCGCTTTCCGCGCTGGCCGGCATCGGCATCAGCACCCTGCAACTGAAGTCGGGATCGACCGGGATGATGATCATCAGACAGGTCGGCGATCCCGAGCAGGAACATAACTTTGCGCTTTCGGGCCGCGATATCCGGGTCAACAGCCTGTCGGATTTGCGGGGCCTGGGCATCACCTCCATCAAGCCCGATCTGAGTGGCCCCTTCGCCAAGGGCACGGTCGCCGTGCTGTCCGATGCGCTGGCAACGGTGGGTATCACTGAAAACGATGTTCTGAACATGCGGGAGGTCGCAGATCGCAGCGTCGATCTGGGGCGCGGCGATGACAGCGTCACCGGCACCGAGGCCGCCGAGGAAATCCGGCTCGGGATCGGTGCCGACCGCGCCAGCGGTCGCGGTGGCGATGATCTGATCCTGGGCCAGGGTGGCAATGATCGCCTGATGGGCGGCAGCGGCGCCGACACGCTCAATGGCGGGATGGGGCAGGACAGGCTGCTCGGCGGCGCCGGCGCCGACCGGCTTGTCGGCTTTCGCGGCAATGACCTGCTGCAAGGCGGCGGCGGGGCAGACACGCTCCTCGGTGGGGCAGGGGCCGATCGGCTGATCTTCACCGATCGCGGCGGGCGCGACCGCGTCGTCGGCTTCACGCCCGGCACCGACCGGATCGACCTTTCCGGGCTGACCGAAATCACCAGCCTGCGCGACCTGACCACCGATCACCTGACCGAATCCGGGCGTAGCCTGATCATCGACGATCACGCCGGAAGCGTGATCACCCTCGCCGGGGTCACGCTTGACGATCTGCGCGCCGCAGACCTTGCTGGGCATTTCATCTTCTGACCCGCCATAACCAGCCCCTTTCCCCTTCGGCTTTTTCCAAATATTCCGGGGGGCGCGGGGGCTGACCCCGCCATTCGACAGGGGGCAGGCATGATCGCGGTTCGGGGCTATGCGGGGCGCAAGGTGGCGGTGCTGGGGCTGGGGCGATCGGGCCTTGCCACGGCGCGGGCGCTGCTGGCGGGCGGGGCCGAGCCGCTCTTGTGGGATGACAGCGCCGAAGCGCGCGCCAGGGCCGAGGCCGAGGGCTTTGCCTGCACCGACCTGCTGAAACATGGCGCGCTTGACGATGTGGCCTGCCTCGTCACCTCGCCCGGCATCCCACATCTTTACCCCGCGCCGAACCGGGTGATTGACCGGGCGCTCGATCTCGGCATCCCGGTCGATAACGATATCGGCCTGTTCTTTCAAAGCCTCGCCACGCCGGAATGGGACAATTTCGAAACCGTCCCCCGCGTGGTCTGCATCACCGGGTCGAACGGCAAATCCACCACCACGGCGCTGATCCAGCACATCCTGACCGAGGCCGGCCGCCCCAGCCAGATGGCCGGCAATATCGGGCGCGGCGTGCTGGATATCGACCCGCCTGGCGAGGGCGGGGTGGTGGTGCTGGAACTGTCTAGCTACCAGACCGATCTTGCCCGCGCGCTCACCCCCGATGTCGCGGTCTTCACCAATCTCTCGCCCGATCACATGGATCGCCACAGCGGCATGGGCGGCTATTTCGCCGCCAAGCGCCGGCTCTTTGCCGAGGGCGGGCCGGATCGTTGCGTGATCGGCGTGGACGAACCCGAGGGGCGCTATCTTGCCAATCAGATGGGGCAGGGGCCGGGCGATGACCGGGTGATCCGCATCTCCTCGGGGCAAAAGCTC
>Ga0209053_1001069_pt1 | contig 14434 bp, 15 predicted proteins | sample EBPBio152010_DNA_FD_185864 | JGI IMG/M metagenome (GOLD analysis project Ga0209053, IMG submission 185864) | Wastewater treatment Type I Accumulibacter community from EBPR Bioreactor in Madison, WI, USA - Reactor 1_7/15/2010_ DNA (SPAdes)... | ecosystem: Engineered > Bioreactor > EBPR >... | reverse complement strand
GTTCGTTCGCGGATGATATCGAGGAGATCGCCATGTTCGCCGGTGGCGCCATCAGTGAACTTGCCGGCGGCACCTGGCCCGGATGAAGGGCCGGTCAGCCGCACGAAGAGCGACCGACCGGGGTTATTTTGCAGGTCGCCCACCATCCAGTAGGACCCTTCCCGCCGTCCAGCGGGAAGGTAGTGACGACAAACGCTTTCGGCATTTGCGGAAAGCTCACGCAAGAGATCTTCTGTTTCCAATGACATGATCACACAATTCAACCATTGCGTGCATGTAGGCAGGAGACTGGGCAGCGTGCAAGCAGTTGGCCCAAAACGGTAATGCCGAGGGCATCAGTCGGGCAGAAGAGCCGCAGCTTCCATGCGTTGATCTCCGAAAAGAAGCCGTCAGCCTTGAGCCGGTCCTTCTGCGCCTCGGTGAACCCCGAAAGCTCGATCCGGTTCACGCCCATAACGCGGGACCGATGCAACTCCATCCCCTCGGCCAGACGCACGACGGTCTTGCCCTCAAGAACGAGGGCATGGACCTCAGCGGCCGTGAGCTTCGGCGCATCCGCCGCCAGCGTCGTCGCGACCCAGGCGGGTGAGACTCGGCGCCCGATGATGCGCTGCCCATCGTCAGTTTGGAGCCGGTAGACGCGGGTTTCGTCCTGGGGGAGCTGCTTCCAGATTGGCAGGAGAAGTCCCGCCACGATGTGCAGCGTGGCTTCCGAGAACTCGGGCACCTCGACCAGTTCCGCAGTCCAAGCGGCGGCGAAGGCCGCCCGATCGGCCTCAAGCCAGTGGGTGTCTTCCATGATCTTGATAGGCACGGTGCTGATCTCCATCGGCCGGATCAGCCGCAGCCGCGGCTCGATGGTGCCGTCGTCGAGTATCAGGCTGGTGGCAGGCACCTGCACGGCGGCACGGCCTGAGCGGCTGTTGACCAGAAGCCGCGCCTTCGGATCATCGAGCCAGTCGAGCGCATCCGCGAGGGAAGTCGGCGCATTGCGGCGCTTTTCTGCGATGGTCAGAAGCTGGGTTTCGGCACCAGAGCCGGGATGGGTGTAGATGACGCGCGCATCCGTGACGCAGAAGCTTTCTGCGCGCAGGGTTTCCAGCCCGAGATCATAGACTCCGGCGGAGATGGCGCCCTCGATCCGCTGGTCGAGCAATTCCTCGAAGGCCGCGAACAGCACGGCCTGCATGTCGATCGTCAGCGCGAGCAGACGATTGAGGAAGGTTGTGATCGGGGGCAGATCGTCCTTCAGCCCATTGTCATCGGTCAGGTTGAGGCCAGTCGCGTCCTCAAAGGCCCCGAGCGAGCAGCCCGCGACATCGCCGCGATAGATGCGGCGATAAAGTTGGCGCAGGGCATCGCGGGCATAGGGCGACTCGAGGTTATCCTCCGGTCGGAAAAGACCTTGCCCACCCGTCTGACGCTGACCGCGTGTGATAGCACCCAGCGTGTCGAGGCGGCGCGCGATGGTCGAAAGGAACCGCTTCTCCGCCTTCACATCGGTGGCCACCGGCCGGAACAGCGGAGGCTGCGCCTGATTGGTGCGGTTGGTACGGCCCAGGCCCTGGATCGCCGCATCGGCCTTCCAGCCGGGTTCCAGAAGGTAGTGGACGCGCAGGCGCTGGTTTTTCGCGCCTAGATCGGCGTGATAGCTGCGCCCTGTGCCGCCGGCATCGGAAAAGATCAGGATGCGTTTCTGGTCGCCCATGAAGGCAGCAGTTTCCGAGAGGTTGGCAGAACCGGCCCGGCTTTCCACTACGAGCCGCGCGGCATGCCCCTCGCCCTTGCGCACGATGCGCCGTGACCGGCCCGTGACTTCGGCGACGAGGTCGGTGCCGAAGCGCTGGACGATCTGGTCAAGCGCCCCCGGCACCGGTGGCAGTGAGGCCAAGTGTTCGATCAGCGCATCGCGACGCCTGACGGCCTCGCGGCATTCCACCGGTTGGCCATCACGGGTGACGGGCCGCGACGTGAGGTTGCCCTCGCTGTCGGTGAAGGGCTCGTAGAGCTGCACCGGGAAGGAATGGGCGAGGTAGTCGAGGACATATTCCCGTGGGGTGATGTCGACGCGGATGTCGTTCCATTCGTCGGTGGGGATTTCCGAGAGGCGGCGTTCCATCAATGCCTCGCCGGTCGAGACGATCTGGATGACGGCAGCGTGGCCCGCCGCGAGATCGACCTCGATGCTGGAAATGAGGGTGGGGGTTTTCATCGAAGTCAGCAGATGGCCGAAGAAACGCTGCTTGGCGGACTCGAAGGCCGAGCGTGCAGCGGACTTGGCTTGGCGGTTCAGCGTGCCGCTGGAGCCCGTCGCGCTGGCCGGGCCAGTGATGTTGGCGGCCTCCATCGCGGCGGCAAGGTTGTTGTGGATGATGGCGAAGGCCCCGGCATAGGCGTCATAGATGCCGCGCTGCTCAGGGGTCAGCGCGTGTTCCAGCATCTCGTATTCGACGCCGTCATAGGAAAGCGACCGGGCGGTGTAGAGGCCCAAGGACCGCAGGTCGCGGGCCAGCACCTCCATCGCGGCAACGCCGCCGGCCTCGATGGCCTCGACGAATTCGGCACGCGTCGCGAATGGAAAATCCTCTCCGCTCCAGAGCCCAAGGCGCTGCGCATAGGCGAGGTTGTGGACGGTCGTCGCACCCGTGGCCGAAACATAGACCACGCGCGCATTGGGCAGCTTGTGCTGCAGGCGCAGACCCGCCCTGCCCTGCTGCGACGCCTCGGTATCGCCGCGCTCGCCTTTCGATCCGGCGGCGTTCGCCATCGCGTGGCTTTCGTCGAACAGGATCACCCCGTCGAAATCGGCCCCGAGCCAGTCGACGATCTGGTCGACACGGGATTTTTTGGCGCCACGTTCTTCCGAGCGCAGCGTCGCATAGGTGGTGAAGAGGATGCCCTCGGTCAGCGGGATGTCGCGGCCCTGAGGGAAGCGCGAGAGCGGCGTCACCAACAGCCGCTCTTGGCCAAGCGCAGACCAGTCGCGCTGCGCGTCCTCGAGAAGCTTGTCGCTCTTCGATATCCAGAGCGCCTTGCGACGGCCCTGGCACCAGTTGTCGAGCAGGATCCCGGCCGACTGGCGGCCCTTGCCCGCCCCGGTGCCGTCCCCGAGGAAGAAGCCGCGGCGGAAGCGGACAGCGTCCGGGGCCTCGTCGGGCGCGGCCGAAACCATGTCGCCGGTTTCATCGACGCACCACGACCCCGCGAGTTGTGCGGCATGCGCTTCACCGGCGTAGATGATGGTCTCGAGCTGCGCGTCTGAGAGAAGCCCGTCACGCAACACGGCAGCAGGCAGCTTCGGTCGGTAGGTCGGCTTCGGGGGCGCGACCGAGGCCATGGCCGCCGATTGCAGGAGCTTGGTCGGGTGCGGGGCCGCGCAGGGGATGTCGATCGCTTGAAGCCGGAAGGTTTCATAAATCGCATCCGACAGGCGCGCAGCACCGTCGTCTTCGGTCACCTCGCGCAGGATGTAGGCGAGGTCTTCGGCATCGATCCGCGTGCCTGCGCCGAAGGGCGAGGCCGACGCGGCTGTGCGGGATTTGCAGATGGCGGTGATTGCGGCACGGGCAGGATTTCCCGGGAAGGGAGAAGAGCGGCCCCGCCCGGTCGCGGCGTCATGCACGACTTCGAGACGCAGCGGAACTTCGGCAGTAATCCGGGCCAACAGATGCACCACATCGGGCGAAATTGGCTTGGCGAGGTCGGCTGTTATGCCGCCCTGCTCGCCACCACGGCATTTGTCAAAGACCGAAATCCGGGTCTCGAAACTGGTGCCGTGCTTGGCAAAAGCACCGCCTGTCACAGCACCCGTAAAGACCAGATGTGCAGCCTCGGTCAAACGGCCGAAGGTCTCGGCCCAGGCCGGCGCATCGGGCGCAAAGTTAGCGCCGGTGATGGCGACCAACCGCCCACCTGGTGCAAGGCGAGCGAGCGCCGAACGCAGGTGCCGCGCCGTCACCTCGGTGTTGCGGCCATCGACATTGGCCAGGGCCGAAAACGGCGGGTTCATCAGGATGACGCTGGGGCGCAGCCCGGTGTCGAGATGGTCGTCGATCTGCGCGGCGTCAAAACGAGTGACGGAGCGGCCCAGAAACAGGAGCCGCAGAAGATCGGCGCGGGTGTCTGCAAGTTCGTTGAGCGCGACATGGCCACCGGCGATCTCGGCGAGGATCGCCAGAAGCCCGGTCCCGGCCGAAGGTTCGAGGACGAGGTCACGCTGCGTGATCTGCGCTGCCGCCAACGCCGCAAGCCCCATTGGCAGAGGCGTCGAGAATTGTTGGAAGCGCTCCATCTCCTCCGAGCGGCGGGTATGCGTGGGCAAGAGGCCCGCCACCTTGGCGAGGATCGGGAGCAGCGCCGCAGGCGAGCCCGACCGAGCCAGCAGCGCGCGGCCGAATTTGCGCAGGAAGAGGACGAGCGCCACTTCACCCGCCTCATAGGCAAGCTTCCAGTCCCAAGCGCCGTCAGCATCAGAGCCGCCAAAGGTGCGGTCCATCTCGAGACGCAGTTGCAGCGCGTCGATCTGAAAGCCCTGCGCCAGATCGGGTTGCAGCGACGCAGCCACCGCCAGGATGCGGGAAGCCGTCGTGGACGGGGACTGCACGGCAGTGGGTGCCGCCGCCAGGGTCGTAGAGGAAAGATCGTTCATCAGGGAAACCTCGAGAGAGCCGGAGGGGTCAGTCCCGCGCGGCGCTCTCTCTCACCCGCCGGAACCTGACCCCTTCCGGCAGCCCTCTCCCTCCCCTTCCCCTTCTTGCACCAGGGACTGTCGCCCGCATGGGGGGAGACTGCCAAGGCTGGCTCCCGTCCGCAGGACCAAGGCCCGGTCCTGGCGGCATGCTGGGAGGTGCCCACCCGAATTCCGCCTCTCTCAGTTTCTCAGACTGCGGCGGAGTTGAAATTGTTCCTGTTATGTTCTATAATTCGGAGAGAAGAGCCGAGGGAGATACCCGATGGACAGCACCACATTTGCCCTGCCCTCCACGCCCAAGCAGATCGCCTATGCGCGCTCACTGGCACTGCGCAACCAGACGCTTCTGCCTTGGGAGGTTCAGCAGGACCGACGCAGTCTCAGCGCATGGATCGAGGCCCAGGCAAACCTGAAGCCAGTCTCCGAATTGGACCGTCTGCCGTCGTCCAAGCAGGTCGCATTTGCCGAACGCCTCGCCCGCATCAAGCGCCGCGCGGTGCCGGAAGAGTGCTTCCGGGACAAGGGGCTCATGTCAAAATGGATCGACGGCAACCGGTGAGCGAGGACTAGTCTTCGCTTAGGACTTCGTCCTCTGGGTCTGCCCCCAGTTGATCGGCGCGCCTGATCCCGGCGGCAAACGCAGCAAAGACATCTTCCGTCCGCTTGAAGATCGTGGCCTCAGCGAAGTGTTTAGTGACTTCCGCCCGGATTTCGTCGGCGGTCTTTGCCTCAGTGTTTGCGTCAGCCCATTTCCGACCGGGGTGCAACGTGTCCCAAGGAGACTTGTTGTTTGCTCGAGTTTCCGCGCTGTCGCCATGCTTGCCGATACCAAACAGAATTCGCGTCTCGTTGTTCCAGATTGGCTTGAACAACCTGATCAGGTGACTTTCGGCCGCTGCTTGGTATCCGCTCTGAACGGCCAATGCACGGCACTCAAAGTCGGAGATATCGAGGGTGGTACTTGCCTTGGTGATGCTTTTGCGATGCTCATTCAGTCGATCAGCGAGTTTTGTACCTTGCTCGATCAAGGTCTTCGCGTTCGCGTTCGGGTCGGCCTTGCCGACATAGATTGGCGTTTCTGTGCGAGAAATGGGAGCGTATAGGTCTGCATCGCCAGTGTAATAGATCGCGTAAACGCCGGCGCCGTAGAATTTGGTCAAGTCCTTCAAGGTTTGCCGTTCTTGCGCGATGAGCGCCAACGCGACGAAATGCCCAATCAATCTGGGCTCGGTCGGATCGAAGAAGGAATCCGGCATGCGCACAGGATCGATTTCCCTGCTGAGCGCATCAAGGCTGTCCTTCATCAGCGAAATCGATGTCAGGAGTTTTCCTCGAGTGACGGAACTGATCCCACCCTGGAGAACGGCTTGCCGAAGCTCCTCGATCTTCTGGGCAGTCTGCTCCGCCTTATCGAGTTCCTGACGTTTTGCCATCAGGCGGTCGCTTTCAGTTTTTCCATAACGCTGACACCAACCTGCCGCGCCAGCTCAACGGGCACCGCATTGCCAAGCTGACGCATGCATTCGGTCCAAGCCCCATGAAGGCGATACTCATCGGGGAAGGTCTGGATCCGGCAGCTCTCCCTGACGGTAAAATACCTCACAGCCCCATTCGGCAGACGAACCATATTTTCGCCGCCAGGTACACCATGCACACCAGCTTTCAAGGTCTTGGCCGGCTCGTCAATGTAGCTGCCGGTATGGCCGGGATAAGCCTTGGCACCCGGCTGGAAGCGATGATCATGGATTCCAGACGCATTTCTTCCAGTTGGATCCGGCAGGTCCGCAATAGCGTCGCGCGTTGTGCGCCACGGCTTCGCGATGGGCTTCTCGTCTCTGGACAGCCGCCTCGCAGTTGCCTGCGAACGCCCTTCAAGGACACGATCAGACTTTGCGACCCTGTGGCGATCCCAGTAATCGCCAAAGACCTGGTCCCAGATCAGGCTTTCCTGTGTGTGGCCGCCGCTCTCAGGGGCCCAACGCGCGTCAACATCGTCGCGAAACCCAACGAACACCACCCGTTCCCGCCTCTGGGGAACACCAAAATTGGCAGCGTTCAAAAGCTTGGTCACAACCTTGTAGTGAAGCCCCGGCCGGGACTTTGAGGTGTGGTGCTGTTGCAGCCTGCGAAGATGATCCTGCCATGCTTCCTCAGACTGGGCGATCAACTCTGGATGTTCGAGCTGAAGCTGGACGTAGGAGAAATAGTCGTGAAAACTTGCGCGGGTGAGACCCTTAACGTTCTCGAAGATGAACGCTCGTGGCCGGGCTTCCCTGACAGCGCGGACGGCCTGGGGGAACATATCCCGAGCATCGTCATACGCACGGTGTCGCCCACCGAGAGAAAACGGTTGGCACGGTGGTCCGCCAGAGATGAGATCGACTCTGCCCTCATAGATGGTGAAATCAACCTTTCGGACATCGCCCTCGATGACGTTCCAATCTCCACCGTCTTTTGACAGCGTCGAATGGTTCTGGCGGAGCGTGTCACAGCACCACTTGTTGAACTCAACCACGGCTCGGGGTTTGAAGCCAGCAGCGGAGAGCCCTATTCCAAGGCCACCAGCCCCTGCGAAAAGCTCGAGGGAAGTCCCCAACATGTTGATACTCTCCCTGCCTGTTCTGCGTTTTTGCATCATGTGCCGAAATCCTTCAAGAACTGATATCACCCGAACCGCCGTCCGGTGTCGGTGAAGGTGTACTCATTGATCACGATCCCCTCCTCGATCGCCTCATTCGAGGTGAGATGGTCATATTCGGCCTGAAGCTGGCGGTAGAGCCAGCGGGCCAGATCGCGAAAGATTTCTGTCACGAACTCCTCGGCATCGTCGGTCGGAGGCTGGCCCGCCGGGTTGTCGCGGGTGACGTCCACGGACATGGTGAATTCGTGATAGTAGTGACCCCGGTGGCTCGCCTCGGCGGCAAGCTGATAGAAGTTCGGCCGTTGGATCGCCTGCAGCCTGTCTGCGATGCCATGCAAAGTCTCGTCCTGCGGGGCATAGTCCCGGATGCTCGCTGTCGCGCCCTTGGCGTGGCTGAGATATCCCTCGAAGCACGCCCCGTCCCCCTGACTCCAGAAACCCGAAAACCAGATGCAGGGCTTTTCGCGGGTGCCACCATCCATCAGCCGGACGGGCCGGGTCTTTAGGCTGACACCGAGGATGTCGCAGATGCGCTCGAAGTCCTCGTAGACCGCATCCCACCAATCGTCATGGGGCCCGAGTTCGCGATACCAACTGCGGGCCTTGTCCTTGGCGGCGTCGGACAGTTCCGAGAACTGATAAACCGTGGTGCAGATGGTTTCAGGCATCGGAGCCCTCCCCGCGAAGCGCCGCCTCGAGCCATTCATGCGTGCTAGTCCAGCCGATAGATTTCCGCGCGCCAAGGTCGATAACATGCGCCCCACCGCCAAAGGCGTCCAAGCGGGGCCGCGAACAGGTGTACGCGGCTTCAAAACCCCAGAGACCGGTGAGGTCGATCTCTTCCGCCAGCCGCAGCACGAAGCGGATGACGCCTTCGATATCGCCTTGCCCGTCACCGTCATGGAACCAGAGGATCGAACTGCCAGGGCCGTCCTGCTGCGATAGGGTAAAGCCCTCGTATTCCGGATCGTCGGCGCCCTCCTCGTCGAGATGCAGGCGGGCCAAGAGACCAAGCGCCGCAGTGGCTTTTTCAGGGGAACCCACGTCAAGAACGCAGGAAAAGTGGGTGAAATAATCGGCCATAGTGCCTCCAGAATGAAAAGGCCCGGCCAATAGGCCGGGCGGGTTGGACTTGATTGGTCAGTTGAAGCAGCCCGGATCACTCACAGGCGACGGGCGCCAAGGCCCGAGCTTCAGCATGAGCCTGCAAGAGCTCGACGTAGTAGCGCTTGCGCGCCGCGCGCCAGCTTCGGACGGCAAGCGTGTCGGGATGCAGGCGCCTGATGGCGATGCGCAGCATGGCGCATGGCGTAATTCCCGGGGCGACGCTGAGATCTCGGTAAGCTCGGCTCATGTCAGCGGACCTCCACGACCGGCGACACGGCATGCGGATCGACCAGCGCCTCGATCTTCTCCGTGCGACCCATCCAAGGTTCTGGTCGGATCGCCTTGATCCAATCGGTGAAGTTCGGGATGAAGCCCAGATCCTCGCGGACATGCTGCTCGCCAACCCAACGGGTCGGAATGACGCGGCCGGTCGACAGGGTGATCGTCGGCCCGAAGATGGTCTCGGTGAGCCAGATTCCTGCCGCATGATGAAACATAGCTCGGTGGCGAAAGTCCGCAGAATGGGCTTTTGAGGAGTCGAACCAAGCGTGAATTGCCTGGTAGTCGTCAACGGTGCCGCCCCATTTTTTCACTGAAGACAGGGCGTGATGATACGGATGTGCCATCACAAGCCCCTCAGAAATCATGGGTGTAGAGTTCAGACGACGTGAACCGTTCGTTGAACTCGAGATGGATGCAGCGGGCCGCGGCGTCGAAACAGAATTCGCCATAGGCGCCGTCGTTATTTTCCCAACAGCCATGGGTGTCGCTGAGGAAATCATAGGCCAGCTGTTCGACGACATCTTCGAGGGAAAGCTGCTGCATCTCGACCTCAGGGTTGTCCCAGGTAATGGCGGCATAGGCGATTTCGACGGCCGGGAACTCGACTGCGGTTTCGCCGGCCCAGGCGGCGATACTCTCGATCTGGCCGCTGTCACCTTCACCATCGAAGGTCACGGTGACATGGGTGATGCCAGCGGTGGTCAGACCGTCGAAAAGCCGGTCCTTGTTGCCGGGGCGAAGCGCGTCGATCCGCCCCTGCTGATCGGCATGGGACGCGAAAATCGACGCGAGGTCGATGGTGGAGGGCGGCATCGGTGCCGCGAGGGTCGGTTCAACTTGGGTCATGGGGTTCTCCGGATATGGGGGAAGGGTCGGAGCCAGCGGGGCGATTTCTTTCACCCGGCAAAGCTCGCAAGCCCCCCTGCCCTCCTCTGTCTCTCTGACGTCACGCCGCGATCTGCAGGGCGCGCGCGGCGAAGGCGCGCCACAGCGGATCGACGAGGCGGGCATCAAGAAGATCGGCATGGTGACGCAGGCGCTGCGCCAGATCGGCCTCGCTCCAGTCCGCTGCGCGCCCTGCCTGCGCGCGAAACTGGCTTGCCTCGCTGACGACGGCGCGCGCCTCGGCAGCGCTCATCACCGGATGGCACCAGGCGACAGCACCTGCCGAGGCCAGCCCGGCTAGAACCAGCCGTTCGTCGCTGTCCAGAATGGCGAGCATCAGCGGAGCTGCGGTCTCGGACAGGTCCTCGGCCATGAAAATCGCGCCCTGCATCGCGTCGGGCAGGCTGGCGAAGCGGGCGAGGCCCACGGCGCGCGCCTCGCCCGACAAGACCGCAGCCGCGTTGGTGTTGGCCCGGGTCAGGACGAAAGGCAGAGCCGGGTCAAAGGCGGGGGCACCAAGACTCGGCGGTTTTCCCAGGGGCAGGCCAGAGACACCATTGGGCGCGATGTGATCGAACATGGGGAAGTTCTCCGACGGTGCGGGAAGCCGCTCTCCCCGCCTCAACCGTCAACGACCAAACCGCCGCCCTCTTCCTCGAAGGTGGGCGGCGGAGGGTATCGACGCGGGAACCAATCAGCACCGTCGGGTGCCCCTAAGGGTGTCAAATCTTGCCAAGCCCGCGCAGGGAAACCTCGTGGCCCGCACCGACGATGATGTGGTCGTGCAGCGTCAGGCCCAGAAACCGGCAGCCCTTCTGCACCTCCTTCGTCATGGCAAGATCGGCCTCTGACGGGGTAGGATCGCCGGAAGGGTGGTTGTGCACCAGGATCAGGGCGCTGGCGCCGAGGATCAGTGCCCGCTTGATCACCTCGCGCGGATAGACCGGCACATGGTCCACAGTGCCGACACCCATCCGCTCATCAGAGATCAGCCGATTCTTGCGGTCGAGATAGAGGACGTGGAAACGCTCGACATCCCCGCGCACGCTGAAGGAGCAATAGTCCACCACCGCAGCCCATGAGGTCAGGACCGGGTTGCGGCTGATATGGCGGAAGAGGATTTCCCGGGCGGCCGAGATGGCGGCTTCTTCCTCTGCATTCAGTTCAGATCGGAAACGCCGGTCTTGGGTGAAGGAGGCGGGCTGTTCAGAAAATTGGGTCATGGGAATTTCGCGCCTTGGGCCGCGACAAAGACCACCCGGCATCACTCAGATGGCGGGTGGCTTTGCCGGGAAGAGGAAAGGGAATGGCGATTGGTCACGGAGCAGGGGAGGAAGATGGCCCCTGCCCCGCCAGGGGTTTATCCAACCCGGTCGAGGAGCTTCTTGGCGCGCCCTTCCATATCGAGGCGGGCATCCTGCTGGGTCTTGTCCCGCGCCAAGCGCGTAATGCCCTGCACGAAGTCAAAGATGCTCTCAGGCGGGCGGCCCTCCTCCATCAAAACCTTTTCAATGATCTTGCCGGATTCAGCCTTGGAGAAGCCGCGCTTCCGCAGGAAGTCGTCGCGGTCCTCATCGGTGCGCGCGACGATCTGCTGCCGCGCCGACTTGATGCCGTTCACGAAGCCCATGGGCGAAGAATTGGCGAAGCGCGTCAGCGCCGGTGCCGCCTCATGGGCAAAGCGGGAGGCGGCATATTTCGAGTGGCGGATGGTGATTTCCTGAAAATCTTCGACGCCCCACAGATTCCTGTTTTGACACACGGCACGGAGATAAAAGCTCGCGATTCCAAGGGTTTTTGCGCCGACCTCGGAGTTCCAGCAGTAAAATCCCCGGAAGTAGAGATCCGGCGAGCCATCGGCCAGCTGCCCCGCCTCAATTGGGTTGTGGTCATCGACCAGAAACAGGAAGACGTCCCGGTCCGAGGCATAGAGCGTCGTCGTATCGCGGCTGATCTCGACATCGGGGTTGTAGACCCCGGTCGACCAGTCGAGCACGCCCGGCACTTTCCACCTGGTGTCGCCCGTGCCATTGCCCGCGATACGCTGCACGGCCTCCACGAGCTCGTGGTCATGGATGCGGCCGTAATCCGGGCCGGTCACTGCACGCAGTTCGGTCCGGCCATCTTCGGTCTCGAAGGTCTTCACCTGCTCGGCACGGTGGTTGGTCAGGCCGTATTGCAGGTTGATGCCTGCCAACGGTGCCGGCAACTGCCGCAGATAGGAGGCCGGAGCGCCCACGATGCTGGCAAGCTGACCAAATGCCCAATGCGTCGGTGCGACCGGCGTTTCCGCCTTCGGCAGGATCAGCTGCATGCGCTCGGCATTGTCGCGCGAGGCCTCGACGCGGATGTCGGCCGTTTGCACCACGCGGCTGCAGCTGCGCTCGGACCGACCCTTCACATTGGCCCAAAGATCGTCGAGCGAGAGATACCGCTCGTCAGCCGGCCGATTGAACCATTCGGACGAAACCCGCCCGTTCCGCTCACCCCGGCCGACATCGATCTTCCAGCCCCCCTTGCCCGCCCGAACCGGTTCCAGAACTTCCTGAACGCCCATGCGTCACACTCCGCGACGGGCGTCCAGGAGCCGCTCTCCCAGACCCTCAACCCGTCATCGGAAAATCAGCCCAACTCGAACTCTCGATCCTGGCCGGACAGGTGGCCGAAAGATCTTCGTCTGGGCCACAAACCGGCAGACGCATGAAGCATGGCCGGGGCTTGCACCCTCTAACTTGAATACCCAGTTCGAAGAAAGCGGGCGGCTTCACGAAGGCAAATTGATGATCGATACATTGACCAAGTTCTTTGAAAGCTACCCGCAGAGCTTTTTGGGCACGAACGGCCCCTTTAGGGGCGGAATTTCCTCGGAACTGATGGATCGCATGCTGGAGTTTCGCGACCGGCAGCTGCATGTGCTGTCCTATGCACAACACTATCGGATCGACCAGGAAACGGTGCAAATGTTGACCGACCTTGCCTACGGTACGAAGCCTGCTGGCCGCGAGGAAATCTACCGGGAGGCCCAGTTCCCGTTTCCGGCACTCCTTGTCGAGTGCCCGGACCCGACTGGCGAAGGCTCTTACATTGCCCTGACGACGGCGGTGGACGATTGCATGTACACCCAACGCATGATCGTTACCGCCAACGGGATCGTCCCCAGTCTGGTCGTTCTGAAATCCTCAGGCCTAAAAGGCGAATTGATCTTTACCCCGACGTATGAAGCGGCGCTGTTGGGACCGAAGCACCCAGATGGTGAGGCGGCCCTCAAGAGCGAAGGAGAGGTCTGCAGCCACTTCGTGGCGGTCGTGGCCACGATGTGTTCGATGCTGAAATACAAAGACATGATCGAAACCGAGGACGTTCAGGCGTTCAGTCGCCCTGAGCGGCGCCGCGCCGAAAAGGCAGGGAAGCCGCTTCCCGACACGCTTGTCACGCGTGTTCGGCTGGGCTCCGCTGGTAGGATCCAGCTGAAGGCAGCGCAAGTAGAGCGGGATCCGGAAGACCCTTCGGGAAAACGGCGAGCACACTGGGTAGCCGGGCATTACATGCGTCACATGGCCAGGCCCGAAAAGGTGTTTCGCATGCCGCATATTCGTGGCGCTGGTCCCGTGATTCCGCAGTTGCGCCGAGTTGAATTGCCAGAGATCGCAGATCAGCTGGCAACGAAGGAGCGCCTTGCGACAACGGGTGACGCCGGAGAATGAAACCGATCGAAGCGAGGCAATTGCAGACCGTGGAACTCAGATATCCGATCAACCTGATGGGAGCAGGGGACGGCGCCGAGAACGGCGATGTCGTGACCCGCGACGGAGAATTTCTTGGAACATGGTCATTTGAGAAGGACGAAGCCGAGGAGACCGGCACGTTTCATTTCATCGCAGACGGTGAAGCGGAACCGAAGTTCTCTGAGGGTGTCGCGTTTCTGACCAGCGGAATGCTGACCGGGCTGGCGATGAGCAATCTGTGCCGATCCATACGGGACTGGCACGACGGGCAATCGTAGTTTGCCTCGTTGCGTCCTTCGTGGTTGATCGAACCCGGCGGGTTTCCCCGCCGGGCCCTTTCGGGGGAGACCCCGTTCTTTTCAGAACGGGATCTCGTCGTCTCGATCGACCAGCTCGGGGTTCTCGTTCTCGGCCGACTTCGGGCGGCTCAGGAAGTCGACCTTCTCGGCGATGATCTCGCAGCCGTAGCGGTCAGTGCCGATGGCGTCGGTCCACTTGGTGTAGTGGATGCGGCCGTGGACGAGGACCTTCATGCCCTTTTCGCAGTGCTCTGCGACGGTCTTGCCGAGACCGTTGAAGCAAGTGATGCGGTGCCATTCGGTGTCCATGACCCGGTAGCCGTTCTCGTCGCGCATCACGCGACCTTCCGAGAGGCGCGGCCGCGAGGTGGCCAGGGTGAAGTTGGTGATCTTCGTGCCGCTTTGGGTCGAGCGCACTTCGGGCTTCTGACCGATGTTGCCGGCAAGGATGACGATGTTCTGCATGGTAAGCTCCTGTGGTTCCTGTCCCTGGGACCGTCCCTTCGACAAGACCCGGAAAAAGCCTGTCGGCTGAGGCGTGCACGGGAGACGGAACGGCGACCGGAAACCCCCAGAGGTCCGGGGTGGCGCGGGCAGCCCCGAAGGGGCAACACGGCCCGGACTGACGCGGGGTTGCGCGCCAGAGGCCGAACAGGCTTAGGGGATTGTCAGTCGAAGGGATGGCACCGGGGATAGGAGCGACCTGGGGCACTTGCAGAACCCGTCCCTCCTTGCTCAGGCAACAGAGTTGAAGCTCTTTGAGAGAGACGACCCCGAGGCCAAGCCAACTTCATCCCCCTGCCCT
>Ga0209053_1001067_pt1 | contig 14453 bp, 13 predicted proteins | sample EBPBio152010_DNA_FD_185864 | JGI IMG/M metagenome (GOLD analysis project Ga0209053, IMG submission 185864) | Wastewater treatment Type I Accumulibacter community from EBPR Bioreactor in Madison, WI, USA - Reactor 1_7/15/2010_ DNA (SPAdes)... | ecosystem: Engineered > Bioreactor > EBPR >... | reverse complement strand
CCCTCGCGGTGCTGCTCGACGCCGTGGACCGGTGCGACTCGTCCGCCGTCGTGGCCGCGCTCCCGGCGGTGCGCGACGTGGACGCCGGCGAGGGCGGCGACGCCGGCTCGCTCCACAGCGGCGGGACGGCGCTCCACCTCGCGGCGGCGCGCGGGCACGCGCAACTGGTCCCGCTCCTCGTCGGCGCCGGGGCGGACGTGGACGCGCTCGACACGCGCGGCACGACGCCGCTCTACGCCGCCGCCGCGCGCGGCGACCTCGCCGCCGTGCGCGCGCTGCTCGACGCCGGCGCGAGCGCCGGCGGTCCGGCCGACGCGTGGCCGTTCATGGGGATGCGCCCGCTCCACGAGGCCGCATCGTCGGGCTCGGCCGAGGTCGTGCGCGCGCTGCTCGACGCCGGGGCCGACCCGCTGGAGGCGATGAGCGGCGGGATCGGGCTGGGATACGACGCGCTCGGGTTCGCCATCGCCGGTGGCCACGCCGACGTGGTGCGTCTGCTGCTGAGTGCCGGCGCCGAGGCCGACCGGATGGGCGACACCGACGAGACGCCGCTCGGCCTCGCGCGGTCGCTTCACCTCGACGCCATCGCAGCGATGCTCGTCGCCGCCGGCGCGACGGAGTGAGGACATGAAGTTGGACGGGGCGTAACCCGCGCGGGGGTCTCGCCGTCAGCGGGGCACGCGACGACGACGCGCGCCGTCGCCTCTCCCTTCTTCGTTCCGTGAGATCCCCGATGCCATGTCATCCCGAGCGCGAGCGAGGGATCTCGACGCCAGGTCCGATGTCCGCCGAAGCGGGTCGCGACGACCGCCAGGGTGGCGTTGAGATGCTTCGCTTCGCTCCGCATGACATGAATCGGGAGCACCTCGCCGGAGCCCCCGCCCCGCCATGAGCGACCTCCCCCGCACGCGCACGCAGCGCGTCCTGCTGCTGGCCCTCGGGATCGTCGGCGTGATCGCCCTCGCCCGCCAGTTCGGCCCGTTCGTCCACGTCCACGAGCGCGACGAGCGCCACGTCGAGATCCGGATCGCGCACCCGCCGGCGCCGCCGCATCCACCGATGCCGCCGCACCCGCCGGCGGCGCCGGCACCGCCCCCGCCGCCCCCCGCGCCGCCGGGGTTCTGACGGCCGGCGACGGTCACCGGCGAACCGGCCACCGGCGCCCCGGCTTCCACAGAATCGAAGGCCGGAGCGTCTGGAAGTGCTTTTCAGGACGGCCTGACGCTTGACATGCCTTAGCAATCAAGGAGAGTTTGGGTTTCCACCTGACTCTCCCGCCGTGTCGCGCCGTCTCGTCCTCGGAAGTCTCGCCTTCGCGTCCGCCGCCGCGCAGGCGCAAGACGCTACGCCGTCCGCCATCGACCCCGCCTCGACGGTCTGGCTGCTCGTCTCCGCCGCGCTCGTGCTGATGATGACGCCGGCGCTGGCGCTGTTCTACGGCGGGCTGGTGCGCGCCAAGAACATGCTCAACACGATGATGATGAGCGTGTCGGCGCTGGGCGTGGTGCTCGTCGGCTGGGCGGCGGTCGGCTACTCGCTGGCCTTCGCCGACGGCGGCGCGTGGGTCGGCGGGCTGGCGCACGCCGGGCTGGCGGGCGTCGGGCTGGAGGCCGAGGGGGCGATCCCGCACCTGCTGTTCATGGCCTACCAGGGCACGTTCGCCGTCATCACGGCCGCGCTCATCTCCGGCGCCGTCGTCGAGCGGATGCGCTTCGGGGCCTACCTCGCCTTCATCGGGCTCTGGAGCGTGCTCGTCTACGCGCCGGTGGCGCACTGGGTGTGGTCGCCCGACGGGTGGATCTACGGCCTCGGCGCGCTCGACTTCGCGGGCGGGACGGTGGTGCACGTCAACGCGGCGGCGGCGGCGGTCGTCGCGGCGCTGGTCCTCGGCCCGCGCAAGGACTACGCGCGGCAGGCGATGCTGCCGCACCACGTCCCGATGGTGCTCCTCGGGGCGGGCCTGCTGTGGGTCGGCTGGTTCGGCTTCAACGCCGGGAGCGCGCTCGGCGCAACGGCCTCGGCCGCGCTGGCCTTCACGAACACGCTGCTCGCGCCGGCGGCGACGCTCGTCGTGTGGACCGTGCTGGACATCGCGCGGAGCCGCCACGCGACGGCCGTCGGCGCCGCGACGGCGATCGTCGTCGGGCTCGTGGCGGTGACGCCGGCGGCGGGGCACGTCGGGCCGGCGAGCGCGCTCGCCATCGGCGCGCTCGCGGCGCTGCCGAGCTACGCGGCGCTGCTCTGGCGCCCGCGCACGCGGCTGGACGACTCGCTGGACGTCGCCGCCGCGCACGGCCTCGGCGGCGCCGTCGGCGCGCTGCTGACGGGCGTCTTCGCGCAGACCGCCTGGGGCGGCGCCGCCGACGGCGCGCTCTTCGGCAACGCCGCGCAGCTGGTCCCGCAGGCCGTCTCGATCCTCGCCGTCGCCGCCTACAGCGCCGCCGTGACGTTCGGCATCCTCAAGGGGCTGTCGCTGGCGATGGAGCTGCGCGCCGCGCGCCGCGACGAGGGCGTCGGGCTCGACCTGAGCGAGCACGGCGAGCGCGCCTACAACGACGGCGAGGGCGCGGTCCTCGTCCTCGACCCGCTGCCGTCGCCCGCCGCCGCCCTGTCCGCCCCCGCCCTGCCCTGACGTGAAGCTGATCTTCGCCATCCTGCGCCGCGAGAAGCTCGCGGCGACGCTCAAGGCCCTCTACCGCGCCGACGTGCGCGGCGTGACCGTGGTCCCCGTGCAGGGGCACGGCGGCGAGACGGAGGCCGTCGAGACCTACCGGGGCACGACCGTCAAGGTGGAGCTGCACGACAAGGTGCAGCTCCAGATCGCCGTCACCGAGCCGTTCGTGGACGCCACCATCGCCGCCATCGTCGGCGCGGCGCACACCGGCGACGTGGGCGACGGCAAGGTGTTCGTGCTGCCGATCGAGCGCGCGGTGCGGATCCGCACCGGCGAGGAGGACCAGGACGCGATCACGCCCGTCGGCCACAGCGCCTGACCGGCGAGCGTCACCGGCGAGCGTCACCGGCGAGCGTCACCGGCGAGCGTCACCGGCGAGCGTCACCGGCGAGGCCGCGACGCCCGGAACCCGTCATCCTGAGCGAAGGCCCGCCGGGCCGGAGTCGAAGGATCTCTGCCGCGCGAGGGGCCGGGTGCTCGGCAGAGATCCTTCGCTTTGCTCAGGATGACGGGTGGAAAGGTGGTTGGCCGGGTTGAGGGGCCGTCGCTCCGGCGAGCGAGGCGAGGCGGCCCGGACGCCGCGTCAGAGCGAGCCGCGGAGCTTCTCGGCGGTGAGCACGCGCCCGATGGCGAGCGTGAACGCCGCCTCGCGCATCGAGCAGTCGCGCGCGCGCATCTCGGCGGCGACGTCCGAGTACGCCTCCAGGAGGATGCGCGCGAGGCGCTCGTTGACCTCCGGCTCGGTCCACCGCAGCTGCTGGAAGTTCTGGCTCCACTCGAAGTAGGAGACCGTCACGCCGCCGGCGTTGGCGAGGATGTCGGGCACGACGAGGACGCCGCGCGCGGCGAGGCTCGTGTCGGCGTCGGGCGTCACCGGCAGGTTGGCGCCCTCCACGACGAGCCTGGCTCGCACGGAGTCCGCGTTGCCCTCGTGGATGGCGCCCTCGATGGCCGCCGGCACGAGCACGTCGCAGTCGACGCCCATGAAGTCGGCGTGCGAGACCGGCTCGCCGCCGCCCCAGCCGGCGAGCGTGCGGTCGCCGCCCTCGCGGGCGAGGTAGGCGCGCGCGTCGTCGAGGTCGAGGCCCTCGGCGCGGAAGAAGCCGCCGGAGACGTCGGAGACCGCGACGACGGTCGCGCCGGCCTCGGCGAAGAGCAGCGCGGCGTTCATCCCGACGTTGCCGAAGCCCTGGACGGCCACGCGGAGGCCGCGCGCGTCGCGCCCGAGGTGGTCGCGCGCGGCGGCGAGGCCGACGATGACGACGCCGCGCCCGGTGGCCTGCTCGCGCCCGGCCGAGCCGCCGAGCTCCAGCGGCTTGCCGGTGACGACGGCCGGGCTGTAGCCGTGCTGGCGGCCATACTGGTCCACGATCCACGCCATCGTCTGCGCGTTGGTGCCCATGTCGGGCGCCGGCACGTCGCGCTGCGGGCCGAGGATGAGGTGGATGCGCGAGACGTAGCGCCGCGTGACGTGCTCCAGCTCCAGCTCGGAGAGCGTGCGCGGGTCGCAGTTGACGCCGCCCTTGCCGCCGCCGAACGGCACGTTGACGAGCGCCGTCTTGTAGGTCATCGTCTCGGCGAGCGCCTTGACCTCCTGCTCGTCGACGAGCGTCGAGAAGCGGATGCCGCCCTTGAAGGGGCCGCGTGAGCCGTTGTGCTGCACGCGGTAGCCCTCGAAGACCTCGATGGTGCCGTCGGCGCGGAAGAGCGGCACCTCGACCTTCATCTCGCGGAACGGCGTGCGGATCATCGTCCGCCACACCGGCGGCAGGTCGAGCAGGTCGGCCGCGCGGTCGAAGTTGCGGGTGGCGATCTCGTAGGCGGAGACCTTGGGTCGGGGCGGGGCGGCGACGGACATCGGGCGGGAGGTGGGCGGAAGGGCTTCCGGCGCGTCCAACGGGCCGGGGCGCCGTCGGTTCGCGTAGCTTGGCGCCATGCCCCGCGTGCTGATCTCCGAGCGCACCGTGCTGGCCGCCCTCGCGTCCGGCGCGACGACCGTCCCGGTCCCGCCGGGCGCGCTCGTCACGGCGCTGGCGCGCGACACGGCGCGCGAGCGCGGCGTCACGCTCGTCGCGGTCGCGCCGGCGAGCGGGGAGCGGGCAGCGGCGAGCGGGGAATCCGCCTCCGCATTTGCACCTCCCCGCTCCCTCGCGATCGGCTGCGACCACGCCGGCTTCGCCTACAAGGCCGCGCTGGCCGACCACGCGCGCAGCCTCGGCTGGACGGTGCTCGACCTCGGGACCGACTCGCCCGACGCCGTGGACTACCCGGACTTTGCGTTCGCCGTCGCCCGCGCGGTCCACACCGGGAACGTGGCGTTCGGGTTGATGATCGACGGCGTCGGCGTCGGCTCGGCGATGGTCGCCAACAAGCTGCCGGGCGTGCGCGCCGCGCTGTGCCCGGACGTCTTCAGCGCGTTCAACGCGCGGGCGCACAACGACGCCAACGTGCTCACGCTCGGGAGCCGGACGATGGGCGTCGAGTCGTGCAAGCGCGTCCTCGCCGAGTTCCTGAGCGTGCCGTTCGAGGGCGGGCGCCACGCGGCGCGCGTCGCCAAGATCGCCGACGTGGAGGCGCGCTTCCTGCCCGGCGGCGCCGGCGCGCCGTGATCCGTCCCGACGCCCTGCCGGTGACGGCCGCCGGGCCGTCGGTCGCCCTCGACGCCGCGCGCGTCGCCGCACTCTTCGGGCGCGGCCACCGGCTGCGCGGGACCGAGCGGGTCCGCCTCGCGCGGCTCGGACGCGACGGCGGCCTCGCGCCGGTCGTCGCCGGCCTGACCGGCCTCGTCCTCGACGCTCTCACCGCCGACGCACTGGGCGGACTCGACGGCGTGCGGCTGGTCGGACCCGCCGGGAGCGCCGCCGCGCCGCCGGCGCGTCACGTGACGCCGGTGCTGCATCTGCCCGCCGGCCTTCGCCGCGCGTGGGGCGTGTCCGACGCCGCGACGCTCGTCGTCGGCGCCGTGGCCGTGCGCGCGTCCGTGGAGGACGGCGTCGCGCCGGGCGTGATGGTGGACCGTGCGCTGTGGCTGGCCGCCGGCCGCCCGGCGACCGCGAGGTGGCTCCCCGGCGACACATCGCTCGTTCCCCCTGCCGCGTCACCGGCCGACGAGCTTTCTCCTGCAATAACAGAGATCCCGCGTCGGGTGGTGACCGAGACGGACGTCCGCCAGGCGCGCCTGCACGGGCGGCGCCTGCGGCTGCGTCCGGGCCAGGTCGTCACGCCGGCGGCGCAGAGCCTCGCCCGCGAGTGGGACGTGTTCGAGCGCGAAGGGTGAATCGACGTGTTCGTAGGGTCGAGACATGTCTCGACCCTGCCGAGCGACCCGCCGGCCTCATCCGTTCCCCGAATCCCGCGTGAGCGCCCCGGCGAGCGCGTCCAGCGGCACGTCGGTCTGCGTCCCGGCGTCGAGGTCGCGGACACCGGCGGCGCCGCGCGAAAGCTCATCGTCGCCGAGGAGGACCGCGTGGCGGGCGCCGGAGCGCGCGGCGGCCTTCATCTGCGCCTTCATCGAGCGACCGCCGCCGGGCGACGCGAGCGCGACGTCGACGGTGAGGCCGGCGGCGCGGAGGTCGCGCGCGAGGACGAGCGCGCGCCGCTCGGCGGCGTCGCCCAGCGCGACGAGGCACGCGTCGGGTCGGGCGGCCTCGGGCAGCGCGACGCCCTGCGCCTCCAGCGCGAGGAACAGACGCTCGATGCCGGCGGCGTAGCCGACGGCCGGCACCGGCGCCTTGCTGCCGACGGCCTCCGCGAGCCCGTCGTAGCGTCCGCCCGCGCCGAGGGCGCTCTGCGCGCCGAGGGCGTCGGACTCCAGCTCGAAGACGGTCCGCGTGTAGTAGTCGAGGCCGCGGACGAGCGTCGGGTCCTCCACGTAGGCGATCCCGAGCGCGTCGAGGTAGGCCTTGAGGGCGTGGTAGTGATCCATCGCTTCCGGTCCGACGAAGTCCGTCAGCCGCGGTGCGTCGGCCAGCAGCGCGCGCTCGCGGGCGTCCTTGGTGTCGAGGAGGCGGAGCGGGTTGGAGGCGAGGCGCTGGCGGGACGTCTCCGAGAGGTCGGCCGCGTGGGGCGCGAGGTGCTCGCGGAGCGCGTCGCGGAAGGCCGGCCGGTCGGCGGCGTCGCCGAGCGTGTTGAGGCGCAGGCGCGTGCCGGTGACGCCGAACGCGGCGTAGACGGCCACGAGGTTGGCGATGACCTCGGCGTCGGCGCGCGCGTCGTCGGTGCCCAGCAGCTCGGTCCCGAACTGGTGGAACTGGCGGAAACGTCCCTTCTGCGGGCGCTCGGCGCGGAAGCAGGCGCCGAGGTAGAAGAGGCGCGTCGCGCCGCCGCGCGCGCCGAGGTGGTGCTGGAGGTAGGCGCGCATCACGGGCGCCGTGACCTCGGGGCGCAGCACGTACGTCTCGCGCGTTCGCTCGACGGTGAACATCTCCTTGGTCACGATGTCGGTCGTCGCGCCGACGCCGCGCGCGACGAGCTCGACCGGCTCCAGCGCCGGCGTGCGGATCTCCTCGAAGGCGTGCCGCGCCATGACGTCCCGCACGACGGCCTCGACGTGGCGCCACGCGGGCGTGCCGGGCACGCGGCTGCCGCCGCTCTCGTGGGTCGCGGGCAGCACGTCGAACGTGCCGCGGATGGTCTGGAACATCAGAGCGAGGGGTGAGGCGTGAGGGGCGAGGGGTGGGCGAGATCGGACTCTCCTCGCCCCTCCTCCCCTCACTCAGACGAGAGCCGACTCGGCGTCGACGAGGACGCCGCGCGCCTCGACGGCGCTGGACGCCGCGAGCAGGCGGCGGCGGACCTCCGCCTGGCCGAGCACGCGCGAGACGCGGCTCAGGAGGCGGACGTGCGCGGCGCGGCCGTCGGGCGAGCCGGCGAGCAGGACCGCGATGTGGACCGGCGCGCCGTCGAGCGCCTCGAAGTCCACGCCGGCGGGGATCACGGCGAGGGCCGCGACGGCGTCCGTCACGGCGTCCGAGTAGGCGTGCGGGAGCGCGAGCCCGTCGCCGACGCCGGTCGAGAGCGACGCCTCGCGGGCGCGGACGGCGTCGAGCAGGGCGGGCGCGTCGCGCACCGCCTCCGCGCCGGCGACGAGGTCCACGAGCGCCTCCAGCACGGCGTCCTTGTCGAGAGCGTCGAGTCCGAAGGCGATGTGCTCGGCGGGCAGGAGGTCGGTGAACATCCGTCGGGCGTGTGGGCAGCCGGGCAAGCTACTCGGCCGAATGTGAGGAGCCGGGGAAGGCGTGTCGAACACCGCGCGACGGGCGGGGTTGCCTGCGTCAGGTTGTGTGCGGCGGCTCGGAGCGCAGCCGAGAACGAGGACCGGGAGTCGCCTGCAAGAAGCGCGAAGCAGCCGTGGCAACAGCCACGGCGATGCAGCGCGACGCCGCGGGCGACTTCCGGGACCGTTCGCAGGCCGTGACGAACCGCCGAACAGAGCCTAGCTTCGCGCCCCGTGTCCGCACGTCCGCCCCTCGCCGCCCCGCTCGTCGCCCGCCTCCGCCGCACGTGGGAGGCCCGTCGAGGCGCCCTCGGGCGAGGCGGCCTCTCGGAGGCGCGCCTGCTGTCGAGCTCGTTCCTCGGCCTGATCGCGATCGGGACGCTCGGGATGCGCCTGCTGCCGGGCCTCTTCACCGGCGAGCCGCTGTCGTGGCTGGACTGCCTGTTCACCGTCACGAGCGCCGTCTGCGTCACCGGCCTCATCGTGGCCGACACCGCGACGGCCTTCACGCCGCTCGGGCAGGGCTACGTGCTGCTGCTGATCCAGCTCGGCGGCCTCGGCATCCTGACGTTCTCGACGCTCGTCGTGAGCCTGCTCGGGCGGCGCCTCTCGCTCACCACCGAGGGCCTCGCGCGCGGCGCCGCCGGACCGGCCGACGACCTCGACTTCCGCCGCCTGACGCGCCACGTGGTCCTCTTCACGCTGGCGATGGAGGCCTTCGGCGCGCTGCTGCTGTGGATCCTCTGGACGCCCGAGTTCGGCCCCGCCGGCGCCGTCTGGCCCGCCATCTTCCACTCGGTCAGCGCGTTCTGCAACGCCGGCTTCTCGACGTTCTCGGACAGCCTGATGTCCTACCACGCCCACACGGGCATTCTCGCCGTCGTCGGCGCGCTCATCGTCGGCGGCGGCATCGGCTTCCTCGTGATGGAGGAGCTGTACCTCGCGTCGACCGGCCGGCGGCGGCGCCTGAGCATCCACTCGCGGCTGGTGCTCGCCACGACGGCCGTCCTGCTCGTCGGCGGCACGGTGCTCTACGGGATGCTGGAGTGGCACCAGACGCTGGAGGGCATGTCCACGTGGGACCGCCTCGTCAACGCCGCCTTCCTCTCGGTGACGGCACGCACGGCGGGCTTCAACGCCGTGGACTACGCCGCGACGACCGCCGGCGCCTCGTTCCTGACCATCCTGCTGATGTCGGTCGGCGGCAGCCCCGGCTCGACGGCCGGCGGCCTCAAGACGACGACCGCCGCGCTGATCGGGCTCCTCGCGTGGGCGCGCCTGCGCGGTCAGGACCGCGTCCATCTCTGGGGCCGGTCGGTCCCGCGCGACACCGTGCAGCGCGCCGTCGGCGTCTTCGTGCTCACGTTCGGGATCGTCACGGCGGCCATCTTCATCCTGTCGGCGACGGAGTCCCACGCCGGGCCGGACGCCTTCCTGCGCATCATGTTCGAGGCCGCGAGCGCCTTCAACACGGTCGGCCTCTCGATGAACCACACCGGCACGCTGACGCCGGCCGGGCGCTGGACGATCATCGTGCTGATGTTCGTCGGCCGCGTCGGGCCGCTGACGTTCGCCGCGGCGCTCGCCTCGCGCCGCGACGCCACCCCCTTCCGCTTCGCCCACGAGGACGTCGCCCTCGGCTGACCCTTCCGCACATGGCCTCCAAGAGATTCGTCGTCGTCGGCCTCGGCACCTTCGGCAGCGGCGTCGCCGAGACGCTCCACCACGACGGCCACGAGGTGGTGGCCGTGGACCAGGACGAGCTGGCTGTGGACCGCGCGGCGGCGTACGCCCAGCGCGCCGTCGTCGGCGACGCGCGCCGCCGCGACGTGCTGGAGCGCGCCGGCGCGCAGGGCGCCGACGGCGCCGTCGTCTCGACCGGCGAGGACCTCGGCGCGAGCCTCCTCGTGGTGCTCGCGCTGCGCGACCTCGGCGTGCGCGAGATCTACGCCAAGGCCCTCTCGGCCGACCACGCGCGCATCCTCTCGCGACTGGGCACGACCGAGAGCGTGATCCCCGAGCGCGAGGCCGCGCGCAACCTCGCGTTCCGGATGGTGCGCAGCGGCAGCCTGCTCAACTACGTCGAGCTCAACGAGGACCTGAGCCTGCAGGAGATGACCGTCCCGCCCTCGTGGGAGGGCCAGACGCTCCGCGCGCTCAACCTGCGCGCGCGCTTCGGCATCTCGGTCGTGGCCGTCCACGACATCGTGACCGACGTCATGACGCCCGTGCCAGACCCCGACGCGCCGCTCGTGGACTCGCAGACGCTCGTCGTCACCGGCGCGCCGGACGCGCTGGCCCGCGCGGCGATGCTGCGGTAGGACGCGTGGAGGCGAGTAGGCGTGGAGGCGTGTAGGAAGCCTGCAGCGCGCCATTCCACTCGTCCACACTTCCTCTCGTCCACTCCTACATGCCTCCACGCGTCCTCTTCTACCCCCCCTCCTCCCACCGCCGGGCCATCCAGCTCTCGCCGGGCTCGACGGCGGCCTCGTCGGGCGGCGTGAGCGCGTAGAAGGCGACGAGCGCGTCGAACAGCTCGGGGTGGCGACTGCGCAGGCGCGCCGGGCGCTCGAAGAACTGCTCGGTGGCGACCGCGAACAGTTCGGCCGGCGCGCTCGCGGCGTAGCCCCGGAGCACGCTCCGCCCCGTGCGCGCCTTGCGCATCTCGTCGCGCAGCAGCGTGCCCCACGCCTCGGCCGAGCGCGGGTCGAGGAACGTCGGCATCCCGTCGGCGCCCAGCCCGTCCATGTCGAACAGGTGCGCCAGCTCGTGCAGCACCACGTTGTGGCCGTCGTCGCGGTGCCAGCCGGCGAGCGTCGCCCGGCTGGAGAGAACCACCGGCCCCTGGGCGTGGACCATCCCGTCGTAGACGCCCGGCTCCTCGTCGCCGTACGCCTCGTCGAACGTGTCGGGCACGAAGAGGATGGTCCGCTCGAAGGGCAGGTCCCAGTCCGGGCGCCCGTGCAGCAGCAGCGCCGCGCCGGCGGCGACGGCCAGCCGGAGCGACTCGGTGACCGACGCGCCGGCGGCGGCCTCGAAGCGGAGCTCCGAGAGGGCGATCTGGACGTCGCGCTCGAAGCGGCGGCGCGCGGGCTCGTCGGCCCCGGCGTAGACGCGCACGTGCTCGGCGAGCCAGCGGCGCCACGCGTCCGGCACCGGCGTGGTGGCCGCGCGCCAGCGGCGGAGCGTGCCCCGCGCCGTGACGGCGGCGACCGCCAGCCAGACGCCCGCGCCGGCGGCGAGCCCGACGCCCGCGCCGGCGTCGCGCCCGGCGGCGGCGCCCGCGAGCAGCGCGGCGAGGCCGCCCCAGAGGAGCGGCGTGACGAGGCGGGCGGGACGGACGGCGCGCACGGAAGGGACGACGTGGGTGAGGGTGAACGACGCGGGACCCTCGCGCCAACGCCGCCGTTCCGAAACCCGATCCAGTCCCGGACGATACTGCCCGGCCTCCCCCCGCCATGATGCTCTCTCTTCCCTTCGACGCCGACGACGCGCCCGAGCAGTCCATCCCCCTGCTCACCCCCGACCAGGAGCGCGAGATGACCGAGGCCGCACTGCCCGCCACGCTCCCGGTCCTCGCCCTCCGCAACACCGTCCTCTTCCCCGGCGTGGTGTTGCCCATCACGGTGGGCCGCGACGCCAGCCTCAAGCTGGTCAAGGACGCCTACGCCGGCGACAAGCTGGTGGCCGTCACCGCGCAGAAGCGCGCCGAGGTCGAGGCGCCCGGCCCCGAGGACCTCTACGGGATGGGTGTCGCCGCGACGATCCTCAAGCTCATCAAGATGCCCGACGGCACGGTGAGCATCGTCATCCAGGGCAAGCGGCGCATCGAGATCGGCGCGTACACGCAGACCGACCCCTACCTGCGCGCCGAGGTCCAGGCCGTCGAGGAGCCGCCCGTGGCGGCGGACGACGAGGCGCCGCTCGCCGCGCGCGTGCGCAGCATCAAGGAGCTGGCCGTCCAGATCGTCAACCTCGCGCCGCACCTGCCGAGCGAGGCCGCCTACGCGATCCAGAACATCGAGAGCCCCGGCTTCCTCGTCCACTTCATCGCGTCCAACCTCCAGATCGACGTCGAGAAGAAGCAGGCGCTGCTCGACACGCGCCCGCTGATCGACCGCGCGCAGCTCGTGCTGGAGCACCTCGAGCAGGAGCTGCGCGTGCTGGAGATCTCGGAGGAGATCCGGAGCAAGGTCAAGACGGACGTCGACCAGCAGCAGCGCGAGTTCTTCCTGCGCCAGCAGATGAAGGCGATCCAGGACGAGCTCGGCGAGGGCGAGGGCGGCGGCGCCGACGCGGCCGAGCTGCGGACGAAGCTGGCCGCGAAAGCCGACCAGCTGCCGGACGCGGTCAAGGAGACCGTCGAGAAGGAGCTCGTCAAGCTGGCGCGCACCAACCCGGCGAGCCCCGAGTACGGCGTCGTCCGCAACTACGTCGAGACGATCCTCGACCTGCCGTGGGGGCACGTCTCGACCGACGACCTCGACATCGCGCGCGCCGAGGCCATCCTCGACGAGGACCACTACGGGCTGGGCGACGTCAAGAAGCGCATCCTCGAGTACCTCGCGGTGCTCAAGCTCAAGCGCGACCTCGCGGCGGAGTCCGGCGAGGCCGCCCGCCCGATGCAGGCGCCGATCCTGTGCTTCTACGGCCCGCCGGGCGTCGGCAAGACGAGCCTCGGGCGCAGCATCGCGCGCGCGATCGGGCGCGAGTTCCACCGCATCTCGCTCGGCGGCGTGCGCGACGAGGCCGAGATCCGCGGCCACCGGCGCACCTACATCGGCGCGCTGCCGGGGCGCATCATCCAGGGCCTCAAGCGGGCCGGGACGAGCAACCCGGTCTTCATGCTCGACGAGATCGACAAGCTGGGCACCGACTTCCGCGGCGACCCGGCCTCGGCGCTCCTCGAGGTGCTCGACCCCGAGCAGAACGACACGTTCAACGACCACTACCTCGAGCTCGACTACGACCTCTCGCGCGTGCTGTTCATCGCGACGGCCAACTACCTGGAGTCCATCCCGGCGCCGCTGCGCGACCGCATGGAGATCGTCGAGATCAACGGCTACACGGCGTCGGAGAAGCTCGCGATCGCGCGGCGCTACCTCGTCCCGCGCCAGCTGGAGCGCAACGGCCTCCGGGAGGACCAGTTCGAGATCACCGACGACGCGCTGACGCTCATCGTGGAGGGCCACACGCGCGAGAGCGGCGTCCGCCAGCTGGAGCGCGAGATCGGGTCCGTGGTGCGCGGCGTCGCCAAGACGGTCGCGCTCGGCGAGGCCGAGCGCGCGACCGTGGACGCGCCCGACGTGCGCGGCTACCTCGGCTCGCGCACGTTCCACAACGACACCGCCGAGCGCACCGAGGTGCCGGGCGTCGCCACCGGCCTGGCGTGGACGCCCGTCGGCGCCGACATCCTGTTCGTCGAGGCCAGCCTCTCGCGTGGCAGCGGCCGCACGACGCTCACCGGCAAGCTGGGCGACGTGATGCGCGAGAGCGCCGTCGCGGCGTCGTCGTGGGTCCGCGCCCACGCCGACGGCCTCGGCATCCCGCACGACGCGTTCCGGTACTGGGACCTCCACGTGCACGTCCCGGCCGGCGCCGTGCCCAAGGACGGCCCGAGCGCCGGCGTCGCGATGACGGCCGCGCTGGCGAGCATCTACACGCGCCGCCGCGTGCGCCACGACGTCGCGATGACGGGCGAGATCAGCCTGCGCGGGCTCGTGCTGCCGGTGGGCGGCATCAAGGAGAAGGTGCTCGCCGCGCGGCGCGCGGGCATCGCCTGCGTGGTGCTCCCCGAGAAGAACCGCGCCGACGTCGAGGAGATCAAGGACGTCGCGATGGAGGGCCTGGAGGTGCGCTACGTCAAGCGCATCGAGGAGGCGCTGGAGATCCTGCTGGAGGCCGAGCCGGTGGACGACCCGGCGGTCCGCTTCGCCGTCTCCGACGACGAGCGCCGCCACGCCGGCGCGGCGGCGGACGGCGCGCCGATCGTCGTGACGAGCGCCGACGGCGGCGAGCCGGAGCCCGCCTACGGGACGTGATCGTCCGTCGGCTCCTCCGTTCCCACCGCCGCCCTGAGCCCTATGGCCGTCGACCGACTCGAACAGAACAAGCAGACCGCCCAGCGCTTCTACACGCTCATGTTCAACGACAGTCGCCCGCGCGAGGCTGTCGAGCGCTACGTCGGCGACGTCTACATCCAGCACAACCCCGACGTCGCCGACGGCAAGGAGGCGTTCGTGGAGTACTTCGAGCGCATGGCGCGCGAGTACCCCGCAAAGCACGTCACGTTCAAGCGGGTCATCGCCGAGGGCGACCTCGTGGTGCTGCACTGCCACCAGACGTGGCCGGGCGACCACGACTACGCCGGGATCGACATCTTCCGCTTCGACGACGAGGGACGGATCGTCGAGCACTGGGACGTGCTCCAGGTCATCCCGGAGACGTCCAGGCACGCCAACACGATGTTCTAGCCGGCGGTCGAGCGACGCGCGTCGGCGGCGCGGGCGTGCGCTTCGAGCCCCTCGACGCGCCCGAGCCACGCGGCGTCGTCCACCACGTCGC
>Ga0209053_1001066_pt1 | contig 14503 bp, 8 predicted proteins | sample EBPBio152010_DNA_FD_185864 | JGI IMG/M metagenome (GOLD analysis project Ga0209053, IMG submission 185864) | Wastewater treatment Type I Accumulibacter community from EBPR Bioreactor in Madison, WI, USA - Reactor 1_7/15/2010_ DNA (SPAdes)... | ecosystem: Engineered > Bioreactor > EBPR >... | reverse complement strand
GCGTGGCGCTTGCCGCCGCCCGATGAGCCGGGTGTGCCCGGCCCCGGTTCAGTGCCGATCGCGCTGGGGCTCATCATCCTGTTCTGTGGGTTGTGGGTCATGGTCGAAGCCTGGTTGCGGGGCGACAGAGGCGGGCTTGAACTCGGCGGCCGGAAGCAGGCCGTGGCTTTGGCGGGCCTCGTACTCGCCACGGCTTTCTTCGAGGCAGCGGGCTTCATGCTCGCGACCTTCCTATTCCTGAGCGCGGGATTCGTTCTCCTCGGTGATGCGCGCTGGCGGCGAGCCATCCCGGCCGCGGCTGTCGTGTCCTCGGGCCTATGGCTCATTTTCACCAAGCTTCTGGGCGTCGGGCTGCCTTACGGCCTCATCGCGGAAATTCTGTTTCGCTGATCGCGGACCGGCGAGCCAATCGGGGGGCGATGCCGCACCATGGATTCCTGGACCTTCCTGCTGAACGGGCTCTGGATTGCGCTGCAACCCAAGAACCTGCTCCTGTGCTTCATCGGCTGCTTCTGGGGTTCGATTGTCGGCGTGCTGCCGGGCCTTGGCCCGCTGGCTGGCATGGCGCTTCTGCTGCCGCTGACCTTCACGCTCGATCCCGCCGGTGCGATCATCATGCTGTCCGGCATCTTCTACGGGGCGATGTATGGTGGCTCGACCACTTCGATCCTGATGCGCATTCCGGGTGAGGCGGCTTCGGTTGTCACCTGCATCGATGGCTATGCGATGGCGCAGAAGGGGCGCGCCGGGGCAGCCCTCTCGATTGCGGCCATCGGCTCCTTCGTGGGCGGCGTGTTCTCGGTCTTCGGGCTGATGCTGCTGGCGCCACGCCTCGCGAATGCCATGCTGGCGATTGGCCCGGCGGCGGAATTCACCATCCTGCTCGCGGCTTTGGCGATCTCGATCTTTGCCGCCAATGGCTCCGTGGTGAAGATCATCGCGATGATTGCTCTGGGCCTGATGCTCGCGATGATCGGACTGGACCCATTGACCGCCACGCCGCGCTTCACCTTCGGCAGCCTGCAACTCTCGGACGGCCTGAGCTTCGCGGCCATGGCGATTGGCCTGTTCGGAGTTTCGGAAATCCTGATGTCCTTCAGTCAGGGCCTCACAGAGCGCCCCAAGGCACCGCGCCTGGCGGAAATGCTGCCTACGAAGCGGGAAGTGAAGGAAGCCGCGATGCCCACGGTGCGCGGCTCGTTCATCGGCTTCATTTTCGGCATCGTGCCGGGCGTGGGCCATATTGTCTCGACCTTCGCCTCCTACGCAGTCGAAAAGGCGCTGTCCCGCAAGCCCGAGGAATTCGGCAAGGGCGCGGTGGCTGGCGTGGCCGGGCCGGAAACCGCGAATAACGCGACAACAGGCGCGGCGATGATCCCGCTGCTGGTGCTCGGCATCCCGGCGATCCCGGTGACAGCCGTGCTACTTTCCGCGCTGACGATCCACGGCATCCAGCCCGGACCGATGCTGATTGCGCAGCACCCGCAGATCTTCTGGGGGCTTATTGCCTCCATGCTGATCGGCAACCTGATGCTCGTGGTGTTGAACCTGCCGCTGGTCAGTCTCTTCGTCTCGATGCTGCGCCTGCCCTATGGCTATCTCGCGCCCACCGTGCTGCTGATCTGCATTATCGGGGTTTATTCTATCAAGGCTTCGGCGTTCGATCTTTCTGTGATGGTCGCGTTCGGCATCCTTGGCTATGGCCTCCGGCTTCTCAGCTTCGATATCGCGCCCCTCCTGCTGGCTTTCGTGCTGGGTGACCGGCTGGAAGTGAACTTCCGCCGCGCCCTGACTATCTCGGAAGGCGAGTACGCGATCTTCCTCAAGGGACCGGCAGCACAACTCGCAGCTGCAATGGCTGTGGCGGTGATGATCGGGGTGATCGCGCTGAAATGGCGCCAGAAGCGCGCGGCCCGAGCCTAGTGTCCCTGCAACCTGCCGTTTACCACACTTCGGCGGGCCGATTTTTGCGTGCGACGGGTCGCGTGCGGCTCCATCATCATAAAATGCAACCTTCCGCGGCGGCTCTATGGAAAGAGTTAATGGTGTCTTAGTGCGATTGCCTGCGGTTGGGGCTTTGCATCATATCTCCGTCTCTTGGCGCGGTTTTCAAAAATTCCTATAACTTTCAGATGTTTGAAATTCATTGCGCTGATTTGGATCCTCATGTTGTCAGCCATGTTGGCACCGGCCGACGTTATGGGGCGGGTTCCAGAGGGGATGTGAAACCTGCCTTCAGCGAGCCTCGCTTAACCGGAAATTCATGCGCGAAGCTAACAACTCAGCGGATAGCGGGGGCAGAACGCTCACGGTAGGGTTGGGTAGCACAGAATGTCTGCTTTGCGAAAAGCTGAAGAAGCCGATGCGCTCGCGCGCCGTTCCGGCCGCGAGGACGAACTTCTCGCACAGATTGAAAAAATGTTCCGGCGTCTCCGGCTGGCTGTCGTCTTCGGCGGCGACAAAAGCCGTGAAGGTGCGGTGATCGAGAGCACCACCAATCCGCGCTCATGGAAGAGCTACGAGAAGGTTGCGCAGGATATCGCAGCCTCTCTGCAGCGTCTGGGTTGCCGGCATATCGAGCTGTTCCCCGATGACATGCGTCTCGGCGAGAACCTCAAGGCCTTCGATGCGCATCTCGCCTGGGTGAACAGCGGTGGCGTGCAGGGCCATTGCTCGGTGGCGCATGCGCCGGCGATGCTGGAACTCTTCGGCATCCCCTATGTCGGGCATGATCCGATGACGGCGGCGATCCTTGACAGCAAGCATGTCTTCAAGCGCCAGCTTCAGGCAGCTGGCATCCCCACGGCGGAATTCTTCGTCTGGCAGCCGGGCGTGAGCCCGCGTGATCCGGTGCGCGATTCCACCTTCCAGCACGCCTTCATGGGCTATCGCGGGCCGTTCATCGTCAAGCCGACCAGCGGCCGCGCCTCACTGAACGTGACCTATGTCGAGCGGGCCGATGGCCTCACGGATGTCGTGCAGAACATCTACAAGCTCACGCGCAACCATGTGCTGATCGAACGCTTCATCGGCGGGCGCGAGTTCTGCGTGGCCGCCGCCGGCCCGGTGATCCATCGCCATGGCAAGATCGAGCGCCTCGACGGCCCCTTCACCTTCTCCCTGCTCGAGCGTCGCCTCGATGAAAGCGAGAAGGTCTTCACCTCCATGGATGTGAAGCCCATCACGGGCGAGCGCGCCTTCGAGATCGATGCCGAGGCCGAGCCGCAGCTTCATGCGAACCTCGCCAAGCTGGCGCAGCGCATCTTCCTCGAACTGGGTATCGAAACGCTCATCCGGGCCGATATCCGCGCTGATGATGCCGGCAATCTCTATGTTCTCGAGGCCAATCCGAAGCCGGATCTGAAGATGCCGGGCCCCGGTGTGACCTCACTCGTCTGTATTGGCCTGCCGAAACTCGGAATGACCTATGACGACCTCATCATGTCGGTCTTTGCGGACCGCGTCGATGTGCTCCTGAGCGAGCGTCGTGGTGTCGCCGACCGGATCGCGCGCCTCATCTGAAGGATTCGCCAGCCATGAACTCCTCTCGTGACCTTCCGGTCGGCAAGCGGCTCATCGATGCCTTCACGATGCTTATCGTGGCATCGATCTCGATGGTGCTGCTGATCTATGTCGCGTTTGGCGAGGCCCGGCGCAATTATGAACGCTTCCAGATCGAGAAGCTGATCGCGCAAGGGCAGGTCGTCCAGTCCTCGCTGGAATCCTTCGTGCGGCCCGGTCTTCCGGCGCACCAGTATGTCGGCTTCAACCTTCTGGCCGAGCCGATGGTGAAGGCTGATCCGCTCATTGATGCGATCAGCTTCTTCAACGCCAATGGCGAGCGCACCTTCCAGGCCGGGCAGGCGCACAACCAGATCTTCCCGCGTATTTCCGAGACGCTGAAAGTCAATGACTCACAGGTCACGGTGCGCCATTCGGGCGATGCGTTCCAGGTGGTCCTTCCGGTGCGGAACCGCTTCGAGCAGGTGGGCCATGTCGTGCTCACCGTGCCGTCTCAGAAAGTGACGGAGAGGGTCGAAACGGCCTTCAGACAGGTGATGTATGTGGGCGCTGCCGTCTCGGTCGGCTTCGCCCTGTTTGTGTTTTTCTTCGTCCACAATCTGGCGGCCAGCACACGCAGTCGCTGGGTGGCCGGTGGCTTTGTAGCGTCGTTCCTGATTACCGCTGTCTTCGTCGTCAGCACGCTGGTCAGTGTCTATGCACAGGGCGCGCAGGCTCGGGCGAAGTCGATCGCAGACAGCCTCAGCCAGCGCCTCGACGACCTTGTAGCCTACAATATCAATTTCGACGATATCGTCGGCATTATCCCGCTGTTCGGCGAATACAAGCGCCTCAATCCGGAAATCCGCTCGGCCGCACTTCTGGTGGACGGCAAGATCCGCGCGCATGCCGATCCGGCCCGTCGTGGCACCGATTGGGACCATCGCGCGGATGACTATGAATATACGGTCCGCATTTCGGCGGAGGGTGCCGCGCGTGAGGTGATCGTCAAGGTCGCGCTGCCGCGGGACATCGTCTATCAGCAGATCTTCCGCAGCGTGAAGAACTTCACCGCGCTCTTCGTGGCGTCGGGCTTCTTTGCGGCGCTCTTTATGGGCCTCGCCCGCTCGCTGAAGCAGCTCTCCGACTCGAATGTCGAGGGGCAGTGGACGCAGGAAGAGGAGCTCGCGACGATCAACCTCGTGAAGCCCGTATTCTTCCTGGCGGTCTTCGTGGAGCACCTGAGCTACGCTTTCCTTCCGCCGCTGATGAAGGCCTCGGCTGCGGCGGCCGGGCTCTCCGGTGGCTGGGGTTCGCTGCCCTTCGTCGCCTATTATCTCGCCTTTGCGATCTCGCTCTATCCGTCGGGCCGCATTGAGCGCTCGTTCGGCGCCAAGAACCTGATCATCGCGGGCCTCACGCTTGCGGGTCTCGGGCTCTTCATCATGTCGATGGGCGTCGATTTCTGGACGACCGTGCTGGCCCGCGCACTTTCCGGCATCGGCCAGGGCGTGCTCTTCATCGGGGTGCAGGCCTATATTCTCGCCAACTCCTCGCCGGGTCGGCGCACGCAGGCTGGCAGCGCGATCGTCTACGGCTTCCAGGCCGGGATGATCGCCGGCATGGCGATCGGCTCGCTGCTGGTCTCCTATGTCGGTGTCGAGAAAATCTTCCTGCTCGGTGCGGTCATCGCCTCTGCGACCCTGATCTATGGTCTCATCGGCTTGCCTTCGCGCACCTCGGGCACGGATTTCTCCGACACCATGCACTCGGCCTGGCGCGAGATGGCGACCCTCATCAAGAACGGCGTCTTCGCCCGCACGGTTTTGCTGGTCGGCATTCCCGCCAAGGCGGTGCTGACGGGCATCGTTCTCTTCGCGATGCCGCTTCTGCTCACCCAGAACGGCTATGCCCGCGAGGATATCGGCCAGATCACCATGCTCTATGCCGGCTGCGTGATCATCGCCTCGCACTTCGCCTCGGTGCGCGCAGACCGCGACAACAACACAGCCTCGATCCTGTTCAACGGCTCGACCATGACCGCCTGCGGGCTGGCCATGATCGCGGCGGTGGCCTTCGTCGATCCGGCCTCCTCGGTGGTTGCCACTTCGCTGATCATCGTTGGAGTCGCGATCATCGGCATCGCACATGGCTACATCAACGCGCCGATCGTGACGCATGTGACCAACAGCCGGATCTCGCAGCAGGTCGGCATGACGAGCACGGCGGCTGGCTATCGCCTGCTGGAGCGCATCGGCCATGTCGCCGGTCCGATCCTGGTGGGCCAGCTCTTCGTGATCTTCGGTGCCTCCTGGACCGTGCTCGGGGCGATCGGCCTCGGCATCTTCCTCCTTGGTGCGATCTTCGTCTCGCATGCCGATGCGGACCACGAGGACGGCGTTTCCCTTTCCTCTGAAGCGAGGGCTTGATCGATGCGCAATCCATCCCTGGAACTCGATCGGCGGTCGTTCATCCGCCACGCCACGGCCCTCGCCATGGGCATTCCTGCGGCCACCACAAGCTGGAGCGCCTGGGCGCAACAGGCCCCGGCGGCCCCGGCAGCCACGCCCAACTACTGGGATTGGTTCAAGTATTCTCCCAAGATCCTCGAGAAGTGGATCGTGGATGCGACCGACAACCCGAACCATGTGGAAATAGAGCCGATCCGTCGCTCCAACACGGGTGTCCGCAAGCGGATGCTGGTGATCTACCCCCGTCCGTCCTCGGCTTATGACATCTCGATCACGAAGATCCTCAACGTCTTCGAAGACAAGTCGATCGATGCCAGCGTCACGGTGATGAACTTCCTGAACGATCCGGCCCGTGGCCGCGCCGTTCTCAAGCGCGCCGAAAGCGGCAATTACGATCTCATCATGGCAATGGGCTCGGAAACCACGGCCTGGCTGTGGGAAGCCTATCGCGGTGGCCGAATCCCCGTGGTGTCGGTCTGCTCGAAGGACCCGGTCGTGCTGGGCCAGTCGCCGGGCTACAACAAGGGCTCCAACACCAATTTCGCCTTCACGTCGCTCAACATGCCGATCGACGTGCAGATGGCCTATGTGAACGAGCTGAAGCCGAAGTTGCGCAATATCGCCATCCTCGTGGATTCGCGCAATGTCAGCGCTATCGAAACGCAGTCGAAGCCGGTTGTCGATTACGCGAGGACCCGCAACATCCGCACGCTGGAAATTGCGGTTCAGAACCCGGCCAATGCGCGTGCCGAACTCGAAACCCTCGTGAAGGATGCCACGGCGCAGATGATGCGCAACGATCCGGATCTTTCGAACAGTATCTACTGGGTCACGGGCAGCACCTCGGTCTTCCGCGAAATCGCGACGATCAACGCCTATTCGAGCCGCGCCGCCGTGCTGAGCGTGGTGCCGGAGATCGTGAAGGGCGGTGCGGACAGCGCCGTGCTCTCGATCGGCATCAGCTTCGAATCGAATGCCCACCTCGCGGCGGTCTACGCAGCCGAGATTATCACCGGCCGCATGCGCGCCGGCGAACTGAAGGTCGGCGTCGTCTCCCCGCCGGATATCGCGATCAATTTCCGTAAGGTGCGCGATATCGGCATGACGTTGCCGCTCTCCTTCTTCGAGGCGGCAAGCACAATCTATGACTACGAAGGCAATCCGGTCCGCGTTGACGGCGTGAGCGTCAAGCAAACTGGCTGATGGATAACCACAGGGCGCCATTCGCCAGGAAGACTACTGAAAGCCAGAACATGACCGACGCAGCGACAGCATTTGCCAATCCCGTTTCCGAACGGAAAAAACGGCCCGAAAAGGCGAGGGCGACGATCCTTGACCTTGATTCAATTGCCCTGCTCCGCATGGTGGAACATGGCCAGACCCTTGATGCGATCGATCATGTGGCCGAGGCACTGAAGGACAATCTCGGTCAGGGCACTCGGGTCGTCATCACGCTTGCACCCTCGGCGGCCGATAACGCACCGCTCTGGAGCCGGGATGGCCGCGAGCCGGAAACGAAGTTCCTGCGCGAGATCGATTTCGCTGATGCCGAGAAGCAGGAAGATCTCGCCTGCCTGCGCCTTAGCATTGCCGGGGCACGCCCTCTCGAACATTCCGGAGATGGCGCGCCGCTGCTGCGTGCGGTCGCAGCCGGCCTCAAGCAGGCCTTTCGCATCGAATTCGCAGCCCAGGGTGCTTCCACCGCCGGCGGGTTGCTGACCGTGTTCCTCACCGAAGCGGTCGAGGCGACTGAACATCTCGTCGGATCGATGCGCGTCGCCGCGCAGGCAACGGAAGTGCTCGCGAACTTGCGCCGCGTGATGCAGCGCGCGACTGAAAGCGAAAACCGCTTCGCCGAGTTGTCCTCCACCCTCCCGGGCGTGGTCTACCAGCGTGTGGTGACCCCCGAAGGGCAGATCCGCTACAGCTATATCAGCCAGAACGCCTTCGACCTGTTCGGCGTGACCGCCGAGACGATCCTCACCGATCCGGAAGCCTTGTTCGCGCATTATGGCGCCGAATATCGCCAATCCTTCCGCCAGAAGCTCATCCAGGCCTCGAAGGATATGACCATCTGGGATGTCGAGGCGACGATCCAGCGCCCGGATGGCCAGGTGCGCTACACCCACGCCATTGCGCGGCCGCGCCGCGAGGCTGATGGCTCAGTGGTCTGGACCGGTGTCATCCTCGATGCCACGCGCATCAAGCTCGCGGAAATGGCCGCAGCCGATGCCGAGACCCGCACGCGCCACGCCATCGTGGAAAGCCTGTCGCAGGGCATGCTGCTCTTCGATCAGGATGACCGGCTGCTGCTGCATAACAGCCACTTCATCGATCTCTATCCGCAATTGGCGGATGTGACGCAGAAGGGCATGAAATACGAAGATCTGCTTCGTTATGAGCTGGTTTCGGATCTTACGCGCGATGCTGGCGTGCTCACCGGCGCTTACGAACTGCGCGATCGCCTCGCGCGCCATGGCGAACCCCATCTCGTCTATGAGCGCGAGATGGCCGGCGACCGCCATATGCTAATCAATGAATATCGCACGCCGGACCGCACGACGGTGGTGCTCTACACGGACATCACCGAACTGAAGCAGCGTGAGCGCAAGATCGAACATCTGGCCCATCACGATGCGCTGACCGGCCTTCCGAACCGTGTCCTCTTCCATGACCGGCTCACCGAAGCGATGGTGCGTGCCACAGCGCGCAACGAGCAGGTGACGGTGGTTTGCCTCGATCTCGATCGCTTCAAATCGGTGAACGACACGCTCGGCCATCATTTTGGCGATGCCCTGCTGCAGGAAGTCTCGCGGCGCATCCGCTCCGTCCTGGGCGATCGCGATACGGCATGCCGCCTCGGCGGCGATGAATTCGCGGTGATCTGCCCGGATTTCGCGACTGTCGAGCAGGCGACATCCTTCGCCTGGCGCCTTCTGGATGTCCTGGCCCAGCCGCATGTCATCCAAGGCCAGGCCGTGATGGGTGGAACCAGCATCGGCATCGCGATTTCGGGCCGTGACGGCATCTCGCCCGATACGCTGCTGCGCAACGCAGACCTCGCGCTTTATCGCGCCAAGGCCGATGGTCGCGGCACCTTCCGGTTCTTCGAGCAGGAAATGGACCTCAAGGCGCAGTCGCGCCGCATGATGGAACTGGCCCTGCGCCTCGCGATATCGCGCAACGAACTCGAACTGCATTACCAGCCTCTGGTGGATGCCAACACCTCGCAGATCATGGGCGCGGAAGCCTTGCTGCGCTGGAACATGGCAGGGCAGGGCTATGTCTCCCCGGCGGAATTTGTGCCTCTCGCGGAGGATTCCGGTCTCATCGGGGATATTGGCCGCTGGGTGCTGGCAAGGGCCTGTGCGGATGCCGCGAAGTGGGAAAATGATATCCGCATTGCGGTCAATCTGTCCCCGGCGCAGCTGCGCAACCCGGATTTTGTAGAGTTCGTGCGCGATACGCTGAGGACCACGAAGCTCGAACCGCGCCGCCTCGAACTCGAGATCACCGAGGGTATGCTGCTGCATAATACTGAAGCCAATACCCGCATGCTGCTGGACCTGAAGCAGCTCGGCTTGCGCATCTCGATGGATGATTTCGGTACGGGCTATTCGTCGCTGGGCAACCTACGTTCCTTCCCTTTCGACAAGATCAAGATCGACAAATCGTTCATCTCCGATCTGTCGAAGCGGCCGGATGCGGCGGCGATCATCCGGGCGATCCTCACGCTCGGGCGCAGCCTCGGCATGACCACCACTGCCGAAGGCGTGGAGACGCGAGACCAGCTCGCCTATCTCCGCTCGGAAGGCTGCATGGAAGTGCAGGGCTTCTACTTCGCGAAGGCCATGCACAACGACCAGTTCCGCGCGATGCTGCGCCAGCAGCTGGCCACACAGGTCGATGTCTATGGTGAGCGGGTGGGCTGACGCCGCGCGCGCCAGCCGCAAACGCAGTCGATCACAAGGTGCGGTCGATCTCGGCAAGCACGCTCAAAACGATGCCGCGCGTCATCATCTCCGCGCGGAACGGTCGGGCGCTGATGGTAACGTTCCGCGCGAGGCCGGGAATTGCATAACGCTTGAGACCTTCGGACAGGCCACGTTCCAGATGCGCCCAGGCGCGCATGCCGGGTCCGCAGAAGACGATCCCTCGTGGCTGGAAGAGATGGATCAGCGTCGCCACCCCTTGCGAAAGCACGCGCCCCCCATTCTCCAGAAGACCGGCAATCGCCCGCTCGCCACCATCCGCGCGCGCGGTCAGCGCCTGCATCTCCCGCTCGCCGGGATAAAGATGGCGGATGGGCTCCGCAAAAGCCGTGATGGCCATGGCATCGCGCAGCAACGCGTAATCCGCGAGATAGCTCTCGACGCAGCCGCGTGATCCGCAACGGCATTGCGGCCCATCAGGGTCTAGCGGAATGTGCCCAAATTCGATGCCCCCGCCGCGCCGCCCGCGCAAGGGTTCGCCATCGATATAGACGCCGAGGCCCACGCCATCGCCGATCATCACGCAGGCGGTGACGCCGGAGCGCAACTCCTTTTCGGCGATCAGGATGGCATGCGCCATGGCGCTGGCATCGTTGTCGATCACCACCATTAGGCCTGTTGCCTCCTGCAGCGCATGGGCCAGCGGCAGGTCGGCATGCGGGGTCACGGGGCTCCAGGTCACGATGCCCTGTTCGCGATCGACAAAGCCCTGGAAGGCAACGGCAATGGCGAGAACCGGCCCCGCCGGCGCATGCGCCTGCCGGAAGGCATCGATCCGCTCCGCCAGTGTCGCCACAAGCGCCTCGGGGGACAGCCGCGAGATGCCGATGGCCTCCTCGGCCAGAGCCAGCGTGCCGCCGGCAAAATCCGCGAGATGCAAGGCGATCCGATCAAGCCCCACCCAAAGCCCAATGATCAGCCCGCGCGCCGGGTTGAAGCCGATCAGCGCGCCGGGCCGGCCCGGGCCGGTCTGCGGGTCCGTGCTGTCCGTCCCGATATCCTCCAGCAGGCCTTCCTCGATCAGCTTGCTCGTGAGTCCGGAAATCGAGGATGGGCTCATGCCGAGAAGCCGCCCGATGGTCGCGCGACTCTGCGAGCCATTGCGCCGTAACGCTTCGAGAAGCCGGGCGCGCGCATCGTCGCGCTTGCCGGGCCGATTGTCGCGGGAATGAGGAGATATGTTCATAAAACGAAATATTAGGATGGCCGATCGAGGTGCGCAAGCGTCCATTTTTGTCAATTTTGGCTTTTCGTCCGAGTTTATCAAAAAAAATCGATTGTTTTTGCGCCTGCGAAGAAGGGCATCTGCGGTAATTTATTCGATAAAAAAATTATTCCTGTTGACTCTTGCCGGTCTTCGCGATGTTCTCGCGGCAAGCCTTCGGGAAGAGTATGGAAGAGGCCTCGCGCCCTTTCCCCGCCCGGAAGCGGATCGGGAGGATGATATGAACAAGTTCCTTGGCGCAGCCGCTCTGGCTGCCTTTGTCGCCTTTTCGCCCGCCGCCTTCGCGCAGGCCCGCGGGCCGGTGATCGGCGTGAGCTGGTCGAATTTCCAGGAAGAGCGCTGGAAGACCGATGAAGCCGCCATCAAGGCCGCCATCGAGAAAGCCGGCGGCACCTACCTCTCGGCGGATGCGCAATCCTCGCCCGCCAAGCAGCTGACCGATGTGGAAAGCCTCATCGCGCGCGGCGCCAAGGCGCTGATCGTGCTCGCGCAAGATGCAAGCGCCATCCGCCCGGCCATCGACAAGGCGGTGAACGAGGGCGTGGCCGTTGTGGGCTATGATCGCCTGATCGAGAATCCCAGGGCCTTCTATCTCACCTTCGACAACATCGAGGTCGGCCGCATGATGGCTCGCGAGATCCAGAAGGCGAAGCCGGAAGGCAACTATGTCTTCATCAAGGGCTCGGGGGCTGATCCTAATGCGGGCTTCCTGTTCCAGGGCTCGATGGAAGTGCTGAAGCCGGCTATCGACGCAGGCAAGATCAAGAATGTGGGCGAGGCCTTCACCGATGGCTGGCTGCCGGCCAATGCCCAGCGGAACATGGAGCAGTTCCTCACCCGCAACAACAACAAGGTCGATGCGGTGATCGCGGCGAATGACGGCACGGCTGGTGGTTCCATCGCCGCCTTGGCTGCGCAGGGCCTTGCGGGCTCAGTGCCGGTTTCGGGGCAGGATGCGGATCGTGCGGCGCTCAATCGCGTGGCGCTCGGCACGCAAACCATGACCGTGTGGAAGGATGCGCGCGAACTCGGCAAGGCTGCGGCGGAAATCGCTATCCAGCTCGCGGGCGGCAAGAAGCTCGAGGAAGTGACAGGTGCGGTGAAGTGGAGCCAGGCGCCCTCGAAGCCGCAGATGAGCGCCATCTTCCTCAAGCCCGTGGCTGTCACGAAGGACAACCTTAACGTCGTGATCGAGGCCGGCTGGGCTCCGAAAGCGGCCGTGTGCCAGGGCGTTCCTGCTGGCAAGGTCGCCGCCTGCAACTGAACGGATTGACCGTTCCTCTCGGAAGGCCAGCTGCGCAGGCTCGCGCAGCTGGTTCCCGGATCCCGGCCCGATGGCCGTAGCGCCGTTTCATTTCAGCATTGGCCATGCCTTCGGGAGATTGCCATGGAGCTATTGCGTAAGCTTGAGATCGATGCCCGACTGATCGGGATGCTCTCGGCTCTGGCCATCATCTGGTTCGGATTTCACATCCTCTCACAAGGCGCATTCCTCACGCCGCGCAACCTGTGGAACCTCTCGGTCCAGACCTCGGCCATCGCTGTAATGGCCTGCGGCATGGTGCTGGTCATCGTCACGCGGAACATCGACCTCTCTGTGGGCTCGGTGCTGGGCTTTGTCGGCATGGCGATCGGCGTCTTCCAGGCGCGCTGGCTGCCGGAACTCTGGGGCCTCGAAAATCCGCTGACCATGCCGGCGACGCTGGTTTTCGCGATGCTCTGCGGCGGGCTGATCGGCCTCTTCCATGGCGCGCTGATTGCCTATCTCGCGATCCCCTCGTTCATCGTCACGCTCGGCGGTTTGCTGGTCTGGCGCGGTGCCGCATGGTGGGTCACGACCGGGCAGACCGTTGCGCCGATGGATGGCCGTTTCCGCGCGATTGGCGGCGGCATTGAGGGTGCGATTGGTGCCAACGCGAGCTGGGTGATTGCCATCATCGCCATTCTCGCCATCGTGATCTCCATGCTGATGCGCCGCCGGCGCCGGGCCGAGTTTGGCTTCAGTCTTCGTCCGCTTTGGGCGGAAGCACTGGTGATCGGGCTCGCGGCGGCGAGTGTGATCGCGGTGACGCTGATCGTGAATGCCTATCCGCTGCCGCCGGGCATCGCGCGGCGTATCATCGAGGCGCAGGGGCAGGTCTGGCCGCAGGGCGGCGTTTTCATCCCGCATGGCTTCGCCGTGCCGGTGCTCATCGCGGTGCTGGTGGGTGTCGTGATGACCTTCGTCGCCAAGCGCATGCGCTTTGGGCGCTATGTCTTCTCCATCGGCGGGAACCCTGAGGCTGCTGCCCTCTCCGGCATCAAGACCAAGGCCGTGACCATGCAGGTCTTCGGCCTCATGGGCCTGCTCACGGGCCTCGCAGCCTGCATCACCACCGCGCGCCTCAATGCCGCGACGAACTCCGCCGGCACGCTCGATGAACTCTACGTCATCGCAGCCGCTGTCATTGGCGGCACGAGCCTCGCGGGCGGTGTCGGCACGATTGTCGGCGCAATGCTCGGCGCGCTCATCATGCAATCGCTGCAATCCGGCATGGTGCTGCTGGGGGTGGATACGCCCTTGCAGAACATCGTGGTGGGCATCGTGCTGGTCATGGCGATCTGGCTCGATGGCCTCTATCGCAAGCGCATCCGCTGAGGGGAGGGGAGCATGGCTGAAACCCGAACACCGCTCATCGAGATGCGCTCCATCTCCATCGCCTTCGGCGGCATCAAGGCCGTGGAGGAGGCAAGCGTCGATCTCTATCCCGGCGAGGTCGTGGGCCTGCTCGGCCATAATGGCGCGGGCAAATCGACGCTGATCAAGATCCTCTCCGGCGCCTATCGCGCTGACACGGGCGAGATCCATGTCGATGGCCAGAAGGCCGAGATTGCCTCACCGCGCGATGCCAAGGCGCACGGCATCGAGACGATCTACCAGACGCTCGCGCTGGCCGATAACGTCGATGCCGCCGCGAACATCTTCCTCGGTCGCGAGAAGCTCACGCGCTGGGGCACGCTCGACGATGCCGCGATGGAAAGTGAAACGCGCAAGGTGATGGCGCGTCTCAACCCGCATTTTCGCCGCTTCAACGAGCCTGTCAGCGCGCTTTCGGGCGGCCAACGGCAATCCGTGGCGATCGCCCGCGCCATCCATTTCAACGCCCGCGTGCTCATCATGGATGAACCGACCGCTGCCCTCGGCCCGGCCGAGACCGCGCAGGTCGGCGAACTCGTGAAGCAGTTGAAGGCCGAAGGCATCGGCATTTTCCTTATCAGCCATGATCTGCATGATGTGTTTGAATTGGCAGACCGCATTGCCGTGATGAAGAACG
>Ga0209053_1001063_pt1 | contig 14580 bp, 10 predicted proteins | sample EBPBio152010_DNA_FD_185864 | JGI IMG/M metagenome (GOLD analysis project Ga0209053, IMG submission 185864) | Wastewater treatment Type I Accumulibacter community from EBPR Bioreactor in Madison, WI, USA - Reactor 1_7/15/2010_ DNA (SPAdes)... | ecosystem: Engineered > Bioreactor > EBPR >... | reverse complement strand
GGCCGCCGGGATGGGCGGGGCCGCCGGGATGGGCGGGGCCGCCACGAGGGGCGGGGCCGCCGGCCCCGGCCTGTCGGGACCACGCGGAGGGAGGTCGGCATGGGAGCCCTGGATCGGTTCATCAACTGGGTGCGCGCGGGCTACCCCAACGGCATCCCCGATCAGGACTACATCCCGTTGATGGCTTTGCTGCGGCGACGCCTGTCCGACGACGAAGTCGAAGACCTGGGCCGGGAATTGGTCCGCACCGGGATCATCCCGGCCGACCGCATCGACGTCGGCGTCGGCATCCTCAAGCGCACCCAGGAGTTACCCACGCCCGAGGAGATGGCGCGCGTCTCGGAACGGTTGCGCGGCGGCGGCTGGCCGGTCACCGCGGACTGACATCGCTCTACAGCCCCGGCGGTTTGATCGCCGGGCGGCGGCGCGGCGGGTCCGGACGCCGTACCCCCTGGCGCCGTACGCCCAGACGTACGCCGAGGGCCATCAGCACACCCACGGTGACCACAGCGCCCCCCACCAGCCCGAGAACGCCCGGCTGCTCGCCGTTGTAGACGTAGGCGGCGATGCTGCCGACCGGGGGCACCAGCATCGACCAGGGCGCCACGGTCGAGGCGGCGTGTCGGGACAGCAGCAGATTCCACAGGCCGTAGCCCACCATCGAGGCGCCGTACGTCACGAACGCCAAGGCCACCAACGGACGCGGCGTCAGCTGGCCGAGGGCCGCCCAATCCCGCTCCGGGCCCTCCAGGGCCAAGGACAGCGCCAGCAGCGGCACCGGGGAGACCAGCGCGGACCAGACGACCAACGAGAAGCCGTCCCGCGGCGGTCGGCGACGCGTCAGCACATTGCCCAAGGCCCACGCCGCGGCGGCGCCCATCGTCATGAGGAATGGCAGGATCGGCGCGACCGCCACGTGCTTCGCGCCGATGATCGCCATTCCGGCCAGGCCCACGGCGATGCCGGACAGCTGGTAGGCCGTCGGCCGCTCGCGCAGCCACAACGAGGCGATGACCACGGTGAACACGGTCTGGACCTGCAGCACCAGCGACGCCAGCCCGGCTGGCATCCCCCAGGCCAGCGCCGTGTAGAGCAGCCCGAACTGGCCCACGCCCATCGCGGCGCCACAGCCCACGACCGTGGCCCAGCCGTTGCCGGGGGGCCGCACGAAGAACACCGCCGGGATGGCGACCAGCGTGAATCGCAGCGCCGCGAACAGCAGGGGCGGCAGCGACTCCATCGCGATCGCGGCCGCGACGAAGTTCACGCCCCAGACCACCGCCACCGTCACCGCCAAGGCGGCGTCTTTGCGGGGCATCGCGATCTCCGAACTGTCGAGGGGCTTGGGGGTACGGGGGGGTACGGCGTGGGCCGCGCTACACCTTAGGCCCCCACTGCTCACGCCCCGCGCGCGCCCGGCGGCGGACGGTGTCGGCCACAGCCGGCTCCGACAACCGGTTGAGAATCGGGCGGAGCCGCCGATGTGCTTGGCGCAGAAGTCCTTTCGCCCGGAAGGAGCGCGATGCCACGCGTCCACATGGCGGTCAGCAACGGCGCCCTGCGCTGCGCCGTGCAGGAACGGGATTGGCTGCCCCTGACGGCAGGCCTGCGCCACCTGCAGCTGCCCGACGTCTTCGTCCCGCCGGCGGAGCAGGTCCGGGCCTGGTGCGCGGCCGCCGGGGCCGACCTCGGCACGCCCGACATCCTCGACAGCGAGGACGACCTCACCAAGCGAGCCCTGCGCCTCAAGGCCGCCGCGGCCCTCGAAGTCGACGTGCAGGCCTCGGTGTGCGGCGAGGGCAGCATGATGCTGGGGTGGACGAATGGCGTCGCCGCCTCCTCCCTGGCTCGCCAGCTGGTCGTCCCTGCCGACGGCGCGCCCCAGCTCCTGGACGGCGTGGTCCTCAGTGCCTTCCCGGTGCATCGGCTCGCCCACGAGATGCTGCACCACGTGCCGTCGGGAGGACCCACGCCCCTCGGCCTGCAACCGGTCGCCCTGGCCCCGCCGCACGCGCGGGACCTGGTCCTGCAGATGCGCGCCGGCGACCCGGCTCGCATCGCGGCGGCCGCCCATCGAGCCGGCTTCGCGACGCCCCCGCCGCTGGTGGAGGCGCTGGCTACCGGGTTGATCGGCGAGGCGTCCGTGACGATTGAGGGGGTGCGGGGTACGGCTCGGTTCCGATTCGTGCTTTGCGAGGCGGGTTGGATCGAGATTCATGCGAGGAGCGACGGGCGGCTCCAGCACACGCCGTACGACGCCGACGCCATGCTCGACCTCTTCCGCCGCGAGCTCGCGGCCCAACTCGCAGCCGCAGCCTAAGCCCCGAGCGAGCTACACCCCCGGCCCCCCTCCCGCCGCGACCACTCACCGCACGCTTCCTCATACCACGGTATGAAGTGGGGCGCGCTCAACGGTCACCCCGGCCCGGCCGAGCCCGCCGCAGCCTCGCCCGGCCTTGGGGGTACGGCGGAGGGCGGCCACCCATCCGGGTGACCGCCCTCCGTTGCCATCGGACGATGGCGCGCTTCGTCCTTGATCCTTCGTCTCCTCGTGTTCCACTCCGGGCGAGTCTCGCTTCGCTCGCCTCACCCGTCGCTGCACACTTCGTCGACTCAGATCAGAAGCCCATGCTTGACTGGCTTCTTCCTCGCGCTCCACTACGGCCGAAGGCCCGGGAAAAGCACCCGGGCCCTCGACCTGCGTTGCGTGCTTCGTCAGAAGCCCATGCTTGACTGGCTTCCTCCTCGCGCTGGCGCGCTTCGTCAGAAGCCCATGCCGCCCATCTCGTCGCCACCCGGCATCGCCGGGGCGGATTTCTCGGGCTTGTCCGCGATCACGGCCTCCGTGGTCAGGAAGAGCGCCGCGATGGAGGCGGCGTTCTGCAGCGCCGAGCGCGTCACCTTCGCCGGGTCGATGATGCCCGCCGCGACCAGGTCGACGTACTCACCCGTCGCCGCGTTCAGCCCGTGACCCGCAGGCAGGTTGCGCACCCGCTCCGCCACGACGCCGCCCTCGAGGCCGGCGTTGATCGCGATCTGCTTCAGCGGCGCCTCGACAGCCACGCGGACGATGTTCGCGCCGGTCGCCTCGTCACCCTCCAGCGAGAGCTTGCCGAACGCCGCGTCACCGGCCTGGATGAGCGCCACGCCGCCACCGGCGATGATGCCCTCCTCGACGGCCGCCTTGGCGTTACGTACGGCGTCCTCGATGCGGTGCTTGCGCTCCTTGAGCTCGACCTCGGTGGCCGCGCCGGCCTTGATGACGGCCACGCCGCCGGCCAGCTTGGCGAGGCGCTCCTGGAGCTTCTCGCGGTCGTAGTCGCTGTCCGAGTTCTCGATCTCGACGCGGATCTGCTTGACCCGGCCCGCGATCTGGTCGGCGTCGCCGCCGCCCTCGACCACGGTGGTCTCGTCCTTGGTGACGACGACCTTGCGCGCGGTACCGAGCATGTCCAGGTCCGTCGACTCCAGCTTCAGGCCGACCTCCTCGGAGATGACCTGGCCACCGGTGAGGATCGCGATGTCACCCAGCATGGCCTTGCGGCGGTCACCGAAACCGGGGGCCTTGACCGCGCACACCGAGATGTTGCGGCGCAGGTGGTTGAGCACCAGCGTCGCCAGGGCCTCGCCCTCGACGTCCTCGGCGATGATCAGCAGCGGCTTGCCGGCCTGCTTGGTCTTGTCGAGGATCGGGATCAGGTCCTTGATCGAGCCGATCTTGGAGTTGGCGATGAGGACGTACGGGTCCTCCAGCACCGCCTCCATGCGCTCGGGGTCGGTGACGAAGTAGCCCGAGATGTAGCCCTTGTCGAACCGCATGCCCTCGGTCAGCTCGAGTTCGAGCCCGAAGGTGTTGGACTCCTCGACGGTGATGACGCCTTCCTTGCCGACCTTGTCCATGGCCTCGGCGATCATGTCGCCGATCTGGGTGTCGGCGGCGGAGATGGAGGCGGTCGCCGCGATCTGGTCGCGGGTCTCGACGTCCTTGGCCAGCGCGAGCAGCTCGGTGCAGACGGCCTCGGTGGCCTTCTCGATGCCGCGCTTGAGGGCCATCGGGTTGGCGCCGGCGGCCACATTGCGCAGGCCCTCCTTGACCAGGGCCTGGGCCAGCACCGTCGCCGTCGTGGTGCCGTCACCGGCGACGTCGTCGGTCTTCTTGGCGACCTCCTTGACGAGCTCGGCGCCGATCTTCTCGTACGGGTCCTCCAGCTCGATTTCCTTGGCGATCGAGACACCGTCGTTGGTGATCGTGGGGGCGCCCCACTTCTTCTCCAGGACGACGTTGCGACCCTTCGGGCCGAGCGTGACCTTGACCGCGTCGGCGAGCTGGTTCATGCCCCGCTCGAGCCCGCGGCGGGCCTCCTCGTCGAAAGCAATGATCTTGGCCATTGTCGGTGGTTTCCTCCCACAGAGGCGGATGTGTCGACCGGACGGCGCCCGCGACGGACGGTCCAAAGCCCCGGCACGCCGTTCGCGCCGCGACCCCGGGCCTCACCGGCCCCGGTCAGGATGGGTCTTGCGTCACTCCACAGATCCCGAGCCGCACCACGTCCAACGACGCGACGCGTTATCACTCATGCACCGAGAGTGCTAAGACCATGATTAGCACTCGACCCCCTCGAGTGCAAATGACGTGCGGCGCCTCTCAGCCCACACGACGACCGCTGGTCGGAGCACACGCCCGCGGCCCGGTCCGGAAGAGGCGGGGGTCCCGCGCCGGTGTTACGTTCCTGTGCAGACACCTGCGTGATAACCCACGCGCGACTTCAGTGGCCCGCGCCGGACGCCGTACGACGCCGCCGGCGCACCGCGATCCGCTCAGGAGCACCACCGTGACGCCGTACCGCACCCTGCTGAGCCCGCTCGACCTGGGGTTCACGACACTGCGCAATCGCGTGGTCATGGGGTCCATGCACACGGGGTTCGAGGACACGCCGGGCACCTTCGACGATCTCGCCGCCCTGTACGCCGAGCGCGCCCGAGGCGGCGTGGCACTCATCGTCACCGGCGGGTTCTCCCCCACCCCGGAGGGCGCGCTCTATCCGGGGGCCGGGGGGATGTACGCCGCACGCCACGTCGGCCGTCATCGCCTGCTCACCGACTCGGTGCACCAGCACGGCACCCAGATCCTGCTGCAGCTGTTGCACGCCGGCCGCTACGGGCTGCACCCCCTCGTCGTCTCGGCGTCCCGGGTCAAGGCGCCCATCTCGACGTTCACCCCGCTGGCGCTGTCCGAGGCGGGCATCCGGCGCCAGATCGGCGGGTTCGCCAAGGCCGCGGAGCTGGCCCGCGAGGCGGGCTACGACGGGGTCGAGATCATGGGCAGCGAGGGCTACTTCCTCAACCAGTTCCTCGCGCCGCGCACCAACCGGCGCACCGACTCCTGGGGTGGCAGCCCCGCGAACCGGCGGCGGCTGGCGGAGGAGGTCGTGCGGGCCGTCCGCGCCGCGGCGGGCCCGGACTTCATCATCTCCTACCGACTCTCGATGCTGGACCTGGTGCCCGACGGCCAGCCCTGGGCCGAAGTGCTCGCGACCGCCGAGGCGGTCGAGGCGGCCGGCGCGACCCTGATCAGCACGGGGATCGGCTGGCACGAGGCGCGCGTCCCCACGATCGTGACGTCGGTGCCCCGGGCGGGCTTCGCCGACATCACCGCCCGGGTCCGCGCCGTCGTGGGTGTTCCGGTCGTGGCCTCCAACCGGATCAACACTCCTGAGGTCGCCGAGCGGATCCTCGCCGACGGCCAGGCCGACCTGATCTCGATGGCGCGCCCGTTCCTGGCCGACCCCAACTGGGTGGCCAAGGCCGAGGCCGGCCGGGCCGACGCGATCAACACCTGCATCGCCTGCAACCAGGCCTGCCTCGACCACACGTTCACAGGACGGCCGGTGTCCTGCCTGGTCAACCCCAGAGCCGGGAGCGAGCTGACCCTGAGCGTCAGCCGAGCCCCCGCGCGGCGGTTCATCGCCGTCATCGGGGCGGGCGTGGCCGGCCTGGCCGCGGCCACGACGCTGGCGGAACGCGGCCACGCCGTCGATCTCTTCGAGGGCGCCCCGTCGATCGGGGGGCAGTTCGAGCTCGCCGCGCGGATTCCGGGCAAGGAGGAGTTCACCGAGACGATCCGGTATTTCTCGACGCGCCTGGCCGAAACGGGGGTGCGGGTGCACCTGTCGACGCGGGCGGACGCGCGGACGCTGATCGACGGCGGGTACGACGACGTGGTGCTGGCCACCGGCGTCGAGCCCCGGATGCCGGACCTGCCCGGGATCGACCATCCGAGCGTGGTCAGCTATGCCGAGCTGCTCTCCGGCAAGGTCGTGGCGGGCCCCCGGGTCGCCGTGCTCGGCGCGGGCGGCATCGGCGTCGACGTGTGCGAGTTCCTCACCCACGCCCACTCCCCGGCGCTGGACGTCGAGGCGTGGCGGCGCGAGTGGGGCGTCGGGGAGCCGGAGACCGCACCGGCGGGGCTCGTCGAACCGCAGCCCGAGCCGAGCCCCCGCCAGGTGTTCCTGCTGCAACGCAAGTCCACTCCGATCGGCAAGGACCTGGGCAAGACGACCGGGTGGGTGCATCGCGCCTCGCTGCGCGCCAAAGGGGTCACGCTGCTCTCCGGGGTCACCTACGAGTGGATCGACGACGACGGGCTGCACATCACCGTGCCGCGCCAGGAGCGGGACAGAACCGCCTCGGCACGTCGCCTCCCGTCCACCGAGCCGAAAGGCGACGCCGCCGACCTGTGGCACAAGGCGAAGACCGGCAGCCGCACCGCCGCCCAACAGGTGGGACGAACGGCCGCCCGCGTCACCGGCATGGCCGCGACCTCGGCACGCGCCGCGGGCCAGCTGAGCGGGCTGGGGATCGCCCGGTTGCCCGGGCCGGCCCGGTCGCGGGCGGAGGCGGGCCTGGAGCGCGCCAACTCGGTGACCTCGGCCATGACGTCCGCGGTGGAGGGACTGCGCGGCCGCGCGGGCCTGGGGCCGCGAGAGTCCTCGATTCCTCGGCAGGAGCAGGTCCTCGCCGTCGACACGATCGTCGTCTGCGCCGGCCAGGAGTCCGTGCGCGAGCTCGTCGAGCCGTTGCGCCGCAGCGCCATCCGGGTGCATCTGATCGGCGGCGCGGACGTCGCCGCGGAATTGGACGCCAAGCGGGCGATCGACCAGGCGGTGCGCCTGGCCGCCAAGCTGTGACGCCTCGCTAGAGGTGGATGCCGAGGCGCCGCGCCGAACGCTGCCGCTGCCTCGTCGCCCGGAGCCGGCGCAACCGCTTGACCAGCATCGGATCGAACTCCAGGGCCTGCGGGGTGTCGATCAGGGCGTTGAGCGTCTGGTAATACCGCGTCGAACTCATGTCGAACAGGTCCTTGACGGCCTGCTCCTTCGACCCGGCGTACTTCCACCACTGGCGCTCGAAGGCGAGCAGCTCCCGCTCGGCAGCGGTGAGCTCCCCCCGCGCCCCCGCACGGTCCTGGTGGGCCACGGCCTCCATCGACGTCCTCCTTCGCAGTGTCCGGGCGGATCCACTGTGCCAGGAAATGACACTCATGTCATTCGTGGCGCCCTGGTGTTGCGTCCCTGCCGCGACCTGCCCGTGACCCATTTCTCATGAATATCGCCTCAAGCAAACGGTGTTCACGTCGACAGGCCTGGCAGCAACGTCGCCACCCCTGGAGGAACTGTGCGGTTGTCCATCCGCCGGATGATCATCCTGCTCTCTGTCGCCCTGGTCGCCTTCACCGCCATCGCCCTGTCCGCGGCGAGCGGCCTGCGCACCAATGCCTTCGCCAACGACGCGGAGGCCGACATGGTGCGCGCCGTCGATGAGCGCGTCGGCGCCACGACCCACGGCATGTACAACGTGTTGGCCACCCAGGGCGAATCGCTGAACCAGCGGGTGGCCACCGACCTGCGGGTGGCGCAGGAGAAGCTCGCCGCCGCCGGCGGCTTCCGGCTCGGCGCGGGCACGCTGGCCTGGGAGGCCAAGAACCAGACCTCCGGGGCGGTCAGCTCGGTCCGGCTGCCGCAGCCGATGGTGGGTTCGACGCCGCTGCGTCCGGAGCGCTCGGCACAGGCCGTCGTACCCGTCGTGGACGCCACCAAGGCCGCCGTCGGCGACACGGCGACCATCTTCCAGCGGATGAACGACGCCGGCGACATGCTGCGGGTGGCGACCAACATCCTGGGCACGGACGGCAACCGGGTGATCGGCACCTCCATCGCCGCCAAGGGCGCCGACGGCGCCGCCAACCCGGTGCTGGCCGCGGTGCTCGCGGGCAAGACCTACACGGGTACGGCGAACGTGGTGGGCTCCTGGTACGTCACCCAGTACGCCCCCCTGTTCGACGAGGGGGACCGCATCATCGGGATGCTCTACGTCGGCGTCAAGCAGGAGAGCGTGGCCACCCTGCGGGACGCCATCCTCGGCGCGACGGTCGGGGCGCACGGGCAGGTGCTGGTCCTCGGCACCACGGGCGCGAACAAGGGCGCCGTGCGCCTGGCCAAGGATGCGGCCCAGCAGGGCCAGAATCTGCTGGGCGCCAAGGGGCAGGACGGTACGGCGTACGTCGAGGCCGCGCTGACCCAGGCCGCCACGCTCAAGCCCGGCGAGTCGGCGACTGTGCCCTTCGTGGCCGGCGACGGCCAACCCAGCAAGATCTGGACCGTTTACTACGCCCCCTGGGACTGGACCATCGCCGTGATCACCCGGGATGCCGACTTCGCTGCACCGGTCGAGCGGCTCAACGCCGGCCGCCAGCAACTGCTCGTGACCCTGATCGTGCTCTCGGTCGGCGTCGCCGCCGCGGGACTTGCGGCCGCCCTGGCCCTGGGCCGCCGGATCACCGCGCCGCTGGTGCGGCTGCGCGACCGGATGGCGGAGATCGCCGACGGCGACGGCGACCTGACCGCCCGGGTCGAGGAGCACGACCGGGACGAGGTGGGCCAGTTGGGCGGGGCGTTCAACCGATTCGTCGCCAAGGTGGCCACGGCGGTGGCGGCGGTGACCCAGGCCTCGGACGGCGTCCACCGCGCGGCTGGGGAGATCGCCGCGGTGACCCGCGACCTGGACGACTCGGCGACGCGGTCGGCGGCGCAGACCGAACGGGCGCAGACCGCCTCGGCCGAGATCGTCGAGAGCGTGGCCACGGCCGCCGCGGCGACCGAGCAGATGTCTGCCTCGATCCGCGACATCGCCGGCAGCGCGGCGCGGGCCGCGGAGATCGGCGCGGAGGCGACCCAGCTGGCCGGACAGACCGAGGCCGCGGTGTCGGCGCTGGGCCAGTCCAGCGCCGAGATCGGGGCGGTCATCAAGTCGATCACCTCGATCGCCGAACAGACCAACCTGCTGGCGCTCAACGCGACCATCGAGGCGGCCCGGGCGGGCGAGGCCGGCAAGGGCTTCGCCGTCGTGGCCAACGAGGTCAAGGAGCTGGCGCGGGAGACGGCCCAGGCCACCGACGACATCAGCCGGCGGATCGAGCACATCCAGGCGGACACCGGCCGCGCCGTCGATGCGATCACCCGGATCGCCGCGGTCGTGCGCGACATCAACGACGCCCAGGCCACGATCGCCGCCGCGGTGGAGGAGCAGAGCGCGACAACGGCCGAGGTCTCGCGCGCCATCGGCCACGCCTCGCACGGTGTCGACGGGGTGCGCACCGCGATCTCCTCGGTCAACGATGGCGCCAAGGCCTCGGCCACGGCCATCCGGTCGGCGCGGCACAGCGCGGATGAGTCGGACGAGCTGGCCGGTCTGTTGCGCGAGCAGCTGTCCGCGTTCCGGATCTGAGCCGGGCGGGGCGCGGGCGGGACGCGCTCCGGATCTGATCTGGCCTATCCGCGTTCCGGCTCAGAGCCGGAGCGCGCTGGACGAGAACAGGGGCGGCACTCCGAAGGAGTGCCGCCCCTGCGGTCGACAGACCGGGCCCCTGTTCCCTGTCTGCGACCTTGCGACCGGCTCCGCACGACCGGTCGGCTATGACGTCCCGAGCACCCACCGTCCCGCGGCGGGGCGCGATCACTGCGTGGTGATCGCCTTCAGGACGTCCAGGTTGGTGGCTCGCACCGCGGGCCACAGGCCGGCGAGCACGCCGACAATCAGCGCCACGACCACCGAGATCCCCAGCTGCGGCCAGGGCAACGCCAGCTGGTCCAGCCCCTGGTCGGCCATCGCCCGCTGCAGCGCGAGGCCGAAGAGCAGCCCCAGCCCGATCCCCAGCGCGGCACCGAGCAGCGAGATCGTGGTGGACTCCAGCACGATCATCCGGCGCACCTGCGCCTTGTTCAGGCCGACGGCCCGCAGCAGCCCGATCTCCCGGGTCCGCTCGATGATCGACAGCCCGAGCGTGTTGACGATCCCGAAGATGGCGATGATGATCGCCAGCCCCAGCAGCGCATAGAAGATGTAGAGCACCATGTTGATCCCCTGGGCCTGGGCGTCCGCATAGGCCTTCTGATCCTGGACGCTGACCAGCGGCAACGGCTCCAGGATCTTGTCCAGCTTGGACTGGACCGCGGCCTTGTCGGCGCCGGGCTTGACGTCGATCGCCAGGAACGAGTCCATCGTCCGCATCCCCACGGCGTCGAGGGTGTCGATCGTGGTCAGGACGTTGCCGAGGGAGGCATTGCGGTCCATCGTGAACGTGCCGACCACGGTCAACGGCACCGTTTGGTTGTTGAGCTCGGAGGTGAGCTTGGTGCCGACGGCCCAGCCCTTCTCCGCGGCGTATTCATCGCGCAGCAACACCGTGTTCGTCCGGAAGTCGGCCAGGTTCCCGGTCGCCATCGACTGCTTCATGATCTTGTCGAAGGCATTCGGGGCCATCGCCCCCAGGTAGGCGTTGTCGCCCTGCAGCTGGGCCGGGGTGTAGCGCAACCGGTAGACCTGATCGACCCCGTCGACCTTGGCCATGTCATCGCCAATGGCCGGGGAGAAGGGCATCCCGTTCATCGTCTGCACGATGTAGTCGCTGCGCAGGTTCGACTCGATGATCTTGGACGTGCTCGCGTTCACCGAGGAGGCCACCACCCCGAGGGCCGTGACCAGCGCGAGGCCGACCATGAGCGCGGAGGCGGTGATGGCCGTACGCCGTGGGTTGCGGGCCGAGTTGACCTCGGCGAGCCGCCCGGTCGCCCCGAAGACGCCGTTGCCGATCCGGCCGAGCAGCCAGATCACGGGCGCGCCGAGGATCGGGCTGATGGCCGCGGCGCCGAGCAGGACTCCGACGGCCCCACCGGCCACGGCGTACATCCGGTTGAACGGCGGATCGCCGAACAGGCCGTAGAGCAGGGCCGCCGCACCCAGCGCGGTGAGCGCGCCGCCGAGCGCGGCCCGCCAGCCCAGCCCGGACTGCCCGGTCGCGAAGTCGCCGCTCATGGCGGCCACCGGCGGAACCCGGCTGGCCCGCAGCGCCGGAATCAGCGCGGCGACGAGGGTGACCAGCACCCCCACGGCGTACGTCCAGGCCACCGCGGGCAGCGTCAGCCGCATCTGGGCACCCGAGATGTCCAGGCCGATGCTGCCGAACAGTTTCGAGATGCCGAAGGCCAGGCCAAACCCGAGCAGCAAACCGAGCGTCGAGCCGACCACACCCAACACCAGCGCCTCGATCATCACCGAGAGGCGGACCTGGCCGCGGCTGGCCCCCATCGCCCGGAACAATGCCAGTTCGCGGGCCCGCTGGGCCACCAGGATCGTGAAGGTGTTGACGATGAGGAAGGACCCAACCAGCAGGGCGATGCCGGCAAAGACGAGCAGCATGTAGGTGATGAACTTCAGGCCGGAGGCCATCATCTCGTTCACCTTCTCGCCGATCTCCTGGCCGGTCTTGGCCTCCCAGCCGGACGGCAGCGCGGAGGCCACGGCCCCGGCGACCGTCTTGGGGTCGGCGCCCGGCTTGGTGACGACCCAGGCGCCCTGATAGGCGTCCTTGCCGTCGAGGAAGAGCTGCTGGGCGGTCGGGGTGTCGAAGATGGCGTACGTCGCGCCGCCGGTAGAACCCTTCGAGCCGTAGAGCGCCGTGCCCACGATCGTCTTGGTGACGACGCCCTGCTTGCCGCTGGTGTAGATCCGCACCGTCTGCCCGAGCTCGGCGCCGAGCTTCTCCAGCGAGCCGGGGTCGATCACCACCTCATTGGGACCGTTCGGGGCGCGGCCGGACTTCATTAGGAGACCGACCTGGCCACCGGCCGCGGGGGCGTCGATGTAATTGGTAGCGACCCCGGGCGCCCCCGCGGCCATCGGCTTGCCGTTCGTGCCCAGCAGGTAGGCGTCGTTGGCGCCGACGGTGCCATAGGCGGCCTGGACGCCGTCGACGGAGCGGATCTTGTCGATCGCTGCCGGGGTCAGCGTGGCGTCGGAGCTGCTGTTCATCGACTCGAAGGCGTTCTTCGGTTGCACGTTGACGTCCGCGGACGCCCCGGACACGATGCCCTGGAAGGCGCTGTTCAGCATGTCGGTGAAGGTGAAGGAACCGCCGACAAAGGCCGTGCCCAGCACGATCGCCAGCGCCGAGAGGACCAGCGAGACCTTCCGAGCCCACAGGCTCTTCAGGGAGGCCTTGAGCATGGCGTCAGACCCCCGCGCTCGTGGCGGCCAGGCGCTCCTTGGCCTGCCGGTCCAGGGCGGTCATCGTCTCCAGCACCTTCTCCGGCGTCGGCTCGCGCAGCTCGGAGACCACGTGTCCGTCGGCGAGGAAGATGACCCGGTCGGTGTAGCTGGCCGCGACCGGGTCGTGGGTGACCATGACGATGGTCTGGCCGAACTGGTCGACGCTGCGCCGCAGGAATCCCAACACCTCCGCGCCGGAGCGCGAGTCGAGGTTGCCGGTGGGCTCGTCGGCGAAGACGATGTCGGGCCGGGACATCAGCGCCCGCGCGCAGGCGACCCGCTGCTGCTGGCCGCCGGAGAGCTCCGTCGGCTTGTGCGTGAGGCGGTCGCCGAGGCCGGTGGCCGAGATGACCGTGTCGTACCACTGCGGCTCCGGCTTACGACCCGCGATCGACAGCGGCAGCATGATGTTTTCCTGCGCGGTCAGCGTGGGGATGAGATTGAACGACTGAAAGACGAAGCCGACTTTGTCGCGACGCAGCGCGGTCAGGGCCTTGTCGTTCAGCTGGGAGAGGTTGACCCCGCCGATCACCACGCCACCTTGGGTGACGTAGTCGAGCCCCGCCATGCAGTGCATCAGGGTGGACTTGCCCGACCCGGACGGGCCCATGATCGCGGTGAACTCCCCCGCGTAGATCTGCACGTTGACGCCCTCGAGGGCGACCACCTGGGTCGACCCGGTGCCGTAGACCTTCACGAGGTCGTGCGTGCTCGCGGCGACCGCGCCGGTGGCGGTGGCGCCGGTGGCGGTGGCGCCGGTGGCGGTGGCGGGCGCGCCGGTGGCGGTGGCGGGCGCGCCGGTGGCGGTGGCGGGCGGGGCGGGGGCTTGGCGGGTGACCGCGGTGGACTCGGCCCCCGTTGCCGTGTCGTCCTCGCGGGTCTTGCGTCCGAACAGTGCCATCGAAAACCCCTGCTGTGAAAGCCGAGCCGGCGTCGGTCGAGCGCCGGCGGCACCGAGGTTGCGCACTGATCCGCTTCCCCCGGGTCGGTTCTCACTGTAGGGAGCGCCCGCCCCTGAAATCTTCAGGGAATCGCCGGGTTCCACCCTGAGACGGATCGATTCCCACCCTGAGTCGGATCGGCCTGCGACCCTGGACGCACGCTCGGCCGGAACCCTGGACGCACGCTCAGCCGGACCCGACGCCGGACCCCACGCCGGACCCCACGCCCCGCGGCGCCGCCCCGGCTAAGGTGATGCGGTGTCCACCCCACGTCCGCTGACCGACCTGGTCCACCCGACCTGGGCGGAGGCCTTGGCGCCGGTGGCCGACCAGGTCGCCGCGATGGGCGCCTTCCTGCGCGCCGAACTCGCGGCAGGACACCGCTATCTGCCCGCCGGGGAGCATGTCCTGCGGGCCTTCACGCGCCCGTTGCCCGACGTCCGCGTGCTCATCGTCGGCCAGGACCCCTACCCCACCCCGGGCCACGCGGTGGGGCTGTCGTTCAGCGTGGCCCCCGAGGTGGCGCCGATCCCGAAGAGCCTGGTCAACATCTTCCAAGAACTGACTGCCGACCTCGGCGTACCGCCTCCGTCCAGCGGCGACCTGACCCCCTGGGCCGACCGCGGCGTACTTCTGCTCAACCGGGTCCTCACGGTGCGCCCGGGCGCCGCCGCGAGCCACCGGGGCAAGGGCTGGGAGGCCGTCACGGACCGCGCGATCGCGGTGCTCGCCGAGCGCGCCGCCGCGGGGCAGCCGCTGGTCGCCATCCTGTGGGGCCGCGACGCGCGCACCCTGGCCCCGGCGCTGGCCGCCGTGCCGCGCATCGAATCCGCGCACCCCTCGCCGCTGTCGGCGCACTCGGGGTTCTTCGGGTCCCGGCCGTTCAGCCGGGCCAATGGCCTGCTCGTGGACGCTGGTGCCGCACCGATCGATTGGAGCCTGCCGTGAGGACCGCAGCGACGACCGTCACCCCCGGGGCCGGCGCATGACGCTGGCCCGGATGTCCCCACCGGAGCGGCCGTGGCGGCGGTACGTC
>Ga0209053_1001061_pt1 | contig 14628 bp, 14 predicted proteins | sample EBPBio152010_DNA_FD_185864 | JGI IMG/M metagenome (GOLD analysis project Ga0209053, IMG submission 185864) | Wastewater treatment Type I Accumulibacter community from EBPR Bioreactor in Madison, WI, USA - Reactor 1_7/15/2010_ DNA (SPAdes)... | ecosystem: Engineered > Bioreactor > EBPR >... | reverse complement strand
GGCGGCGGCATATTCCTCCACCGTTTCGCCCCTTGTGCGCAGGGCCATCAGAAAGCCGCCCATCTGCGCCGGCGTGGCCTCGCCCTCGAACAGCGCCTCAAAGGCGGCGCGGGCCTCGTCCGGGGTCAGCGCCCGGGTCGCGGCAGTGCCGATCAGCGGTTTCAGACGGTCGCTCATGCCGCCACCCCCGAGGCCGCGCGGGCAGAGTCGAGGAAATTCCGCAGCAATTGATGCCCGTGTTCGCTGGCGATGCTTTCGGGGTGGAACTGCACACCCTCGATCGGCAGGGTCTTGTGGCGCAGGCCCATGATGGTGCCATCCTCCAGCCAGGCGGTGATTTCCAGGCAATCGGGCAGGCTGTCGCGCTCCACCACAAGCGAATGATAGCGCGTGGCGAGGAAGGGCGAGGGCAGGCCGCGGAACACGCCTTCGCCCTTGTGATGCATATTGCCCATCTTGCCATGCACGATCTCGTGGCAGCGCACGACCTTGCCGCCGAACGCCTCGCCGATGGTCTGATGGCCCAGGCACACGCCCAGAAGCGGGATCTTCGCTTCGGCGGCGGCATGGGTCAGCGGCAGGCAGATGCCGGCCTGCGCCGGGTCGCAGGGGCCGGGCGACAGCACGATCATTTCGGGGCGCAGCGCCATGGCCGCCTGCACATCCAGCGCGTCATTGCGCACGACCCGGATATCGGCCCCCAACTCGCCCAGATAATGCACGAGATTGTAGGTGAAGCTGTCATAATTGTCGATCAACAGAAGCATCGGGCCGGGCCTTGCGAAAAGGGCATGTTTGGGGGTGAACCCCGCGCAGCGTCGGGTTATACATGGGCCCAGCCAAGGGGCAAGGTCAAGTCAAAGGCCACGACCCCGGGGGCCAAGGGCAGCGACGGGCAAACCGTCGAAACGGGTGGAGGCAGCGTCGTGCGTGGGTTCGTGTCTGGTATCGTCTGGGGCGGGGTCGTCTCTGTCCTGGGGCTTGGGGTGGCGTCGCAACTGGCGGCGCCGCCGCGTGCGGTGCTGTCTGAACGGGCGGCGAACCTGCCGACAAACCCCGGTGTGAAAGAGGTGGAAGGCGCGGCGCCGCGTCTCGATCCGGCCCCGATGGATACCCCCGCGCCGGAGCCTGTCGCCGAGGAAGCACCCGCCGTCACGCCTGATGTCACAGCGGCCGAGACCGAGGCCGCTCCGGTGGAGACGGCGCCCGCGCCGGCACCAGAGGCCGAAGAGGTGACCGCGACCGCGCCGGATGACGCGCCGGAGCAAGAGGCGCCGGCGCCGCTTGTCGCCGCCGAGCAGACCCCGCCAGCCCAGCCGGTGCCGGGTGCCGAAATGACCGATGCCGCGCCCTCTGGCGCCGCGATGACCGAGGCGCCGGCCCCCGATCAGGCGCCTTTGCCCGATCTGCCCGCCACCACCGCCGAGGCCGACCTGCCGCCCTTGCCGGGCGAGATGCCGGCGCATTCCCCGCTGGCGCCCGAAACCGAGGAACCGGCGGCAGAGGCCCCGTCCGAGCCCGTCGCCCCGGCAGAGCCGCTGCTCGACAAGCCCGGCATGGCCGCGACGCCCGCCGATGCCCCGGGTGACGGGGCCGCCATCGCGCCGCCCGCCGAAAGCGCATCCGAGGCCCCCGACGCACCCCCCCCGCCGCAGCCCGGTCTGACGGGCGAAGTGGCCGGCGTGACGACCGGCCGCCTGCCCAGCATCGGCAGCGATGCCCCGCCACCCCCGGCCGAAGACGCGCTGCCCAGCGTGGATGCCGGCCTGCCGCTGGCCCGCTATGCCGCCCCGTTTGAAAACCCGGCCAACAAGCCGCTTTATGCGGTGCTGCTGATCGACGATGGCAAGGCCGCGATCGACCGCGCCGCGCTGGCCGCGCTCTCGGTGCCGGTGACGCTCGTCCTCGACCCGACAGCGGCCGATGCCGACAAGCTGGCCGCGCTCTATCGTGGCGCCGACAAGGAGGTGGCGATGCTCGCCACCGCCATTCCCGCCGGCGCCAAGCCCAGCGACCTGGAAGTGACCTTTGAAACCCATGCCAAGGCGCTGCCCGAGGCGGTGGCGGTGGTCGATCTGCCGCAAGACGGGTTCCAGAACAACCGCGCGCTGGCCTCGGCACTGGTGCCGGTGGTCAAGGCGCAGGGGCGCGGGCTGGTGACCTTTGACAAGGGGCTGAATGCCGGCGATCAGGTCGCCCGACGCGAGGCGGTGCCCGCCGCCCGCATCTTCCGCGAACTGGATGGCGAGGGCGAGGCCGCGCCGCTGATCCGCCGCTATCTGGATCGCGCGGCCTTCAAGGCGGCGCAGGACGGGCAGGTCGTCGTTCTGGGCCATGCCACGCCCGAGATGATCGCCGCGCTGACCGAATGGGCACTGGAGGGGCGTGCGGGATCCGTCGCGCTGGCCCCGCTAAGCGCGGTTCTCGCCCGGGCGGAATGACAAAAGGGGGCGCGCCGCGCCCCCTTTTCGCGATGCCGCGGCGCCGGATCAGAGATTGCCGGCGCGCGCGAACAGGCCCGCATCCTCGGCCGCGCGACGCAGGGCCTTGGATTTGTTGACGGTTTCCTGAAATTCGGCCTCGGGGTCGCTGTCATAGACCACGCCGCCGCCGGCCTGGATATACAGCTTTTCATCCTTGAGAACGGCCGTGCGCAGCGCGATGCAGAAATCCATCTCGCCATTGGCGGCGAAATAGCCGACGCCGCCACCATAGACGCCGCGTTTTTCCGGCTCCAGCTCGTCGATGATTTCCATCGCGCGCACCTTGGGCGCGCCGGACACCGTGCCGGCGGGCAGCCCGGCCAGAAGGGCAGACAGCGCATCCTCGCCCTCGGCAATCTCGCCGATCACGTTCGACACGATGTGCATGACATGGGAATAGCGTTCGATGATGAACTTCTCGGTCGGTTTCACCGTGCCGATCTTCGCCACGCGCCCCACATCGTTGCGGCCCAGATCCAGCAGCATCAGATGTTCGGCCAGTTCCTTCTTGTCGGCCAGCAGATCCAGCTCCAGCGCCTTGTCCTCGGCCGGGGTGGCGCCGCGCGGTCGGGTGCCGGCGATCGGGCGGATCGTCACCTCGCCCTCGCGCAGCCGTACGAGGATTTCGGGGCTGGCGCCCACCACCTGAAAACCGCCGAAGTTGAAGAAGAACATGAAGGGCGACGGGTTGGTGCGCCGCAGGCTGCGGTAAAAGGCAAAGGGTGGCAGGGTGAAATCCTGGGTCCAGCGCTGGCTGGGCACCACCTGAAAGATGTCGCCGGCGCGGATGTAATCCTTGGCGCGTTCGACCGCCTGCTTGTAGCCCTCATGCGTAAAGTTCGACACCTGCGCGCCGACCGGCGTCACCTCGCCCAGATCGCGCATGGCGGGGGGCGTGCGGTCCAGATCGCGCAGCGCGTCCATCACCCGCTCGGCCGCCTGGGCATAGGCCGCCCGCGCCGACAGGCCCGATCCGACCCAGGCCGGCGACACGATCGTCACCTCGCCCTTGACGCCGTCCAGGACCGCGATGACCGAAGGCCGCATCAGCAGCGCATCGGGCAGGCCCAGCGGATCGGGGTTCACATCGGGCAGATGTTCGACCAGGCGGATCATGTCATAGCCGAGATAGCCGAACAGGCCCGCGGCGATGGCGGGCAGGTCGCCCGGCATCTCGATCCGGCATTCGGCCAGCAGGGCGCGCAGCGTCTCCAGCGGGTGCCCGTCCAGCGGACGGAAGGCCGCCGCGTCGAACCGCGCCTCGCGATTGATCTCCGACTGTTCGCCCCGGCAGCGCCAGATCAGGTCGGGCTTCATCCCCACCACTGAATAACGCCCGCGCAGCTCGCCCCCCGTCACGCTTTCCAGCATGAAAGTATCGCTGCGCGCCTCACCCAGCTTGAGCATCAGGCTGACCGGCGTATCCAGGTCGGCGGCCAGCCGGGCATAGACCAGCTGGTTCTGCCCCGCGTTCCAGCCGCGCTCGAACGCCTCGAAGGTCGAAATCATCGCCATGAAAGGCCCTCTCAGCGCAGCGAGGCATGGACGGCCTCGATGGCCGCCTGATTGAAGGTGATGCCCGCCGATTGCGCCAGCGTATTGGCAAACATCGCATAGGCATCCTGCGCCATGCCCTGTTCCACCTGCGCGGCGATCGCGGATTTCAGCGCCTCGGCATCGTCGCCGGCCTCGCTGGCGGGCAGGATGTCATCGACCTGCACCAGTCCGACATAGCCCGGCCCCTCGACGCGGGCGACGGCGCCCTTTGCCATCTTGAAGGCGTCCGGCACCAGACTGTCGGGCGTGCCCTCGATCCGGCCTTCGCGCGCGATCTCGGGCGAGACATCGACAATCCCGAAGCGGCCCAGATTGGCGCCCTGTTCGATCTCGGCCTTGATCGCATCGGCCCGCGCCAGCAGCGCCTGTTGCAGCGCATCCTTGTGCCAGGCCTCGGTCACGGCGGCGCGCGCCTCGTCAAAGGGGATCGGCGTCGCCGGCACGATCTCGTCCAGCCGGAGCGCGACCAGACCGCCGTCATCGAGCTGCACCGCCTCGGGGAAATCGCCGTCCTGCACCTTGCCCGCTGCCTCGCGGAAGGCGGGGTAGCCCGCGATCTTGTCATCGGATTTGACGGAAAAGTCGATGGTCGCAAGTTCCATCCCCTGTTCCTTGGCCAGATCCTCCAGCGTGGCGCCGCCGGCCAGCAGATCGTCCACCGCCTCCAGCTTGTCGCCAATGGCGCGCCGGGCGGCATCCATCTGATATTCGGTGGTCAGGTCTGCCTTCGCATCCTCAAAGCTGGTTTCCTGCGCCGCCAGCACAGCGTTCATGCGAAACAGCGCCGGCCCCAGATCCGAGGGCAGCGGCCCCACCGTGCCCGGCTCGGCCAGGGCGAAAACCGCCTCGCCTGCCGCGCCCAGTTCGGCCTGGGTCACATCGCCCAGGTCGATATCCAGCAGCTTCAGCCCGCGCTCCTCGACGATCTTGTCAAAGCTCTCGCCCGCGTCGATGCGCGCCTTGGCGGCCGTGGCCTCCTCCTCGCTGCCGAAAACCAGCCGCTCCACCAACCGCCGCTCGGGCTTGAGGAATTCATCCGCCCGGCTGTCATAAAGCGCCTTCAGCTCGGCCTCGTCCACCGGCATGGTGGCGGCGAGATCCTCGGGCAGCAGCGCGGCATAGGTGATGCGCTTGGCCTCGGGCCGGGTGAAATCGGCGAGATGCGCCTCGTAAAACGCCTTGAGCGCGGCCTCGTCGGCCTGCGGCAGCGGCGCGGTCAGGCTGGCCTCGGTCAGTGTCAGCACCGACAGCGCGCGGCGTTCGGCGATATAGCCGTGGATCGTGTCGGTCAGCACGGCAGGCGTGGCAAAGCCGCTTGCCACCGCCCCGGTCAGCAGGCTGCGCGCGATATCGTCGCGCACGCCGGCCTCATATTCGCGCACCGTCATGTTGTTGCGCTTGAGCGTTTCTTCATAGGTGAACTGGTCGAATTCGCCCGAAACGCCCTTGAAGGCATTCATCGCGCGGATTTCCTGCCCGACAGCGGCATCGCCCACCGAAAGGCCGATCTTCGCCGCCTCGTCATCCAGCGCGTAGGTGGTCACAAGGTTCTGGCGCACCTGCGCGTCAAGGCCCAGCTGCTGCGCCTGTGCCAGATCAAGCTGCGTGCCCAGTTGCTGCCCCGTCTCGGCGATCTGGGACTGAAGCGCGCGGGCATAGCGGTTCGCGTCGATCTCGCGGTCGCCCACGGTGCCGATGTTCAGCCCGCCCGTGCCGTAATTCGTCACGCCATAGCCGCCCAGGCCCCCGACCACCATCGCCAGCAGCACGAAGGACAGGACCGAGCCACCCTTGCGCTTGCGTTTCGGGCTGTCGCTGTCTGTGTCTTTGGTCATGGCTGGCCTGCAAAACTTGGGTCTGGCACGGTTTGTATGCAACTCGGTCGCGGGGGGCAAGGGCCGGGCGTCAGGCCCGGAACCGCCGCAGCCGGTCGAACATCGCGCCGATGCCCGCCACATCGGCATTGGCAAAGGCGATACGGAACTGCCGCGCCCCTTCGGGATGGGTGTCGGGCTGGAACATGGTGCCGGGCAACATCAGCACCGCCTCCTCGCGCACCAGACGCTGCGCTAGCTGGGGCGAGGGCAGGGCAAAGGGATGTTCGACATAGGCGAAATAGGCGCCGCAGCCCAAAAGCCGCCAGCCCTCCAGCGCGCCGAAACCCGCCACCATGGCGGCGCGGCGGGCCAGAATCTCTGCCCGCTCGCCCGCCACCCATTGCGCCAGATTGCGCATGCCCCAAAGCGCGCCGATCTGGCCCAGCTGACCCGGACAGATCGCGACGGTATCGAGGAATTTCTCCACCTCGGCCAGTTGCCGCGCCGAGGCGACCACCGCCCCTACGCGATGCCCGGTCAGCCGATAGGCCTTGGAAAAGGAATAAAGGTGGATCAGCACATCCGCCCAGTCGGGGTCGGTGAACAGATCATGCGGGCGCCCGCCGATCTCGCTGCCGTGCCGGCTGTCGAAATCGCGATAGGTCTCATCCAGGATCAGCGCGATTCCGCGCGCCCGGCACAGGTCGCGAAAGGCCGCGATCAGCGCGGCGGGGTATTCCACCCCGCCCGGATTGTTGGGGCTGACCAGCGCGATGGCGCGGGTGCGGGGGGTGATCAGCGCCGCCGCCGCCTCGGGGTCGGGCAAGAGATCGGGGCCGGTCGCCAGCGGCACCGCGGTGACGCCCTGCATGTCGAGCCACATCTTGTGGTTGAAATACCACGGCGTCGGCAAGATCACCTCATCGCCCGCGCCGGCCAGCGTGGACATGACGGCGGTGAAGGCCTGGTTGCAGCCCTGGGTGATGGCGACCTGATCGGCCGCGATGGCGCCGCCATAGGTCCGCGACCATTGCGCCGCGATCTCGGCGCGCAGTTCCGGCATGCCCAGCACCGGCCCGTAGAGATGCGCCTGCGGATCGTTGAGCGCCGCCTCGGCCAGCGCCTGCCGCAGCCCGAGCGGCGGGCTCTCCACCGGCGCGGCCTGGCTCACATTGATCAACGGCTTTTCTGCCGAAAAGCCGAGGCCCGAGAGCCAGCGTCGCGCCTCCATCACCGGGGGCGGAAAGGTCGCGGCCATGGCGGGATTGAGCGGGAGGGACATGCCGGGCTCCTGTGCATGGGGGGGGAAGCAAGGGGGGCTGTCTGCCCCCCTCTGGGCCTTGCGGCCCATTCACCCCCCGAGGATATTTGAAAACAGATGAAAGGGCATGCATTCCCTTCATCTGTTCAAAAATATCCTCGGGGGGAGCGCCGCAGGCGCGTGGGGGGCAGACAGCCCCCCGGCGCATCAGTCGGTGCCGCGCATCGGCTGGACATATTGCAGCGCCATGTCCCAGGGGAAGAAGATCCAGGTGTCCTGGCTGACCTCGGTAATATAGGTATCGACCTGCGGGCGGCCATGGGGTTTGGCATAGACGGTCGCGAAATGGGCCTGCGGGTAGAGCCGGCGCACCAGTTCCAGCGTCTTGCCGCTATCGACCAGATCGTCCACGATCAGGATGCCGGTGCCGTCGCCCATCAGATCGGCCTGGGGGCTTTTGGTGACCACCGCCTCCATCCGGTCCTGGTGGTTGTAGCTTTTGACCGAGATCGTATCGACCACGCGGATGTCGAGTTCGCGGCTGACGATCATCGCGGGCACCAGGCCGCCGCGGGTGATGCCGACCACCGCCTTCCAGGCGCCGCCTTCGCCCGGGCCCTTGCCATCCAGCCGCCAGGCAAGCGCGCGGGAGTCGCGGTGGATCTGGTCCCAGCTGACATGGAACCCTTTTTCATGCGGCAGGCGGTCGATCATGGTGGCCTCTTGCTCAGACGGGGGGAGAGGCGGCCTCGCGGGCGGCCTCCAGGATCAGGGTCAGGCCGAGGCCCGCCAACAGCACGGCGGCGCCCCGGTCGATCCAGGCTTTCGCGGCGGCGTAGCGGCGGCGCACGGCCAGCGTGGACATGGCAAGCGTGACGGTCGCATACCAGAACAGTTCGGTGCCAAGCGCGGTGGCGTAGATCGCCCCTTGTGTGCCCGCCGAGAGCTGGCCGGGAAAGATCGCCACGATCAGCGAGGAATAGAACAGCGCCGGTTTCGGGTTCGAGAGGTTGAGCGCGATGCCGCCCCAGAACCCGGTGCCGAACCGCGCCTTCGCCGCCTCGGGCATCGGGCTGGCGGCGCCGCGCCACAGGTGCCAGGCCATCCACAAGAGATAGGCCCCGCCAAAGAGCTTGAGCGCCATGTAGAGCAGCGGGACCAGCTTGAAGATCACCGTCAGCCCCAGGAGCGCGAACAGCCCCCAGAGCGAGGCCCCGAATGCGAGGCCGATCCCGTAGGGCAGGGCCACGTCGCGGCCCCGCGCAAAGGCGGTCTGCATGGCGGCGATGATCGCCGGGCCGGGCGACAGGATCGCCAGCGTCAGGGTGGCGACCAGAAGCGCGAACTGGTCGAAGCCGGGCATCAGCTGTCCTTGCGGCCCGTGACCACGTCGATATCGGGCGCGTCCACCGCCTTCATGCCGACGACGTGATAGCCGGCATCGACATGCAGGTTTTCGCCCGTGGTGCCGCTGCCCAGATCCGACAGCAGGTAAAGCGCGGCCTTGCCGACCTCTTCCTGCGTCACATTGCGGCGCAGCGGCGAGTTCAGCTCGTTCCATTTCATGATGTAGCGGAAATCGCCGATGCCGCTGGCGGCCAGCGTCTTGATCGGCCCGGCCGAGATCGCGTTGACGCGGATGCCGTCCTTGCCCAGATCCTCGGCCAGATACATCACCGAGGCTTCGAGCGCGGCCTTGGCCACGCCCATCACGTTGTAATGCGGCATGACCTTTTCGGCGCCGTAATAGGTCAGCGTCAGCAGGCTGCCGCCGGGTGCCATCAGCGCCGCGGCGCGCTGGCAGACGGCGGTGAAGCTGTAGACCGAAATATCCATGGTCATCGTGAAATTGCCGCGCGTCGTATCGACATAACGCCCGCGCAATTCGCTCTTGTCGGAAAAGCCGATGGCATGGACGACAAAGTCGATCTGGCCCCAGACCCGCTTGATATGGTCGAACAGCCCGTCGAGCGAGGCCTCGTCGGCCACGTCGCATTCGATGAACTCGGTCGCGCCGATGCTGGCGGCCAGCGGCTGCACCCGCTTGAGCAGCGCCTCGCCCTGATAGGAAAAGGCCAGTTCCGCCCCCTGTGCCGCGCAGGCCTGCGCGATGCCCCAGGCGATCGACTTGTCATTGGCCAGCCCCATGATGAGCCCGCGCTTGCCCGCCAGCAATCCAGAAGCCATCCTGTCCCTCGTCATTCTATGGTTTGGCGTGCAGGTTTAGGCCATGGCGCGATGCCTCGCAAGGGTGCGCTTCCTGCTTGAAAGCCGGCGGCCCCGGTGCAAATCCTTGGGCAGCGCCATCGGGGCGGCAGAAAGGCAGGGCAGGCTATGGACCGGACAGGGATTTTCGCGGGCGACAGCCCGTTCGAGCTGGCGCAGTCCTGGCTGCGCGCGGCCGAGGCCACGGAGCCGAACGACCCCAATGCCATCGCGCTGGCCACGGTTGACCCGGACGGCTTGCCGAATGTGCGCATGGTGCTGCTGAAAGAGGTTGAGGTGACGGGCGAGGGCGGCGGCGCCTTCGTGTTCTATACCAATTACGGCAGCGCCAAGGCGCGCGAGATCGAGGCAGGGGGCAAGGCGGCCTTCGTGCTGCACTGGAAAAGCCTGCGCCGCCAGATCCGCGTGCGTGGCACCGTCACCCGCGAGGAGGGGCCGCAGGCCGATGCCTATTATGCCAGCCGCAGCCTGCAATCGCGGCTGGGAGCCTGGGCTTCGCGGCAGAGCCAGCCGCTCGGGTCGCGCGGGGCGCTGATGGCCGAGGTGGCCAAGATCACCGCCCTCAAGGGCCCGAATCCCGCACGCCCATCCTTTTGGGGAGGTTACCGTATCCGCCCGACCGAGGTAGAGTTCTGGGCGGATGGCGCTTTCCGGTTGCATGACCGGTTTCGCTGGACGCGCGAAACGCTTCGCGATGCGTGGAAAATTGAACGGCTTAGCCCTTGAATTTCACGCTTCGCGAAAAGATGGGGCAAGAACGCCGCGCATTTCCGCTTGAATGATGCGCGTTATTGGCCGATTGACAGGGTGAAGGGTCAAACTGGGGAACGGCTCTGGAGATGTCTGAAGAAATGATGTCCATGCCTCGTGAGGTGCATGGCAAGGTAAAATGGTTCGATCCGGCCAAGGGGGTTGGCTTCATCGTCGCCGATGAAGGCGGGGCCGATATTCTGCTGCACGCCAATGTGCTGCGCAATTACGGTCAAAGCTCGGTCGCCGATGGCACCGGGATCACGGTGAAGGTGCAGAATACCCAAAGGGGGGTGCAGGCTGTCGAGGTGGTGACGATCGAGCCGCCGACCGCCGGTGCCTTTCCGCTGGGCGAGGATCAGGCGCTGGCCTCACCCGAGGAAATCGCCGCCCGCCCGTTGGAACCTGCGCGCGTCAAATGGTTCGACAAGGGCAAGGGCTTTGGCTTTGCCAATGTCTTTGGCCGGCACGAGGACGTGTTCATCCATATCGAGGTGTTGCGCATGTCGGGCTTTGCCGATCTGGCCGCCGGCGAGGCGGTTTGTCTGCGCATCATCGACGGCAAGCGGGGCCGCATGGCGGTTCAGGTGGTGTCTTGGGAAGCTGCGGCACGCAAGTGATGCTGGCGGCGGCGCTGGCCGCCGTTCTGCCCGGCTTGGCCCGCGCGCAGGATTGCGATCCTGCGCGGCTGGATCTGCGCGGCCCCTTCGGGCAGGCGCAATTCCATATCGAGCTTGCCGATGACGCGGCAGAGCGCGCGCGTGGCCTGATGTTCCGCGACCGGATGGCCAGCGGCGCCGGCATGCTGTTCGTCTATGAGGCGCCACAGCACGCGGCCTTCTGGATGAAGAACACGCTGATCCCGCTCGACATGATCTTTGCCGATGCGCAGGGCGTGGTGACGCGGGTGCATGAAAATGCGGTGCCGCAGGACGAAACCCCGATCGACGGCGGCGACGGCGTGCAATTCGTGCTGGAAATCAATGGCGGGCTTGCCCGCCGGCTGGGCATCGCCGCCGGCGCCCAGATGCGCCACCCCGCCATTGCCGCGCCGCAATGGCCCTGCACGGCGCAATAACCCTTTCCATTGCCCGATCTGCGGGATAGGAAGACCGCAAGTCGGGGCGTAGCGCAGCCTGGTAGCGCGACGGTTTTGGGTACCGTAGGTCGGAAGTTCGAATCTTCTCGCCCCGACCATCTTCTTGTCGCACCGCCCGCCGCCGCCTATTCTGGACCGGCAAGAGGGAGCGGGCGATGACAACTGGCAGGCAAGTTACCCCGCATATGCGCCCCGGCAAGCCTTCGGGCCGGGCCGGGGGGCGCTGAATGGTGCGCCCGGCGATCCGGCTGCATCTGCCGGCGCATATGCTGGCGAATGACGGCGCGCGGATGCCCCCCTTTTACGGCCGTCTGGCCGGGGGGCTGCGCCGGCTGGGCGCCGAGGTGACGCTGGAACATCGCGATATCGCCGATCTGCGCGCCGGCCCGCGCGGCGGCGATGTCGATCTGATTCATGCCGCTGCCATCGGCCGACCCCAGGCGCTGACACTGGGCGTGGCCTATCTCGACCGCTTTCAATACCTTGATCCGGAGGGGATTTTCTTTGAAAGCTCCACCCGGCGCGCGCGGTTCCGCCCCGATGCGGTGCCGCTGGCACAGGCGCTGCGCTTTCAGGAGCTGCTGCACGCCCATTACGTCGCCGAACGCCGGTCGCGCCATGTCCAGCCCGAGGCGCGGGCGCAGTTTCCCGGCGGCCATATCGCGCTGTTCCTGCAAGACCTGTCCGACCCGGTCGAACGCGCCCGCCACATGACCGCCGCCGAGATGGTGGAAACGGTGCTGCTGGCGCGTGACGGCCGCCCGCTGGTGGTCAAGCCGCATCCGCGCAATCATGGCCCGGAAACCGCGGCGATCCTGCGTCGCCTCGCCGGGGTGCCGGGGGTAGAGATCACCGCCGCCAACCTGCATGACATCCTGTCAGGGGCGGCGCTGTCGGTCTCGATCTCCTCCTCGGTCGGGCTGGAGGGGATGATGCAGGGCGTGCCGGCCGTGTTCTTCGGTGCGACCGACCTGCATCACAACGCGGTCACCGTCACCCGCCCCGCCGACTGGCCCGAGGCCATGGCGCGGGCGCTGCGCACGGAATGGCCGCATGCGCAATTCCTGCTCTGGTTCCTGCGGCGGCGCAATCTCGATGCGCGCCGCCCCTTCATGGACCGCGTGCTGGAACGGATCGCCGCTGTCGGGGGCGACCTGGCCGCACTTGGCCTGCCGGCGCAGCTGCCCGAAGGCTTCCGCGCCTGACGCTCAGACCAGCAGCAGCTCGAAATCGCCGCCCGCGTCGAAATTCAGCCCGTTCTCCTCGATCCCCAAAAGGGTGATCGTCACATCGAGGAACGTCACCGTGACATTGCCGCCAAGATATTCGTATTCGATCGGCACCTGAACCGAGATCGCGGAGGAGGCCTCGATCCGCACCTTGTCCACCCCGGACTGGAAATCGGTGATCGTGTCCGATCCGGCATGATTGCGGAACACAAAGATATCGGCCCCGTCGCCGCCGACCAGCCGGTCATTGCCCGTGCCGCCGATGATCTGATCCGCGCCGGCCGCGCCATAGATCGTGTCATTGCCGCGCCCGCCCAGCAGCGTGTCATGCCCGGTGCCGCCGCGCAGCACGTCATAGCCCGCCGCCCCGACCAGCCGGTCGTTCTGGCTGCCGCCGAACAGCCGGTCGCCCGCATCGCCGCCCGACAGCGTATCGGTGCCCGCGCCGCCGTAAAGCGAGTCGCGTCCGGCGCCGCCCAGCAGGCGGTCGCTCTGATCCTGGCCGAACAGCTGGTCATTGCCGGCCTGCCCCCAGAGCGTGTCATCCCCCGCGCCGCCGCGCAGCGTGTCGCCAAAGCTGCCCCCGCGCAACAAATCCGCCTCGGCGCTGCCATAGATGCGGTTGGGCCAGGCCAGCAGATCGTTCAGGAACGCCGCCCCCGCCGTGCTGGAGGGATCGTCGAACAGCGCCTGAAACAAGCTCGCCTGATAGCCAAAGCCCGAAATCGACCCCAGACTGCCCAGCGTCCCGGCCGGCGCGTTCCAGACCACGGCCCCCACGACCCCGCCGGTCAGCCCCACGCCGTCCCATCCCAACCCGTTGCCCAGCAGGCTGAGCGTGCCGGTCGGCGTGTCAAAGGCCAGCCGGCTGTCATAGCTCGCCCCGGCAAAGCTGATGGATTGCGCGGCATGAAAGGTCACGCCGGCGGAACTGTCCTGAAGCGCGGCCAGATCGAAGCCGCGCATGTCGGTGCCTTGGTGAAAGCGGAAAACGATCGGCTCGGGTGTCAGCGACATGGAAAAATTTCCTGGAAAGCGGTGTGTGAAACTGTGCCGATCATAGCGCGGGCCGGACCCCGGCGCCAGTGAATCGGCGGGGCGAAGGCCGGGGCTTGACGGGGCCGGGCGGATGCGAAAGCCTGCGCGCATGTTTCCGATCCGCGATCACAACCCCTCGGGGCGGGTGCCCCATGTCACGCGGCTGCTGGTCGCGCTGAATGTGCTGATCTTTCTGGGCTGCTGGGCGCTGCTGCCATCGGGTGCGGCGCAGGACCGGCTGTTCTTCGACTGGGGGCTGGTGCCGGCGCGGGCGGTGCAACAGGGCGCCTGGTGGTCGGTGCTGACCTCGATGTTCCTGCATGCGGGCTGGGCGCATCTGTTCGGCAACATGCTGTTTTTGTGGATCTTCGGCGACAATCTCGAGGATCGCTTCGGCCATTTCGGCTTTCTGGCCTTCTACCTTCTGGCGGGCAGCGGCGCGGCGCTGGCACAGGTTGCGGCGGGCCCGGCCTCGGGCATTCCCATGGTCGGCGCCTCGGGGGCGATCGCGGGGGTGATGGGGGGCTATCTCTTGCTGTTTCCGCGCGCCCGGGTGGATGTGCTGTTCTTCTTCCTGATCTTCTTCCGCATCTTCGCCATTCCGGCCTGGGCGGTGCTGGGCTTCTGGTTCGCCTCGCAACTGGTGGCCGGGGTCGCGACGCCGATCGACCTGGGCGGGGTGGCCTATTGGGCCCATGCTGGCGGCTTTGTCGCGGGGCTGGCGCTGACCTTGCCCTATTGGCTGCGTCAGGGCGGGCCGCGCTTCTGGCGGCGGATGCAGGGTCATCCCGACCACCCGCCGGTGACCTATCGCCAAAGCCGGATCCCGGTCATTCGGAGGACAAGATGAAAGGCAGCTGTCATTGCGGCGCGGTCGAGCTGGAGATCACGCTTTCCGACGGTTTCGCCACCGCACGGCGCTGCGATTGCAGCTTTTGCCGCCGCCGGGGCGCCATCGCGGTCTCCGCCCCGCTTGGGGGCGTCCAGGTGCTGAAGGGCGCGGAAAACCTCACGCTCTATCAGTTCGGCACCTTCACCGCGCAACACTGGTTCTGCAAGACCTGCGGCATCTATACCCATCACCGCCGCCGGTCGAACCCCAACGAATACGGCGTGAATGTCGCCATTCTGGCGGGGGTGAACCCCCGCGATCTGGGCGAAGTGCCCT
>Ga0209053_1001056_pt1 | contig 14693 bp, 10 predicted proteins | sample EBPBio152010_DNA_FD_185864 | JGI IMG/M metagenome (GOLD analysis project Ga0209053, IMG submission 185864) | Wastewater treatment Type I Accumulibacter community from EBPR Bioreactor in Madison, WI, USA - Reactor 1_7/15/2010_ DNA (SPAdes)... | ecosystem: Engineered > Bioreactor > EBPR >... | reverse complement strand
TAAAACAGAAGATTGCACATCTACATCACAGTATTCTTTAAATATAGTAATATCTTCTTCTTTTAATTTTAAAGTTTTAACATAAAAATCTTTGTCAAAATTAGACTCCAAATAATCGATAAAACGAACTTTTTCATTCTTTTTATCTTCATCATCATCACCAAAAAGACTTTTCACAAACTTTGATACTCCTTTACCAATTCTAACAAAATCTAATCCATTGGGAGTCCTTCCGTCATAAACACCTACTACTTTTGGAGCTGAAGCCTCTTTAGCAACGGTAATCTTATCAATATCCTCCTGACTTACTATATTTTTATACTTAAATTTATTAGCAACTTTAACTTCATCAAGTTCAATTGGCATTTTAGATAAATTAATCTGTAGCCAATTAGCATCAATATCTTTCTGAGTGATAATTAATTTATAATTATTAAACTCGTTTACAAACAACACTAATTTATCACCAACAGCTACTTTAATTTTAAACTCGCCATTGTTATTAGTTACAACAAGCGTGTTTTGTGTAAAATTAATAACGTCAACTTTAGCCATAGGAAAATTGTCGTTCACAACTTTTCCTGAAATCACTTTCTCGGTTTGAGCACAAACATTTTGAATAAAAAAAAGTAAAATAAAAAAGTAGTTTATCTTCATAAGGTTCTGTTATACTTCATAAAAGTATTGGAAACATTCAAAATAAAAACACAAGTAACCTATAATCTTATGTTAAATAAAAACTTACAACTGCAATACAAATAAGAAAAAGGAACCTCAAGTTCATTAAAATTTTAAGTTTTAATCAAATATAATTTGAACTAAAAATTGCAATTGATATTGATTTTTTATGCTATTTTTGTCCAAATAATAACACAACAACACAACTATGCTTATCATCGGAATTGCAGGCGGAACAGGTTCAGGAAAAACAACTGTTGTTCACCAAATTATGAACGAACTTCCAGAAACTGAAGTCGGAATTATTTCTCAAGACTCTTACTACAAACAAAATGTAGGCATGAGTTATGAAGAAAGAAGCAACATCAATTTTGACCATCCACGTGCTATTGACTTTGAACTTTTAGTAAAACATTTAAAAGAGTTAAAAGCCGGAAAAACCATCGATCAACCTGTATATTCTTTCGTAACGCACAACAGAACCGACGATACCATTTCAACACATCCAAGAAAAGTAATGATTGTAGAAGGAATTCTTATCCTAACCAATCCAGAACTTCGCGAAATGTTTGACGTAAAAGTTTTCGTTCATGCTGATTCAGACGAGCGTTTAATTCGTCGTTTAAAACGTGATATTGCAGAGCGTGGTCGTGACATGGAAGAAGTTTTAAACCGTTACCAAACGACACTAAAACCAATGCACCAACAGTTCATCGAACCAACAAAAGCATTTGCAGACATCATCATTCCAAACGACAAATACAATACCGTTGCCATCGATGTAGTTCGTGCCGTAATCAACCAACGCTTAGTCTAATTTTATATCTGAAATAAATGAAAAATTGGTTTCAAAACCTTATTAGTGATTTTCCGTTTCTTAAATTTTTAGGAAGCAAATACACTTTGGTTTCCTTATTTTTCATCGTTTGGATGCTTTTTCTTGACAACTATTCTTATATGGATAGCCGTGTACTAGATAGAGAAATCAACGAATTGGAAGATAATAAAAAATACTACCAAGAAGAAATCGCTAAGGACGAACAGAGCATAAAAAATCTAAATAATCCTGGTCAAACCGAAAAATATGCTCGCGAGAAATACTACATGAAAAAAGACAGCGAAGACATATACATCATTGAAATCGAAGAAGATAGAATCAAAGATAGTATTGAAAAAGCGAAACACTAAGCATTTCTATAATGGCACTTCTTGTTTTATGTTCCACTTCGTGCCACAACAATTAAATCCTTTTATCTTATCAATATAGAATTTCAATCAAGAAAAAGTATATACCTATTTTGCAAAAAATCAAATTTAAATCTCCAAAAAAAGATAATTTTTGACTAAATTTGAAGTATCAAAAAGCAAAATACTTGTGAGCACAAATAAACCACTTTTTACAGATTTTGAAAGCGTAAGTTCCAAACAATGGAAACAGCAAATTCAATACGAACTCAAAGGCGCCGATTACAACGAAACGCTAGTTTGGGAAAGCCCAGAAGGCATCAAAGTAAAACCATTTTATCATAATGATGAAATTGAAGAAAATAAAACTAATTTTTCAATCAATTCACCAACAGAAGCTTTTGAAATCCTTCAAAACATCTTCGTTCACGACATAAAAAAATCTAACGAACGTGCATTAGACACACTTAATCGTGGAGCAGAAAGCATTCGTTTTACTATTGGAAATAAAGAAATTTCTATTCAAGAATTAATGAAAGATCTTCCAATAGATAATACTGTATATTACTTTAATCTTACTTTTTTGGATTATGATTATATAATGATTAAAATTATGAATTATGCATATAGAAACGATAATTCTAAATTTATCATTCAGGTTGATCCAATAGGTCAATTAGCAAAAGATGGTAATTGGTTTACTAATTTGGAACAAGATTTTAATACGCTAGAAGCAATTAAAGGTTTTGCGCCTTCTTCAGAAGATCCAGATAATGATTTACCGATAGTTCCATATATAAATATACAGTCTGGAATCTATCAAAATGCTGGTGCAAACATAGTGCAACAATTAGCTTACACTTTATCTCATGTAAATGAATATTTTAATAGAAATTTTATCAACGCCCCAATTACAATAGAAGTTTCAGTTGGAACAAACTACTTTTTCGAAATTGCAAAACTTAGAGCTTTACGACTTTTATTTAACACTTTAGCTAAAGAATACCATCATAATTTTGATTGTAACATCATTGCTACACCAACTCGTAGAAATAAAACTATTTACGATTACAACGTAAACATGCTACGAACTACAACCGAATGTATGTCGGCAATTCTTGGTGGCGCTAATGTTGTAGCCAATTTGCCTTACGACGCATTATATCATAAAGACAACGAATTTGGCGATAGAATTGCGAGAAACCAACTTTTAGTTTTAAAACACGAAAGTTATTTTGATAAAGTAAATAATCCTGCCGATGGTGCTTATTATATTGAAAATCTAACGCAACAATTGGCAGAAAAAGCATTAGAATTATTCAAAGACATTGAGAAAAATGGTGGTTTAATCACCCAATTAATCGAAGGAACTATTCAACGAAAAATCAATGAAAGTGCCAATAAAGAACAAGAATTATTCGACAATGGTAAAGAAATATTATTAGGAACCAACAAATATCCAAACAAAAACGATAGCATGAAAAACGATTTGGAATTGTATCCTTTTGTAAAACAAAATCCGCGCAAAACCCTAATCACTCCTATCATTGAGAAAAGATTGGCAGAGAAATTAGAGCAAGAGCGATTAGCATCTGAATAATTGATAACTTTAACAAAAAAGAAACTATGGAAGCGATAAGACAATTTGTAAAAGTGAAAGATCAAAAAGTAAACATTACTTTACCTGACGATTTTATCGCAGATGAAGTTGAAGTAATCATTTTGGCAAAAAATGATATTAGTTATCACCTTTCAGAAGAACAAATAGAACTTTTAGATAACAGATTAAACGAACCTGAATCAGAATATATTACATCTTCAGAATCATTAAATCTATTAAAAAAGAAATATGGGTTTTAGAGTTATTGTTTCTAAAAAAGCACAAAAAGAGATTGAAAATGCAGTAGCATATTATGCTGAAATTAATTTAAAACTTGCTTTAAGATTTTACAATGAATTATCTGAAACCTACAAAAAACTAGAAATAAATCCTGATTATCAAATAAGACATAAAAATTATAGAGCAATTCCATTAAAAGTTTTTCCTTTTTTATTGTTCTATGTTTATGATGAAAATAGTGAACTAATTAAAATTCTTTCTTGTTTTCATACATCAAAAAACATAAAAAAATATCCTAAATAGTTTTAGAAACTATGAGAAAAAATATACAACACATCACTTTGGAAAATTCCCAAAAGGAAACTCCAAATAACAATACTACAACTTTTCACACTGCAGAAAATATTGAAGTAAAACCAACTTATTCTAAAGAAGATATTGAAAATTTGGAACACATTGGTTTTGGAGCAGGATTTGCCCCAAATCTTCGTGGACCTTATGCTACCATGTACGTTCGCAGACCTTGGACCATTCGTCAATATGCAGGATTTTCAACTGCTGAAGAAAGTAATGCTTTCTACAGAAGAAATCTTGCAGCTGGACAAAAAGGACTTTCTGTGGCGTTTGATTTAGCTACACACAGAGGTTACGATTCCGACCATGAACGTGTTTTTGGAGACGTTGGAAAAGCTGGAGTTGCCATCGATTCTGTGGAAGATATGAAAATTCTTTTCGACCAGATTCCTCTTGGTGAAATGTCGGTTTCAATGACTATGAATGGTGCTGTTTTACCAATTATGGCATTTTATATTGTTGCTGCCGAAGAACAAGGTGTTGCTCCTGAATTACTTTCGGGAACGATTCAAAATGATATTTTGAAGGAATTTATGGTTAGAAACACCTACATCTATCCGCCAACGCCTTCGATGAAAATCATTGCTGATATTTTTGAATATACAAGCAAGAAAATGCCAAAATTCAACTCGATTTCTATTTCGGGTTATCACATGCAAGAAGCTGGAGCAACCGCCGATATTGAGTTGGCATACACTTTAGCTGATGGTTTAGAATATATTCGAACTGGTTTAGCAACCGGAATGAAGATTGATGAGTTCGCTCCTCGCCTTTCTTTTTTCTGGGCAATTGGTATGAATCATTTTATGGAAATCGCCAAAATGCGTGCTGGACGAATGTTGTGGGCAAAATTGTTGAAACAATTCAATCCAAAAGATGAAAAGTCATTGGCGCTGAGAACACATTGCCAAACTTCTGGATGGAGTTTAACCGAGCAAGATCCTTTTAATAATGTGGCTCGAACTGCCATTGAAGCAGCAGCAGCAGCTTTTGGAGGAACTCAATCATTACACACCAACGCATTAGATGAAGCCATTGCACTACCAACCGATTTCTCGGCTAGAATTGCTAGAAATACCCAAATCTTTTTACAAGAAGAAACCAAAATTTGCAAAACCGTTGATCCTTGGGCTGGAAGTTATTATGTAGAAAGTTTGACCAACGAAATTGCACAAAACGCTTGGAAACTTATAGAAGAAGTAGAAGAATTAGGTGGAATGACTAAAGCCATCGAAGCTGGAATTCCGAAATTGCGTATTGAAGAAGCTGCAGCCAGAAAGCAAGCCAGAATTGACAGCAGCCAAGATATTATTGTTGGTGTTAACAAATTCAGATTAGAAAAAGAAGATCCATTACAGATTTTGGATGTCGATAACGATATGGTGCGCAAGCAACAAATTGAGCGATTGACACAAATAAAAAGCACTCGTAATAACACCAAAGTTGCCGAATGTTTAGCAAAATTAACTGTTGCTGCAAAGACTTCAACGGAAAATACAACAGATTCTGATAGTCATCAGAATAACAATTTATTATCTTTGGCAGTAGAAGCAGCAAGAAATAGAGCAACATTAGGAGAAATCAGTGATGCTTTGGAAGCTGTTTTTGGAAGATATAAAGCACAAATTAGAAGTTTTAGCGGCGTGTATAGTAAAGAAATAAAAAACGACGAAAGTTTTGAAAAAGCAAAACAACTAGCCGATGCCTTCGCCAAAAAAGAAGGTCGTCGTCCTAGAATTATGATTGCTAAAATGGGACAAGACGGACACGATCGTGGCGCGAAAGTAGTTGCCACAGGTTATGCCGACGTAGGTTTTGACGTGGATATTGGACCATTATTTCAAACACCACAAGAAGCTGCGAAACAAGCCGTAGAAAACGACGTTCACATTCTTGGAGTTTCTTCTCTTGCTGCTGGACACAAAACGTTAGTGCCACAAGTTATTGAAGAACTAAAAAAATACGGACGCGAAGATATTATGGTCATTGTTGGTGGTGTAATTCCTGCGCAAGATTATCAGTTCCTTTTTGATGCCGGAGCGGTTGCTGTTTTTGGTCCTGGAACGAAAATTAGTGAAGCTGCAATTAGTATTTTAGAGGTTTTATTGGAGGATTGATTTTGAAAATATAAAATTTAAATATGAAAAATTATATAATCATATTACTCTTATTTGTTGGTACACTCAACACTACAGCTCAAACAAAAGAAGTTGAAATAACAATAGAATCTGTTTCTAAGAAATGGGAATTTTCAGATTTAATTAATCCGAAATTCACTAAAGAAAAATATGAGGAAACAAAAGAAATGCTAGAATCAACAATGATTGAGTTCAGAAAAGATATGACATTTACATTTAGTTTTATAGTTGATCTTGAAGGAACTTGGTCCTTGAGCCAAAATGTAATTACTACAACTGACAGACGTGGCAAAAATACTTGGACAATTCACAATATTAGTTCCAATGAAATTATAATGTCAAGAAATGATACTGAGCAGAAACTTATTTTTAAATCTGAATAATTTTAAAAAATATTTGGAGTTGTTATAATTCTGTATATTATTGCTTTAATTCATCGTTTTGAAGCACTTCAATTTTCTTTTTTAAATCATCAATAACTGCTTTAGTTTTTTGAATTGATAAGATAAAAATGATTAATGCAATAGCGGTAATTGAGGAAAGAAACCAAAAAATAAAATTTGAGAAATCGCTATTGATACTTTTAGTAACTTGTTTGTCTTTTTCGATTATCAAATTACTAATAGATTTTCGTTCGCTTTCTTTAAGTTCAGATTGCGTTTTTAAATATTCTAAATGATAGTTTTTATATTTATCCCAATCGTTTAAAGCTAAATAATTTTCAGCAAGTCCTTTATAAATTTCTTGATTTAGAACCAAGTCATTAACATCTGCTGATATTTTTTGGGCTTCATTTAATTGTTCAATGGCTAATTGATATTTACTTTGCAAAGTATAAACTTGTGCCAAACCTTTTAATGCAAAAGCCTGAAGACTAACAGAATTAAACTTTTTTGCATAATATATAGATTCTGTAAAATTCTTGATTGCTAGTTCATTTTCGGACATCAAAATATAGCAATTTCCAATATTGTATTTGGCAATACTTATTTTTGTAAAAGAAGCATCAGCATCTACTTTTGACATCGATATTTCTTTAATTCCTTTGTTAAAATAGGCAATTGCGATATCACAATTTAGTTTTTCTTTATAAATAAATCCTCTAACAATGTAATTAATTCCAAGGTAAACATTTACTGAATCACGAACTGGATATTCCAAACACATTTTCTCAGATTGATCTAAAAATTGTATTGATTTATCATAAATTTTAAGTTGATGATATTGAATTCCAGCTTTTACAATGATGGATATTTTTAATAATTTATTCGTTGTTTGATTTAATAAATCATTAGCTTTAATTACATATTCCAATGATTTTTGATAATCTCTTTTTGACGAATATGCATCAGAAATCAACTTATACCCTTTGATTTTTATATTAATGTCATTTCCTGCCTTAGAAACTATTCTATTTCCTACACCAATAACTTCATCAGGATTTTCATAAATTTTTACTGACGACGCTTTTATTAAACTATCAATGTTTTTTGAGTTTTGAGCATAAGAATAACTTCCACAAAAAAATGGAATGACAAAAAGAAACAATAAATATGTTTTTTTAAATGTCATTATAATCACTATTTGAAGTTAAACTTTCTTCTTTCTCTTTTTTCAAAAGCTCTATAAAAGTAATTGGAGTTATTCCTGTAATTGATTTAAAAACTGTTGCAAAACTACTATGTGATGAAAAACCGCACGCTTCGGCTAGATAACTAATTTTGTAGTTAATAAAATTAGCATCTGATTTTAATTTTGAAACAATGAAATTAATTCTAAGTTTGTTGATGTAAGAATTAAAATTCATATTGTAATGATTGTTAATAATCTCCGAAAGATATTTTGTATTTGTATCTAACTGACCTGCTAAAACAGCTAAAGACATTTCTTTATTGGTAAATCGAGAAGAACTTTCAAAACGTTTCAACTTGTTTAGCAATGCATTTTCAGTCTCAATTGGAATAACAATTTTCTTATTTATTTCTTTAACTTCTTTTACTTCAATTTTATTTGCATCATCAATAATACTATTTTTTCTAGTTATTTCGAGGTAATTAATTATTTCATTAAGTCTCTTTTTTTTAGAAAATTGTTTGTACCACAAAAGAAAACATACTAGTAAAATAATAAAAAATGCAGTCAAAAAAAGATAAAGTTTGTTGTTAAAACTTTTTCTTTTAACTTCATATTTATTATCAAATTCTTGAGTTATTAAATTGTGTGCCGTGTTGATTGCATCTTGCTCAAAGTTTTCGAATTCTGTACTTATTTTAAGAAAATCAGCATTATAAGATTTATAATCTACAGCATTATTAATAGCTAAATAATTTAGCGTTAAGTTTTTATTTATAATTTCAGTCAAATACAAATTATCAATTTCATTTGCTGATTTTAATGATTTTAATGATAAATCAATTGCTTTTTGGTATTCTTTTTTATGAAAAAAAACAGTTGAAGATCCATTCAAATAATCAATCTCTGCTAGTTTATCAATGTTTTTATCTTTCTTAAGAATTATATCTAACTGATTAAAATAGTAATAAGCTTTGTCATAATTCCCTAGTCCTGAATATATTTTACCTTTAGTAATGATATACCATTTATTCAAATCGTTATTTTCTTGAAGAGTATTTGAGAAATTAATTTCTTCCTTTTGAATTAAATTTAAAGCTTCTTTACAATTTTGTCTTTCTAAAAACATCATTGCTTTTTCTAAAACTATGCTTGCTTTTAAAAAATTTTGAGATTTTAAATCTTTAATTTTAGTAATTTTAGTAGAAGCAGCATCAAGATATTTTTTGGATGGATTATCTAAATATAATATCCTTAAAATTTCAGATTTTCTAATATTTACCTCTATTTCATCTCTTAAATCAATGTTTTCAGGGTTTTTATTTGCTTCAAATAAATGTATTAAAACATTATTGTAGTCTCCTTTTACTTTATATATTTTAGCTAATAATAAGTTGATTTTAGCATTTTCTTTATCCGATGAACTACTTTTTAATAAGAGTTTACCAATTTTTAAAGCTTCATCTGGTTTATAATTACATAACTCTTCTGATTCAACAAACAAAAGTTGCTGTTTATTGGCATCTTGAGCTAAAGAAGTATTTGTAAATACTACTAAAGTAAAAAATACATGAATTAGAAAATTATATATAAACTTGCTTTTTTCCATCTAAAAAATTGAATTCCGCAGCGGTTAATTATCAAAAAAAACATTACAAATGTAGCGAATTCATACAAAAAAAAATGCTATTCCTTTAGAATAGCATTTATTAACATAAATTAAAATCAATTATCTCTTTAAAGAAAAATGAGATTTAAAAATTTTATTTTGCCCATTTTCTACATAATCTACACTAAACCAGTAATCTGTGGATTGCAATAATTGTCCATTGAAAGTTCCATCCCATCCTACTGAATTGGGTTTAATTTGTTTTATAAGTTTACTAAATCGATCAAAAATGGTAATATTTGTGCTATTATTATTTTCTAAACCATTAATATTCCAAGTGTCATTATAACCATCTCCATTTGGTGTGAAAAATTTTGGGTAGCCAATAATAGTAAAATTACTACTCAAGTAGGTACATCCCAAAATATCAGTAACTTTGATTGTGTGTTCACCAAATAAAATATTCGAAAAAGTATTCGATAATTGAATCGGACCATTGTCTAATTGAAACTGATATGTTCCATTACCTCCATTAACAATTACTTCTACAAATGGTGCATCACTAAATGCTAATGAATGATTAATTTGTATAGATTGAGCAGGTATTGAAGCTACTAAATTAGCTGTAACCATGTCTGAAATACATCCTGTAATCGTATTTGTTGCAATAACGTCATAAACTCCTGGCTGACTAGCACTAAATGAACTTTGATTTTGTAATGGGATTAAATTTCCTTGAAAAAACCATTGAAAATCATACGTTATATCGCTTAAACCAGTTGTAAACACATGGGATTCTATAGGGTTTCCTGCTTGATCTAAACAAACAACACCATCGTTTAATGTGAAACTAGGCAAAGGATTTACTTTAACGACAACAACAATTGGATTTCCTGTACAACCATTATTAGTTGGAGTAACTGTATATAAAACCGTTCCAACATTTGTACCAATATTAGTTAGGTTTTGAACAATAGAGGTTCCTGAACCTGCTGTTGCTCCAGTAACTCCTGTTTGAACAACAGTCCAATCAAATGTTGTTCCAGAAATATTAGAATTCAAATTAATGTTTGTTGCACTATCACTACAAATATTTACTAAAAGAGGTGTTGTCACAGTAGGTTTAGGATTAACTGTAATGACTAAACTAACTGGTGTTCCTAAACAACCATTATTTGATGGTGTTATTGTATAAGTTGCTGTTCCTTGAAGTAAACCTGTTGCGAATAAGTTTTGATTAATACTAGTACCACTCCCAGATTGTGCTCCAGAAACTCCATTTTGAACTACAACCCACGAAAAAGTTGTTCCAGATTGCAAACTTGATAAACCTATGTTAGCTGTTTCACCAGAGCATATAGTAGATTGTAATGCGTTTGCTGTTACGTTTGGCATAGTACTAACATTTACAGTAACATTAATTGTATTACCAGAACATCCATTTACTGTTGGTGTGATTGAGTAAACTGCTGTTCCTGTTGTGCTTCCTGTTGCTGTTAATATTTGATTTATTGAATTACCATTACCATTACTGGCACCAGAAACGTTATTTTGTACAACAGTCCAACTAAATGTAGTTCCTACTAAACCACTTGATAAATTAATTGCAGTTGTTCCGCCTGAACAAATTGATTCCGAAGTTGGGGTTGCTAGCACTGTTGGCTTTGGCTTAACAGTTATTATAATTGTATTTGACGTTCCTGAACAACCATTTGCAGTTGGCGTTACAGTATAAGTTGCAGTTCCAATTGAGTTTCCAGTAGTTGTTAAAACTTGAGAAATTGAATTTCCACTTGAAGCAGTCGCACCAGAAACTCCAGATTGAACAACTGTCCATGAATAAGTTGCAGTTGAAACATTACTCGATAAAGTAATTAATGAAGATTGACCAGAGCAAATTGTTTCTGATGTTGGAGTAAAATTAACAACCGGAATCGGTACAACAGTAATAATTGCAGAACCCGAAACATTTTTTGAACAACTTGGTGTTGTGGCATTTGAAAGTACACTAATTAAACTATAAGTTGTATTTGAAGTTAAATTTGGTGTTACAATTGAAAAATTACCAGAAGCATTTAATGTTAAGGTTAAAGTTGGGCCTCCATTTATGTTATATGAAACTATGGCGTTTGGAGTTCCAACAAAATTTATCGTTGTTGAAGTTCCATTACAAATAGATGTAGTTCCTGAAATGGTAACATTTGGCAATGAATTTACTGTAACTACTGCTGAACCAGTAATATTTTGACTACAAATTGGAGTTCCAGATAAGGAAGCTGAAACTAATGAATAGGTTGTAGTTGTATTTAATATTGGTGTTAATGTTGCATTTCCAAAAGCATCTAAAGGAATTGATTGACTAACTGAATTTGCTGTATAAGAAACTGTTGCATTTGGAGTTCCAGAAAATGAAATAGTAACTGAATTTCCTGCACAAATTGAAGCACTTCCTGAAATTGAAGCCGTTGGCGTACTTGAAATTGATATTGTAGCTGAGCCACTAATTGATCGAAGACAAGATAAACTTCCAGCCATTTCAACACTTACTAATGTATAAGTTGTATTTAATGTTAAAGCTGGTGTTGCATAAGTTGCATTTCCTGAAGCATCCAAATTAGCTATTATATTTGATGAACCATCATTAAAAGTCACGATAGTATTTGGAGTTCCACTAAAACCAATAGTTGCTGAACTTCCTGAACAAATTGAAGTAGTTCCAGAGATTGAAGCTGTTAAAGTTGGAATAACCGTAATAATTGCATTTCCAGAAAGAGTTGTTGTACAATTTGGTGCAGTTGGATAAGAAACATTAACTAATGCATAGGTAACAGTTGCCGATAAAGATGTAAGATTAATTGAAGCATTTCCACTACTATCGAGTGTTATTGTTTGATTAGAACCTGAATTTATAGTAAAAGTAACAATTGCATTTGGCGTACCATTAAAAGTTATAGTCGCATTATTTCCTGAACAAATTGTTGTTGTTCCTGAAATTGAAGCAGTTGGTAATGGTAAAACAGAAACGTTTATTGAAGTATTGTAAACATTTGTACAAATTACATTGTTTGAACTATCAAGAGATTTTACATTTAAAAATTGATAAACTGTATTTGATGTTGGTGTTTGACTAAAGGAAAAAGTTCCTGTCGAATCTAAAATTGCTTGCTGGGTTGTACCTCCATTTATAGTATATTCTACTCGCGAATTTGCTGGACCGTTAAATGAAATAGTTACACTTTCTCCATTACACAAACTGGTGCTTGACGCACTCATTGTTGCTATTGGAATTGGGTTTACAACTAAATTAAACGATGCAATTGAGTAGCAATCGGTAGTGTAATTTTTTACTTTAGCGTAAATAATTTGAGGATTTGATGTATTGCTATAAATATTTGGAAGTTCATTTACTCCATCAAATGCATTTGCAAAAGTTGTATAAAAAGAAATTTCATTATCAACCAAATCACTATTAATACTACTTCTAACTGTATTTAAATCGAAAATTCCAATATTAGGAACATTACTACAAACTTTATAATCACTAATAGAATTTGCTGTTGGTGGAATAGGAAAAGCACCAGTTCCAGACATTGCGGTTCCAGTCCACTGAATTTCAAAACCGCCATCGCCTACAGGTCTATCAATTGCAATATAATAAGATTGACCAACAAGAACGTCTAACCAACGTACAAAACCATTTCCATTTGCACCTGGACCAGATTGTGTAACTAAAGTAGTACCAATCATACCAGTAATATTACTAGTTAATCCTGCAAGTCCAGGATTTGTTGTACAACAACGAATTGGACTTCCTAATGCTGTACAATTTACATTTGGTCCATAAATCCAAAAATCATAATCTACAGAAATTGCTGGATTTGACGGAACTAAATTAAATCCTAAAGTTCCTGATTGAGCAATATTAATTTTTAACCACAAAGAATTATGCTCAAAACCACCACAAGCAGCAACCTCTTGGATATTTCCAGAACCTGAAGCTCCAGAAACAAAGTTTTCGTTTCCACAAACTGTTATCGAATTTACGCAATCATTTGGCTCATTTTGGGCAATTCCAAATAATGAAAATAAAAATAATATAAGCGTTATTGACTTCTTCATTCTCTTTCTAATTATTTCAAATATCATTGAAACTTATATCAATAAATACTATTACTTTTGAATCAGAAACTCTGATCTTCTGTTTTCAGCGTGTTCAGTTTCGGAACAATTGTTTTTACAATCAATTTTTGGTTCTGAACTACCAAATCCTTTTCCTGAAATTCTGTCTTTAGAAATTCCTTTTGAAATAATATATTGAACTGTCGATTGTGCTCTTTGCTCAGATAATTTCAAGTTATAATTTGAATTTCCTTTTGAATCAGTATGCGATTTTACATAAATTTTCATGCTTGGATTTTCATTCATCACTTTCACTAATTTGTCCAACTCATTTGCACCTTGAGCAGTAATATTACTTTTATCAAAATCAAAATATACGTTTTTCAGAATCACTTCTTTATCTGTAATTATTACTTCAGATGGATTCAACATAGCTTCAACTTTCGATTTACCTGATTTTACTTTTTCAATTGTAAAATTTCCATCTTCAAAATTGGTAGCTTTTACATATAATGAATAAGATGAATTACAATCAACATCAAAACTTACTTCACCATTATTATTAGAAAGTTTTTTTGCAATTACATTTCCTTTTGAATCTAAAATAGAAACCTCAGCATTTGATAAAACTTTTTGAGATTTTTTATCTGAAACAACAACTAAAGTTTCTGCTACACAAATTGGTGATGCTTGAAAAATAGCATCAGAGCCATTTCTATTAGAAGAAAAATAACCTACATTCTCTTTTGAATTAAATGAAAATGAAAAATCATCTTGTTCGGTATTTACAGGTTTTCCAACATTTTGTGGTTCAGAAGAAGTATTTAAATCTGCTTTAAAAACATCTAATCCGCCAAAACCTTGTCTTGACGTTGATGAAAAATATAAAATATTATCATCTGAAATAAATGGGAAATTTTCTTTTCCTTCAGTATTTATTTTTGAGCCTAAATTTTCAGGAGTTCCATAACTATTCTGATTAACAGAAACCTTCCAAATATCAGATTCACCAAAGCCTCCTGGCATATTTGAAGCAAAATATAATGTTTTACCATCTTTACTTAAACTCGGATTTGAAAACGAATGAGTTTTATTGTTCATTGGCAACGCTTCTACATTTGTCCATTTTCCATTTACTCTTGAAGCTTTATACAAACCTTGTTGTCCAACTTTTATATTGGCTTTTTTACTTTTTTCA